>Ga0265298_10000056_pt1 | contig 156775 bp, 130 predicted proteins | sample AusTroGonzalo_MG_3_FD_193486 | JGI IMG/M metagenome (GOLD analysis project Ga0265298, IMG submission 193486) | Bovine rumen microbial communities from tropical cattle in Woodstock, Queensland, Australia - Gonzalo_01 | ecosystem: Host-associated > Mammals > Digestive system > Stomach > Rumen ...
TTTGGAAATCCTGGTCGCCTGTTCGGCATCCACCGCGTGCGGGTACAGCCGGTCGCAGAAAATGTCGAACACTGTTTCGGACGCGGCGGATTCAGGCGCGGATTCGAGGATTCCTACCGGATACGCCTTGCCGTTGCGGCTGACCCGCAGGTCTTTCATCGCGGGATTCCATGACACGCCGATCTTCACCCACTGGTTCGCGGGAAAAAACGTTTCGTCGACAACGGAACGGCTCACGGCATAGGACACGCCGTCGACAGTAAAGATCACGGGATAATCCGGCGAGGCGGAGAGATCGAACTCCTCCCACACGGACAGCACGGGAACAACGGTCTCCGGAATCGTCGAGAACCTGATGTTTGTCGAAAATGCGAAGCCCGCGCAGTCGGCGGGGTTCCACCACTGCTCCGGACGCCATGCGGTTCCCTTCATGCGATGGAACGGCGCGGGTTCGGCGGGAGGGGCTTCCACGTCGTTCCGGGCGGCGGCCTGCGTTTCCTGCACGGCTGGTTCCTCCGCGGCGGGTTGCGGCCCCTGCGCCTTCCGGAAGAATCCGGCCGCGGACAGGAACGTCACGAAAATCAGCACGGGCGAGATGAAGCGGATGAACACGGACCAGGAGATGACCGGGAGGCGCGTGCGGTTGAATTTCTGGAATCTTGAAAGGCCCTTCGTGTCGGCTCCGGTGCGGTAGAGTTCGTGCGCCGCCCCGTTGGTGCCCCAGACCCAGCCGGCGTAAAATGCCGCCGCAAGGCCGTTCAGGAGCAGGATCCAGTTGCTGGCCACATAGTCGATCAGATCGAAGAGACTGTCCTTCACGCCGCCGAAAAGGCCCGTGAGAAGGCGGTGCAGCGAGGGCAGATGAGACCAGTCGTTCACGCTGAACGAGATCACGCATCCGAGACCGGTGATCAGCGCGGTCGAAAGCAGCACGGATGCGCGGCGCGAAAGCTTCAGGTTCTGCATGAAGCTGGACACCACAGCCTCCTGCAAACTCAAGCCGCTGGTCAGCGCAGCGATCGCCAGAAGCAGGAAGAAGAGGCCGTTCCAGAGCCAGCCGAGGCCGCCCGGAATGGACTCGAACGTGATTGGCAGGGTGTTGAACACGAGCGCGGGCCCCTGCGCCGGATTGCCGCCCTGCGCGAAGAGCGCGGGGAAGATGGCGAGACCGGCGAGCAGCGCGATGAGCGTATCGAAGAAGACGATCCAGAGCGAGGATTTCAGGATGTTGCGTTTCTTGCTCAGGTAGCTGCCGTAGGTGATGAGGATGGCCATGCCCAGGCTCAGCGAGTAGAACGCGTGTCCGAGGGCGTCCAGCACGCTCGAGCCGTTGATCTTGCTGAAGTCCGGCTTCAGGAAGAATTCGATGCCCCTCGACGCGCCGGGGAGCGTCACGCTGCGGACCACCAGCACGATCACGAGTGCGAAAAGCATCGGCATCATGATCTTCGAGACAGTTTCAATGCCTTTCTTCACGCCGAACCAGCAGATCGCCGCCGACGCGAGCATAAACGCCAGCGTCATGCCGGAGGACAGCCAGCCGTTGGACGACACGCTGCCGAGGTACGCCCCGGCTTCCTCCGGCGAGGCGAAAACGAGTTCATGCGCGAATGATTTCCACGCGTACAGGAAGATCCAGCCGCCGATGATCGCGTAGTAGGACAGGATCAGCCCCGCCACAAGCGTGCAGGAGAATCCGACCGCGGACCAGCCGTAATGGTAAATCAGAACGCTCAGGATCGCCAGCAGGACCGACATCCCGTAGTTGCCGGATGACGCCAGGGCGGCGGCAAGCCCCAGGCCGAATCCCGAGGCGACTTTCGGCAGACGCGGCGAACGGATCGCGAAGTGCTGGAACGCCTTTATCGGATCGCCCTGGGAGGCGCGCCCGATGGCGAGTTCCGCCAGCATCACCGGCAGGCCGACCAGCGCGATGCAGAGGAGATAAATCAGGACGAACGCGCCGCCGCCGTTCTCCCCCGTGATGAAAGGGAACCGCCACACGTTGCCGAGTCCGATGGCGGATCCGACCGCCGCCATGACGAATCCGAATGAACTGCCCCAATGCTCGTGTTTTACGCCGTCTGCCATAAGAAAACCGTCCTTTGTCTGCCGTAAAGAGTTAGCCTGCCCCTCAGAGCTGGATATTGTCGATCAGGCGGGTGGAGCCGAACTTCGCGGCAACCGCGATCGTGAAGGATTTGCCGGGTTCGAGCGCGGCAGCCGGAAGCATCGTATCCGAATCGGTCAGTTCGACGTATTCCACCAGGCCGCCCGCCGCCGTGATCTCCGCGCGGATGTCGGCGATCAGCTTCGACGCGGAAACGCCTGGCTGAGCGGCGAACGTCTTCTGTGCGCGAAAAAGGCTGCTCGAAATCGCCAGCGCGCGGCGGTGTTCTTCCTCGGAGAGGTATTTGTTGCGCGAGCTCATGGCGAGGCCGTCCGCCTCGCGCACGATGGGCGCAGTGATGATTTTAATGGGGAAATTGAGGTCGCGGACCATGCGGCGGATGATCGCCGCCTGCTGGGCGTCCTTCTGCCCGAACACCGCCAGGTCGGGCAGCGCGGCGTTGAAGAGCTTCGAAACGACCGTGGTCACGCCCTCGAAATGGATCGGGCGGGACTTGCCGCAGAGGTTCTTCGAAATGGTGTTCTCGTAGACATGGCAGGTCAGCGGCTGGGGGTACATATCCTCCACGCCGGGCGCGAAGATTACGTCAACTTTCCGCGCTTCGCAGAGCGCGCGGTCGCGTTCGAAGTCGCGCGGATACTTCGCGAAATCCTCGTTCGGGCCGAACTGGATCGGGTTCACGAAGATGGAGATGACCACGGCGTCAGCGCCGTTCGCGCGGGCCGCGTCAATCAGGGAGAGATGACCGTCGTGCAGGAATCCCATCGTCGGCACGAGACCGACGGTCTTGCCGTTCCTATGCGCGTTGCGGGACCACTGCTGGAGTTCAGGGATCGAATGAATGACCAAAGCCATGTCTGCACCTCAAAGATTCACTGCTTGCTGTTGCGGGCGATGCGGGCGGCCACGGCGCGTTCGTAGGCGTCGAGGTCGTCGATTTCGATCTGCGCCACGCCGGAGGCCATGGCGGCCTCGGCGACCTTGCGGGCCACGCGGGGCACGACGCGCGGATCGAACGGTTTCGGAATCACGAACGACGCCTTCAGCGGAATCTCTCCCTCGAAAATGCCTTTCGCCGCCTCTTCGGGATACGCGGCGGAGAGCAGCCGACGGATGTCCTCCGGCATCGGTTCGGCCACGATGTCCGCCAGCGCGCGGGACGCCGCCAGCTTCATCGCCTCGTTGATGTCGAACGCGCGGGTGTCGAGCGCGCCCCGGAAGATGCCCGGAAAACCGAGCACGTTGTTGACCTGGTTGCTGTAGTCGGAACGCCCGGTTCCCGCAACGGCCGCGCCGGCGGCCAGCGCCTCGTCCGGGAATATTTCGGGCGTGGGATTCGCCATGGCGAACACGACCGCGCCGGGCGCCATCGTGCGGACCATGTCCCCGGTGAGCGCCTTCGGCACGGAGACGCCGACGAAGACGTCCGCGCCCTTGATCGCATCGGCGAGCGTACGGGCGTCTGTGCGGGCGGCGAAACGCTGTTTCTGCGGATTGAGGTCGGTGCGGCCGTCGTGGATCACGCCCTTCGAGTCGCAGAGGATGAATTTGGAACGGTCTGCGCCCGCGGACACATAGTATTCCGCGCAGGCGATGCCGGCTGCTCCGGCGCCGTTCATCACGAACCTGCAGTCGCCGATCTTCTTGCCGACCACGCGCAGGGCGTTCAGGATGCCGGCGAGGGAGATGATGGCGGTGCCGTGCTGGTCGTCGTGGAAGACCGGGATCTTCATGGTCTTCTTCAGCGCGGGTTCGATGGCGAAGCACGCGGGCGCACCGATGTCTTCGAGGTTGATGCCGCCGAACGAAGGTTCCAGGCGGGCGACGGTCTCAATCACCTTGTCCGGATCGGTCCGGCCGTCCTCCTTGAACACGCCGCCAATGCAGAGCGCGACTGCGTCGATGTCGGCGAACCGCTTGAACAGGACGGATTTGCCCTCCATGACGGGGAGTCCCGCCTCCGGGCCGATGTTGCCGAGTCCGAGCACCGCCGTGCCGTCGCTGACCACGGCCACGGTGTTGCCGCGTCCTGTGTACTCCCATATCTTCTCCGGACAGTCATGAATCTCGGTGCAGGGAACGGCTACGCCGGGCGTATACGCCAGAGAAAGGTCGTCCTGCGTGGCGCAGGGCTTCGAAGGCAGGATTTTCAGTTTGCCCGGCTGCGGGTTCGCATGATAGGCCAGACTGCGGGAAGCAAGATCGTTCGACATGGCTGTAATCTCCAAAAAAGGTGGTGAGTTTGTTCAAATCCTGACCGGGATGCCGCGCCCTGCGAGATAACGTTTCGCGTCGCCCACTGTGTACGTTCCGAAATGGAAGATGCTGGCGGCGAGCACGGCGTCCGCGCGGCCTTTCTCGATGACTTCGGCGAGGTCGTCCAAGTCGCCCGCGCCGCCGGAGGCGATGACCGGAACCGGCACGGCGTCCGCGACCGCGGCGGTAAGTTCGCAGTCGTATCCTGCCTTTGTGCCGTCCGTGTCCATGCTCGTGAGCAGAATCTCGCCCGCGCCAAGTTCCACGCCGCGCACAGCCCATTCCAGCGCGTCAATCCCGGTCGGACGGCGTCCGCCGTGCGTGTAGACTTCCCAGCGGTTTTCGCCGGGAACGCGCCGGGCGTCGATCGCCAGCACGATGCACTGCGCGCCGAAGCGGTCGGAACCGGCCTTGATGAGGTTGGGATTCAACACGGCGGCGGTGTTCAGGGAGACTTTGTCCGCGCCGGATTTCAGCATCAGGCGGATGTCGTCGGCTGTGCGGATGCCGCCGCCCACGGTCAGCGGGATGAACACCTGGTCTGCGGTCTTCGCGATTACGTCGACCACGCTGGCCCGCGCGTCGCTGCTGGCGGTAATGTCCAGGAAAACAAGTTCGTCGGCCCCCTGCCGATTGTATTCCACGGCAGCGGCCACGGGATCGCCCGCATCCACGAGGCTCACGAAATGCACTCCCTTCACGACGCGTCCGTCGTTCACGTCCAGGCAGGGTATGACACGTTTGGCAAGCATGTTCGTGCGGCTCCTTCTTTCATTTGCGGGAAATAGCGGAAAAAAACTATTCTATTACTATACATGAAAAATCAGCTGTTTTCAAGGCATTTTCAGGCTATTTTTCACGCTTTCGCGCGCATAAAGGATTCCGGCACGAAAAAAACGCCGTCCGAAGCAGAGCCGGGCGGCGTTGAAATGGTCAGCAACGACTGACTTTTGTCCGCGCTTATTGAGGGCGGCGCGGACCTTTGCCGGGCCTGCCGCCGTCGCGGCTTCCTCCGTTCTGACTGCCTCCATCCGAACGAGGCGGCCGCGGCGGCCGGTTCGGCGGATTCTGCTGCGGGCGGTTCTGGTTCTGCGGACGCTGTTCGCCCGCGGGCCGCTGGGGACGTTCGCCCTGTTTCCGCTGCTGAATATGCGGATGCGGCCTATTCTGACCGTCCGAAGCATTGTTCGGCCGATCGGGCTTCCTAGGCTGGACCGCGGCGGGCGCATTGGCTTCGCCGGACTGCGGCTTCGCATCAGCTGAGGGAGACTGCGGCTTCTGCTGTTTCGCGGGATCGCCCTGCCCCGCGCCGCCGCGGACTTTGTACTTATCGAGATACACGACCGAGACTTCGGACGCGGGGCAGACCACGGTGTGCGTGGAATCGTCCAGCTGGATCGTTACCTTCTGCGTCAGGAGATTGCGGTCGATCACGCGTCCGCGTCCATCCTTGCACTCGCAGAGCTCGCCGCGACGCGGCATGGTCTTTTCCAGTTCCAGATAGCCCTCGTGTTCGTATTTCAGGCAACATTTCAATCTGCCGCAGATGCCGGAGATCGTGGACGGCGTAAGCGAGAGGTCCTGCTCCTTGGCCATCTTCACGTTGATGGACGCGAAATCTTTCAGGAACCGGCAGCAGCAGAGCGGACGTCCGCAGTTCGCGATGCCGCCGAGGATGGCGGTCTCGTCCCGCACGCCGATCTGGCGCAGCTCGATATGGGTGTTGAACTCCTGCGACAGCTGTTTCACGAGTTCGCGGAAGTCCACACGCCCCTCGGCGCTGAACTGGACCGTGATGAGTTTCCCGTCGTACGAATAATGCGCGTTGATCAGCTTCATGGGCAGACCGAGGCGGTCCACGTACTGCCCGGTAATCCGCAGGGCGGATTTTGCGCGCATCTGGTTTTCATGCGCCTTGCCCTGATCCACCACGGTCGCCTTGCGCTGGATCGCGTAAATCTCGTTCTTTTTGGCGGAGAAAACCGTTCCGCCCGATTCCCGGTCGTCTTCGACGGGCGCGGCGGGAGTCGATTCCGGCGGCGGCGCGTCGAACTGCTTCACGATCTGGCCGTAGTCCAGATAAAAATCCTTGCGGATCACGCAGAAATCGCCGACATGAAGGCCGAGCGAAGAATCGCACCGGGCGTTGTACCCGGAGCCGTTGTCCAGCATGATCCCGTAAACAATATCCATGATGAGATCCAATCTCCTTTTACGCCGTGAACATCCGGCGGAACGCCGACGCCGGAACCGGACGTCTGCGCGAACGCTGAACGTTCCCGCTCAAAAAACGACGGAGCGGATCACCAGCTGATGACAAGTTTCTTGCTCTTGGCCAGCTTGGCGATGTCCGTTTCCTTCTGATCGCCGTAAGAGTACACGCCGACCTTGGACCGGAGGTCCTGGCCGCTGCGCCCGTTGACGCTGTTGACTTCGCTCACGGCCTTGATGGAACTGTCGATCTTGCCGTCGAAATCGACGTCGAGGATGACCTGGTACGGCTTGCCCCACGGATCCAGGATGCCCTTGTTCTCGTCGTAGCCCACGCCGACCTCGTAGAAGATCATCTTCTTGGAGTTCTTGCCGGTAAGGATCCTGCACATTTCAACGTAGTCGGAGCCCGACACGACGGCGTCCTTCGAACCGGTGACGTTCGCCGGCCAGCAGGAGAATTCCGACTCGTACATGACGATGGCGGTCTTCATGGACTGGCATTCGCTGTTCGCCTTGGATTTCTTCGCGTTGTTGCGGACGGTTCCGAGGGCGGGGAAGACAAGTCCGGCGAGGATGCCGATGATGGCGATCACGACGAGCAATTCGATCAATGTAAATCTTTTGCTGGAAGAAGTTTTCATGGTATGGTTTCCTTATGGATATATGGTTCGTCAGTTCTGTTCGGGGTTCTTGAAATTCGCGATGTCGTCGCCGTCGCCGGGCGTCTTTCTCGGTTTTTCCGCATCGCCGACGCTCTTGTCGCGGCCGATGGAATACAGGTCGAACGAGCCGGTGTTGTAGACGCCGGGAGAACGGTAGCGGATCGCATTTCCCCACGCGTCGCGGATCTTGTCTGTGCTGCCGTTGGTTTCGGCGGCCAGGTTTCTGCAGGTCTCGTACGCGTCGCCGAGGAAATCGGCGTCCAGCGGAAGGGAATGGAACTCCCCGCCGCCCTCGTTGTAGCTGGAGCCGCTGTTCGGATAATAATACCCGTTTTTCGCCTTGTACTGCTCGTTTGCGACGCGGATGATCTCCAGGACGGTCTTCGTCTTCGTCTCGTCCGCGCGGCGGTAGGCGATCTGCGTGACTTTGACCGAAATCGCGGCAAGCAGGGCGATCACGATAATCACGCAGAGAAGTTCGACCAATGTAAAGGGGTGTTTGAAGCGTTTCATAGCGTTCTCCCGATAGCTGTTGATTTTTTTCCAGTACGTACTATATCATGCAAACAGGAGGAATACAACCGGATTTTCGTGAAATATTCCCAAAAAGTTTACGGTTGGCGCGCGCGGGGATCATTTCGGGGAAGCTTCCGGCGCGGAGGACAGGATTTCCTGTTTCAGGACCTCGAACGCCTCTTCCTGCGGAAGGTTCGCGAATGGAACGCCCCTGCGGAAAAGCGCCACACAGCCGTTTTTCGATCCGGCCAGCCCGAATTCCGCGTCCTTCGCCTCGCCGGGGCCGTTCACCACGCATCCCATAACGGCGATCTTCTTGAGGCCGATGCGGCGGCCCGACGCCTTCAGGGAAGCCACAAGCTCCTCCACGCGTTCCGCCATGCCGATCAGGTCGTACTCGGTCCGGGCGCAGGTCGGACACGACACGATTTCGGGATACGCGTTCCGCAGGCCGCAGACTTCCAGCAGCGCAATCCCGGCCTTGACCTCCTCGCGGGGCGGCGCGGTCAGGCTCACGCGGATGGTGTCGCCGATTCCGGACAGCAGCAGCGCGCCGATCCCGGCGGCGCTCTTCAGAATGCCGCGCGACGCGGTTCCGGCCTCGGTCACGCCGAGGTGAAGCGGAAACGGAGAACGCGTCGCGAATTTGCGGTAGGCCGCAGCCATGACCGGCACGGAACTGGCCTTCAGGGAAACCTTGATATCGTGGAACCCGCAGGACTCCAGCGTGCATATCTGCGCGTCGACCGCCTCGCAGAGCGACTCCGCCATCGCTTCGTCATGGTCTCCGCACGCGGCGAGCTTCGATTCGAACAGGCCCTTCGGCAGACTGCCGGTGTTCGCGCCGACGCGGATCGGGATTCCCGCCTCGCCGGCGGCCTCCGCCACGGCGCGGACCCGGTCCGCGCCTCCGATGTTGCCGGGGTTGATGCGCACGCCGTGGACGCCCGCGCGAATGGATTCCAGCGCCAGACGCCAGTCAAAATGGATGTCCGCGATCACGGGAACCGGGGATTCCGCCGCGATGCGGCGCATGGCCTCGGCGGACGCCATGTCCGGCACGGCGCAGCGAACGATGTCGCAGCCGAGCGCGGCCAGTTCGCGGATCTGGGCGAGCGTGGCGTCGGCGTCGGACGTGCGCGTATTCGTCATGGACTGCACGGACACCGGCGCGCCGCCGCCGACGGCGACGCGTCCGACATGCACCTGGTTACTCACCCGCCGTTTCACCGGACGCCTCCGTCTGGGCATGCGTTTCCGCGTTTTCCGTCTTGTCCGCGACCTCTTTCGCGGCTTCGCCGGACGATTCCGGCAGCAATGCGGATTTCGGCGCGTCTCCCTCTTTATCCTCAAGTTCGCTTGAGGCTCGGTGTATCTTCAGTTCAAACGCGCTCGTCCAGCTTTGGGGAAGCATCTTCTTCACGTCGAAGAACGACACAATCGCCATGAACGCAATCAGGACGAACATGAAGAAATAGGTGACAGGCTGGACCAGCTTCGCCGGAACCGGACGCCGGATCGCCGTTTCGATCAGCGCGATCATGATGTGTCCGCCGTCCAGAACCGGAACCGGAAGCAGGTTGAAAAGGCCGAGCGAGAAGCTGATGACCACGACAAGGTACAGGCCGCGCATGAAGGACCCCTGGAATGTCATGATCATGTAGCGGCCGATGCCGAGCGGGCCGGAGAGGTTCTGCACGCCGATGGTGGTGTAGCCGGTGTCCTTGCCGACCTTGCTCTGGATCGTGTGGCCGAGGCTCGTCAGCGTGCGCTTCGTCATTTTCAGCACGTTGCAGAACTGTTTCCACGGGGTCGGGTGTTCGATGCGGTAGAAGCTCACGCCGATCTCATGCGGGATGACGATGAGCGGGATGAGCTTGATTTCCAGAGGTTCCGCCTCGCCGGCGCGTTCCACGGTCAGCGAGATCTCCCTGCCGTGCAGTTCCCCCATGTCGTCGGTTTCGACGCCTTTTTCGGCGACGAGTTTGGAGAACTTCGCGGGATCGTCCTTGATGGACTCGCCGTTGAACGCAACGATCACGTCGCCGGGCAGCAGACGATGTTCCGCCGGGAGGCCGGGAATGGTCTCCTGGACTTCGCAGCGGTCGTTCGCGGTCGTGAAGAATATCCCGATCTGCGGACGCGCCTTGATGTCCGGAACAGGAGTCGGCGTCACGGGGATCTCGATCTGTTTTCCGTCGCGCTCCACGCTCAGCTTGAGCGTTTTTCCGCCGGAGAAATTGATCCGGGACGACAGATCGTCCGCGCCGTAGACAGGCTCGCCGTCGACGGCGGTCACACGGTCTTCCGGCTGGATTCCGGCCTTTTTCGCGGCGGAACGGGGAAGAGGGAAGACGTAGACGCGCATTTCCGGCTGGAAGAAGGGGAGCGTGACGTTTTCGCCCGGCATGAGCTTGTCGTTGACGGCCGGGGTGTAGGAGATTTCGGACGTCCTGCCGTCGCGGACGATCTCCAGCGCGACCTGCTTCACGTTGTCGTCGTTCAGCATGATCTTCTGCATGAACTCGTTCCAGCTCACGTCGAATTCTTTTCCGTTCAGCTTCACGATGCGGTCGCCCTTGCGCAGTCCGGCGCGGTATTCGGGGCAGTCCTCCGGAACGTCGCGCACGGTGAACTCCGTATAGCGGTCGGTGTCGGGCTGCGGCAGGCCGACGAGCCAGATCACCACGCCCAGGAGAAACCCGAAAATGATGTTGAACAGCGGCCCGGCGAACGCGGTTGCAATGCGCTTCCACGGTTCGGCGTGCGGCAGGGGATTGCCTTCGCCGTCGGTGACTTCGTCGCTGGTGGAGTCGATCTGCGGAAGCTCCACGTAGCCGCCGCACGGGATGCAGCCGATGCGGTATTCCACGCCGTTGACCTTCCGGCCCCAGATCTTCTTGAATCCGACCGAAAACGCCTCGATGTGAAGGCCGCAGAACCGCGCGACGATGAAATGGCCGAATTCATGCACGATGATGCACAGGCCGAAGAAGATCACCATCAGCAGGACCGAGGCGATCAGGATCAGTGGTTCCATGAAATCCATATCTCAAAAACTCCTTTTCTGTTTCAATCTCCGTTTTCGGTCAGGGCAGGACAAGCTTTCGGGCGAACTCGCGCGCCCGCGCGTCCGCCTCCAGGACCGCGTCCAGCGTCTCGTCTCCGCACTTTCCCAGCGCGTCCATGGTCCGCTCCACGATCCTCCAGATGTCGGTAAAACGTATGGTTCCTGCGCGGAACCGTTCGAATGCGATCTCGTTGGCCGCGTTCAGGACCGCGGGTAGCGCGCCGCCCGCTTCGAGCGCGACACGGGCGAATCCGAGCGACGGGAACCGCGTTTCGTCGGGACGCTCGAACGTGAGTTCCCCGATCTCCGCCAGGTCGAGCGCGGGCAGATTCGAGGCGGCATGTTCCGGCCAGGTCAGCGCATACTGGATGGGGAAACGCATGTCCGGCACGCTCATCTGCGCCATCAGCGCGCCGTCGCGGAACCGCACGAGCGAATGCACGATGCTCTGCGGATGGACCAGGACTTCGATCCGCGGACTTTCCACATCGAAAAGCCAGCGCGCCTCAATCATCTCCAGCGCCTTGTTCATGAGCGACGCGGAGTCGACGGTCACTTTCGGCCCCATCGACCACGTCGGATGCGCCAGGGCCTGTTCCCACGTCATCCGCTCCATATCGGAAACCGGAGCGTTGCGGAACGGTCCGCCGCTGGCGGTCAGGATCAGCTGCGCCACCTCGGAGGAACGCCGCCCTTCGAGGCACTGGAAAAGCGCGCTGTGCTCGCTGTCGACTGGCAGAATGCGGGCGTTGTTCGCCTTCGCCTCGTCCGTGACCAGGCGTCCCGCCATGACCATGACTTCCTTGCTGGCGAGCGCGATCGTCTTGTGCGCGCGGATCGCCGACAGGGTCGGGAAAAGCCCGCCTGTCCCCACGATGGCGCACAGCACGGTCGAGATCTCCGGCGCGGCGACGGCTTCGCAAAGGGCTTCGCGCCCCGATATCACCTTGCATCCGGCGGGAACCGCGGCGCGGAGATCGTCCAGACGGGCGGCGTCATCCAGACACACGCAGTCCGGGTGGAACTCGCGGGCCTGTTTCGCCAGAAGCTCCCAGTTCTTCCCCGCCGCGAGCAGGGAAACGCGGATGCGGTCCGGCAGGGCGCGGGCGACGGCGAGGGCGCTTTTGCCGATGGACCCGGTGGAACCGAGCAGAGCGAGGTTGCAGAGGCTCATTCGTCCGCCTCCCCGTTCGGATTCGTCGTCACGGAGTATTCCCACGGATGGGAGAGCAGGAACGTCGCAGGGCCGTCGTTTTCGAGCGAGACGAGCATGTCCGCGCCGAAGCGTCCGGTCGCGACATGCGCCACGCCCTCGGCCTTCAGGCGTTCCGTGAAATATTCGTAAAGTTCGTTGGCGACCGCCGGATCGCCCGCCAGGTCGAATCCCGGACGGCGTCCCTTGCGGCAGTCGGCGTAAAGCGTGAACTGCGACACCACGAGCGCATTCCCGCCGATGTCCAGCAGGGAACGGTTCATCTTTCCGGCTTCGTCCTCGAAAATGCGGAGTCCGGCGGCCTTTTTCGCGAGCCATTCCGCGTCGGCGCGCGTATCGCCGTGCGTGACGCCCACGAACAGAAGGAGGCCGTGTCCGATCGAGCCGACAGTCTCGCCGGCCACAGCCACGGACGCCTTGCGGACCCGTTGAAGCAGCGCTCTCATGCGTCGTTTCCCGTTTCTGCCCGGTTCAATTTCAGATTTTCGCCAGCGCCTGTTCGAAATCGGCCTTGATGTCGTCGATGTTCTCGATGCCGACGGATAGGCGGATGAGGTCCGGGGGCACGCCCGCCGCCGCGAGCTGTTCGTCGGAAAGCTGGCGATGCGTCATGCTGGCCGGGTGCAACACCATGGTGCGGACGTCCGCCACATGGACCACGATGGACGCGAGCTTCAGGGAGTCGATCGCGCGCACGCTGGCCTCCTTGCCGCCGACCGCGCCGAAGCAGAGCACGCCGCTGGCGGCCTTCAGATACTTCTTGCAGCGTTCGTGCTCCGGGCTGTCCGGAAGGCCGGGGTAGTTCACCCACGCGACCTTCGGGTGCGCCTTCAGGAATTTCGCCATTTCGAGGGCGTTTTCGCTGTGGCGGTCCATGCGGAGCGCCAGCGTCTGCATGCCAAGGTTGATGAGGAATGCGTTCAGGGGCGGCAGGATCGCGCCGGTGTCGCGGACCCATTGCACGCGGAGCTTGGTGGAGAACGGCGCAGCGGGGAAGTTCTTCGTATAGATGAGGCCGTGGTAGCTCACGTCCGGCTCGGTGAATTCGGGGAAGTTGCCGTTCGACCAGTTGAAATCGCCCTTCTCCACGATGATGCCGCCGATGCTCGTCTGGTGGCCGTCGAGGTACTTCGTGGCGGAGTGCGTCACGATGTCCGCACCGTAGTCGAACGGGCGGCACAGGTAGGGCGTGGCGAACGTGTTGTCGACGATCAGGGGTACGCCGAGGCGCTTCGCGGCTTCGGAGTACGCGGCGAAATCCAGCACGCACACGCTCGGGTTCGTCAGCGTCTCGGCGAAGAGCGCGCGGGTGTTCGGACGCGCCGCCGCCACGATCTCGTCCGCGGTGGCGTCGTGCGGAACCATGGTGACCTCCACGCCCATGCGTTTCAGCGTCATGGTGAAAAGCGTCACGGTGCCGCCGTACAGGGCTGCGCTGGCGAGCACATGTCCGCCGCTCGGGCAGACGTTCATGATCGCAAGCATGTTCGCGGTCTGGCCGGAGGTCACGCCAACGGCCGCCACGCCGCCTTCCATCTCGGCGATCTTGGTCTCAAGCGCCGCCACGGTCGGGTTGGCGAGGCGCGTATAGAAGAAACCGTCCGCTTTGAGGTCGAAAAGGTCGGCCACGCTCTGCGCGTCGTTGTATTTGTAGGCCGTGCTCTGGAAGATCGGAAGCTGGCAGGGTTCGCCATTTCTCGGTGTCCAGCCGCAATGGACGGCCTGGGTTTCGGGTTTCCAATTATTGGAATTCATATTCTGCGCTCCTTGTTTTGTCGGATATACGTTAATCTAAAAACAGCATCCCATACAATACCATACATTCCGCTTTTTTCAACTCAAAACCGCAGTTTCTCCCCGTTTTTCTCAAAAAAATCCCCGCCGTCCACATCCGAACGGCGAGGACACAGCAAGCTGTGCAGCAGTAGCGCTTGGCTGCGCTCAAGCGCGAAGCCAAAGATCAACTGTCCGTGTATTTCAGGTCCGGCTTGCGCGCGGCGAGCGTCTCGTCGAGACGCCGCACCGGGGTCGTGACGGGCGCGGCATGCAGGGATTCCGGGTCGTTTTCGGCGGCGCGGGCGATGTCCTTCATCGCTTCGATGAATTCATCCAGCATTTCCTTGGACTCGGTCTCGGTCGGCTCGATCATGATGGCCTCCGGCACGATCAGCGGGAAGTAGACCGTGGGCGGATGGAATCCGCGGTCGATCAGGCCCTTGGCAATGTCGAGCGTATGGACGCCGTTTGCGTCGAGCTGGCGTTTGCCGGAGAGGACGCATTCATGCATGCAGGGGCGCTTGTACTTGCGGTCGTAATGCGCCTCAAGCCGGGACGCAATGTAGTTCGCGTTCAGGACGGCGTTTTCGCTGACGCGCACGAGGCCTTCCCTGCCGAGCGTAAGCAGATAGGCGTAGGCGCGCAGGATCACGCCGAAGTTGCCGTAGAATGGCGCGATGTAGCCGATGGATTCCGGGTAGTTGTACTCCAGGCAGCAGATTCCGTCCGAACGCCGGATCACGCGGGACGTGGGCAGGTACGGCACAAGGCTGATGGAGACGCCGACCGGGCCGGAGCCGGGGCCGCCGCCGCCGTGCGGGGTGGAGAACGTCTTGTGCAGGTTCACATGCATCACGTCGAATCCGATGTCGCCGGGGCGGACGCGTCCGACGATGGCGTTGAAGTTCGCGCCGTCGCAGTAACAGAGGCCGCCCGCCTGGTGTACGAGCCTGCATATCTCGGACACATTCGGATCAAAGAGGCCGAGCGTGTTCGGACACGTCAGCATGATGCCGGCCACTTCGGGCGACAGCATGGCCTTCAAGGCGTCCAGGTCCACGTTGCCGTCCGCGTCGCTGGGCACGACCTTCGTCGTGAACCCGGCCACGGTCGCGCTCGCGGGGTTCGTGCCGTGCGCGGCGTCCGGGATCAGCATGTACTTGCGGGCGGCGTCGCGGCGGGCGCGGTGGTAGGCGGCGATCAGCATGCAGCCGGTGAGTTCGCCGTGGGCGCCCGCCATGGGCTGCATGGTCATCTGGGAGAATCCGAGGAGTTCGGCGAGCATGCGTTCCGTCTCGTGGAGTACGATCAGCGCGCCCTGGACCAGCACGCCGCCGCGGCGGAGCTGAGGCAGAAGCGGATGCAGGTCGGCAAATCCGGCCAGACGCACGACTTTCTCATGGAACTTCGGATTGTATTTCATGGTGCAGGATCCGAGCGGATAGAAATTGGCGTCCACGCTCATATTCATCCGGCTGAGCCCGGTGAAATGGCGGACGACCTCAAGTTCGGAAACCTCGGGCAGACCTGCCGGTTCGGCGCGGCGGAGCGCGGCGGGAACGGCGGAAGCGGCGGGAACGTCGCACTTCGGGAGGACGACGCCGATGCGGCCGGCGCGGCCGGTTTCATAAATCAGCTTCATAACAGCGCCTCCATCGCGTTTGCAAGGGCCTTGATTTCCTCGCGGGTTCGCTTTTCGGTCACGGCCACTAGAATCTGGTTCTTCCGTTCCGGGTAATAGCGTCCGAGCGGGAATCCGGCTGCAAAGCCCTTGTCGACGAGCTTGCCGACCAGCTCCGCGCCGTCAAGCGGAGTTTCGATCACGAATTCATTGAAGAACGCGCCGGATCCGACCGGCGAAACGCCCTTGATCGCAAGGAGCTGGTCGCGGGCGTACACGGCTTTCGACATGCAAAGTTCGCCGATCCGGCGGAAGCCGGTTTTTCCGCAGAGGGAAAGATAGATCAGGGCGTTCAGGGCGCACAGGCTCTCGTTGGAGCAGATGTTGCTTGTGGCCTGTTCGCGGCGGATGTGCTGTTCGCGGGTCTGGAGCGTCAGCACGTAGCCGGTCTTGCCGTTCAGGTCCACGGTGCGTCCGACCACGCGGCCCGGCATCTTGCGGACATATTTGGACTTGACGGCCATGAACCCGAGGTACGGGCCGCCGAAACTCAGCGGGATGCCGAGGCTCTGGCCCTCGCCGGTCACGATGTCGAACCCCATTTCGCCGGGGGTCTTCAGGCAGCCGAGCGCCACCGGGTACGCGGAGCAGACCGCCAGCGCGCCTTTCGCCTGCGCGGCGGCCGCGATCCCGGCCAGGTCCTCGACCTCGCCGAAGAAGTTCGGGTACTGCACGATCACGCATGCGGCGCGGTCGGTGACGGCGGCGGCGACGGAATCCAGCGCGGAATCCGTGCCGCGTCCGTCCGGAATCTCGATACGTTCCAAGTCCAGATTCCGGCAGTAGCATTCGATCATGCGGCGGAAGATGGGGGAGACCGCGGCGGAGATCACGACCTGGCGGCGTCCGGTGATGCGGACGGCCATCATCATGGCTTCGAAGAGGGCTGTGCCGCCGTCGTAGAGGCTGGCGTTGGAGACCTCCATGCCTGTCAGCCGGCAGATCGCGGTCTGGTATTCGTAGATGGCCTGAAGCGTGCCCTGGGAAGCTTCAGGCTGATACGGCGTGTATGCGGTGTAGAACTCGCCGCGGGCGGCGACGGCGTCGGCCGCAGCCGGGATGATGTGGTCGTAGTAGCCGCCGCCAACGAAATTGATCAGGTGCGTGGCGTTCTTTTCGGCGAGGCCGGAAAGATACGACATGACCTCGAATTCGGATTTGCCTTCCGGGATGCCGTCGAGTTTTGGCGCGGGAAAATTCACCCCGGCCTTCTCCCACATATCCTCAATGGACGCAAATCCCGCCGCGGCGAGCATTTCCCGCCGATCGGCGTCGGTGTTCGGGATGTAAGGCATTGCCTTTGCCTTTCTTCTGTTGAACGGGAAGGACGGATCAGAGCGATTCGACGAACTTGGCGTAGGTCTCGGCGTCCATCAGTCCGTTGAGGTCGGACGCATTCACGCCTTCGAGCTTGCATATCCAGGTGTTTTCAGGATCGGCGTTCAGCGCGCCGGGATCGGCGTCGAGATCGGCGTTGCCTTCGACGACCGTTCCCGCAACGGGCGCGTAAACGTCGGAGACGGCCTTCACGGATTCGACCGTGCAGAGCACATCGCCTGCCGCGACGGCCTTGCCGGGCGCCGGGATCTCGACATAGGTGATGTCTCCGAGGGAGTCGGCGGCGTATTTGGAGATGCCGAGCGTGGCGGCGGTTCCGTCGAGTTCGATCCATTCGTGCGATTCAGCGTAGTGTTTCGCCATGTTTTTCTCCTGAAATTGGGTTGGTATGGGTGTAAAAAGGCTGATTGCCTTTATTGAACGGGAAAGGTTATTTTTTCGGATTGGCCGTGCCGTGCGTCCAGAACGGCAGCGGGGCCAGTTTCGCCTTCACGACGGCGCGATGAAGTTCGACTTCAAACTCCGCGTCTTCAGGGATTTCCGCAGAGGCTTCAAGATAGGCCATCGCCACCGCGCATCCCAACGATGGCGCGAACGTGCCGGACGTGATCGCGCCGACCTGCGCGCCCCGGTGCAGCAGAGGCGTTCCCGTGTGGGCGGCGCGGCGACCTTCCAGCGCAATCCCGCGCAGATGCTTCTTCGGCGGATTGGCGCGAAGCGCGGCGGACCCGACAAATGTGCGGTCGGACCTGTCGAGTTTCAGCAGCGCGCCGAATCCCGCCTCGACCGGGGTGGTCGCCTCGTCCATCTCGTCGCCGTACAGGGGATAGCCCATTTCCAGACGGAGCGTGTCGCGCGCGCCGAGTCCGGCGGGCTTCACGCCCGGACAGGCCAGCAGTTTCCGCCACACGTCGACCGCGTGTACGGCGTCGAAATACAGCTCGAAACCAAGCTCGCCGGTGTATCCTGTGCGGCTGATGAGCATATCAAGACCGAAGAGACGGAACCTGCCCCAATGATAGTACTTCGGCAGGGCGGCGGCGTCCAGCCCGAGCGAAGCCAGGACCGCCATGGAATCCGGCCCCTGCAGGTCGAATTTGGCCGTGGCGTCGGAGAGGTTCTCCAGGTTCACGGACGCGGGAAGGCGTTTGCGGAGTTCGGCGAAGTCGACCGCGATCCGCGCCGCGTTCACAACGATGAAAAACTCTTTTTCGCCCATACGGTACACGATCAGGTCGTCGATCACGCCGCCCGATTCGTTCAGCAGGAAATTGTAGCGGCAGACGCCGTCCTTCTGGTCGGCCACGGACCGCGCCAGCGCGGCGTCGAGAGCTTCGGCCGCGCCGGAACCGGATGCGGCGAACTCGCCCATATGGCAGATATCGAACAGGGAGACGTGTTCACGCGTGTGCTTGTGTTCGGCGAGAATGCCTTCCTTGTACTGGACCGGCATGTGCCAGCCGGCGAAGGGAACCATGCGGGCGCCGAGCGCGACATGTTCGTCGGCCAACGGGGTTTTCAGAAGTGTTTCGTCCATGGTAGAAAGCCTTTCCGGAGCGGGGGAGGAAAGAAAGGAATTCCGGCCCGCAATTGCTGTCAAAAAAAACGCATCGAAATAATATAGACTCGAAACTGTCGAAATCAAGACGGCAAGAACGGAAAAGAGGTTTTTTCCCGTCATTTTGAATCGCTGCCGCAACGGGGATTTTTCCACACCGCGATATCGAAGTCCAAATGCGTGTTTTTTCTTTGAGCGGAAGGATTCCGGGTTGAAAACAAAATCGTTCAGGAGTATATTATATTGCTATGTTTTTTCATGCGCGCATCCGGAACGGCGGCGCATCCGACGCCCCGGAGTTTCACGCAGATGCCGGAACGGTTCCCCTTTTCCGTCCGGCCCACGGCATCGTTTCATTCACTGCCTCGCAGGAAGGAGTTTTCAAACCATGGCCACGAAGAAAGAAACGAAGGAAATGCTGAAGAAGCTTTTCCTGCACCACCTGATCTGTTCGCTCGGCAAACGCCCGGAAAAAGCCGTCAATCTGAACTGCTATCACGCGCTGGCGTATACCATCCGCGACCTCATGATGCGCGACTGGATCGCCACCCGAGACGAATATGAAGAGAAGAAGCCGCGCGTCGTCCATTACATCTCGCTCGAATTCCTGATCGGTCGCACGCTCGGGAACGCCATGGTCAACCTGGGCGTGGAGGAGGAGACCGCCGAAGCGATGTCGGAGCTCGGCTTCAATATTGACGAGATCCGCGACGAGGAGGTCGACGCCGGACTCGGCAACGGAGGTCTCGGACGCCTTGCGGCGTGTTTCCTGGACTCCATGGCCACGCTGGAGCTTCCGGCGGTCGGCTACGGCATCCGCTACGACTACGGCATCTTCAAGCAGATCATTCAGAACGGCTATCAGGTCGAGGAGCCGGACAACTGGCTCAGCCGCGGCAACCCGTGGGAGATTCGCCGTCCCGAACTCGCCTGCGTCGTCCAGTTCGGCGGTCATGTCGAGAAAATCCGCGACGACGCCAATCCCGACCGCCGCAGATGGGTCGACACTCAGGACGTGAAGGCCATGCCGTACGACACCCCGATCCCGGGCTACCGCAACCACACAGTGAACACGCTCCGCCTGTGGTCCGCCGAATCGCTCTACGGGTTCAATCTCACGAAGTTCAACCAGGGCGACTACATCAGCGCGAACCTCGAGTCCAGCCTGGACCAGAACATCACCCGCGTGCTCTACCCGAACGACAACAACTACGAAGGCAAGGAGCTCCGCCTCAAGCAGCAGTATTTCCTCGTCTCCGCCTCGCTTCAGGACATCTTCTCCCGCTTCGAAAAGAGCGGAGAGGACCTCAAGAAACTCAAGGACGCCATCGTCGTCCAGCTCAACGACACGCACCCTGCCCTCGCCATCCCCGAAATGATGAGACTGCTCATCGACGTTCACAACTATTCATGGAACAAGGCATGGGAAATCACCACGAGCGTCTTCAACTACACGAACCACACCCTCATGTCCGAAGCGCTCGAACGGTGGTCCGTGCAGCTGTTCGAAAAGCTCCTTCCGCGCCACCTCGAAATCATCTACCAGATCAACTTCATCTTCCTCCGCCAGGTCGCCACGCGCTACATCAACGACAACAGCATGCAGTCGCGAATGTCCCTCATCCAGGAACAGCCTGAAAAGATGGTCCGCATGGCCTATATGTGCGTCGTCACGTCCAAGCATGTGAACGGCGTGGCCGCGCTCCACACCGAGCTGCTGCAGAACGGCCTCTTCCGCGACTTCAACGAGTTCTTCCCCGGCAAGTTCGTGAACGTCACGAACGGCATCACGCCGCGCCGCTGGCTGAAGAAGGCCAACCCCGGACTCTCCCGCCTCATCGACGGAAAGATCGGCGACGCCTGGCCGAAAGACCTCCGGCAGCTCGAACAGCTCACCAAGTTCGAAAACGACAAGGATTTCCTCGGCGAACTCGCCAAGATCAAACGCGCCAACAAGCTTGTCCTCGCAAAATACATCAGCGAACACAACGGCGTCGAAATCAACCCCGATTCCATCTTCGACGTGCAGGTGAAGCGCCTCCACGAGTACAAGCGCCAGCTCCTGAACATCCTCCACGCCATCACGCTCTACCTGAAGCTGAAGGACAACCCGGACATGGACTTCGTTCCGCGCACCATCGTCTTCGGCGCGAAATCCGCCCCCGGCTATTATCTGGCCAAGCTCATCATCAAGCTTATCAACGCCGTCGCCGAGGTCGTCAACAACGACAAGGCCATCGGCGACAAGCTGAAGGTCGTCTTCCTCGCAAACTACCGCGTCTCCCTCGCCGAAAAGATCATCCCCGCCGCAGACCTCTCCGAGCAGATATCCCTCGCCGGAACCGAGGCGTCCGGCACAGGCAACATGAAGTTCGCCCTGAACGGCGCGCTCACCATCGGCACGCTCGACGGCGCGAACATCGAGATCCGCAACCAGGTCGGAGCCGACAACATCTTCATCTTCGGCATGAACGTCGACGAGGTCCGCCAGCTCCGCGAGCAGGGCTACCGCCCGAACGAATTCGTGGAGAAATCCCCTCTCCTGAAACGCGCGCTCGAGCTCATCCGCACCAACTTCTTCTCGCCCGGCGAATTCGACATCTTCAAGCCGATCCTCGAAAGCCTCGACTCCGACAATTACATGTGCGCTGCCGACTTCGATTCCTACGCCGCCGTCCAGGAGCAGGTCGCCGAACTCTACCGCAAGCCGGACGAATGGCAGAAGAAGTGCCTCCTCAACATCGCGAAGATGGGATACTTCTCCAGCGACCGCTCCATCGAGGAGTACGCCGAGAAAATCTGGAACATCAAGCCCTGCCCAATCAACATCTCCAGCAAGCACGGCTACGACCTCGCCGCGCACCAGCTGGCGAAGTAACGGAACGGCAGCCGGAACAGGAACCATCCGCCCATGAACTGGCTCAGCTCCGGACCGTTCACAATCTTCGACCTCGAAACGACCGGCTTCAGCGCGGTCCGCGACCGCATCATCGAAATCGGCGCGGTCCGCGTGGAGCTCGACGGCTCCGTTTCGAGGTTCCAGACCCTCGTGAATCCCGGCGTTCCGATCCCGCCCCGCCTGACCGCGCTGACCGGCATCGACGACGCCATGGTCGCCGACGCGCCGAGGTTCAAGGAGGCCGGATTCAAGTTCATGGATTTCGCCCGGAAGTCGCGCCTCGTGGCGCACAACGCCCGCTTCGACCTGTCGTTCATGCAGGAGAGCCTCGCGCGCTGCGGCATGGAGCTGATTCAGGGCGGAGCCTACGACAGCATCCCGATCTTCCGCCGCGCCTACCCCGGACTTTCCAGCTACAGCCTCGAATTCCTCCGCTCGAAATTCCCCGTGCCAGACAACTTCCCCGGCCAGCCCCACCGCGCCGCCTACGACGCCGACGTCACCTTCTCCCTCTTCTCCATGGCGATGAACGTCCTCTGCGGCGACCCCCGCCAGGCCGAACAACTCTCCGCCGGAACTGACTGAAGCGTTCCAGGAGAATGCAAAGGCGGACCTTTCCCCTCTTATTGCGGGGCGTGTCCGCACCTATCCCGGATGAAGAAATGAAACATCACCTCAATGACACCATGGATGCCGCTCACATCGTCAATCGCACGGTCGGCATTCCGTTCCCATTCGGATTGCATATGACTATCCGGCCGCATTTTTCGAAATATTGTTTTGTCATCCCGTTTCCGTTCCCATTCGGCTAAAACTCCACGCATCGGTCCGGTCAGTTTTTTGAAAAAAAACACAGATCGTTTCAGCCGGTTCTCTGCCGGAACGGGGAAGATCCGTGAGATTTTTTGCGATATAGCAACAATCGAGAAAGCATAAAAACCTAAGAAAACCCTTTTTCGAAAAACGAAATAACATAAAACGGAACCATCGGCGGAATAGACCGGTGGTTCCGAAGCAAATCACTGCAGACGTTTTTCACGTTTTGATTGCTGTTTCCTCTCAGCGGAATCAAGTCCGGCATATCTGGCATCAATGCCAGAAAACGACAAAGCAGCGATCAAAAACAATGCAATAGCCAGAAAAAAACGATCAACCATTAATTAACGTCAATCTTTTTTCCTTCATATTTATTGCAAACGGGACATTGTGTAGTAGAACAAGTTATACGCTTATTTCCAATTTCACCGGGCCTCCTTTCCTGAGAACAATCGGGGCAATAAATCGTACCGCAATTCTGGCATTTGTACAAAGTGACGCCTAACCCGCGTCCACAGCGAGGACAATTTGCCATAACGAGATCCTTTCCGGGGAACCTTTCCCCTGTTGTGTTTTTTTTACCGCGACAAATGTTTTGGTCTGTTGCGGTTGTTTATTCATTGATTACATCCGGTACGGACGAACCAGGTTAAATCTTTCCGCTGCATTTCGCAAACGGAAAAGCGATACCCAAAACAATAAGAATGAGAAATGCACATCCTGGAGGCATGCTCTCCGCGCCCTTTCCCTATTGTTGCGCTTCAAGTCTTTCCGGTCGTTGTGCCTTTTATTTCTCCTTATGAAGTTGATATTGATTTCGGCGGAAGTTTAATTTCACCTGGCCGCGCAAACGGCTTCAGGAAGAAAACACAAAACTTAACAAGTAAAGGAAAAATGTCAGGAATGCGATCACAATAATTGCAGTGATGATATTTCCTGCCATTTTTACTTTCGGATTGCTGCTTTGTCTCATGCGTTCCAAGATCAGGAAAAATGCTTTTGCGCATCCCTCGCCCGCTTTCCCCAGCGAATCGTCCGGTCTGTTTACCATTTTTCTCCTTATATTCGATGTTGTTTTTCAGCGCTTATTCCCATGGCAAGCAACGGGCGACATGGATGGAAACAAAACCATCCTGCCCAAATATGCATAGGGGTTCGCACGGTAGAGGGAAAGAAAAACAGCCGCCGCACAGAAAGAATGCTGAGACTGTCTATGTTCAAAAAGAAAGAGACCGGAAAAGCTTTGTCTGGTTGAAGTAAAACTTTTGTTTAAAAAAAGTCTTGCTTGCTTCATAAAAGCATTTGCCTCAGTTTGGAAAAAACTGAACAGGGATAAGAACGGTACAGAGAAACACGCCCGATTTCGTGCAGAAGATGAGTAGGATCTGTGCCTGAGACTCGTCATTGCGGCTCCGTCTTATTATGTTCTATGCGCTAATATAGCACATAAAAGTGAAAATGCAAACACTTTTTACAGAAAAAAAACCAAGAATTTGAGCCCGGCATCTGGATGATCGGACTTTTCCGCCTCAAGATGAGGCGGGATGCGGGCAGCAGGCGGTCGGCGGAAATATAAGCCAAACAGGGCTAATGATCCCGGGCTCGCGTTTTGCGAGCCCGAGATGAACAGACGAAACTATAGCGCCGGGGAGGACAAGTCCTCCATGAATACGGCGCTCTGCTACGCGGGAGCACAAGGACAAGTCCTTGACGGAAGCAGCGCCCGGCTAACGCTCGGGCACGGGAGACTCTCTAAACATGACGAAGGGGAGGTCCGCAAAGCAAGCGGATCTCCCTTGTTTCTTTTGCAAAGACTACCGGGGAAAGTTTTACGCGCCGGGCTTCGTCTCCGAGGCGTTGACGAACGTGACGACGCGCTGCGGGAACGGGATGTTGAGGCCGGCATTTTCGATGGCGGGCTTGAGCTGCGCCTTGATGGTCCAGTAGGCGGGCCAGTAGTCCGCCGTGGCGGTCCAGTAACGGAGCGTGAGCTGCACGGAGCTGTCTGCGAGTTCGGACACGAGCACTTCCGGAGCGGGGTCCTTCAGGACCATCGGCTCGTGCGTCAGGATGTCCTTCATCGCCTGAATGGCGACGGGGAGCGAATCGGCGTACGCGATGCCGACCGTGATGTCCGAACGGCGGGTCGGGTTGCGCGAATAGTTCTTGATCGGCGTTCCGAAGACCACGCTGTTCGGCGCGGAGACGAAAAGCCCGTCCGGGGTCTTCAGCACGGTGGAGAAGAGGCCCATCTGCTGAATGGTTCCGCTGACGCTGCCGCAGTCGATGTAGTCGCCCACCTTGTACGGACGCAGGATCAGGAGCATGATGCCGGCGGCGATGTTGCTGAGCGAATCCTTCATGGCCAGGCCGATGGCGAGGCCGGCGGCGCCGAGCACGGTCAGGATGCTGGCGGTGTTGAACCCGAAAAGGTCGAGGATGATCAGCAGCCCGATCACCCAGATGAGCGTGCGGACGATCGTGTATGTGGCGTGGGTGAGAGACACGTCGCCCTCGAATTTCTTGAACGAACGGGCGATGATCTTCCGGGCGGCGATGGAGATGAGCTTGATAGCCACGAGGACGATCAGCGCAAGGATGACGGCTTTCACGAAACGGATGACGTCGTCGCTGTGGTTGTTCCAGAGGTTCGAGAAGAATCCGGGGCCCTGTTCGTGGAGCTGACGAACCATGCTGTCGGCATTGTTCAGCTGGCTTTCGAGGAGGGACTGTTTCTGCTGGGCGGTCGCAGGCGCGGTTTCAACTGCTTCGGCGGTTGCGGGCTGGACGGCCTCCGCGGCGGCGAGCAAGGCATAAGGGATCATGGCGAATACCTTTCCTGTGTTGTGGGGGATATGTGTGAGGGTGAAATCGGAAAACGGATCAGTTCGCGAACATGCGCTGAAGTTCCATCTGGAATTCCTGGAGGTCCTGACGGTCGGGCTTGCCTTCGAGCTTCTCGAACATCAGGCGGCCCATCTGGTCGAGACACCAGTTCCCGCTCGCGCCGGATCCGAACGATACGCCGCCGGTCGCCAGGAATCCGGGCCGCGCGAGCTGGTCGATCGTGACCGCGGTGCGTCCACGCGGGGCGGCGGCTTTCCCGTCGTCCGAAGCCGGAGCATCGTTCGCGGGCGCGGCGTCGTCCGGGGGAAACTCTTCCGCGCCGGGTTCGTCCGCCGGAAAATCGTCGGCATCGTCGGCGGGCATGGCATCCTGCGCCGGTTTCTCCGGTTCGGGCGCGGCTTCCGGCTGTGGTTCGGCTTTCTGCCAGAACGATGTTTCGATCTCGGACGCAATGAGGCGAAGCTCCATAAACGTCATTTTCACGCCCTGTTCGGCGAGCATATCCTGAATTTTAGAGAGGTTAAGTCCTTCGCGGGTGCGGTCCGCGATGAACGCCTTGATTTCGTCATGTGTCATGATTCACCCTTTCAGAAAAAACGTACGGAAAATAGTCCAGTAAAAACAATAGGCGATGCAGGCGAAAATTCAAGCGGAACATCTCGAAAAAAACGAAAAAAGCCGCCCCGTTCGGCATTCTTTCGCCGTTTTTTTCGTCGCACCAGGGAATAATGCTTCGTTTTTTCTAAAATATTATTTAATTGCTTCGGTATCCGGTTGAAAATGGGGAAACAGGATGTAGATTTATAGAATCGTCGTTCCGTCGGCATCGCCGTCTCGGAACACCTCTTATTCACCATTTTATCCTTTCACCCATATTTCACAGGAGAATTCCTCATGAAACACTCGAAACTCGCCTGGATCGCGGCGGTCGCCTGCTCCGTCCTCGCGGCTGTCACGTTTATCGGCTGCGGCAAAGAAGAAACGCCCAAAGCGGAAGCCGTCTCAGGAGCCGCGGCATCCTCCGGCTCCACCGCCTTCGACAAGACGACCGCCCGCCTCGAAAAAGGCGGCATCTCCTACGCCTTTACGGACGGAACCGCCGCCACGCAGATGATCGACAGGATGTTCGACTCGTTCGGCGTGCTTGTTCCCGCCGACGTGCCGGAAGCGAAGAAGATTCTGGACGCCATCCGCGACTTCACGAACGAACTCGGCCTGAAGACGTTCCTCGGCTCCGGCATCAGCGTCAAGAAGAACGGCGACTACTATCGCTGCATTGATTTCGAATACGCGCCGGAACAGAAAGGCTTGTTCTGGGATCTGATCGGAACCGCCGTTTCCAGCGGTCCTGCGCCCGAACTCAAACTCACCTCTCCGAAGTCCGCCGTCGCCGCCTCCGCGAAATTCGAGCCCGGCGCGCTTTATTCGTTCATCGACAAGAAACTCCGTTCCACGCTGGACGAGGAGACCATGGCGGTCGTCGACCAGCAGATCTCCGGGCTGAACGCCCAGGGCATCCAGCCCGACAAACTGCTGGAATGCATCTCCGGCATGACGTTCTATGTGGAAGGCCGCGAGTTCAAGGAAGAGGACCTGCAGGGCGTTCTCGCGGGCGAGGATCCCCAGGCCCGCATCATGGAACTGGTTCCGAAATTCGGATTCGTCTTCACCACGAAGAGCGATCTCTGCTGGAAGGCGCTGGAAAACTTCATCTCCCAGTCCAGCCCGGATATCGTGAAGGACGGCAAAATCGTTCCCGTGGAAGGCATCGCGATCTTCCAGTCCGGCAACTATCTGATCGCCACCAACGATGAAGCCGCAATCCGCGACCGCATCGCCGGAAAAGGCTCCGACCTGAACGCCAATGCCGAATTCGCCAAAATGCTCGCGCTCATGCCCAAAGACTTCTCCGGCTTCTCCTGGGTCTCCGAAGACTACTACAAGACGATCTCCAGCCTCTCCGGCGTGATCGGCCAGGTCGCAGGCGGCGTCACCGGCGGCGCGGTTCCCGCGACCGATCCCATGGCAATCTTCGGCAAGGACCTCCACAGCGCACTCGCCACCTCGAAAGTCGACGCCGAAGGCCTCACCTTCACCACCGTCACACCCGACCTTCAGGTCGCGCTCCTGAACTCCGGCACCGTCGCCGGAACCATCTCCGGCTTCCTCCCCTTCATCGGCCCGATCGCGAAGAACATCATGGATACCATGAACAATTCCGGCGGCCTCGAATCCGCCGAACGCATCGAACGCCAGATTGGCGCATCCTTAGCGCTCGCCCATCTGTCCGAGGCGAAACTTCCGGAAGGAAAATGCGTCTTCTTCTCCTTCGAGACGGAAAGCGGCAAGCTGGCCTTCGCGAAGTGGGATGAAACGACGGAAGAAGTCGTTCCCGTCGATGAATCCGACGAAGTCGAGGAATTCCCGTTTGTCCTCCTCACCTCTCCGGAAGCCGCCGCGAAGGCAGACACCCCCGAAGAGACCGTCGTTTTCTACGAAGACCCCAATGATTTCTTCGACGGCGTCTTCTTCGTGTTCGGCGACGGCTCCGTGAGGTTCCTCGAAGGCAATTTCGACGACCACGCGGAAGCCATGGAAGCCGCGGCCAACACATTCGGTCTCTCCGACAAGACCGCCTCCGACCTTCTCAAAAAGGCCGCCGCCATCGACAAGCTTTTCGAAGACTGATCTCCGAAGAACCGCCGCGCCGGACCGTTCCGCACGGACCCCGCGGCGGACCGAAGCATATTCCTCTCACGCCCGTGCCCCGTTCCGGAACACGGGCGTTTTTTTTGCGCTACGCTCTTGCAAACGTGAAAAAAAATGGTATAGTATAGGAAGAAATAGCCAATCCCCGGAACGGAAGACCGCCATGCCGACATACACCATTACAGAACCAAACGGCGACGTTCTCCTCGCCCAGACCTTGCCGGAGGCCGAATACATGTTCGGCTGCACGCCGACCGCCGTCGCCATGGTCCTGGGGTATTACGACCTGTACGGATACCGGGGAACCGGCCTTCCTGACATGATCGAGGGGGAGGTGGACTCAAAGTCGCGCGGCACGGACGGAAACGCCTACAACATGAACGCGTTCGACACCGCGCTCGGCAGGGCGACCGCCACAGAGAGTTTCGTGTCGCGGTTCCATTCCTCCGGGGGCAAGGAGACCACGCCGTCCCATGAGCTGAAATACGCCTTCAAGTCCGACAGGAAGACCATGAACACGGACGTGTGGGACTGCATCGCGGACTATCTCGGCACCGGCCAATACTGGCGCGGGAACGACAATCTCTCGACCTCGATCACCTACTGTTCGCTGGAGGAGCTTTACGACGACGACAGCACGTTCGAGATCACGGCCGGCTCCACCACGCGCACAGTCCGCCATATCGACACGTCCATGCTGTACGGGCTTGACCTGTACGTGCAGTCGCGCGGGTACGCGATGGACTACGAAATCACCGGCAGTTATCTGGTCGACGTCGCGGGCGGGAGTTTCACGTTCGCCGACTACATGCGCGAAATCGACGCGGGCCGCCCGGTCCTGATCTCCATCCAGGGGCATTCCATGACGGGCTACGGATACAACGCGGACACGGAGGAAATCATATTCGACGACTGCTACGTGTCCGGCAGGCGCATGACATGGGGCGGCACATACCGGTTCGACAAGGCCGACCGCAAACTCCAGGCGGTCACCGTCATCGGAATCAACGTGAACGGCAGCGTGGATCCCGCGATCAAGACCATCCCCGACAGCGACTGGAAAAAGCTCGCAGTGACGTCCGCACCGGGCGCGACGGAAAACGAGGATTACTGTTTCGCCGGGGATGCGCTCTACCTGAATTTCACCGTTTCCAACCTCGGGGCCGATGCAGCCGGGGCGTTCGGCGCATCCGTCCGCGTCGACGGCGAACTCGTCCGCACCGAAACGGTCGACAATCTCGGCGCGGGGGAGGACCGCAACATGCAGGACATCCCCCTCGGCGAACTCACCGTCGGCTTGCACAACGTCCGCGTCGTCCTGGACGAACCGAACGACCTTCAGGAGCTGACCGGATCCAACAACACGGCGGAAACGGACATCCTCGTCCTCAAGGCCGGCGCAAGCGTCGTCGACACCTTCCGCACAGTCGGCCTGGATGAATCGGTCGCGGACGTCTATGTGCCGGGCGGCGCGATTCTCATGCTGGAGGGCGGAAGCGCGACCGGAACCGTCCTTCGCGGAACCGTCACCGAGAACAACGCGAGTCAAACTGCCTGGATCCCGGCGCAGATCATCGTTTCGCAGGGCGGATACGCCTCCGGAACGGACATCTACAGCTTCGGCGAATTCATTGTATCGAGCGGCGGCACGGCCGCGGACGCCCGCGTCTTTTCCCGCGGCTCGGCATCCGTACAGAACGGCGGCACGCTTCTGAACGCTTCCGTCGCGTCAGGCGGCAAACTCACTGTCTCTTCCGGCGGCAAACTCACCGGCCTGATCCGGTTCGAGGACGGGGCGTCCGTCTGGGGCGGCAACGGCGGCATTCTGGATTTCGACCTGTCCTCCATTGCGCCGGACGCGGCGGCCCGCGTAAACGACCTGACGCCGCTGAGAAGCAGCCCGCTTTACACGATCACGGTCTCAGGAACGCAGGCGCACGGCACATACCGGCTCGCGGAGGGAGCGGCCAAGTTCAAACAGACGGTCACGGTCATGGGAACGGACGGCGTCCGCCTCGGCACGCTCGCGGACGGAGAGACCGAGACGTTCAACGGATCGGATTACACGCTGAACCTGGACCTCGACGGAGGCGTCCTGATGCTGACCGTCTCGGAGCATGTCCACGTCGATTCCGTGGCGCCGACCGTCTCCAACATCCGGGCGGACCTCACGGATCCGACCTGGATGAGCGTGACCGTCTCCGCGGATTTCGTCGACGACGAGTCTCCGGCGTCCGGGCTGTATCGGATTGGCGCGAACGGAGCGTGGACCGAATATCAGGACGGCGGCGTGACCGTCCGGGAAAACACGGCCGTCTTCTTCAAGGCCGTCGACGCCGCAGGGAACGAATCCGAGATCGCCCGGTACGACGTTTCAAACATCACCTCGTCCGGCTGCGTCATTTCCGCCGGTCAGAACGCAACCGTCCTTCCCGGACGCACGTTCACGGACGCCGTAATCTCCGGCGGCATGACCGTATCCGCAGACGGCGCGGCGGACGGCGTCGCGGTCGGAGAAACCGGCTCGCTCACAGTCCTCGCGGGCGGCAAGGTCACCGGGCCGATGCGTTTCGCGCCCGGCGCGGACGTCTCGTTCGAAAAGGGCGCAGTCCTCGACTTCGACATTTCAACCCTCGCACCCGGCGCGGACGCGCTCCTGAACGCCCTTTCGTCCATTCATGGAACGCCGGATTACACGCTCACCGTCTCAGGTGCGCAGAAAAAAGGTCTGTATGTTCTCGCGTCCGGCGCGGACGGATTCGGCGCGGCGGTCTCCGTCCTGAACGCCACCGGTTCGCCGTCCGGCTCGCTCGAAATCGGACAGACAGTGGACATCGGCGGCATGGGCTGTTCGCTGAACTGTTCGGACGGCATGCTCACGCTTACGGTCGGAAAGACGGGGATCGCCAACGCCGCGGACAGCGGCTGGAACAACTGGCTGTACGACAAGAAAACGAAGACGCCGAACGGGAGGATCCGGGAGTCCGCCGCCGTCGAACTGAACGCCGGCGCCACGGATATCCTGCTGGATTCCCCCGACTCGGTCTCGCATGACGGCATGCGGAATTTCGTCGGGTACTGCGACGCGGCCGATTTCGCGAAGATCACGCTCGACTGCGCGGCGAAGCTGAGCTTCCTGGCCGACGCATCGAACGCGGCGAAATTCATCGTCTACAGGCTCATCGAGGGAACGGACGGGAAAGGCAATCCGACGTACAAGCTGAAGGCTGTCCAGACGACCTCGCTCACGAAGAAAAAGAATTACGCGGCGGCGACCGGATCGCTCCTGCTGAAAAAGGGCGACTACTATATCGCCATGAAGTCCGCAAACACTAAGACGGGCGGGAGCGTGTATTACAACGTCTCGCTCAACCATGACGAGAAGAAGACCGTGTTCTTCACCGACGGCGACGGCGGCGACAACAACTGGCTGTACGACAAGAAAACCAAGGAAGCAAATTCCCTTGTCCGGAACGCCGCCGGAATCTCCCTGAAGACCGGCAATATCCAGATCGACGATGAAACGCCGTCCGGCGAGGGAAGCGAAGGCTGGAACAACTTCGTCGGTTTCGGCGACGACGCCGACTTCGCGAAGCTCGACCTGAACAGTACGGCGAAAGCGAGTTTCACGATCGAAGCCACAAACGCCGCGAAGTTCGTGATCTACCGCCTCGTCGAGGGGAAGGACAGGACCGGCAAGCCGACATACAAGCTGAAGACGGTCAAGACGGCCACGCTCAAGAAGAAGACGGTCGGCGATTCCGTCATTTACACGGCGACAACGAAGATCACGCTCCCGGCCATTGAAAACGGGGAGTATTTCATCGCAGTGAAATCCACGAACGCTCAGAAAGGCAAAAGCGCATACTACAACGTGACGGTCGACACGCTGGAAAATGGGGATTCCGCTCCCTTGCTTCAGCTGTCCGGTGCGCAGAACGCCTGCGCTCCCGACATGCCGGAAACACCTGCCGCGCCGCTTGACATGACGGCGGAAACATACAGCTCCGCACTGGATGCGAATGCGTCTGCCGTCTGCGCGTCCGGCCTTGCGGGGCCGGAGAGCGTTTTCCCAACGGCGGCATACGGTCTGCTGGCATAGTCCGCGCCCGGATTGAAGTTCAAAACAAACCGGCCCCGCCTCCTGTCCTGAAAGCGGGGCCTTTCCTTTTCCTTATGCCGGACAGACGGAATCACGGGATGTACGCGATCAGCGTGATCTCGCTGTACGGTATCCTGAGATTGCACTGGCAGCGGCGCACCATGAACCTATATTCCGGCGCCCATTCGCGCAGGAGCGGAACGATCTCGAAAAACTCCTCGGGATTGTGGTAGATGGCGACCGTGATCAGCGGCTTGTCCTGCCTGATCATCTGCTCCGCGCCCCGGATCACGGGGAGGCTCATTCCGCCGACGTCGGCCTGTATCCAGGCGGTCCGCCCGTTTTCGCGTCTGGCGCGCTTGAAATAATCAAGGGACGTGATCGGAACTTCCGCCTTGCATGGCTTGCCGTCCTTGTCGCGGTCCGGCACGACGGCCTTTCCGGTCTGGTCGCCGATGCACATCCTGAACATCTTCACATTCTCCAGTCCGGCCCGCTTGACATTCGCCTGCAGGAAGACGCCGCTCGACATGGCCGGCTCGAATCCGTACATCATCGACGGCTTGTACTGGCTCATCGCGATCAGCGAGGCTCCGCAGTACGCGCCGCACTGGAAGAAGACGCCGCCGGCCAGACGGGCCTTCACGGCGTCGTCCAGGAAGATCGCGCCGTGGTGGTAGAAGAACTGCGGCGGGTCGAAATACGGATATTCGCCTTTCGCAAGCGCCGCATATTCGGGAAATCTGTCCACGTGCTCGTTCCAGTCGGCGCGTTCGCGTTCCGTGGCCATCCCGTAGGGCAGATAGAACATGACTTTCTGGAATTCGGGAGAAGGAAACGCCTCCAGACGCTTCATCCCCAGACGCACGGCCGCCACGCTCTCCTCGTCGCAGAGCATCGACTCCAGTTTTTCCATGGCGTCGGGATGCTCGGACAGATAAGCGCGGAACCATCCGGCATACTTGCAGAATTCGGGCGGCACATTCATCAGCTGGAACCGGTCGAAAAGCTCCTCCTCCGGGGTCTTTTCCTCCCCCTCCCCGTCTTCGGAATCGACCGACAAGGCGACGTCCCCGTCGAAATTGTCCGCCTCGGGAGCCGGTACGGACAGGCCGGGGCCGCTTTCTCCCGAATACCCAGGAACCTCCGGTTCCCGGTTGCGCGGCGTCACGGGCGGCGCTGTTTTCTTCTTCGGCGCGGAGGACGGCACGGACGGAATGCGTCCGGCGGAAAGCTGCTGGTCGCCCAGACCGAAATTGTCTTCGAATTCAACGGCGGCGGATTCGGTCGCATCCTCTCCGAAATTGTCCGCGCCTGCGTCGCCGGAGCCGTCCGCTTCCGTTTCCGCCTGAACGGCGTTTCCCGCCGGGGTGTTTTCAGCCTGGTTCTCCGCCTGAACGGCGGCGTTTTGTTCTTCGTCTGCCATGGTTGTTTCTCCTCAAAAAGACAGAATGATCAGAAAGGATCGACGGATCCGACCGCCTCGCGGAAATGCTCCAGCATGACCGGAACGAGCGGCGCGTTCGTGCAGAGGATTCCCTCCGACGGATAGTTCGCGCCGCCGTTCATGTCAAGCACGGCGGCTCCGGCCTCGGACGCGATCAGCGCGCCCGCGGCCACATCGTATTCCTTCAGAGCGATCTCCCAGTACACGTCCACGCGGCCCGCCGCCACGAAGCAAAGGTCGAGCGCGGCCGAACCGCAGCGCTTGATATCCTGGGCGACCGGGAAAACACGGTCGATGATCGGCATGTTGTTTTTCTTCAGCCCGGCGCGCAGGCACGCGAACCCGGTGGCGACGACCGCTTTGGAGAGAGAAGCGCACCCGGACACATGGATCGGGCGTCCGTCCTCGAACGCCCCTTTCCCGCGCTCGGCGGAAAACATCATGTTCAGGCGGGGCGCGAAAACGCACCCCGCGACCGTCGCGCCGTTTTCCTTCAGTGCGATCGAGATGCAGAAGAACGGATGTCCGTGTACGAAGGACTGCGTGCCGTCGATCGGGTCGACCACCCAGCAGAACGGCGACTCCCGGTCGCGGCGACCGTATTCCTCGCCGTACATGCCGTGTCCGGGGAAGCGTTTCTGAATCTCCGATGCAATCAGCGATTCCACGGCCTTGTCGGCGGTGGATACGATGTCCTTCGGCGTTCCCTTGCAGGAAACGGCGTTTTCCTTGATGTGGTTGAAGTATTTCATCGCCTCGGCTCCCGCGAGCCGCGCGATCTCCTGAATCTGTGCCACGTATTCCATGCTCTTCGAACTCCTTTCCGTTCAGTCCAGCCGGACCTGCCCAACCAACTCCGACACGGAGGCGATCCCGTGCGAATCCAGATAGGCTTCCAGCTCTTCGATCACGCGGAGCGGGGCGCGCGGATCGGCGAAAATGGCCGTTCCGACCGCCACAGCGGACGCTCCCGCGAGCAGGAATTCGACCGCGTCCAGTCCGTTCATGACGCCGCCCATGCCGATGACCGGGATGGAAACTGCTTTCGACGCCTCGTAGACGAGCTTGACGGCGACGGGCTTGACTGCGGGGCCGCTCATGCCGCCGGTCACGTTCGCGATCTTCGGGCGGCGCGTCTCGACGTCGATGGCCATCGCCGGAATGGTGTTGATGAGGCTCAGGATGTCGCTGCCCGCGTCCTGCGCGGCAAGCGCGAAATCGGCGATGCGCGACACGTTCGGGCTGAGCTTGGTAATAAGCGGGATGGTCGTGGCCTTGCGGACGGCCGCGACGACTCCGGCGAGCGCCTTCGGGTCGGTTCCGAACGAAAGCCCTCCCTCCTTCACGTTCGGGCACGACACGTTGATCTCGAGCGCGGCGACGGCATCGCGTTCGGCTTCGAGGCGTTCGGCCACATACGCGTAGTCCTCGGGTTTCTTCCCCCAGATGTTCACGATCACGGTCGCCTTCGTCTTTTTCAGGCGCGGCAGGTAGTGTTCCCCCGTGAGAAAAGCGTCGATGCCCGGCCCCTGGAGACCGATGGCGTTCAGCATTCCGCCAGTCACCTCCGCCACGCGCGGCGTCGGATTGCCGTGCGACGGCCACGGGGCGACGCCTTTCACGACGACCGCGCCGAGCTTTTCGACCGGGAAAAAGTCCTCGTATTCCTCGCCGTAACCGAACGTGCCGGACGCGGTCATGACCGGGTTCTTCAGCGTGAGCGGACCGAGTTTTACGTTCAGATCAGCCACAGTACACCTCCTCTGCTGGATAGACCACGCCTTCCTTGCAACTGCGCGAGTACCGCCAGCCGTCCGGCGAGGACTTGTCCACGACCTTGATGACGCAGGCGAAACAAGCCCCCACGCCGCACCCCATGCGCTGATCCATGCTGACCTCGCACTTCAGCCCGAGTTTCGCGGCTGTCTTCGCCAGCGCGTACAGCATCGGCGCGGGGCCGCAGCCGTACACCATCGCGCCCGCCGGGAATTCGTCTTTTTTTGCTTCCATCAGCTCCGTCACGAACCCCTTGAACCCGCTCGAACCGTCGTTCGTGGCGGTCTCCACGCGCCAGCCGAGCGCCTTGTATTCGTCGATCAGGATGAAGTCGGATTCCGTGCGCGCGCCGAGGAACAGAACGCCCGGGCGCGGCGATTTCTTCGCCAGGAACAGCGTCGAGGCCGATCCGTAGCCGCCCGCCGCGATCACGGGGAACATGGTTGCATCAGGCATGGTGTAGCTCGTGCCGAGCGGGCCGAGTATCCGGCAGGATTCGCCCGGCTTCATTTGCGCCAGACGCTCCGTACCCGCGCCCACGACTTTGAACGCCAGCGTCAGCTCGCCCGTCGCCGCATCCGCGTCGCAGATGCTGAACGGACGCCGCAGGATGTGGTCGAGAGCCTCGCCGATGCGGACATGCACGAACTGGCCGGGCTTCGCCTCGGCCGTCACATGCGGCGCATGAAACACGATCCGGCGGTACGCCCCATGCAGGACGCCGCACCGGAGAATCGCACACGGAAAATCATTCATAGAACATACAGTCTCCCGTCCGGCTGAATCCGTTCAAGGAGCGCCGGACCGTTGTCTTGTTTTCAACTTGAAACACGCCAATAATATACAGCCTTGCGCGCGAAACGTCAAGAGGAACTCTGTTTATTTTGCCGGACGGGGAATCAGGATCAAACAGATTCCGAACAGGCGGCGTTCCCTGGCACGCAACGCCTTTCTTTCGCGTTCTCTGAACGTGTCTCGGCATGCATTATTCGTCCGGGCGCAGTTGCTCAATACTCTATCCATGCCATGACGCTGTTTCCTTTCCGGATTCATGCGGAAGTTTTTTATGTTATTTTTTCATTTTGCCGTTTTTTTCGCTTGACTTTTCCCCGCCTGCGGTGTATGGTATTGAAAATCTTGCGACAGAACGCACAACGGAGTGGATCAGGGGATCCATCCTGCTCAACCGTGCGGGCCTGTTTAGGATATACTGTTCGGATGATGCGCAGGCAATTCAGGTTGAAGTCCTCTTCAGCGGGTCGTTCCGGGGCAGCCGGGTGTGCCGTCTCCATCGCACTGAATTTCAGGCCGCAAGCCCGAAAAGATTCTCCCGCCAGATTAATTGAAGCGGTATAACCGCGAAAGGACAACACCACAATGAGACTGTATGTGGGCAATCTCGCATTCGCAACCACAAACGACGAACTCAAGGCCGCGTTCGAGGCGTTCGGAACCGTTGACTCGGCGACCGTCATCATGGACCGCGAAACCGGACGTTCCAAAGGCTTCGGCTTCGTCGACATGAGCAACGACGAAGAAGCCAAGGCGGCGATCGCCGGACTCGACGGCCAGCCGATCGGCGGACGCAACGTCCGCGTCAACGAGGCCCGTCCGAAAGAGGACCGCCCGCGCGGACCGCGCCGTTTCTGAGGCAAAGCGGGCAAAAGTTCAGACAAGCTGATGATTTCAGGACGGTTCCGGGTTCGCCGGGGCCGTCCTTTTTTTCGTTTGCGGATTCCGGATGCGGGCGCGCAGACCGAACCATGTTCAGGATTCCTGTCTGCGGCGGTTCCGGCGCTGCTGGTAGTAATTGCTCCGGCTCGTGAATCCGCTCCGCTTCGCCGCCTCGTCGGGCGGAACGCCCTCCGAGATCAGGTGGTCCGCCGTCGCCAGGCGCAGGTCGTTCAGGTACTGGCAGAACGTCAGCCCCGTCGCCTCCTGGAAATGAACATGGAACGCGCTGCGGCTCATGCCGGTGATCCGCAGGGCTTCTTCAACCGTGACCGGACGGATGTACATGCTGTCCAGATAGAACAGCAGCTCGGAAATGCGGCGTTCGGGATCGCCCGTATCGGACGCGACCGGGCCGCGGGGCGGTTCCGGCAGACGGAACCCGATCTCCAGCAGGCGTCCGAGCAGGGAATTGATGCGCAGGGCGTTGCCGAACGCGGGTTTCCTCTGCAGATCCATGATGCTGTGCAGAATCTCGCCGCAGGATTTGCTGTCCGCCCCGGACAACGGCAGAAGATAGCCGTTTTTCTCCACAAAACGCGTCAGATGATCCATCAGAAACGCCGCTTCGGACGCGGCCGATGTGTCACCGAGGCAATACCGCACGGACTGCATCAGCACGGCGGTCCGGCAGCCAGATTCCGAGGCGCAGAACACATGCGGCTGTCCGGGAGGAATCAGCAGGAAATCGCCGACTTTGACGCGCTGCCGCCATTGTCCGACCGCTTGAATGCCTCCCCCTTCGCAACAGTAGAACCATTCGTATTCGTCCGGATGCACGTGCTGACGGCAACTTGAAATATCGCCCTGAAACGGGTGGAGATATACGTCCAGCACATTGGGCATGACGCGTATTCTCTTTACTCCGGACGGCGCTTTCCTCATAGGGCGGGGCATTTCTCGATTGGGGGGTGTGAACTTGAGCTTCTAAAATATATAAACTGTTAGCGCCAATATCAACCTTTTTTTCGTTTTTTTTAATCTTTTTTTTGGGCCGGGAAAGGCAAAGCGACGTTAATTACCGTTATAAAAGGATAATGCAGGTGTTCAATCGGACTCAATATCCCCAGGACACCAGCGCCCAGTCGCCGTCCTTTTTCCGGGCGAGCCACCACTGGTAATCTTTGTACTCGGAATCCCGCTCCCATGCGTATGGTCCATCCTCAACGGGAGAATGGAAATCGGTCAGGAACTCGGCGACCTGCGTAAATTCCGCGCCGTCGACGAGAGAATTCAGCCACCTGAGATTCTCCTCGTTGTTGGCCTCGTCCCCGGCATAACGGACACTGTGAAGCACACACCCGGCAAAAGACGCGAATTTGCTCCTGACCGCATGCATGGCGTCGGAACGTTCTTTCTGCGTGTAAAGTTCGCTCTGGCCGAGGTCGACCGCAACCTCGGGCGCTATTATTCCGGATTCGGCATTTTTCGCTCCGCAGGCGGCCAGCGCCGGAAGCAGGCAGATTGCGGACATGAGGCGAAGCATGGATTTGAACGTTGATTTCATCTATTTCTCCTGTTACGCGTGCGGAAATATAACACGCTTTTATGGATAAGTCAAGCTGTTTTCCTCATGCCCCGAAAACAGACAAAAAAAAGGGCCCGGAAAATCCCTGAAAAAGGATCGTCCGGGCCCCTATGCCGTTCAGAGGAACGAGAGATTATTTCTGCACATTCTTCATGGCGGTTTCGTCATCTTCGGGAGCATAGAACTCAATGTTGATGCTCATACCGCCGCCGCCCATGCCGCCTGCCGGACGGTTGTTGCCGCCCGCCGCGGGAGCGCCGGCAGCGGGTGCATTGCCGGCAGGAGCCGCGCCGGGAGCGCCGCCGCCGAAGCCGGGGAAGCCGCCCATCATGCCACCGCCCATGCCGCCCATCGGGGGCATGCCGCCGCCGAAGCCGCCGAAGCCGGCAGGAGCGCCGGCGGGAGCATTGCCCGCGGGAGCGCCGGCAGCGGGTGCGGGAGCCCGGTTCGGAGCGGGAGCGCCGCCGGGGGCGCCGCCGCCAAAGCCGGGGAAGCCGCCCACGCCGCCGCCCATCGGGGGCATGCCGCCAGCAGGAGCCGCGCCAGGTGCGCCGCCGCCGAAACCGGGGAAGCCGCCCATGCCGCCGCCCATCGGGGGCATGCCGCCGCCGAAGCCGCCGCCGAAGCCGCCAAAGCCGCCCATGGCGATCCGGGCTTCCCAGTCGGTGTTTTCAAGCCAGCGGAGTTTCGGATTGTCGGTGAGGACATACGGCTTGAGCACGCCGTTCACCTGGGAGTTGTCGATGAATATCTTGGTCGGGGCGCCGTCGGCATCCGTACCCTGAAGGATGTAACGCGCGGAAATCGCACCGCTGCGCTGCGTGTCGACCGCGCCGGGCTGGATCTCGCCCTTGAAGAACGTCGTGTCCAGGTCGCCGTGGAAGAGGATCATGGTGGCGCTGCCTTTGCCGCCCTGCACGGAGAACGTCTGGTCGAGGATTACGTGAATCTGGAAGACTTTCTTGCGAGCGACCTGTTTGGCGGCGGCGTTCGCGCCGGCCGCGGGTTGGGTGTTCTGGGCGCTCACGATCATGGGAACGCCGACCAGGGTTGCGCATGCGGCGGTCGCCGCTGCGGCAAAGAGGAGGCTTTTCTTCATTTTTGGAACCTTTCGAATAGTTGGGGTGTTGAATGAGCTTGAAAAAAACATAACGGTCAAATCCCGTCGCCTCCCGGACTGCGCGAATGCGAAAAAACGCGCGCAGTCGAAGGATTCGGCGGACGGCGAAGCAGCCGGAAACGGATTCAGGCCGCTCCGCCGGAACCGGGCGGGCGGAACTCAGTCCGCCCACTCGGTGATGGCCGCGACCGCGGCGCAGTCCACGATGTCATCCACGGAGCAGCCGCGGGAGACGTCGGTGAACGGGCGGCGGAGGCCCTGAATCAGCGGTCCGATGGCCGTGGCGCCGGCGAGCCGTTCCGTGGCCTTGTACATGGTGTTTCCGCAGTTCAGATCGGGGAAGATGAGGACGTTGGCCTGACCTGCGACCGGGGAACCCGGCGCTTTCTTCTTGGCGATGTCGGGGATGATCGCGGCGTCGAACTGGAGTTCGCCGTCGATGAGCAGATCGGGGGCGAGTTCCTTCGCCTTGGCTGTGGCGGCGACGACCTTGTCGATGATCGGATCGTGCGCGGAGCCCTTGGAAGAGCAGCTGATCATGGCGACTTTCGGTTCCTGGCCGGTGTACTGGCGGAACGTCTTCGCCGTGGTGACGGCGATTTCGGCGAGCTGGTCGGCGTCCGGGTTGATGTTCAGGCCGCAATCGGCGTAGAAGAAAACGCCTTCATAGCCCCATTTCGGATCGGGAAGCTGCATAATGAAGAACGCGGAGGCGATGTGGTTGCCCTTGGCGGTCTTGAAGAGCTGGAGCGCGGGCTTCGTCTTCTGGGCGGTGTTGTGAGCGTAGCCGTTCGGATTGCCGCCGCCGGACACGTAGCCGTGGGCGTCTCCGGCGCAGACCATGGCGGCGGAGAAAACACAGGTGTCCTTCAGCCATTCGCGGGCCTGTTCCGGGGTCAGGCCTTTGTTCTTGCGGATTTCGACGCAGACGTCGATGTACTTCTGCAGGTTCGGGGTCTTCAGCACATCCACGACCTCGACGCCGTCGAGGGAAACGCCGTTTTCGGCGGCGAGCTTGCGGATGGCGTCTTCATCGCCGACCAGGACAGGCTTGACATAGCCGAGCTTCGCGAGCTTTTCGGCGGCTTTGAGGTTGCGGGGGTCGTCGCTTTCGGTCAGGCAGACTTTTCTGCCCAGGGACTTCGCTTTCGCGCGAATGGATTCAAGCACATTGGCCATTCTGAGGAATCTCCTTGACTGCCGTTTTGATTTGGATGGTTCAGCGCATGCGGACGCAGTCAATGACCTCATGCGCGATGGATGTTTTCGAAGCGGAAACGCGAAAAACCTGCGACGCCGTTTTTACGGCGTCCGGCATTCTCTGTGCGTTACCTGACCATAATGTAACACAAAAAATCAAAACTGAAAGTGCAAAACAGGTTTTTTTCGTCTTTTTTTGCTTTTTTTTCGTTTCCGGCTTGATTTTTCGCCTCATCAGGTGTAAATTATATCTCGCAATCCAGTTATTTGGAACGCTCGGGTGGCGGAATGGCAGACGCGCTAGCTTGAGGTGCTAGTGGGGTATCCCGTGGGAGTTCAAATCTCCCCTCGAGCACCATTTTTTTGCCGAATCCATGAGATTCGGCTTTTTTGCTTTCGGGAAGGCATGACGGAGCGCAGCCGGACACAGACCGTCGCGCCCCGTATCCGGGCGGAGTCGGACAACGCTGCAGCGGAGGGTCCGCCCCCCCCTGAAAAACCGCGTCTTTTTCGCGTTTCACCCTTGCGGAATCAGCCCCGGGCGTGTATATTATTAAGATAAGACTTTTCAACCGCTAATCCGAACGCAACCCGGAGTACGATTCCCATGGCTGTTTTCAGACCCTTCCACGCCCTTATGCCCCGTCCTTCCGAAGCCGCGCAAGTCGCCGCCGTTCCGTACGACGTCGTGAACACCGCCGAAGCGGCAAAGCTGGCAGAGGGCAATCCCCTGACTTTCCTCCGCGTCTCCCGCCCGGAAATCGAACTTCCCGCGGGCACGGACATCCATTCCGACGCGGTGTACGACAAGGCTCTCGCGAACTTCAAACGCCTCTGCGCGGCGGCCCCCCTCGCCCACGATCCCGAGGCGAATCTTTACGTCTATGCGCTCACAATGGACGGCCGCACGCAGATCGGCATCGCAGGCGCGGCTTCCGCCGCCGAGTACGATTCCGGCGTCATCAAGAAGCATGAGACCACCCGCCGCGACAAGGAGGACGACCGCGCCCGTCACGTCATGACGCTCCGTTCGCAGACCGGCCCGGTCTTCCTGACCTACCGCGACGTTCCGGCGATCGACGGGCTCGTTGCGGACATCGTCAAGGAAAAACCGTTCTTCTCGTTCACCGCGGCGGACGGCATCAAGCACGAACTCTGGAAAGCCGGAGACAGGAGCGTCGCCCTCTCCCGCCTTTTCGCGGACGCCGTGCCGTGCTTCTACATCGCGGACGGACACCACCGCGCCGCATCCGCCGCCCGCGCCGCCGCGACCTGCCGCGCCGCGAATCCGGCCCACACCGGCAACGAGGAGTACAACTATTTCCTCGCCGTGGCGTTCCCGTCCAACCAGCTCCGCATCCTCCCGTACAACCGCGCGGTGAAGGACCTGAACGGCCTCGCGGAAACGGAATTCCTCGCAAAGCTCGCAAATGATTTCGAAGTCACGGAAACAGCCACGAAATCGCCCGACCGCTCCGGCACGTTCCGCATGCTCCTCGGCGGCAAGTGGTACGCGCTTACGCCGAAATTCTCCTTCGACGGACTCTCCGTGACGGCATGCCTCGACGTCAGCATCCTGCAGGACCGCGTGCTCGGCCCGATCCTCGGCATCGACGATCCGCGCACCAACGCCCGCATCGACTTCATCGGCGGCATCCGCGGGACGGGCGAACTCGAACGCCTCTGCAACGAAGGCCTCGCCGCCGTCTGCTTCTCCATGTACCCGACCACCCTCGACCAGCTGATGGCGATCGCCGACGCCGGTTCCATCATGCCCCCGAAATCCACATGGTTCGAGCCGAAGCTCCGCGACGGTCTCGTATCCCACGATTTCTGATGCGGAGGCGCGCGCAATGAAAACCGCTGTCATCATCCCCGCCCGCATGGGGTCCATGCGGTTCCCCGGCAAGGTCCTCGCCGACCTCGGCGGCAAGCCGGTCATCCGGCGCGTCTGGGAGAACGCCATGCGTTCGAAGGCCGACTCCGTGACAGTGGCCGCCGACGATCCCCGCGTGGAACAGGCCGTGAAATCGTTCGGCGGGCGCGTCGTCATGACAAAGCCGTCGCATCCGTCCGGCTCCGACCGCGTATGGGAAGCCGCCCAGTCGACCGACGCCGAACTGATCGTGAACGTCCAGGGCGACGAACCTTTCCTTCCGCACGAGGTCATCGACGACCTGATCGACGCCATGCACGGACCCGACGCCCCCGCCATGGGAACCGTGGTCCTGCCGTGTTCCCGCGCAGACATCGCCGCGAACCCGAACCTCCCGAAAGTCGTCCTCACGACCGATGACTACGCGCTGTATTTCAGCCGCTCCATGATCCCCTATCTGAGGGAAGGCGGAGAGGAAACCGAGGTCTACCGCCACTGGGGCATCTACGCCTACAGACGGGAAACGCTTGCGAAGTTCGTCTCTCTGCCGGAAGGCCGCCTCGAACGCTGCGAGAAGCTCGAACAGCTCAGGGCGCTGGAGAACGGCATCCGCATCAAGGTCATCAAAACGTCGTTCGACTCCATCGGGATCGACACGCCGGACGATCTGGTGCGCGCGCAGGAATTTCTCGCGCGCAGAGAGAAATGCATTTGATTTTTCCGATAAATGTAGTATCGTATTAAAAACCGAATTATTTTCCATCGAAACAGGATGCACGACGCCATGACATTCTCCCCCGTCAAAACCTCGAACCGGACCATCGGCTGCGGCAAGCTCGCCTTATTCGCCGGCCCATGCGTCGCGGAATCCCGCGAACTGTGCCTCCGCGTGGCGGAACGCCTGGCAGCGGTCTGCGAGAAACTCGGCGTCCAGTATATCTTCAAGGCGTCGTTCGACAAGGCGAACCGGAGTTCCGGCGAATCGTTCCGAGGCCCCGGCATCGACGCCGGACTGGCCATGCTCGAAGCTGTCAAGGAGGAATTCGGACTCCCGGTCGTCACCGACGTCCATGAACCCGCGCAGGCCGCGCAGGCGGCCGCCGTGGCGGATTTCCTCCAGATACCGGCGTTCCTCTGCCGTCAGACCGACCTGCTCGCGGCGTGCGCCGCGACGGGCCGCCCGGTCAACGTCAAGAAGGGGCAGTTCCTGGCGCCCGAGGACATGGCCGGCGTGATCGGCAAGCTCCGCGCCGCGGGCTGCAAAGACATCCTGCTGACCGAACGCGGCACGACGTTCGGCTATCACAACCTCGTGGTCGACATGCGGTCGCTGGCGGCGATGCGCGCGCTTGGCGTGCCGGTGGTGTTCGACGCCACGCACTCGGTGCAACTTCCAGGCGGCCTCGGCAAGGCCTCCGGCGGCCAGCGCCAGTATGTGCCGCATCTGGCCCGCGCGGCCGCGGCGGTCGGCATCGACGCACTCTTCCTGGAAGTCCATCCCGATCCCGACCATGCGCTTTCCGACGGTCCGAACTCGCTTGATTTCGAGGCCGCGGCGCGAACCATTGAACAAGTCAAGGCGATCTATGAACTTACCGGACAATATCTCTGACATCAAGGCGATCGTGCTCGACGTCGACGGCGTCCTCACGGACGGCCGCATCGGCTACGGCACGGGCAGTCCCGACGAGATCAAGTTCTTCGACGTCCGGGACGGCCAGGGGATCCGCCTGGCCATGCGCGCCGGCCTGCTCGTCGGCATCCTCTCGGGGCGTCGCAGCAATGCCAACCGAATCCGCGCGAAGGAACTCGGACTCTCGTTCCTCTACGAGGGCTGCCTCGACAAGCTTTCCGGCTGGGAGACGCTCCTCGCCGAACAGCGCCTGAAAGCCTCCGAATGCATGTACATCGGCGACGACGTCGTGGACATGCCCCCCATGCGCCGAGCTGGTTTTCCCGTGGCGGTCGCCGACGCCGCCCCGGAACTCGACTCCGTGGCGCTCTTCCGCACCAAACGCTCCGGCGGACGCGGCGCGGTCCGCGAAGCCATCGAAACACTTCTGAAAGGACAGGGCAAATGGGATTCCGTGCTCGAAAAATACATGCTCTGATCCTGCCGCTTCTTCTGATGGCGTTTCTCGGATCTGGAACGTTCCTGTCCGCACAGAACATTTCCTCCGGCTCCTACACCGTGCTCAAACGCTACATCTATCCCCGCTACAACGGCGACAACGAAATCCAGTACCTGGTATACGGTTCGACCGCGATCAACAAGGGCTCCCTGATCTATCTGACAACCCCGATGATCGACATCGTGGACGGTTCCTACACTTCCATCCGGCAGATCGACACCGTAGACGCGAAAGACCCCTATCCGGCCCCGTACAAGCTCGGAGCCGATGGAAAGATACTCCGCCGGTTCTGGAACAGCGCGCACCACAAGCACTCCCAGGCGTGGATTTTCGCCGAAAAGGCCACGTTCGACAAGTCCACGAACATCCTGACCAGCGACGACCCCGCCTATTTCCGGTCGCGCCAGCTCGACGCGGACGGCGTCGGCTTCGACGCGTTCAACGACCGCAAGTTCATCCATATCAGATCAAACGTCCGCGTGGTGCTCCGCCTCAAGGCAGACGCCCTGGAGTCCGAAGAGCCCGCGTCCTCCACATCAAATAAAGGAACCAATCCATGACGTCCCATCTCCGCACTATTCTGGCCGCATCCGGCGTCTTCGCCGCAGCCGCGGCGTTCCAGCCCGCACTCCACGCCCAGGGTTTCGGCGGCATGTTCTCCGGCTTCAATATGAACGGCGTCACCCAGGGCGAGGAAGAAACGTCCACCGTGATCACCGCCAGCGCCGCGGACATCGACCTCGAGCACAACATCATCACCCTCATCGGCGACGTCGTCGTGGACGATCAGGCGAATAAGATCACCTGCAACAAAATGACGATCTACCTGGAAGAGGACGCCGCGGATTCGCTCGTCGGAACCGCGGACAAACCCGAGGAAAAAGCAGGCGGAAAGAAGGAAGAGGCGAAACCGGTCGCCGTGAAGCCGGCCGACAAGGAAGACGGCAAGGACGGCAAAAAGGAGGAAAAGAAGGAGAATGAGGAACCGGGCAAGAACATCTCCAAGATCGTCTGTTCCGGCGACGTGGTGTACACGAAGCGCGCCGACCCGGACGACCCCAACGGACAGGACCAGATCGCCATGTCCGAACAGGCCGATTACGACGCCGTCAAGGAAGTGATCGTCATGACGGGCAACCCCGTGATGATGCAGGGCTCGAACAAGATGTACGGCGACCGCATCGAAATCCTCATCAAGGAAGGCAACCGCATGCGCGTCATCAACCCGAAGGTCTACTACACGGGCGAATCCTTCCTTTCCAGCCCCGGGGGCCGCTGATGACCGACACGAACGAAACCATGGCCGCCGAACCTGAATTCGACTCCCTCGTGAACCCGGAGCCTATGCCGGCAGGGCAGGTCCTCCTTGAGGCGAAAGGCCTCGTCAAAGCGTACCGCGGCCGCAGGGTCGTGAACAACGTCAACCTCACAGTCAAAAGCGGACAGATCGTCGGGCTCCTCGGCCCGAACGGTGCGGGCAAGACCACGAGCTTCTACATGGTCACCGGCCTCATCAAGCCGAACGAAGGGTCCGTCTTCTTCAAAGGCGTGGACGTCTCCCATTTCCCGATGTACGTCCGGGCCCGCATGGGAATGGGCTATCTGGCGCAGGAACCCACGATCTTCCGCAAGCTCTCCGTCGAGGACAACATCCTCGCCATCCTTCAGACGCTCGACATCTCCGCGGCGGAACGCAAGGCGCGCCTGAAGGACATGCTCGCGAAACTCGACCTCACCCACCTCGCGAAACAGAAGGCCATGACGCTCTCCGGCGGCGAACGCCGCCGCCTCGAAATCACACGCGCCCTCGTCACGAACCCCTCGTTCATCATGCTCGACGAACCGTTCAGCGGCGTCGACCCGATCGTCGTGTACGAGATTCAGAAAATCATCAGGAAGCTCCGCGACATGGGGCTTGGCATCCTCATCACAGACCACAACGTCCGCGAGACGCTGTCCTGCGTGGACCACGCCTACCTCATGGCCGACGGACGCGTCTGCCTCGAGGGTTCCTCCGAATTCCTCATCAACAGCGAAGAGGCCCGCAAGATCTATCTGGGCCCGGCTTTCGTGCTCTGACCGCACGGCAAACAGGAGATTTACGCCCATGACGCCACGCATCAGTCTCGTTCTCACTGTCGCCGACATCGCGGCGGAACGCGCCTTCTACCGGAACGTCGTCGGCCTCGGCGAACCTGTCATGAACAGCAACGTCTGGGTCGAGTTCAAACTCGACGGCGGCGCGTCGTTCTGTCTGGAGCAGGCCGCCTCAAGCAAGGCCCCCCTGCCCCCGCACAGCCGCACCGAATTCCTGTTCTTCGTCGACTCCCTGGACGAATTCGAAAAACGGTATCGCGCATCCGGAATCCAGGGGGATTCCGCCGAAGGGATCCCGTGCGAGCAGATGGGATTCCATGCCGTTCAGCACCCGGACCCCGAAGGCAATCTCTTCCGCGTCACAGACAGGCGTCACCGCTGAAGAAAGGGGGAGCCAGACCCCATGAAGACCCCAGACATCTTTTCCGCGCGAACCGTGCGGCTCTGCATCTGCGCCGTTGCGCTCGGATTCGCCGCCCCGCTGGCCGCGCATCCGGCCGGAGACTTCTTCCCTGCAGACGTCGGGGGTCAGGTCACGCTCCTGACGCCCGACCAGGTCAAGAACGCCCCGTTTCTGCCGGATGCGAACAACAATCCGCTGTTCCTCGCATACGAGGAATTGCTCGGCAAACTCGAGGCGAAGCACATCAAAATAACAGTGCATTCGCTGGCTGTGTTCGAAGAAGGCTTCCTCCTGAACTCCTCCGCATCGCCATCCACCGTCCGGTACATTCTGAAATACAAGCTCCTCGGCGACGAAATCGCCTGGACAGAAACCGGAGACGCGGACAAACCGGCGTTCAACCTGACCATACCCGACAACGGTTCTTTCCGCATCACGTTCCCGGCGAAAGACTGGCTGCTTTTCTACGAGAACAAACCGCCCGAGCCCGCCGACGATCCGTCTGAAGCGAAGAAGCCGGAAACGAAGAAGGATGCGCCCGCCGTTTCCGCCGCCTCCCTGCTCAAAGCCCTGCCGGACGACGTCGCGATGGCGTATGTCTGGCCGGAACCCGGCGTCACGCCGGAATACCCGTTGATGGGCGAGCTCAAAAGCATCTCGTTCCACATCGTCCGCGACGCGAAGGACAAGCGCCCGGTCCATGCGGAACTCGTCATGCCCGCGAAGACCGCCGACGCCGCGCTGAAGATTCAGCGGGCGTGCCAGGACACGTTCGATCAGGTCTACGGCGAGGCGGCGAAACTCGGCAAGATCCCGCCCGAACTCGTCAACGCGTTCACGGTCGCGCGCGACGACGACAGGGTCACGATCCGCATCGCCCTCCCCGACGACATGGCGAAATACTTTTTCACGACGTTCGCCGCCGCGCTTCAGGAAGAAGTCAGGCCGTTCGCCGTCCCGGACAAGCTCAAATAATCCCTCCCGACGCAGACCTGTCCGCGGGGATTCGGAACGATTCCGGCTGTTTTTCGCAACTCTCTGATTTTTTTTTATTTAGCTTGACTTTACCCGTTTTTTGTGATATAGTACAACAAACAAAACAATCGCACAAGGATTTCAGGATTGGATTCGGGCATGAACACAAATGAAACAGTACTGCCGGCCGGCGGCAAAGGCAGCGCGGATTATGTGTGCAGCGTTTTCCGGCAGGACAGCACGCCGGTCATAAAGTTGATTACAGCGGCGATCGTGATGCAGATCATCTATTTCGGTTGGATTCCGGTCGCATTCCTGTTCCCGCAGGCGCCGATCCTGCAGAACAGATTGTTTCTCATTGCGCATTTGATCCTGGTCGCGCTTGCATTTCCGTTCATCCCGGGCATCATCGTCCGCAGAAGACTCATGAACGACGTGATTCCCGTGTGCAGGAATTCCTGCTCTGAAAAAGAGATCGTTTCCGGCGCATTTCAATGCCTGCGGTTCCTGTGGGGGCTTTACATCCTGTGTCTGCTGCCCGCCATCCTTACCTTCCTCAGATACATAATCTACCTCTGTTTGGGGTGGTCTTTAAAAACCCCTTTTATCCTGCTGCTCGTTCCGGTTTTTCTTATCTTTCTGCTGGGGGAATGCGCTCTGGCGGTCTTCCCCGTCGCACGGATATTCAGCAGGAGAGCCGGCATGATCGTCATGTTTCCGTTCATCATTCCGGGGCAGATCGTCATGATACTGGATTACCTCTACGGAGCATCCGGGTTTATCTATTTCACGGACGGAGACGTACCGATACGGGAATATACCAACGCGACCATCATCATCTTTGCGGTCTGCGCCATACTGTTCGGCGGAGCATTGGCGTTTTTCATCCATGCAGCGAAAAAAGATTCGGAAGAATACGGGCTGACGTACTTCTGAAACGAATTTGTACGCTCGCGCCCGTTCACATCAGGCTTCTTAACAATGCCACGACCTGTTCGTCGCTCATCGGCTCCGGGTTGTTCTTCATGCTGTTGCTGCGGCAGTTCGCCACGATGAACGGCAGATGTTCCTCGGCAAAGCCGTAGTCGCGCAGATGGTCCGAAACGCCCAGCCCGAGGGAGAGTTCGCGCATGGCGGCGATGAACAGCGCGGCGTCGGGACGCGGCTCCTTCGGCAGGAATTCATGGGCGAGTTCGGCGTAGAGACGTCCGCAGGCGTTCATATTGAACTGGAACACGGGGAGCATCAGGATCGCGCAGGAAACGCCGTGCGGCACGTGCAGGAGCGAGCCGACCGGGTGCGCGAGTCCGTGGACCGCACCGAGTCCGGCGTGCGCGAACGCCATTCCGGCGAGCATGGAACCCTCCGCCATATCGACGCGGAACGCAAGATCAAGGGCAGGTTCGTCGCCCGCGTCCTTCCATGATTCGTGCGTGGCGCTCTTCAGCGCATTGTAAAGCTTGCACGCGGCTGCCTTCGCCAGCGCCCGCGTGTAGGCCGTGCCCTTCGGCGACACGAACGCCTCGACCGCCTGCACCAGCGCGTCCAGCCCGCTCGCGACCGTCACGCCGCGCGGGCAGTTCATGGTGAGGTCGGGATCGACCACCGCGAGGTCTGCGGTCATGCCGGGATGCCGGATGGATTTCTTGATCTGCGTCGCGGGATCGGTGAGCACGGAATTGTTCGTCATCTCGGCTCCGGTTCCGCTCGTCGTCGGCAGCGCGGCGAAGAACGGACGGTCCGTCACGACCAGCTCGCGCGTTCCATTGAAATACTCCAGACAGGAGCCGTCCAGCCGCGACAGCGCCGCGGCGGCTTTCGCCGTGTCGATCACGCTGCCGCCGCCGATCGCCACGACCGCGTCGGCGTTCCACGCTCGGACGGCTGCAGTGGCGGTATCGACCGCGCCCGGCGAGGGTTCCGCCATGGTCTCGGCGAAGATGCGCACCTCGCGGCCCGAAGCGGTCAGGGAATCAGCGATCGCTTTCGCCTCGGCGTCCGCGGCATGACGCCCGGAGATCACAAGGACGCGTTTCGAGGACGCGGGCAGATACGCGGCGAGGAGCGCGGACTTGCCGCGTCCGAACACGATGTCGCGCGGGGCATGGATGGTAAACGAGGTGAACTTGGGTTCGGTTTCCATAGCGTCGGATCACTCCTCTCCGCCTGATTTGTCTTTGACGCCGTCGTGGTGAAGCAGGATATGCACGGCGGCGCGGGCGGCCTCGCGTTCGGCGAGCTTGTGGCTGCCGGCCGTGCCACGCGCGACGACCTTGTCCTTGATCAGCACTTCGACCTCGTACTGCGGCGCGTGATCCGGACCTGTGACCGCCACAACGCGGTACTGCGGCACGCCCTGCGCCTTCTGCTGGGTGTATTCCTGGAGGATGCCCTTCGGATTGATCTCCTGAAGGCTTTCCGCCGGATCGGGATAGTTTTTGAGGAGGATGGGCAGGAAAAGATCGGTTGCGGCCTGGATGCCGAGGTCGAGGTAGACCGCCCCGATCAGCGACTCGAACGCGTCGGAGATCGTGGAATCGCGGTCCTGCCCGTTCAGTTCAAGTTCGCCGCGCCCGAGCATCAGGAACGACCCGAGCGAGATGTCGCGCGCGAACTGGGCGAGCGCGTCCTGGTTGACCATCGCGGACCGGATCTTCGTGAGGTCGCCTTCCTGCATATCCGCGTAACGCCGGTACAGGTAGTCGGTCAGGATGATCTGGACTACCGCATCGCCGAGAAGTTCCAGGCGCTGGTTGTCGTAGCCGAGCTGATGTTCGGCGGCGAATGACTTGTGGGTCAGCGCCTCCTTGTAGACGGCTTCGTCGCGGAATTTGATCCCGAGGATGCGTTCCAGTTTGACTAAATCGCTCATGTCGCCTCAAAAAAAAACAGGATGCAAAATAAGGGGGGGCAGGCATTCTCCGTTCCGCTTCAGCGTGCCGGAGCGGAGGCGCCGCCTCCCTTCCTCGCGGGGATGATTATTTCGCCTTGGCCTTGGGCGCGGGAGCGTCCTTGCCGGCCTGGTCCGCATCCTTCATCTCGCCGAGGTATTTCGGCAGGTCGATGCCGGCCATTGCGGCGACGTCGTGGATCGGAGGCAGGCTCTGCATCATGCCGCTGAGGAAACCTGCGGTGGAGGACTTGCCGTCGGCGCGTCCGTTCGGGGAATCCCAGACGGTGACCTTGTCGATCTTGATGTTGCTGATGGCTTCGGTCTGGAGCTTGACGATCTCTTCGAGTTTTTCGACGAGGAGCATCTTGGCGGCGGCGTTGGCGTCATTGCCGCAGGATTCGATGATCATGCGGTAGCCGTCGCCCTTCGCCTTCAGGACTTCGAAATTGCCCTTCGCCTCGGCTTCGTACTTGGCGAAGATCGCGGCGGCCTGGCCTTTCGCCTCGGTCTCGACCTTGGCGGCCTGGGCTTCTGCTTCGATGATGCGCTGTTCCTTGTCGATGCGGGCTGCGACGATCGTTTCGGCGCGCTGCTTTTCCTCTTCCATCTTGGCGCGGGCGGCCTGCGCCTGCTGTTCGGCCTCGAAGTCGGCTTTGCGGATCATGGCTTCGGCGACGCGTTTCGCGGCTTCGGCAGCCTGGTGCGCGGCGGCTTCCTGTTCGGCGCGGACGGCGTTGGACTTGGCGATGTTGATGGCGGAGACGTTTTCGCCTTCGATTGCGGTAGCCTCGGCCTGTTTCACGGCGATGCGGCGTTCCTTGTCGGCTTCGGCTTCGCCCGCCTGCGCGGCGGCTTCGGCCTGCTTCACGGCCACGCGGCGTTCGCGGTCGGCGTTGGCCTCGCCGGTCTGCGCCTGCGCTTCGGCTTCGGACACGGCGATGCGCTGGACCTTGCGGGCTTCGGCTTCGCCGATTCCGCCCTTCCGCTCTTCTTCGGCGACGTCGACGCGGGCCTTGTTGATGGCTTCCGCGGCGGCGCGCTTTCCGATTGCGTCGATGTATCCGCTCTCGTCGGTGATGTCGGTGATGTTCACGTTCAGGAGATGCAGGCCGATCTTGTTGAGTTCGTCGGCCACGTTCTCCTCGACGTTGCGAAGGAACGTCTCGCGGTCGGCGTTGATCTGCTCGATGGTCATGGAGGCGATCACGAGACGCAGCTGGCCGAGGATGATGTCCTTCGCCAGGTCGGCTATGGATTCCTGACGCAGGCCGAGCAGGCGGTTCGCCGCGTTGCCCATCAGGGACTCGTCCGTGCTGATGCCGACCGTGAACACGCTCGGCACGTTGATGCGGATGTTCTGACGGCACAGGGCGTTCTGCAGGTTCACGTCCAGCTGCATCGGGCGCAGGGAGACGAACCCGTAGTCCTGGATCACCGGCCAGATGAACGCCGCGCCGCCGTGGATGCAGCGGCTGGCGCGCTGTTTGCCGGTCTTGCCGTAGACGACCATAATCTGGTCCGGCGGGCATTTCTTGTATCGGGAAATGAACGTGATGACCAGGATGAACAGGATGACGAGCAGCGCCGCGATCAGCATGGCGACGCCTCCGGGATTGGCGGCGGCGAAAACGGGATGGAACATCTTCGTGAGCCCTTTCTTGGTTTGGTATGACTGTATTTTCTGAGGAAAGCCCTGTTCGCGCCCGCATGAAGCGCGGGCGATACGACATTCGGAGTAAATATAACGCCACGGCCGGGAATTGCAAACCTTATTTGAGGTTTTTACGAAAAAAACCCGAATCTGACAAAAAAGCGCCCTGCGAAGATTGAAAAAAACGTTCCCGTGTACTATATTTAAAGCGTGTTGCCTTTTTCACACTCATTAACCCAAAGGATTCACCATGTCTGAAAACACGAAAGTCCTCATTGAGACCTCCCTCGGAAACATCGCCGTCGAGCTCTTCGAGAAGGAAGCGCCCGTCACCGTCGCGAACTTCCTCGCCTACGTCGACGACAACTTCTACGCGGGAACCGTCTTCCACCGCGTCATCAAGGGATTCATGATCCAGGGCGGCGGCCTCGACGCCGATCTCCGCGACGTTCCGTCCAAGCGCGCCCCGATCAAAAACGAAGCCGGAAACGGTCTCTCGAACAAAGTCGGCACGATCGCCATGGCCCGCACCGCCGTCGTCGACAGCGCCACCAGCCAGTTCTTCATCAACACCGCCCCGAACAGCTTCCTCGACCACCAGGACGAGACTCCGCGCGGGTTCGGCTACTGCGTCTTCGGACAGGTCACGGACGGCATGGACGTCGTGCGTGCGATCGAAGCCGTTCCGACGACGACCGCGGGTTTCTACCAGGACGTTCCGTCCGCGCCGGTCACAATCTTCCGCGTCTCCCGGATTGCCGCGAAGTAAGCCTTTCGGTCCGTTTTCCCATCCACCCTTTTCCAAACAGAGTTTTCCAAACAGAGTCTAACACAAGCTATGGACACCAACGAAATCCTGATGCTGACCGTGGGAGCCATCCTCGTGAACAACGTGGTGCTCTCGCGCATCCTCGGCATCTGTCCGTTCCTCGGCGTCTCCAAGCGCATCGAAACCGCGCTTGGCATGTCCGGGGCCGTCGTCTTCGTGATGACGCTCGCATCGTTCGTCACCGCGCTGTTCAATAGGTTCCTGGTCACGCGGACCTTCACGATCCACGGTCAGACCGTCGACCTGTCGTTCACGCGCATCCTGCTCTTCATCGTGGTCATCGCGGCCCTCGTCCAGATCGTCGAGATCCTGCTGAAGAAGTTCAGCCCCTCTCTGTACGTCTCGCTCGGCATCTACCTGCCGCTCATCACGACCAACTGCGCCGTGCTGGGCGCGGCCGAACTGAACGCCGACGCGTCGCGCGGGCTCATCTCCTCGACCGTGTTCGGGTTCAGCACGGGCGTCGGCTTCGGCCTCGCGCTTCTGCTCTTCGCCAGCATCCGCGAACGCCTCGCCATCGCCCGCATCCCGAAGGCCATGGAAGGCACGGCGATCGCGCTCGTGACCGCCGGCATCCTCGCCATGGCGTTCATGGGCTTCTCCGGACTGGTCAAATAAGGGAGGCCCGGCAACCATGTTGATTACGATTCTTGTTTCGGCCGGAGCCGTCGCCGCAGTCGGGCTGATCCTCGGCGCGCTCATCGGCTTCACGGCCAAGAAGTTTGAAGTCCAGACCGACCCGAAGATCGAGGCGGTCCAGGAGCTCCTCCCCGGCGCGAACTGCGGCGGTTGCGGCTACGCCGGCTGCGCCGACTTCGCCAGCGCCATCGTCACGAAGGACGCCGACCCGTCCGGCTGCTCCGCCTGCTCCGACGCCATGCTCGCGAAAATTGCCGAAGTCACCGGCAAGGCCGCCGGGAAAAAGGAAAAGATGACCGCGGTCGTCTTCTGCTCCGGCAGCTTTTCGCGCTCCACGCGCGCCGCCGACTACAACGGCATCCTCGACTGCAGGTCCGCATCCATCGTAGCCGGCGGCGGCGGAAAGGCCTGCCGCTTCGGCTGCCTCGGCTACGGATCCTGCGCCCGTGCGTGCCCGTTCGGCGCGATCGAGATCCGCGACGGCCTGGCGGTCGTCCATCCCGAACTCTGCCGTGCATGCGGCAAGTGCGTGAACATCTGTCCGCGCAAGCTGATCCGCCTGGTTCCGGCTTCCGCTCCGATCCACGTTTACTGCAACTCGCTGGAAAAGCCCGCGAAGCGCCGCAAATTCTGCAAGAATCCGTGCCTGGCGTGCAAGAAATGCATCCGCACCGATGAAAACCACATGCAGATGCAGGCCGGCCTCGTCCGCGTGAACTACTCCAACCCGCCCGAAGCTTCTTTCGTCGAGCAGGTCAAATGCCCCACCGGCGCGCTCCAGGTCGAAGAAATCCACCGCAAGATCGCTGCGCTCAAGCCGGCCGAACCCGCGCCCAAAGCCGCACCGGCGCAGAAAAAGGAGGAGTCCAAATGAACATCCCGATCAAGACCTGGCGTTTCCACGGCGGCGTTCACCCCGCCGACGGCAAAGCTCTTTCCAATTCCGTTCCCGCGCAGCGCGCCCCGCTTCTGGACCGCTACACGGTCGCCATCCAGCAGAACATCGGCGCGCCGCCGAAACCCGTCGTCGCGAAGGGCGACACGGTGAAGAAGGGCCAGCTTATCGCCGAACCGGGCGGATTCGTCTCCGCCCCGGTCCACGCGCCCACCAGCGGCACGGTCGGCGACGTCGTCGAAGTCCCCGGCGCCAACGGCGGCGCGATCCCGGCCATCGAGATCATCTCCGACGGCAAGGACGAATGGGGTTCCGGCCTCGATCCGATCCCGAACTGGAAGAACACCGACCGCGAAGTTCTCAAGAAGCGCATCGCGGACGCCGGCATCGTCGGCATGGGCGGCGCGGCCTTCCCGACCCACGTGAAGCTCTCGCCTCCGCCCGAAAAAGTCATCGACACGCTCATTCTGAACGGCGCGGAGTGCGAACCCTACCTCACCGCCGACCATCGCCTCATGCTCGAACGCACCGAGGCGGTCCTCGAAGGCGCGGCCATCGCCGCCAAGATCCTGCGCGTCGACCGCGTCTACCTCGGCATCGAAGAGAACAAGCCGGACGCCATCGCCGCGCTCAACGAGAAGGCCGGGCAGTACGGCGTGACCGTCGTTCCGCTCCATGTCCGCTATCCGCAGGGCGGCGAAAAGCAGCTCATCTACGCCACCACCGGACGCTCCGTCGCCACCGGCGGCCTCCCCATGGACGTCGGCTGCGTGGTGCAGAACGTCGGTTCCTGCGCAGCCATCCGCGACGCCGTAGTCGAGGGACATCCGCTGATCGAACGCTACACCACGGTCACGGGAACCCCGGTCGCCAATCCCGGCACGTGGATTCTCCGCCTCGGCACGACCGTCGAACAGGCCCTGACCTTCGCGGGCGGCGTGAAAGCCCGCACGGCAAAAGTCATCATGGGCGGCCCGATGATGGGATTCGCCCAGAGTTCGCTCGGCGTCACGGTCACAAAGAACTCCTCCGGCATCCTCCTGCTCCAGTGGAAGGAGACCGCCGAATACACATCCAATCCGTGCATCCGCTGCGGACGCTGCGTCCGCGCCTGCCCCATGAAACTTCTCCCCGGCCCAGTCAGCGTCATGGTCGAAAGCGAAAACTACGACGAAGCCGAAAAGAACTACGTCATGGACTGCATGGAGTGCGGCGTCTGCACATTCGTCTGCCCGGCGAAACGCCCCCTCGTCCAGCATTTCCGCAGGGCGAAGGCCGAAATCAACGCCAAGCGCCGCGCCGCGAAAGCAAAACAAGCCTAACCACGGAGCTGTTCCCCTACTATGAGTGAAGAAATCGAAAAAAACAACGTCGCCCTTCCCGAGCCCGGTTCGCTCGTGCTGAGCACTTCGCCTCACGTACAGGACGGCGACAGCATCGCACGCATTATGGCGAAGGTGCTGATCTGCCTCCTCCCCGCCGTCGCGGCCTCCGTCTGGTTCTTCCGCTTCGACGCCGTCCGCATCCTCGTCTACTGCGCCTCGTTCAGCATCTTCGCCGAATACGGCTGGACGCTCGCCACCCGGCAGGCCGCCACCATCGGCGATTGCAGCGCGCTCGTCACGGGCGTGATCCTGGCGCTGAACCTCCCGCCCGGAGCCCCGTGGTGGCTCTGCCTCGTCGGCAGCGTCTTCGCGATCGTCGTCGTGAAGGAGCTCTTCGGCGGCCTCGGACAGAACCCGTTCAACCCCGCCGCCGCGGCCCGCGTGGCCTTGCTGATCGGATTCGCAGGCCCGATGACCCAGTGGGCGGCTCCCGCGACCGGCTCCCTGATCTCCGGCGCGACCCCGCTCGGAGCGATTCAGGCGGCAAAAGGTTCCGCCGATGCAATCGCCCAGCTCGGCTCCCATGACAACCTGATGAAGCTGTTCTTCGGAAACGTCGGCGGCTCCATCGGCGAGACCTCTGCGCTCGCCATTCTGATCGGCGGCGTCGGGCTTATGTGCTTCCGCCTCATCAAATGGCAGATCCCGCTCGCCATGATCGCCACGATCTTCGCCTTCACCGGCGTCGTGCATCTGGCGGCCCCCGGCCTGACTCCGAATCCTCTCTACCACATTCTCAGCGGAGGCGTCATGATCGGCGCGTTCTTCATGGCCACCGACATGGTGACATCGCCCATCACTCCCCTCGGCGCGCTCGTCTTCGGCGCCGTCATCGGCGTCCTGACCTGCGTCATCCGCATCTGGGGCGCATATCCGGAAGGCGTGAGCTTCTCCATCGTGATCGCGAACGCCCTGGTTCCGCTGATCGACCGCATGTGCTACATCCGTCCTTTCGGCTGGCACTCCCACAGCGTCTCGGCGCTCAACATCAGAAGGGGTGAGATCAAATGAAAGACATGACAAAAGCATCCAATCCGTTCTATCTGGCCTTCTTCCTCCTCGTCGTCTGCGGCGTTTCAACGCTCGTCATGGCGTACACCGCCGTGAAGACCGACGCGCCCATCAGGGCCGCCCAGGCCAAAGAGACCGCCGACAGCCTGAAAATGATCCTTCCGCCGTTCGACAACGATCCGGCGGCCGAGGCGACCGACATCAAATCGCCCGAAGGGGAACCGGTCAAGCTCTACACGGCCAAGAACGGCGGCCTCGTGGTCGGCTATGCGGCCGAAGCGTCCGCCGCCGGATTCGGCGGCAAAGTCGCCGGCATCGTCAGCTTCAAGCCGGACGGAACGATCGACACCGTGATCGTCAAGTCCGGCCACGCCGAGACCCCCGGCATCGGCACGAAAGTGACCGACCGCTCCGTCAAGCGCACCATCTCCGACGTCGTCAGGGGCGTGAAGCCCGACACGTCGAAACTCCCGCCGAACGCCGCGCTGGATTCCTACTCCGGCGTAAAGCCCGGCGACGCAAAATGGACCAAGGAAAAGGACGCCGTCCACTTCGTTTCCGGCGCGACCTATTCCTCGAACGCCGTCTGCGACCTCGTGTGGTCCGCGGCGACCGCGGTCCGCGACTACATCGCGGCTTCCGCCGGAAAGAAGGAGGCTAACTGAACATGAGCGTCTTCAAGGAATTCACCAAAGGTTTCTGGAAAGAAAACCCGGTCCTCGTGCTCGTCCTAGGCATGTGCCCCACGCTCGCCACATCGTCCGACGCGGTAAAGGGGCTTGCCATGGGGCTCGCCACCACATTCGTGCTGATGGGCAGCAACCTGGTGATCTCGGTCATCCGCAAGCTGGTTCCCGGCAAAATACGCATCCCGTGCTACATCGTGGTCATCGCCACGTTCGTGACCGTCGTGAAACTCCTCATGCAGGCGTTCGCGCCGGAAGCGTACCAGACGCTCGGCATTTTCCTGCCACTGATCGTCGTGAACTGCATCGTGCTCGGTCGCGCAGAAGCCTTCGCATCGAAGAACGGGCTGCTGGCATCCGCCGCGGACGGGCTCGGCATGGGCCTCGGTTTCACGTTCGTCCTCGTCTGCCTCGGCTGCATCCGCGAATTCCTCGCCGCCGGAACCCTTTTCGGCATCAGCATGCAGTGCTGGAACAACGGTTTCGCGGTCATGGGCCAGGCCCCCGGCGGATTCATCCTCCTCGGCCTCATCCTCGCCGGCATGAACCTCCTGAATATGCGCAAGGCGAAAAAGGCAGGCGTCAAGTACGAGCCGCCCGCCGAGTTCGACTGCCGCCACTGCTCCATCTGCAAGCTCAGCACGGAAGAACCTGCAAAGACAAAGTAGCCCGCCGTGATTCTCCCGGTCGTCGACCATGAACTGAAAGAGGTCTCTCTTTCGGACGCTCTCCCGCGCACCGCCGCCTTCTTCTCCGAGGACACCCCCCTGAAGCGGGCGGAGGAATACGGCGGACGCCCATACGAACGCCGCGAACAGCAGACGGAGATGGCGTGCGCCGTCGCCGAGGCGTTCCAGAACGGACGCAACCTCATGGTCGAGGCCCCGACCGGAGTCGGCAAAAGCTTCGCATACCTCGTTCCCGCAATCTACCACGCGAAATCCATGCACCAGTGCGTGCTGATCACCACCGAGACGATCAACCTGCAGGAACAGCTTGCGAAGAAGGACCTGCCTCTGCTTCAGGACCTCCTGGACGTCGAATTCACGTTCGCCATCGCGAAGGGGCGGAGCAACTACCTGTGCAAACGCCGCCTCGCGCTCGCCGTCGGCAGCCACCGCGACGAGATACTCCCCGCGGACGCCCCGGTCAACGAGCTTCAGAATCTCATGGACTGGGCGCGGACCACGCACGACGGCACGCTCTCCGACGTTCCGTTCCGCATCAATCCGCACCTCTGGTCCGGCGTCTGCTGCGAGACCGGCACATGCCTCGGCCCGAAGTGCCAGAACTTCCATTCGTGCTTCTACTGGCGCGCCCGGCATTCGTGGGACAAGGCCGATCTGCTCATCACGAACCACGCGCTCTTCTTCACAAATCTGAAGATCAGCCGCATCGAGGAGCAGGAGAACTGTCCTCTGCCCGAACACTGCGCCGTCGTGTTCGACGAGGCGCACACGCTGGAGGACAACGCGGCGAACCATCTCGGCCTCCACATCCATTCCTCCGCCGTCCGAGGCACATTAAACCGCCTGTTCAACCCGGTCAGCGGGCGCGGCCTCCTGATGAAGCCCGGCGAGGACTCCATGCAGGTCCGCAACAGCATTGCGAACGCGCACGAGGCGCTGACCGACTTCTTCGCGCAGTTCGACGAAACGCTCGACAAATCGCCGGAGCAGATGTTCCGCCTCTCGCAGCCCGGCCGATTCCGCGACCTCGTCTCCGACAACATCCTCGACGTCGAGACCATTGCGCGGACTTATGCGGACAGCCAGGACGACGCAGGGTTCCGCCTCGAACTGGAAGCCCAGCTCGAACACTGCATGTCATACCGTGAAGAGCTGAATCTCTTCCTGAACATGTCCCTGCCCGATCAGGTCTACTGGGTCGAAGGCCGCAAGTCCGGTTTCACGCGCACACGCCAAACCGAACTCGCATCCGCGCCGCTCAACGTCTCCGAACTCCTCCGAGACCTGCTCTTCGATTCCGGCAAGCCAGTCATCCTCACGAGCGCCACGCTCGCGGTCCACGGCTCGCTCACTTACTACGCGCGCCGGGTCGGGTTCCGGGGCGGCGAGGGCCTCATTCTGGATTCGCCGTTCGACTACATGAAGCAGGTCCGTCTCTTCCTCACGAAAGACATGCCTCAGCCGAACGAACGCAACTTCAACGAGGAGGCGGCGGAAAGGATCCGGATGTTCGTGGAAAAGACCAACGGCAGCGCATTCGTGCTGTTCACGAGCTACAACATGCTCAAATACTGTTCGGACAGGCTCTCGCGCGGCTTCCTCTCGAAAGGCATCAACCTGCTCGTCCACGGCGAATCGCTCTCCCGGTCCGCCATGATCTCCGAATTCAAGAAAGTCAAGTCATCCGTCATTTTCGGCGCGACAAGTTTCTGGACCGGCGTCGACGTTCCCGGCGACGCGCTCAGCAACGTCATCATCACGAAGCTCCCGTTCGCCGTTCCCTCGCATCCGCTCATCCAGGCGCGCTGCGAACGCATCCAGAGGCTCGGCGGGAACCCGTTCGGCGACTACTCGATCCCGGATGCCGTATTGAAATTCCGCCAGGGCATCGGCCGCCTTATCCGAAGCAAGACCGACACAGGAATCATCGTGGTGCTCGATCCGCGCATCATGACGCGCAGCTACGGCAAGTCCTTCCTCGAATCCATCCCCGAGTGTCCGATCGAACACTTCTGACGGGAAGACAGGTCCTCCACGGTGGCAATGCGCGGCATTCGCTCGCGCACATGTCCGGCGGATGCCATTCTTTTCTCCTGTTTTCTGTTTTTTTGATTGAGAAACAGGCGGTTTCATTTGCCATACGTCATTTTCGCGCTATATTATGCGGAAACGACGCATTTCTTTTTACAGACAGGAGGCAGCCTATGAAACCCCGCCTGACAGGAGCGCTTCTAATAACCGCCGCAGTCTTTTCCGCCGCCGATTCCGGACTCTTTGCCCAGTCCGCCAAACCAGCGGACGCACCCGCGGCGATCCGCTGCACGTTCCAGCCGTACGCCAAGCCGGAAATCCTCGCGGACCACCTCAATCTCGGCGGGAAAAATCCGGACGGCGGCGAGATCGGCGTCAACAGCCTGCACCTCACGCGCGACGGCAAGCCGTGGATTCCGGTCATGGGCGAACTGCATTTCTCCCGCGTCGCACGCGACCAGTGGCCAACCGAGCTTGCGAAACTGAAAGCGGGCGGCGTCAACGTCGTCTCGACCTACCTTTTCTGGATCCATCACGAGGAAGTCGAGGGTGAACTCAGCTTCTCCGGCAACCTCTCCATCCGCGACTTCGTGCTTGAGGCCCAGAAACAAGGTCTCGAAGTCTTCATCCGGCCCGGCCCCTGGGCGCACGGCGAATGCCGCAACGGCGGATTCCCCGACTGGCTTATGAAAAAGCCGTTCCGGCTCCGCACGAACAACGACGGCTATCTGGCCGAGGTCCGCCGCTGGTTCGGCGCGATCGGGAAAGAGCTCCAGGGGCTCTTCTACTCCGACGGCGGCCCGATCATCGGCGTCCAGCTGGAAAACGAACTCACCGGCAACGCCGCCCATCTCGATACGCTCCGCACGATCGCGATCGAATCCGGCATGAACCCGCCGCTCTTCACCGTCACCGGCTGGAACGCCGCCGAGGGCGCGCGCATTCCGCTCACAGGCGTGCTCCCAGTCTTCGGCTGCTACTGCGACGCCCCGTGGAACAATGGCACGAGGCCGCTCCCTCCCTCGCCTCACTTCTTCTTCAATCGCATGCGCAACGACACCGCCATCGGCGCGGACCTGATGCCGACCAACCGCACCGGACGAGACGGCTGGCGGCTTCCCTACGAACGCTATCCCTTCGCGACCTGCGAGATCGGCGGCGGTCTCGAAAGCACCCACCACCGGCGCTATATCATCCGGCCGTTCGACGTCTACGCGCCCGCGCTCGTCAAGGTCGGAAGCGGCTGCAATCTGCCCGGCTACTACATGTACCACGGCGGCACGAACCCGGTCGGCAGGCTCTCGACATTCCAGGAATCGAAGGCGTCCGGCTACCCGAACGACGTTCCGATGCTGTCCTACGACTTCCAGGCGCCCGTCTCGGAATACGGCGAAATCCGCCCCTCCTATCGGCTCCTGAACATGATGCACCTTTTCCTGCAGGATTTCGGCGACAGACTCGCTCCGATGCCCGCGTTCGATTCCACGATCCCGGTGAAGCGAGACGATACGACGACGATCCGCGCGGGCCTCCGCACCGACGGCAAATCCGGTTTCGTCTTCGTGAACCACTATCAGCGGCGATCGAAGCTGGCCGACCTGGAGAACGTCGTGTTCGACACCGGTCCGGTCGTGTTCCCGGCCATCGACGTTGTCGGCGACATCGCGTTCTTCCTGCCTTTCAACATGGACCTGGGCGGCGAGACGCTGGAATACGCCACGGCGCAGCCCGTCTGCCGCATGGGCGACACGTTCTTCTTCGCGGCCATCCCCGGCGTCATGACCGAATACAAGTTCGCCGACGGCACGCGCGAGGCCGGACCGATTTTCCAACATGGAAAGATTCGGATTTATACGCTCCCCTGGAAAGACGCGCTGGGACTCCGCAGGCTCGGCGGCGAGCTGTATTCCTCGCGGGACTGCGACCTGATCCGCGTGGAAGGCGACGATCCAACCGTGCGCCCGGTCCAGATCGGCGCGTATGACGCCCGAAAATGGAACGGGGAGAAATTCACGGTCTTCCGGGTCGGAACCCGCACAGTCCGACCCGTCCTCAGGGCCACCCTCATGAACCAGGCGCCGTTCGAGATACCGGAAATGTTCGCAGCAGAACTCAAGCTGAGCGGCGCGAGTCAAATATTGCCGCTGACATGGTGGAAACTGGAGGCTTACGGCGACCCGAACGGCTTCGTCGAGATTCATGAAGCGTACGACGTTGCGCAGATTTACGCCGACGGCAAGCTCGTGGCGGACCAGTACGACTGCGGATTTCCGTGGCGCATCCCCGCCTCGCTCCTGATCGGAAAGGAATGCTATCTCGTCATGTCGCCGCGGACAGGAAACATCTATCGTGAGGATGAGGCGGGGCCTCAACTGCGGTAGTGTCTGACTACGCTCAGACACGGGCAGAAAATATCGGATTCAGAGTCCGGCCTTGTCCGTGCGTTCGAGCTGAAGGAAGTTCGCCGCGCCAAGCTGACGGATCCCGGTGAGCTTCCACGGGCCGGACGGCGGACGCAGGGCGCATTGGAAATCGGGCAGCTCCCAGCAGAAGACCGCGCCGCGCGTCCAGTCGTTGAACGTTTCGTCGGCGGTCAGGGCCGCCAGCATGTCCATGGATTTGGCGTAGGGGGGATCGGCGAATACGATGTCCGGGCGCGGCGGCATGACACGCACCTTCAGCGAGGCGGGAAGCGCGCCCGGCACGACCTGAAGCCGCGCGGGCGATTTCGTATGTTCGAACCGGGCGATGTTGCGCCGGATGAGCGCGAGCGCGTCGGGCGATTCCTCGGCGAAGATCACGGTGGCGGCGCCGCGGCTGGCGGCCTCCAGCCCCATGCAGCCGGACCCGGCGAAGAGGTCGGCGAATGTCTTTCCCTCCAGGGAGCCGATGCTGTCGAAAAACGCCCTGCGGGCGCGCACCGAGGTTGGACGCACCCCGCGTCCTTCGGGCAGTTCGCCCAGTTTCAATCCCAGCGCGGTTCCGGCGGTGATTTCCATGATGACGGCTCCTGTCGTTTTTTTGTGCATGACGGCGGGAACGCCGCCTCTCTCGACGAATCCCGGACCGGGGAGTTTCAACGTCTCCGGCATACTTAATATGCCCCGTTTTCACGGAAAATGCAATCTTTCCCGGAAAAAAAACGCATTTTTCGCGCTTTCCGGCTTGCATTTCCCGAACAATGGGCTATTTTAGCGGGTGAAAGAGATTCGGCGCGCATCGCGCCCCCCTTCTTCAGCCAACAGCAAATATTCGTCAATAAACCGAAACAGGAAAGGAATCCTGAACCATGATCACCGCCATCATTCTGGTCAACGTCGAACGTCAGAGCCTCGCAGCCGTAACGAAGGAAATCCTCGCGGTCGACGGCATCGTCGAAGTCCACGCCGTCGTCGGCGAATACGACCTCGCCGCCATCGCCCGAGTGAAGGATCAGCAGCAGCTCTCCGCGATCATCGCCGACAAGATGTGCAACCAGATTCCCGGCATCACCCATACGAAAACTCTTCTCTCCCTCAACGCGCAGTACAACTACGACGCGGCCGCGGCCTACGGAATGGAATAACCCTGAAACCGGCCCCGCGCAGCGGGAGACAACACACTGCATCGCGGACGGCGCCGCGACGACGCCGTTCCGCTTTTTTTCAGTCCTTTTTCGTGCTTTCGGCATATTTTTCCGCGTTTTCTTTAGGAAATCGTGTTTTTTTCTAAAAAAAGGCCTGATTTTTTCCCGATTCGGATTTGAAATTCCGGCAAAATGGATGTAGTGTACATATTGTATCAGATAATTTTCACGCAATTACAGGAGTTCCGGTAATGAGCAAAGCCAGCAAGATCATCAACATTTTTATTTTCGTCTTTGCGATCGTCGTGGTCGTCTTCGGCGTGCTTCTCTTCCAGAAGCGCGAGCAGATCACGCAGGCGCGGTCTGACATCGCCGCCACGGTGGAGAAGGTCTCCCGCCGGATCGATCCGTCCGCGGTCATTCCCGCCGACGACCTCAAGATCAGCAAGACGCCGGCCGATGTCAACGAGGCCATGGTCAAGCTGGACGCCGCGGTCGAAAAGATCGTCAAGCAGCGCAACGCCATCGCAGACAACCTCACCGAGGTCACCAACACCGTGCTCGAAAAGGCGTTCTACGGCGAAGGCGACGAACCGTACATCCTCGAATCCGGCAGCGTCGCAAACTACAAGACAACCGACGCCACGCTTGCCGAAATCAAGACCCATGTCGGCGAACGCATGGAGTATTTCTACGTCCGGGACAAACACCTCTCCGAGTTCATGTCCAAGGACGGCGCGAACCTCGGAATGCCAGCCAGGAGCTATGCCTTCTCCGCCGACAACGCCAAGCTTGAAAATGCGCTCAATGAACTCATCGCGAAGACGAACGACACCGTCGAACGCATGAAAGCCTTCCGCGGCCATATCGTCACCGTTTCCGGCCAGATATCTCCCGACGCCAAGGAGCTTGACCTGAACTCCCAGGAGTACAACCAGCTCCTCAAGGAGAATATCACCACCGTCGAGGAATACGTCAACCGCCACAATCAGCTCATTGAGGACAACAAGGAACTCCGCGAACGCGTGATCCGCGCGGAAGGCGGCCTCAGTTCCGCGGAAGAGGACACCGCCACGTACAAGCGCGTCGCGGAAGAAGCCGAGCGCAAACGCGCCGAGGCGGAAAAGGAAGTCCTCCGTCTCAGAAAAATCATCGACCCGACCGGCTTCGGCGAAGACGATGAAACCCTCAACATCAATTTCACGGTCCTGAAGGACCTCGTCGGCAAGGTCGTTTACGTGAACGAACAGTTCGGCTACATCACCGTCGACATCGGTTCCGAAAGCGAAGTCGTCCGTTCCTCCGGCGAACGCATCCGCGCGTCCGTTCCGGAAGGGGCGCTCCTCACCATCGCGACCAGCCTCGACGCCGACACGGCCAAGTACGTCTGCAAGGCGCAGGTCATCCGCCTCCGCGCCAAGGCCGCCGTGGCCACCATCCTCGCCTCTCCGGGCGGCACGTTCGATTACCCGAAAGTCGGCGACGTGGTCTACTTCTCGCAGGCCGACATCGCCACCATGAAGGCGGCCCGCGAAGAGGCCATGCGCAAGAAAGCCGAAGAACGCGCCGCGCTCGAACGCGAGCAGTCCCTGCAGGACTTCAACGACATCATGACCGGCGAAGACGAAGTCGACGACTCCGGCATCGACTCCGGCGACGACGACTTCCTCAACGAGGACGACGACGATGACGCCGCCATGGATGATTCCGAAGACGATCTCGGCCTCGACGAGGAAGAATAACCACCGCCAGCTCACAGGAAAGGCACACTCCCATGTTCAGATCCAAGTTCTTTCTTGCGGTTGCGGTCCTTACTCTTCTCATCCTCGTCGCCACGATCGTCATGCAGGTCATGGAAATGCGCGAATTCATGATGTTCTGACATGACGCCATGACGCTCCGCTATCTCATCCCCGGCATTCTCGCGGCGGCGCTTTTCCTGGGCGTCGCCGCCTGCTCCTCCCCGCAGGAACGGTCCGGCCGCAGCACGAGGCCGTTCAACGAACCGGCCGCATGGGAGACCAATCCCTACGGCGACATGTTCCGCAACTGATTCCGCCGCCCCGCGCGCCGCGCAAACCATCGCGAGGTTTCGCCATGCCTTCCGGCTCCACGCTTCATTTCGCCGTCATCGGCGACCCCATCGGACATTCCCGCTCTCCGCTCATGCACAACGCCGCGTTCCGCGCGCTCGGCATCGACGCCGACTACACGGCGGTCCACGTCACGCGCGAAGGTCTGTCGGATTTTCTGAACTCCGCCCGGACCGCTCTGAACGGCTTCAATATCACCGTTCCCCACAAGAACGCCGTGATCCCGTTCCTCGACGGCATCACCCCGCGCGCCGCGCTCGCAGGCAGCGTCAACACGGTCTCCGTCCGCGACGGCAGGCTTTTCGGCGACACGACCGACGCCACCGGGCTGGAACGCGCCGTGATGGAGACTTTCGGACTTCCGCTGAAAGACGCGAACATCTGCATCCTCGGCTGCGGCGGCGTGGTCCGCGCGCTGGCGTTCCACATGGCGGACGCCGGATGCGCCCGTCTCCGCATCCTGAACCGTACTGCGGAGAAGGCCGCGCAACTCACGGACGAGATTCTGAAACACGCTCCCGCGCTGGACTGCGGATTCGCCGCGTTCAACGATCTTCCGGCGATCAAAACCGCGCTCGACGGCGCGGACCTGGTCGTCCAATGCACCAGCCTCGGGCTCCGCGACGGCGACGGATCCCCGGTCGATCCCGACCTGATCCCGGCCTCCGCCTGTCTTTTCGATACCATCTACCGCGAAACGGAGATTCTGGCCCGCTGCCGTGCGCGCGGACTCCGCGTCTCCGGCGGTCTGCCGATGCTCGTGCATCAGGGCGCGGAGTCGTTCCGCATCTGGACCGGCCGCGAAGCCCCGGTCGATGTCATGCGCTCAGCCGCGGCAAGCTGACGCCTGCACTGCGGCAGTGCGCGGCTAGCGCTCGCACGCACCGCAAGCGGCGCTGACACAGTGCGTGGTTGACGCTCGCGCACGGAAAAAAATGGGTTTTCGGCCATAAAATACGCGCTTTGAATTTGCAAATCGCCGATTCCGTGATATATTATTTATTTCAAGATGTTATCCATGGACTTATCATAACTGCTAACCAAGGAGTCTTATCATGGCAGTCCCGAAACGCAAAGTCTCGAAAATGAAACGCCGCCAGCGCCAGGCCGCGAACCGTTACGAAGGCGTCCAGGCTTCGTTCTGCAAGGAATGCGGCAAGCCCGTCGCTCCGCACGCCGTCTGCACCTCCTGCGGCATGTACAAAGGCCGTCAGGTCCTGACCGTCGCCCAGTAATCGTTTCATTTTCTCCTCAAATCAAATCCAACCGGAGTCGTTTCGATGAGGATCGCGGTTGATGCAATGGGCGGCGATTACGCGCCCGCCGTCGTGGTCGAAGCCGTCGCCGACGCACTGCGGATGATCCCCGATGTGGAGATCCTGCTCGTCGGCCACCTGGAAAAGCTCGCCTACTACCTTCAGAAAGAACACCTGAAGGAAGGTCCGCGTCTCCAGCTCGTCCACGCCGAGGAAGTCGTCGAAATGGGCGAACCCTCGACCACCTCGATCCGCGCTAAGAAGCACTCCTCCATCACGGTCTGCGCCACGCTTGCCGCCGAAGGCAAGGCCGACGCCGTCATCTCCGCCGGCCACACCGGCGCGGCCGTGGCCGCATCCAAGGTCAAGATGCGCATCCTGAAGGGCGTCGACCGCCCCGCCATCGCGACCTTCATGCCGGCCGTCGGCGGCAGGTTCATCCTGGTCGACGCCGGCGCGAACACCGACTGCACGCCGCTGAATCTCGCGCAGTTCGCCATCTTCGGCGAGGTCTACGCGCAGATGTTCCAGAACATCGAAAAGCCGCGCATCGGCCTGATTTCCGTCGGCGGCGAGGACATCAAGGGCAACGAACTCACCAAGGAAGCGTTCAAGATCCTCTCGAACATGCCCATCAACTTCGTGGGCAACGTCGAGGGGCACGACATGTTCTTCCACAGCGCCGACGTCGTGGTTTGCGACGGCTTCTCCGGCAACCTCGTCCTGAAGACCGCCGAAAGCATCGCCTCCGCCATCCGGCACTGGCTGAAGGAAAGCATCATGAAGAACGCCATCCGGAAGACCGGCGCCCTGCTCGCCCAGCAGGCGTTCGCCGACGTGAAGGCGATCAGCAATTTCGAAGAGTACGGCGGAGCCCCGCTCCTCGGACTCAACGGCGTCTGCATCATCGGTCACGGCGCGTCCACGCCGAAGGCCGTTCGCAACGCAATCAAGGTCGCGAACGATTTCGCGAAGCGCGGTCTCCCGAGCCGCATTTCCACGCGCATCACCGAGTGCGGCATCGAATTCGCGCCGCCGCCCCATCACAAGCCTGATCAGCAGCAGCCGCCGCTGACCGCGCATCTCTGATGCTTTCAACGAGGGGAGCGCACATGACGTCAGGTTCGGTCCGCACTCTCATCCTCGCAGGCGTCCTCGCCGCATCCGCATGTATCCCGTGCGCCGCTATTCTGTGCGCGCAGGAAGTCGACGACGTTCCCGTTTCCTCCGCTTCAGCCTCAAACTCGTCCGCGAAGGACAAGGTCGTCGACGCCATCGAAGGCATCAAGTCCGGCGACATCTCCGCCGCGAAGGAAGCCGTCGCGTTCGACCGGCTCCTCAGTTACACCCTTATCCGCATTTCCGACTGCTGGACCCTCTGCAAACAGGAAATGATCCTCGCAAAGGAATGCGCCCGGCAGGAGGCCGTCCAGACCGCGAAGGACATCTTTACGAAGGGCAAGGACGCCGCCGTCGAGCAGACCCGCGACGCCATTCTGGAAAAACTCCCCGCCGTCCTCGGCGGCTCCGACGCGCAATCCGACCTGATCGGCGGCCGACCGGAATCCGCCCCGGTTCAAACGGATTCGCCCGCCGACGGCGACTGATTCCCGCCCGCGCATGAAAACGGACGGAACACCCGACGATCGACCGGAAGAACAGCATCCCGTGGCGCGTGTCCTCATCATCGCGAAACGCGCCCTCTTCGTCTGCATGCTGCTGTTCCCCGCGGCAGTCCTCGGCTGCTTCGGCATCGCACAGTGGATTTACAACCGGCAGCATCCCCCGAAAGAAAACACGCCTCAAAGCCCCCTGCCCGACGCCTCGACGTTCGAACAGCCGGTTTTGGACGGCATCGGCCCCGCGATCGTCAAAAAATACGACCTGAAAGGTTTTGAGGTCAAATATCTGCAATCCGCCCTCCGCATCAAAATCCAGACCTCCGCACGGAATGCGCGCCGCGTCCGCATCGGACAGGCGTTCGCGATCATGGAGGACATCCGCAGATTGCGGCGTTCGACGCCGGGAATGCCGACCTGCGTCTGGGCGCTGGAGATCGACCACGACGCGCCGGACGGCGGCATGACGTTCGTGCTGCCGGACACGGTCCGCGGGTATGAGGCGGACTCGCATTGGCACAACGCCGCGCTGTATGAGGGCGCATCAGCTCAAGTCGGGGAGGCGCGGCCATGAAGAAACTGAGTTTCTGGGAAAAGATCGACGCCGTTTTCGGCATCGGAACGTTCCTGCTGCTGTTGCTGCTGGACCTGCCGTTTCTGCTCGTGCCGCTCATGCTGCATCGTTACGACGCGGCCCGGACAGCCCGGATCGAGCAGACCGAAGGCGCCGCCGACCGCCTCGTCAACGAATTCATCCGGCCTGAGATCGAAGCGAAATACGAAACGAAAGCGTTCCGCGCGAAGAACCGCTTCAACAACGCCGCCATCCGCATCGAAACGGACGGCACGGGGCAGTATGCGGAAATCGCGGAGGACATCCTCCGGCTCGCCGCGGAAACCGACGTCCGGAGCGAACTGACGCCGGAGGAACAGGGTTCCGTTCAGGATCTTCGGCTGAGCTATATTCTGGAATTCGACCACAGTTCGGACGACGGCGGCTTCACCGTTTTCTGCGCGAACAGGCACGGGCATCCCTTCTACAGCACGCCGTGGCACACTGCCGAACTTTGGAAGCGGGATTAAAGTTACGTCGTGCGTTATTAACGCTTCCGACTGAGCTTTTTCCGCGTTTTTTTACCGTAACGCGCCTTTTTTCCCGTTGAAAAACAGTCATCGGGCGTTTATTGTATAGCATGTCCGTCCTGGCGGGCGCATTTTCACGCATCATTCACTCCAAATTTGAGTTCTCAAGGAGATTCATCATGGCATTGTACCCCCACAGAAAATCGCTGCTCCGCGCGTTCTCCGCGGCCGCGGCGCTCTCCGCGTTCGCATTCGCCCCGGCGGGCTGCTCGTCCGACGCCGAAACGGACACGGCTCCGCTCGCCCCGGCGGCCTACGCGCCCGATGCGGAAGTAAATCCGCTCAGCCCGGAATCGTACACATACCGCATGAAAGACGGCTCGCTGCTCGAACTGACCGCGCTGGCTCCGAACGCCGTCCGCGTCCGCAGCACCCCGAACAAGACGTTCTCGAAGAAACCGGAGTTCATCCTCACGAACGCCAAGCCGATCCCGTTCAAGAGCGCCGGCGAGACCTCCGACGGATTCGTTTTGTCGGCAGGCGACCTTTCCGTCCAGCTCACCTATTTTGGCGGCGGGGTCACGCTCATGTCCGATGACGAACTCGCCGCCGACCGCGAACGCGGCCCGAACACGCTGATGTTCATTGGCCCGGAAATGTCCGGCGCCAATGTTTTCGAGACGATCCGCTCCCGGAAGTTCACGAAATCGACGTCGCGCGATGCCGATGCGGATTCCTACTTCATCGAAACAAGTTTCCTGCGTCAGTACTTCGCCTCGGAGATCCAGTTCGGCCTCGGCCAGTTCCAGGACGGCGTACTGAACCTCGCGCAGCAGCCCCGCCAGCTCCTCCAGGTGAATACGCAGGCGTCCGTGCCGTTCCTCTACTCCAACGACGGATACGGCATCCTGTGGCACAACTACAGCCGCACGCTGTTCAACCCCGCCGACACGCCCATCGAGCTGAAGAAAGTCGGCGAGGGCCAGGGGCAGACCGTCAACGTCACCACGTCCGTCGGCGGACGCCGCGAATTCCGCCGCGACAGCACGCTCACCGGCGAGTTCACGGTCGAACGCGACGGCTATTATGCGTTCCAGCTCGACTGCGGCCAGACCATGGCGCGCCGCCACGTGGTCGCCATCGACGGCAAGCCGATCGTGGAGCAGCGCAATATGTGGCTGCCGCCGGTCGTCGGCTTCCAGGCGCACCTCACGCAGGGCAAGCATACCGTGACCGTCCAGAACGAGGCGAATGACCGCACCACGCTCAAGATGCGTCCCATCCTGGGCAACAGCTCCACGACGTTCTGTTCCGACGACGCGAAGGAGATCGACTACGTCGTCATCACCGGCGACGCCGCGAAGGTCATGAAGACCTACCGCGAACTCTGCGGCAAGACCCCCATGCTCCCGAAATACGCGTTCGGCTACTGGCACTGCCGCGAACGCTTCGTCTCGCAGGACGACCTGCTCACGAACCTCCGCGAATTCCGCAACCGCAAACTCCCGGTCGACATCATCGTGCAGGACTGGCAGTGGTGGGATTCCGGCAAATGGAACTCCATGCACTTCGACTCGCAGCGTTTCGCCGACCCGAAGGGCATGAACGACGAGGTCCACAAGCTGAACGCCCACTCCATGCTCTCCGTGTGGTCCAAGGCGAGCAAGGACAACCCGTTCGCCGAAAAGATGGTCGCCCTCGACGGCTACATCCGCGGCACCGACTGGATTGACTTCACCAAGCCCGAAGCCGCCAAACTCTACTGGGACACCATCGTCTCCGACATCCTCTCCACCGGCATCGACAGCTGGTGGTTCGACGCCACCGAGCCGGAAAATGACGACCTGCACAACCGCCGCATCACCCTCGGACGCGGCAACGAATACCGCAACGTCTATCCGCTGATCGTGAACACCACCGCCTACGACCGCCTGCGCCAGGCGCAGCCCGAACGCCGCGCCCTCATCCTGACCCGCTGCGCGTTCGCCGGGCAGAGCCGCCAGCCCAGCGTGATCTGGTCCGGCGACGTCGGCAACTCCTGGGGCGACTTCCGCACGCAGATCGTCTCCGGCCTCGGCATGATGATGAGCGGCATCCCGTACTGGACCACCGACACCGGCGGGTTCTTCCGACCCGGCGACCAGTACCGGAACAGGGAATACATCGAACGCCTCCTGCGCTGGTTCGAGTTCAGCACGTTCTCGCCGATCCTGCGCGTCCACGGCTACACCAGCCAGACCGAACTCTGGCGCTACGGCGAAGAGGCGGAGAAGGTCTTCCGCAAGTACCTCGACATCCGCTACCGCCTGTTGCCCTACATCTACACCGCCGCGGCCGACGCCGCGCTCGAGGGCGGCATCATCATGCGTCCGTGGGCGGTCGATTTCCCCTACGCCGACGCCATCAACGGGAACACGTACGGACTGACCGCGCAGAACGAGACCGAATACATGCTCGGCCCGTTCCTGCTCGTCGCGCCGATCACGACCTCGACGAACACCGCCGAAGTCTATCTCCCGAACGCGGGTACTGTCCGCCGCGGCAACACCACCAGCCCCAAAACCGGCTGGTACGATTTCTGGACCGGGAAACGCTATGAATCGGGCGGGAACAAAGCGCTCAGTTCCACTCCCGCCGTCACGGTCGCCGCGCCGCTGGACCGCATCCCGGTGTTCGTGAAGGAAGGCGCGATCCTGCCCTGGGGCGAGCCCATGCAGTACGTCGACGAGAAACTGCCCGAAACGCTCGAGATCCGCGTGTACCCCGGCGCGGACGGCTCCTACTCCCTGTACGAGGACAACGGCAAAGACTACTCCTACGAACAGGGCAAGTTCACGCGCATCGGATTCACCTGGAACGACGCGGAGGGCGAGCTCACGATCGCGGACCGTCAGGGCGAATACGACGGCATGCTGAAGGAGCGCACGTTCCGCGTCTGCCTCATGAACGAGAAGAACGCCGGCATGGACACCGTCGCAAAGCCCGACGCCGAGGTCAAATACTCCGGCAAGAAAGTGACCGTGAAGCTGAGCAAGTGATATCCCGGCGCACCGTGCTTGAATTTCACGCACAGACATGCTATAGTATTCGGTCTCATCCCTGAATCGCCGAATCGAACGACCATCCGGCGGCCGCTTCGGAGCGGACGCCGGTTTTTTTGCCGCAATAAGGACATGACAGCATGAATCACTCTTCGCAGATGGAATGCCGCGAACCGCGGTTCCGCGCATTGATCCCGTTCTTCGTCTTCGTCGCTTTCTACCTCGGACTCTCCGTCTGGGCGAACGATTTCTACAAGGTGCCGATGCCGACCGCGTTCCTGGTGGCGTCGGCGGCCGCGCTGGTCCTGGATCACAAGCGCCCGCTCGGAGAAAAGGTGGAAATCTACGCCCGCGGCATGGGCGAACCGAACATCATGATCATGTGCCTGATCTTCATCCTCGCCGGGGCGTTCGCGGCCACGGCGAAGGGCATGGGCGCGGTGGACGGCGCGGTGACGATCGCCCGCGCGGTCGTGCCGGATTCGCTGATGCTGCTCGGCATGTTCCTGGTGTCGAGCTTCATTTCGCTGGCGGTCGGCACGAGCTGCGGCACCATCGCGGCGCTCACGCCCATCGCCGCCGGACTCGCGGGCGGGCTCTCCATTCCTCCGGCGGTCCTGCTCGGCGCGATCGTCGGCGGCGCCATGTTCGGCGACAACCTCTCCATGATCTCGGACACCACCATCGCCGCCACGCGCACGCAGAACATCCCCATGCGCGACAAGTTCCGCCAGAACATCCTGATCGTGCTGCCCGCGGTCGCCGCGACCTCGGCGATCTATCTTTTCCGCGGCGGCGCGGCGCACGCGGCGGCTGCCGAGGCTGCGCAGAATGTGACCTGGGCGCACGCCTTCGCGGTCCTGCCGTACATCCTCATCCTCGTTTTCGCGCTCCTCGGCTGGAACGTGATGCTGCTGCTCTTCGCGGGAACCATCATGGCGGGCGTCATCGGCGTCGTCAACGGCGCGTTCGATTTCTGGGGCATGCTCGACTGCGTCGGACAGGGCACGCTCGGCATGTCGGAGACGCTCATCGTGGCGATCCTCGCGGGCGGCCTGCTCCAGACGATCCGGCGCAACGGCGGCATCGGCTACCTGATGGAGAAGATCAGGAAGCCGGTCCGGTCCTCGCGCGGCTGCGAGTTCGGCGTGCTGATCCTCGTAAGCGTCATCAACCTCTTCACGGCAAACAACACCGTGGCAATCGTGATCGCGGGCCCGATCGCGCGCGAACTCTCCGAACAGTACCGCTGCTCAGCCAAGCGCATCGCCAGCATCCTCGATACAGGCTCCTGCGTGGTGCAGGGCATGATCCCCTACGGCGCGCAGATCCTGATCGCCGCGGGCGTGGCGCAGACCTCGAACCTCGACGTGTCGTCCCTGAGCCTCGTCGCCTCGCTCTACTACCCGATGATCCTCGGCGTCTGCCTCATCGCGGCCATCGCGATCCACAGAGAAAAGCCGCCCGTTCAACCGGCGGACGTTTGAGCAGTTCCCCGTGCGCGAGCGCAGCCGCGCACTGCCGCAGTGGAGGACTTGTCCTCCAAATATCTAAGAAAAATCCGTCTCCGGGGCTTGATTTCGCGCGCAGGCGTGATATAGTACAGGAACGGACGATGAAAACCGTCCGCGGGATGTCCGCGCCGTTCCGTCCGGCAGGACGTCCGCCGAGTTCGGATCGACACTTTTTTTCCCTCAACAACTCAAACAGGAAGAACTAAAAATGAGTTTCACGAAAACTGTTCTCGCGGCCGCTCTCACGCTGTCCGCCGGAGCCCTGGCCTACGCCCAGAACCCCATCATCAACAGCGCGTACTGCGCCGACCCGTCCGCGCACGTCTTCAACGGACGCGTGTACGTCTATCCTTCGCACGACATCCCGGCGCCGTATGACTTCAGCCGCAAGGACTGGTTCTGCATGGCCGACTATCACGTGTACTCCTCCGACAACCTCGTCGACTGGGTCGACCACGGCGTGATCGTGGACCAGAACTACGTTCCGTGGGTGAACCGCCACTCCTACAGCATGTGGGCGCCGGACTGCAACGTGAAGGACGGCAAGTACTACTTCTACTTCCCCGCCGACAACCGCATCGGTCTCGCCACCGCCGACGCCCCGTACGGCCCGTTCCGCTGCGAAGAGCAGCCCATCCAGGGCGCGGGCGGCATCGATCCGTGCATCTTCATCGACGACGACGGCGCTTGCTACCTGATCTGGTCCGGCCAGGGCATGCGCATCGCGAAGCTGAAGGACAACATGAAGGAATTCGACGGCGAAGCGAAGACCATCCAGCACGACACCCCGAACCGCGGCCTGAAGGAAGGTCCGTTCATGTTCAAGCGCAACGGCATCTACTACTTCACGTTCCCCTGGGTCGACGAAAACCACGAATGCCTCTGCTACTGCACCGGCGACAATCCGTTCGGCCCGTTCAAGTACAAGGGCAAGATCATGGAGCAGAACCCGCAGTGCTGGACCAACCACCACTCCGTCGTCGAGTTCAAGGGCAAATGGTATCTCTTCTACCACCACAACGACTACTCCCCGAACTTCGACAAGAACCGCTCCGTCTGCATCGACGAGATCACGTTCAACGAGGACGGCTCCATCAACCTCGTGACCCCCACCAAGCGCGGCGTCGGCGTCACCAAGGCCACCAACAAGATCGAACTCGACCGCTATTCCAATATCGCCGACCAGAACCACGCCTGGATCGAATTCCTCCGCACCGAGTCCCCGTTCGAAGGCTGGAAGACCGTCTTCCGCAATAACGACAGCTCCCGCAACCCGATCTGGGTCGAATACGACCGCGTCGATTTCGGCAGCAAGGACCTCGATTCCGTGCTCGTGCGCTGCCAGTCCAACGTCGGCGGCAGGGTCGAGATTCACGTCGACTCCCTCCAGGGCCCGGTCATCGCGACCGTCGACATCCCCGGCAAGGACGGCGGCGAATGGCAGGAGATCAAGTCCCCGGTCACCTCTCAGGTCACCGGCACGCACGACCTCTTCGTCACCATGCGCACCGGCCTGCTGATGTACATCGACTGGATCAAGTTCGTCGAGTGATCCAGACTCGTCGAAAAGGAAAGATGCTGCACTTTTTCCCCGTGCAGCATCTTTCTTTTGGAATTACAGACTGAAGCTTCAGCTTTTTTCATGACCGTCTCAAAACAACGCAGTTCCAACTTCGAATTGCTCCGAATCCTCGCGCAATTGGCAATCCTCGCCTATCATTTTCAATCGCAGCAGAGTTTTTTAAGAGATCTTCCCCATAACACCATACGGGCTTTTTCCACCCTGTTTCTTGGAAGCTTCGGTCGCACGGGAGTTGTTGTTTTCATCATAATTGGTTCGTGGTTCCTGATTGACATGCCATTCCGGAGCGTGCGTTTTGTCAGACTCTATTTGACAACATGGTTTTACACTGTCACTGTCACTTTGGCTTTTCTCCTTTTGGATATCGTTCCGGGAGGAATATCCGGGAAGGATGTTTTTATTGCTTTTACTCCGTTTACATCCTGTGCGCTTTGGTTTGTCAGTTGTTATTTGTTTCTTTTGCTGATATCGCCTTTCCTGAATTGTCTCATCCGGCATCTCCCTCCCCGCTTGTATAGGGTTCTCTATTGGATACTGCTTGCGGCATTTGTGTTTTTCCCGACTCTTGACGCACTCTTTTTCGGGTTGGCCGCGTTGAAGATCCAGTGGATGGTAAAATCGGATTTGACTGCTATGATTGCAATATATATGATTGTCGGGTATTGGAAAAAGGTCAAAGAGCCTTTTTTTGCGGATCGGACCAGGGCTTTGCACTGTGTCATGGCGCTGGTTGCATGCGTCGCAATGCTTCGTCTTGCAGAATGCTTTGGAAAGCCGGTCCTTGCAGACTTTATTCTTCACAAATTAACAGGGTTTGCCGAAAGCGCAACCTGGGATATAGGATCCGTCATTTGTTTCGGACTTTCCAGTTCCTTGTTTTTTCTTTTCCGTTCGTTTCCCTTTTCGTCCGCCTTTATCAACCGGATTGCAAAAAACATACTCGGCGTTTATATCCTGCATCAGGTTCCCTGCTCCTATCTGGTCATGTGGACTTGGTTTCACGCTGAAAAATGGTGGAATGCGCCGTACTTCCTTCTGGGCGAATTCGGCGTAATCGCGGTCATATTTGCCGGATGCTGGCTGATCGATTTCATGCGTGAATGGCTGATGAAACCGCTTTATCACGCCGCATGGATGCAACGTTTTCTGGCTAAGCTGGACTCCTTTATCATTGAGGAGGAATGTCCTCTGAAACGGTAGGCTTCTGTTTTTTCCGCCTTGTTTTGGAGCCCCGCTTCTCCGGGCTGGGATGAATCCGGCGCGGGAAACTGTCACTCGGACTTCTGGTAGACGCGGACGTAGTCGACGTACATGCGGACCGGGAAAGGAACCTTGGTCACGTCGCCGCCGCTGTCGCCGCCGAGCGCGAGGTTCACCAGCAGATAATGCGGCTGACGGAACGGATTCTCGACGGAACGGAACCGGGCGTTGCGGACATCATCGATGGAGGAATCGTTCACGGGAACGCCGTCCACGGACAGCGTGATGCGGTGTTCGTTCCAGTCCATCGCGTACACATGGAACTTGTCCGCCCATTCCGGGTCATTGCGCTTATACTGTTCGATCCGGGTCTTGACCGAACTCCATTCCGCCGTCCACTGGCCTTTTGCCGAGGACCAGCAGAAATTCGCGAGGACGATGTCCTGATAATACTCGAAGATGTCGATCTCGCCGCAGGAGGGCCAGTTTTCGGACACGCCGAGCGTCCAGAACGCGGGCCAGGCCCCCTCCATGAGGGGAGCCTTGATGCGCGCCTCGATGCGCCCGTACTGGAACGCATGCAGCCCCTTCGTGATGAGGCAGGCCGAGGTGTATTCAATGGGGCCGCCGTTCCCGCCGAACATGCGTGCGAACGGATTCGGATTCGGCAGGGGCTGTTCGTGATGCTCCGCCGTAATGACAAGGCAGCCGTCGCGGACCTCCGCGCTTTCCGGCCTGTACCACTGCGCCTCGTGATTCCGAACGTACCCGGTCTCGTAAGTCCAGTTCGCCGGATCGGGCCGTCCGTCCGCATCGAACTCGTCGGACCAGACAAGCTTCATGCCGGGAGGCGGATTCGGCGCAAAGGAATCGTCGGCGGCGGAAACGGACGACGACGCATCCCCGGTCGATTCCGCGGGAGTCCGCCCGGACTGCGCGGGAGCGCATGCGGCAAGGACGCAGGCGAGGATTGCCGGAAGGATCGGGATCGTTTTCATCATCAAATCTCCTGGGCTGAAAGAAACGGAAGAAAGAACCGCCGCCGAACGGAACCGGAAGACCGGATACGCGGCGGAGGATCAAAAAGCGACCACCTCAGTTCGAAGCGGGCATCGACATCAGGAACTCGGCGTTCGTCGAGACCTTCTTGAGTTTGGAGATCAGGACCTCCATGGCTTCGACGGGCGGAACGCCGGTCATGGCCTTGCGGAGCGTCCAGACGCGCGGGAGTTCGTCGCGGTGAAGCAGGAGTTCCTCCTTGCGCGTGCCGCTTGCCTCGATGTTGATGGCCGGGTAGACGCGCTTGTCGACCAGGCGTCGGTCGAGGTGGAGTTCCATGTTGCCCGTTCCCTTGAATTCCTCGAAGATGACCTCGTCCATCTTGCTGCCGGTGTCGATGAGCGCGGTGGCGATGATGGTGAGGCTGCCGTAGTCCTCGATGTTGCGGGCCGCGCCGAAGAAGCGTTTGGGCTTGTGCAGGGCGTTGGCGTCGACGCCGCCGGTCAGTATCTTGCCGCTGTGAGGCTGGAGCGTGTTGTAGGCGCGCGCGAGACGCGTGATGGAGTCAAGCAGGATTACGACGTCCTTCTTGGATTCGACCAGCCGCTTGGCCTTTTCGATGACCATCTCGGCGATCTGCACGTGGCGTTCCGGCGGCTCGTCGAAGGTCGAGCTGACGACCTCGGCGTTGGAACTCACGCTCATCTTCATGTCGGTGACTTCCTCGGGGCGTTCGTCGATCAGGAGGATGATCAGGATGACCTCGGGGTTGTTCCTGATGATCGAGTTCGCCATTTTCTGCAGGAGCACGGTCTTGCCGGTGCGCGGCGGCGCGACGATGAGGCCGCGCTGGCCGAGGCCGATCGGCGTCACCAGGTCGACGACGCGGCCGCACAATTCGTCCGGGGTGGTCTCGAGCAGGAGACGGCGCGTCGGGAAATACGGCTTCAGTTCATTGAACGGGATGACGTCGCGCTTGCATTCGGGAGACTGGCGGTTGATGCTGGTCACGCGGAACATCGCGAAGAAGCGTTCCTTCTCGCGCGGCTGCCGGATTTCGCCCTCGATGAAGTCGCCCGTGCGGACGGCGTAACGGCGGACCTGGTTCGGGCTGAGGTAGATGTCCTCGGAGGACGGCAGGTAGCTGTAGTACGGGGAACGGAGGAACCCGAAGCCGTCGGGCATGACCTCGAGGAAACCGCTGCCGACGAGGACGCATCTGTCGCTGTTGGCGCGGACGATCTCGAACACGAGTTCGGATTTCGCGAGGACGCCGACGCCCTCGATGCCCATGTCGCGGGCCATCTGGCTTAATTCGGTGATGGACTTCTGCTGAAGCTCGGAGATGTCCATGGTCGGCGGTGGGATCGGTTCGCCGTTCTCGTCGTACTCCACGCGCGGACCGTTGCTGTAGTTCTGCTGGGTCATCTTCATGAGGCGGCGTATTTCGGCATAGGTCGGGTCTTCGCCGCCCTGGCGGATGCTGTTGTAGCCGCCGTTGCCGCCCTGGAAGCGGCGTTTCTGATTCTGCTGGTTCTGCTGATTCTGCTGGTTCTGCTGCTTTCTGAACTGCTGGTTCTGCTGATTGTTGTTATTGAACTGGCGGTTGTTATTGTTCTGCTGATTGTTGTTATTGAACTGGCGCTGATGCTTGTTGTTTCTCTGCTGATTCTGCTGGTTCTGCTGGTTCTGCTGGTTCTGTCCGTGTCCGCCGCGCTGCTGGCCGAACTGATGACTGCCGTTCTGGCCCTGCTGCATGACGGAACGCGCGGAGACTTCGCCGCGTGCGGATTCCGCGCCTTCGCCGCGTGCGGATTCCGCGCCTTCGCCCTGGGAACGCTGTTCGGAGGGCGTCTGTTCGCCGAGATCGCGCGTCTCCATGTTGTCGTCCGGAAAATCCGGCATGGGCGCTTCGGTCCGAGGCGCGCGGACGGGGGCTTTGGGAGCCGGGGGCACGTAGGCGATGCTGTCGTCGTCGGGAGGAAGATCGACGGAGGCGCCGCCTGATTCGTTCATGCCCGCGACCACAATCTCGTTCGGACGGATCCCGCCGGGGAAATCCTGTTCCCGCGGATCGGCGTCCATGTCATCGTCGTCAAGGTTGAATTTATAGGTGCGGACGACTTTCAGTCCGTCGCGGGAACTCGGGGTGAAGGCGTCGACATGCTGAACGGAAGCGGGGTCGTAGTCGCCGTCGTCGCCGAAATCCGGCTCGGACGAATTGCCGCGGAACGCGGCGTCATGGGCTGCGGAGTTTACGCCGGACGGCTTGACAGGAGCGAACTTTTCTTCCGGCGCGGACATTTCCGCGGGGGAGGACTCAGGAGCGGCGCCGACGCTCGCAGCCGCTTCCGCTTCCGGCTGTTTTTTCGGACGGCCACGGCGTTTTTTCACGGGCGCCTCGACGGTTTCCGTCTCGGCCGCGGGAGCGGCCTGCTCCGGCAATTCATTCTGTGCGGGAATCAGTTTTTCGGGCTGCATGGATTCCATTTCGTCGGACATCGGTTTTTCCTTTCGGATCGATTAATATGTTTTTTTGAAAAAAAAATGTTGAAGCAAGGGGGAACAAGTTACAAGGGGATGGATTTCAATCGGGCGACCAGTTCGCAACACTGCTTCCGCAAATGATCGAGGCCGCCGTTGTTGATCAGGCCGAAATCGGCGCGGGCGAGTTTTGCGTCGGCGGACATCTGCACGTTCAGACGCGACTCCGCCTCTTCGCGTGTCAGGCCGTTCCGCGCCATCAGCCGTTCGATCTGCATCTCGCGCGGCATCCACACCGCAATCGTGCGCGAATACCGCTTTTCCCATCCGATCTCGAAAAGCAGCGGGATTTCCACCAGGACCAGTTCGTCTTCACGGACCGCGTCCCGGGCCATAAGCTCATGCAGACGCCGTTCCACAGCCGGATGGACCAACGCGTTCAACGCCGCAAAAGCCGCCTCGCGATCCGATGCTGAGAAAAGGCGTTTCGACAACGCCGTCCGGTCGATGCTCGAATCCGGGGTCACGACGTCGCGGCCCCAGTTTTTGCGCATCCCGTCCAGCAGTTCCGGCGTGGGATCTTCATATATGTCGTGGCAGATCGCATCGGTGTCGTAAATGTGGGAAAAACCGGCTTCCAGCAGGAAATGACCCGCCGTCGTTTTTCCGCATGCGATTCCGCCTGTCAGAGCAAGAGGTTTCAACTCTTCCGTCTCCGTGCGGTTGCTTTTGCGGTTGAGCTTTATCCCGAAATGGAACCGTTCCTGCCGCCGTCCGCGGCGGGGGATGCGTTCCGGGATCAGGGTCCGTCCGGGAAATTGACGCAGGCCGATGACGCCTGTTCGGACGGATGGGGGAGTTGCGACCCGCCGACAGGAAAAACATCAGAGTTCCGAGGCGACCGCAAGTAAGGATAATGGTATAATATATCATGCCGGCCATCTTTTTCAAGCTGAAAACCGGAAAAAAAGTTGAAAATCGCCTGAAAACGCCGTTTTTTCAGCAAAGCGTTCTTCAAAGCAACGTTCGCGCGAGGCCGTCCGGAACTTTTTTGGAAACACTCCGGAAAAAACGCCGTTTCCCGGTTGATTATTGCCCGTTTTACGATTATATTATTAAGATTAAGTTTTTGAAAAAACAGACGCGCGACTCCCCCTGCCCCTTTTCGTTCCCAAGCGCCGCCGCATGTCCGGTCTCCGAACCGGAGCATGCCGCGCCGCATATCATGCCGAACCGAAGAATTCAGGCGGATTCCGCGCCGGAAAACACGGGAAACGACGATGAACGAGATCGGATTTGACAACACACGCTATCTGGAGGAACAGTCCGCCGAGATCCTGCGCCGCGCGGAGCGGTTCCAGAACAAACTTTACATCGAGTTCGGCGGAAAGCTCGCCTACGACTACCACGCCGCGCGCATCCTGCCCGGCTTCGATCCGAACGTCAAGCTCAAACTTCTCCAGCGTCTGAAAGACAAGATCGATGTCGTGATCTGCATCTACGCGGGCGACATCGAACGCAAGAAAATCCGCGCGGACTTCGGCATCGCCTACGACGCCGACACGTTCCGCATCATGGACAACCTCCGTTCGCTCGGCATCAGCGTGAAGGCCGTCGTCGTGACCCGCTACGAGGACCACCCGGCTGTCAACAACTTCATCACCAAGCTCGAACGCCGCAACGTCGCCGTCTACAAGCACAGGACCATCAAGGGCTACCCCGCCGACGTCGACCTCATCGTAAGCGACGCCGGATACGGCGCGAATCCGTACGTCGAGACCGATCGTCCGATCGTCATCGTGACCGGCCCCGGTCCCAGCAGCGGCAAGATGGCGACATGCCTTTCCCAGGTCTACCACGAACACAAACGCGGCGTCGCGGCGGGCTACGCCAAGTTCGAGACGTTCCCCGTCTGGAACCTCCCGCTGAACCACCCCGTCAACATCGCCTACGAGGCCGCCACCGCCGACATCGGCGACGTGAACATGGTCGACTCGTTCCACCTGGACGCCTACGGCGCGACCGCGGTCAACTACAACCGCGACATCGAGATATTCCCGGTCGTTCGCCGCATCATGGAGCGCATCATGGGCGAAGGCAACGTCTACAAGTCCCCGACCGACATGGGCGTGAACCGCGTCGGATTCGCGATTTCGGACGACGCCGTCGTGCGCGAAGCATCCAAGCAGGAGATCATCCGGCGGTGGTTCCGCTACAGCGCGGAATACGCCCTCGGGGCCACCGACCTCCGCACCGTCCAGCGCGTGCAGATTCTCATGGACAACCTCGGAATCAAGGGCGAAGACCGTCCTGTGGTGCTCCCCGCGCGCGAAACCGCCGCGAAGGCCGCGCAGATTCCCGGACACGGCAACGACGGATTCTTCTGCGGCGCAGCGCTCCAGCTCCCGGACGGACGCATCATCACCGGCAAGAACTCCCCGCTGCTCCACGCCGCGGCCGCATGCGTGCTGAAAGCGCTGAAGGCTCTCGCGAACCTCCCGCACGAACTCGACCTGCTCTCCCCGGACGTGATCGACTCTGTGGCGCACCTCAAAAAGACGCTGAAAAACCCGCGCGTCAGCCTCGACCTCGAGGAGACCCTGATCGCCCTCGCCGTCAGCGCCACGGCCAACCCCGCCGCAAAACTCGCGCTCAACCACCTCTCCCAGCTCAACGGCTGCGAGATGCACCTGTCCCACCTTCCCGCGCAGGGCGACGCCGCCGGTCTCCGCAAGCTCGGCGTCAACCTCACCAGCGATCCGAAATTCGCCAGCCGCGACCTCTTTGTGGAATGATCCGCCATGATTGATCCCGTCCAGGCCAGAAAACACGTTCTGAAATCCTGCCGCCGCGTCGTCCTGAAAGTCGGAACGCGCCTCCTCGCCGACCGGACCGCCATCGCGCGGCTGGTCTCCCAGATTCACGCCCTCCGCGAATCGGGCCGCCAGGTCATCCTGGTCTCATCCGGCGCGGTCGGAATGGGCATGCGCGCAGCCGGACTCAAACGCCGTCCGCGCCACCTTTCCGAGGTCCAGGCGCTCGCCGCCATGGGCCAGGCCACGCTCATGGCCATGTACGAGGCGGAATGCCGCAAGTACGGGTTCCGCGCCGCCCAGCTGCTCCTCACAGCAGACGACCTGCGTTCCCGCGAACGCCATCTGAACGTCGCAAACTGCATCGAAGCTCTCCTCGCACATGGCGTGCTCCCGGTCATCAATGAAAACGACCCCGTGTCCGTCAGCGAACTCAAGTTCGGCGACAACGACACGCTCGCAGCTTTCCTCGGCTCCATGATCCGCGCCGACCTCACGATCATCCTCACCACCGTCGACGGCCTCCTCGACAAGAACCCGGACGGCTCGCTCGGCGACCGCATCTCCGTGGTCCACGGCGTAACCGAGCGGCTGAAGGAAATCGCGTCCGGCACCGACGACGCGGCCTTCTCCATCGGCGGCATGGCCTCCAAACTCAAGGCGGCCGAACTGCTGAACAGCGCTGGAGAAGCCCTTTGGATCGCCTCCGGCGAGGACGCCGACGTCATCGCGCGCATCTTCGCCGCCGAGGATGTCGGAACCGTATTCCTCCCCAAGGACGGCATGCACAAGATGGGTTCACGCAAACGCTGGCTCGCCTCGTTCTCGCGCCCCGCGGGCGTCGTCGCCATCGACGACGGGGCCGCGGACGCCCTGGTCAAAAAAGGCTCCAGCCTGCTGCCGTCCGGCGTGGTCTCCATCGCCGGCTCGTTCAAACGCGGCGACGTGGTCCGCATCGTGCGCGCGGCGTCCGGCGAAGTCCTCGCGAAAGGCATCACGAATTTCTCCTCGGACGAAGCCGCGCGGATCGCGCGCCACAAATCCGGCGACCTGACAGCCATTCTCGGCTGCGACGCCGAAGACGAACTGGTCCACCGGAACAACCTCGTCCTTCTCTGACATTCTCCCCCCCCGCCCGACCGACATGAAATTCCATATCAAAACCTACGGCTGCCAGATGAACCTGCGCGACTCCGATTCCGCCGCCGCGCTCCTCATCGAGCACGGCTTCACGCCCGCCGATGGCGAGGCGGACGCGGACCTCGTGATCCTGAACACGTGCAGCGTACGCGACCAGGCGGAACGCAAGGCGATCGGCAAGCTCGGATTCCTCGGCAAGCTCAAGCGCGAACGCCCGTGGATGATCTTCGGCATCATGGGCTGCATGGCGCAGAGCCGCGGCGCCGAACTGCTGAAGTCGGTCAAGCATCTTGATTTCGCGATCGGAACCGACCAGATCCACCGCATCCCGGAGATCGTCGAACGGATCGCCGCCAAACGCGAAAAGGCCGCGTTCTTCGACCGCGCGTCCGCCGAAACGCCCGGCATCGACTCCCACCGGTTCGACGGCGCGGAATCCCCTCACTCCGCATTCGTTTCCATCATGCGCGGCTGCAGCCGATACTGTTCCTACTGCATCGTTCCATTCGTACGCGGCCCCGAACGCAGCCGCCCGATGGATTCCATCCTCGCGGAGTGCCGCGCCCTCGCCGCGCACGGCGTGCCGGAGATATTTCTGCTCGGGCAGAACGTCTCCGCCTACGGGCTGGACAACACCGCGCCGCCGCCCGACGACGCGCCGTCGCCTTTCGGCGAACTTCTGAAAGGCGTCGCGGCCATCGACGGCGTCCGCCGCATCCGGTTCACCTCGCCGCACCCGGCTTACTTCACGCAGGCGCTCATCGACGCCTTCACGCAGACGGAGAAAGTCTGCAAATACGTGCATCTGCCGCTTCAATCCGGTTCCGACCGCATCCTCAAACTCATGAACCGCCCGTACGACACCGCGAAATACCTCTCCGTCACGGACCGTCTGCGCGCGGCCGCGCCCGGCATCTCGTTCTCCACCGACGTCATCGTCGGATTCCCGACCGAGACCGAGGCGGATTTCCAGGCCACGCGCGAACTCATGGACCGCGTCGGGTTCGACAACGCGTTCATCTTCAAGTATTCGCCGCGCAAGGGCACGCGGTCCGCGCAGATGCCCGACGACGTTCCGCGGGAGGTCAAGGAGGAACGCAACCAAATCCTGCTGGCCGACCTCGAACGCCGCGCCGAAGCCGCGAACAGGAAGCTCGTCGGACAGACGTTCGAACTCCTCGTGGAAGGGCCAAGCAAACGCAACTCCGCGCGCTGGAGCGGACGCACCGACGCCTTCAAACAGGCCGTTTTCACGCCCGATCCGGCCCATCCCGTCGCGTGCGGCGGCTTCGTGCGCGTGAAGATCGTGCGGGCCACCGCCACCACCCTCTACGGCGAACAGGTTCCCTCCGAATCCTGAACCGGCGCGCCGCAGGCAAACGAAAGGATTTCCCGCATGAAACTGCTCTTTTTCTCCGACGTACACGGCGTGCCCAGCGCGCTCGAACGCCTTTTCGAACACGCTGACGCGCTCAAGCCCGACTGCATGGTCCTGCTCGGCGACGCGCTCTACCACGGCCCCCGCAACGGCGTTCCCGGCTGGTACGACCCCCAGAAGGTCGCCGACCTGCTCAATTCCCGCAGGGAACAGCTCCTCGCCGTGCGCGGCAACTGCGACGCCGACGTCGACCAGTTTCTGCTGAAATTCCCCATTATGGCGGATTTCTCCGAAATCCTCACAGAATCCAAGCGGTTCTTCGTCACGCACGGACACCTCTGGAACGCCGCCAACGTACCGCCTGTTCCGCAGGGCGCGATCCTCGCGCACGGGCATACGCACATCCCCGAGATACGCCCCCTGCCCGAAGGCGTCACCCTCTTCAACCCCGGCTCCATCTCTCTCCCGAAACGCAGCTTCCCGTCGAGCTTCGGATTCTTCGACGGCGCGAAGCTGACCGTCCGCCGCCTCGAGGACGGCGCGACCATCATCACGGGCTGACGTTTTCTTTCAAGCGTCAGCCGACCCGTTCCCGCGTGTGCGATCAGGCGAAGCCAGACGCCGCCGTCCGCCGCGGACGCAGGAGCGAGCTCAGGCGAATCGCGGCATGCACATCTTTTTCCCTCCCCGCATTCGCTTCCGCGATCGTCTGTCCTGACAACGTTTTTTCCCCCGGCGCTTGTTTTTTCATAAGTCGCATGATATATTATCGGGAAAAAGCAACATGCCTTTTCCAGCAGGGGCGTGTTCGCGCGGCCGACTTCATGGAGGAAAAAAGGACAGTCGCTTATGAAAAGCACAAAGTATCCGATCACGTTCACGGCAAAGACATATCCCGGGAAGAAAGTATTCATCCTGGCGGATTTCCTGAAATGGAAACCGGCCGAGATGATCGACGAAAACGGAGACGGCACATACCGCTACCGCGACATGCTGAAACCCGGCGACTACAGATACCGCATTGTCGCGGACGGGGAAGAGCTGCTGAATCCATTCAGCCATGAAATGTCGCGGGACAGCGGAGGACATGCGATCTACATAAAACATGTCCATGATTCCGATGTCAGAATCCGGGGAAGCAGAAAAACCGCGCAGGCCGTTGCGGAAACCGGAACGGAGACCATGAAATCCGTCCTGGAGAAGTGCCGGGAAAGCGCAAAACTCGGAAAAAGCCTCGCGGAAGAAGGAGTCGGGCAAATACAGGACATGATCCGAACGCTGAATCTGGAACTGGAGAAGTTCCTTGTCTCGGAGACCGAAACGGAATCAAGTTACGTCAAGGAAATCAGAGAAAAGATAAAAAAACAGTTTAAGGACATCCAGGACAGCTTCATATCCATTCCCCGGAAAATAAACGAGGAACTTGACATCCTGAACAAACGATCCTCCGATTTCACCATCGTCCTTTTCGGGCGCACGCAGGCGGGGAAATCCACATTGATGGAAATCCTGACAAACGGGAACGGAGACTCCATCGGGCGCGGAGCGCAGCGCACCACCCGCGACGTGCGCTCCTATTACTGGAACGGAATGGAGATCATCGACGTTCCCGGCGTGTGCGCCGCCGACGGAGGGGATGACGAGGGCGTCGCGCTGGCGGCGGTGAAAAAGGCGGATCTGGTTCTGTTCCTGATTGCAGACGATTCTCCGCAGCCGGATGAAGCCGTGTTTCTCAATCTGATCCGAATGCAGGGCAAACCAGTTCTCGGCATCATGAATGTCAAATGCAGTTTAAGAAAAGGCTGGGAAGACGACCCGGATTACGCCTTAGGCAGGATCGCGGAACGGATGACCTGCGAAAGGCCAAAAGAGTATGAAAGGCAATTCAACGAGTTCCTGCAAAGGACGATTCCCGGCACGAACGTCTACTTCCTTCCGGTTCATTTGAAAGCGCAGTTCGAGTCCATGCGGATGCGGACGGACGATCCGGTTCTTGCGGGGAGGCTGTCGGAAGTCTCCGGATTTGAAAAACTGGAGAGGAATATCATAAACACGATCAAGCATCACGGGTGCGAATATCGCCTGAAATGCTATCTCGATACGGTCATCAAGCCGCTGCAGGAATGCGCGGCCGAGCTTTTCGACCAGAGCCGGACCAGCGGGGAATACGGAAGAATCCTTCTTCAGAAAAAACGGGACCTTTATGCGTGGAAGGAGAAAGAGTATATCGGCATATGCAACGCAATGATCGATGATTGCGTCAATGCGGAAACAGAAAGAATCAAGAACGCGATCCCGAACTTCGTGGAACAGTTTTACGACGATTCGAAACTCGTTGCGGAATGGAAGAAAACAGTCGACGAGGAACATATCCGGAACCATGCGGACGCGTGTTTGAAGGAAATGCTGAATCTCCTGCAGGAGAAAAGCAATTCCCTTTTTGACGAATTCAGATTTGAAGTCGACCTTGTTCCGCCCGTCTCCATTCCCCCCGGAGAAAAAGTCACAAACTGGAAAAAGGTATGGAACTGGGGCGGAATAGCGACAGGTGCAATCGCCGGCATAGTCGCGATATGCTGGTGGAATCCAGCCGGATGGATCGCTTTGGGAATTGGAGTGGTTACGTTGATAGGCGAAAAAATCTTTTTCGAAGACGTCGAAAAGAAACGCAGACGCGCCAGGAACGCCTTGCAGGACAAACTGTTCGGGGAAACGGAAGGCTTCCGGAAAAAGATGAAGAACTCAATGGGCATTGTCCTGGAAAAAAAGCTGTTGAAAAAATGCTATTCGTCCATCGATTCGAGCATGGGCATTGCATGCGGTTCGTTTTTCGAGCTGTCAAAGCGGCAGAGGGAGATCGCGGGAACGCTGTCGCGCAGCATCGTTGAACTGAACGGGGAATTGACCGGCCAGATCATCGCGATCAATCTTCCCCGATCCTGCGGAGACATGATCGCCGCGGCGGGAAGAATTCCCGGAAAGATCACGATGCTGCTCACCTCGGCGCTCGATTATGACGAAAACGGGAACCAAACGGAAAATGCCGCAATCAAAAAGGAACTCGGCAAAACGCTCGGAACTTCGCTGAAGGAAAAAATCGTCTGGGCGTACAACAGCGATTCGACCTGGGGCCGGCTTCGGCACATTCTCGGGCTGAAACATGAGGATGCGAAAAGCGTCCTCAGCTATGAAGAAAAGATCAATGTGGCGCATCTGCGCCTGAACAAGCCGTTGACGCCTGAATTCCACACGAGGATCCTACTGGGCCAACAATTAACATGCACCCCCGTCTTCACTTATGAGGAAACGCAAAAATGAATGAAAACACCGTACACTTCTCCGATCTTCTGGAAAGAACGCATCAGATCCTGTCCGAATCGCGGGAGTTCCTGCTTCATGCGGATGACGACAACCTGATCCGGCTTGCCGAAGAAATCCCGCACGTCCGCTCCGACGGGGATCCCGTCAATATCGTTTTCGCCGGGCAATACAGTTCCGGGAAATCGACTCTGCTCTCGATCCTTACCGGAGAAAACCTGAAATCCGGAGGCGGCATCACCACAGCCACGACCAAAAGCATTGAATGGCATGGAATCACGCTCTGGGACACCCCCGGCATTCTTACCGATGTCCATCCCGAGCACGACGCCATAACAAAAAGCATTCTGTCAAAAGCCGATCTCATCGTCTACGTCCTGACCCCGAAGCTTTTCGATCCCGCGCTCCTGAAGGACTTCAGAGGGCTTGCCTTCTCCCAGGACCGCAAGGGGGAGATCATGCTTGTCGTCAACAAGATGTGCGACGAGGGCGACGGAAACACGCCGGAAGCGCGGGATATAAAATGCGGGGATATAAGCAAAAGCATCTATCCCGCCGACCTGAAAGACTTCTACGTTACGTTCGTCGATGCGGATTCCTGGCGTCACGCGCAGAAAGAGACCGATCCGAAGAGACGCGAATATGACATGACGGACAGCAATATCGAACAGCTCGAACAGAACCTTGACGCCTTTTCAAAGAACAAAGGATGGATCGCGCAGAAAACTTCCTGTCTGTATGAACTGGACAAAACGCTGGATGACGCCCAGAATCTCCTGGGAACAGGAACGGGAGACAAGGCCATGGATATGGCGCTGGAGGATTACAGGCGGCAGCAGAGAATCTATATAGAGGCCCGCAACGCTCTTCTCGTGAAGACAAATTCCGTCATCAGGGAGTTTTCCAGCTTCTCGAAAGAGCAGGCGGCGAATCTCGCCAACATCGTGGAAAATGGCATTACGCAGCAGGGCTTTGAGCAGAAGGAGGAAAAAATCCTGTCAACGATCAATAAAAAATTTGAAGAGACCCGGGAAACCATCAAAACAATCATAGAGGAAGAGGGAACGAAACTCAACGAAAAACTGGAAGTTTTTGACAAAAGCGAGTTTGCCGGGAATGTTGTGGAAAGCCTGGCGAATCGCCTGAAAAGAATGGATCCTCTGTTTTCGGGGGATGTTTCCGGCAACGCCAAAAAGGTTGCGCAGGGCGCTGATAAATTCGGCCAGTGGCTCGTCAAAAACACCAAGGGAATCAATCCGGCGAAAAAAGGCTTGTCCGGGATGACGGGAAGCAATTTGCACGAAGCCGTGCTCAAGGTGGGGCATTTCCTGGGGCACAACTTCGAGCCGTATGAGGCTCTCAAATGGACAAAGGGGCTCAAGTGCGCCGGCAAGGCTCTTTCGGCGGCCGGCATCGTGATCGGCGTCGCGGGACAAATCGTGGATGATGTTCAGGAAAACAGGATCGCCGGAAACCTCAAGGCGAACAGAGATAATATCCGCACCCATTATTTTGACGGAATCAATAGGAACAGACAGGAAATGATCGATGGCGTCAAAGAAGTGATCGAAACGAATATCACGCCTAAAATCAATGAATTCATTGAAAAGACGAAAGAACTCAATGCAATCGCCGACCGGAAAGACGCCGATCAGAAGGAAATCATTCGTTTGAGGGAAAAGGCTTTCGACATCATTAAGGATTTCCATCGTCTCGACGCCGTTCGGGAATCATAAAACGCAGCCCGGAGCGTCGCACAGAATACGTTCGGACAAAAAACGCAATTTCGCCCTTTCGTTTTCAAGCTCAAATGTCGGGATTGTTCCCCCCGTTGACGCTTAAAAAACGGGAGGGCGACGTCCTTATCGGGAAAAAAACGGAGAAAACGCGGCGGACGATTACCCGACTCATAAAGAGCCGCGCCAATTCCGCTCCGCCTGTCGGACCGTCCTCCCGCATTCCCGCGTCAACGCCAAACGGCGGCGCATTGCATTTCCCGCAATCCATTGAACAAAAAAACAAATTCCCTAAAAAAACGGCTATTGTCCGATGCCTTTATAGGTCTGCTGAACAAGGTTGTAGCTTTCGAGATCGCCGATGTCGAATCTCCGGCCCGGCATCTCATACGCATGAACGGTCGTTTGCGTGCAGAGCCAGGCGATGAAACTGCCGGGCGCATCCACGCCGCAATCGGATTCGATTCCCTTCTTCACCAGCGGAACATCCGCGGCTTTATAAAAGTAAAACGGCGGAACGCACCAGTGGCTTTTCGGATTCGCGGGCTTTTCCTCCATGCCCGTGACCCGGTCCAGGGCATCCACTTCCGCCACGCCGGTCCTGTGAAGCCGGTTTACGTCCGGTTCCCAATAACGCATGATGCAGGAGGTCTTCTTTTCCTCCGCGTACCGGATGAATCCCCGAAGACTGAAGTTCAGCAGATTGTCGCCTGCAATGACGAGCAGATCGTCGCCGAGTCCGAGCGCATCGATGGCGAACTGAATGTCCCTGACCGCGCCGAGACGGGTCTCGTTTGTTTCCGTTCCGTCGTCCAGAACCGTGATCGGAAGCGAATGCCCGGCAGCCCACTCTCCGAAGCGTTTTGCGAACTTGCTGTTCGTAACGACCGCGTACCGGGAAACGGTTCCGACGCCTTCGATGTCGTCCAGCAGCCAGTCGAGAATCGTTTTATCCCGCACTTTCAGCAACGGCTTTGGAAAATTCTCCGTGAGCGGATATAATCTTGTGGCGTATCCGGCCGCCAGGATCAGACATTCCATGATGATTGCGTTTCCTTTCCGGTATGATGCAAATGCCGTTTCAGCAGGAATAGAACTCGCGATACCATTTTACGAAATTTTCGACGCCTTCCTCGATGCCGACTTTCGGGCGGTACCCGTAGTCCTTCTCCAGGGCGGTCGTATCCGCCCAGGTCGTCACGACGTCGCCTTTCTGCATGTCCTTCATGTTGAGAATGGCCTTTTTGCCCGTGGCTTTTTCGATGGCGCGGATGAAATCCAACAGCCGAACGGGGCTTCCGTGCCCGATGTTGTAAAGACGGTACTCGGGCTGTTCGGGCGTCCTGCCGACGATGCGGCGGATGCCCTCCACGATATCGTCCACATAGGTGAAGTCGCGGGAAAGGTTTCCGTGGTTGTACACGTCGATGGGCTTTCCCTCCATGATCGCTCTCGTGAATTTGAACATGGCCATATCGACGCGCCCCCACGGGCCGTAGACGGTGAAAAAGCGCAGGCCGGTCGTGGCGAAACGGTAAAGGCGTCCGTAGCAGTACGCCATCAGTTCGTCGCTCTTTTTGGTCGCGGCGTACAAGCTGATCGGCTCGTTGACCGGATCGTCGACGGAGAACGGAACCCGTTTCGAGTTGCCGTACACGCTCGAACTTGAGGCGTAGACAAGATGCGGGGAGCCGTAATGGCGGCAGCATTCCAGCACGTTCAGGAACGCCACGATATTGGAATCGATGTAGGCGTACGGATTCTCGATGCTGTAGCGGACGCCGGGCTGGGCCGCCAGATGGCACACCGCATCGAACCTCTCGTTTGCGAAGACCTTCTGGAGCTCGTCGCGGTCGGCGAGGTCGAATTTCGCGAAGCGTCCGCCCTGCGAACTCTCGATGATCTGGTCGAGAAGGATATCGTCAATGTTGAACCCGCTCGCCCTGAGACGGGCCAGCTTCAGCCGCACGTCATTGTAGGAATTGAGGTTGTCGACCCCCAGGACGTCGTGCCCGGCCGCGCGCAGGGCCAGAAACGTATGGAATCCGATAAAACCCGCGGAGCCAGTTACAAGTATTTTCATCCGAAAGCCCTTTCCGTTCAGCGTTCGACGTTATGGATTCCGTTGTTTACCGCACGATCTCCGGCTTGATGACCTCAACGCCGTATTTTTTCAGTTCGCGGCGCATATCGTCGAACGTGTCTGCGCAGTATGTGCCGATGATGGCGCCGCCGGATCCGGTGAACTTCGCGGATGCGCCGAACCGGCGGGCGATCTGCACCATGCGGCGGTTCTTCTCGCTCACGGACGAACCGCACACCTCGCACCGGAGATCGAAATTGCGGTCGAGCAGCGCGGGCAGGAGATCGTACCGACGCGAGACGAGCGCATCGCGGACTTTGTCGGTCAGCGCGGCCCATTCGCGGACGGCGGCATGGACTTCCGGCACGCCGGCCTCGTAGTCGAGCGCAAGACGGCTGTGCAGGATTTCCGAGCCTTCGGCGAGGTCGGTGCGGTAGGCGATGAAGAGCGGGAGGTCGTCCGGGATTTCGATCGGCTCGTAAATGCCGTAGCCGAACTTTTCCATGTGCGCCCTGTTGAAGTCCATGTAGACCGGCGTCTCGTAGACCTGCGCCACGCGGTCCTGGAGCCCGGCCTTGATCCCGAGCTCGTCAAGTTCGACGGACAGAACGAGATTGGCCAGGACCGGCTTCGGAATCTCGATTTGGAAAAAACGGATCATGGCGCGCATGGTCGCCGTGATGATCGCGGAAGAACCCGCCATGCCGAGGCGGTTCGGGATGTCCGACTGGTAGCGCAGCGTGAAGTTGTCGCCGCTGAGCTTGATCTTTTCCTTCACGCAGTAGTCGTGGAACGTCTTCACGCAGGCTTTGAGCAGGCGGATGCCGCCGTAGTAGCCGAACTTCGTGATGCTGTCCGCGAGATCGGCCATATTGTCGTAGGTATTGTAATCCAGAACGGACGGCAGGATCTCAAGACTGGGCGACTCGTACAGCGTGACTTCCGCGCTGTAGTTGCGGAACACGAATGCGATCGTCTTGCCGAAGTAGCCGTCGGACGGATTGCCGATGAGCGCGGCGCGCGGGTAGGCTTTTTCGCGAATAATCATGGTCGGTTCAGTCCTTCTGTTCGAAATGGCTCATCGCGGGACGCCCGACGGGATAGACGTGATAACCGAGCGCATAGAGCGATTCGTGTCCGAGGAAATTGCGTCCGTCGAAGATGAATGCCGGATGCCGCATCGAATAGTAGATGCGCTTGAAATCAAGCTCGCGGAAGATCTTCCAGTCGGTCAGGAAGACAAGCGCATGCGCGCCGTCCGCCGCCTCGTACGGATCGACGCAGTACGAGATGCGGTCCGCCGGAGCCCCTGAAAGATCCTTCTTCGCGTTTTCAAGAGCTTTCGGGTCGTGAATGGCGACGCGGGCCTGTTCGTTCAGCAGACGGGTGCAGATGGTGATCGCCGGAGATTCGCGGGTGTCGCTGGTGTCCGACTTGAACGCGAATCCGAAGACGGCGATCTTCTTGTCGGCGACCGTGTTGAACATGGCGCCCAGCATGGTCCTGACGAACCGCGCCGCCTGGAAATCGTTGATCGCCACGACTTGCTCCCAGTAACGCGCGACCTCCGGAATCCCGTAGTAATCGCAGAGATAAACGAGATTGAGAATATCCTTTTTGAAGCAGGAACCGCCGAATCCGACTCCGGCTTTCAGAAATTTCGACCCGATGCGGCTGTCGCGTCCGACCGCATACGCCACTTCGTCGATGTTCGCGCCCGTACGTTCGCATAGCGCGGAGATGCTGTTGACGGACGAGATGCGCTGAGCGAGGAATGCGTTGGCGACGAGCTTGGACAGTTCGCTGGACCACAGCGACGTCGTGATGATCTTTTCGCGCGGAACCCAGTGCGCGTAAACGGAGATCAGCTCCTCCATCGCCGCCTTCGCTTCCGGCGTGTCAAGCCCGCCGATGAGCACGCGGTCCGGGTGTTCCAGGTCGTCGATGGCGGTTCCTTCCGCAAGAAATTCCGGGTTCGAGAGAATCTGGAACTTGATGCCTTTTTCGTTCGAGCTGAGCACGCGGGCGAGCGCCTGCGCAGTCCGGATGGGCAGCGTGCTTTTCTCCACGATGATCTTGTCGCTGTCGGCATGCTCGATGATGCTTCGCGCGGTTTTCTCAAGATACTGGAGGTCGGCGGCGCGTCCGGCTCCTTCGCCGAACGTCTTGGTCGGGGTGTTCACGCTCACGAAAATGAGATCCGCCTGTCTGATGGCAGCCGGAATGTCCGTGGAGTAGAAAAGGTTTTTGCCTCGGCGTCGCATCACGACGTCGTACAAGCCGGGTTCGAACACGGGAAGCTCGTCGGAGTTCCAGGCGGCAATGCGGTCGGCGTTGATATCGACAACGGTGACATTGATGTCATGGCATCGGTCTGCGATGACCGCCATGGTAGGACCGCCGACGTAGCCGGCGCCGATGCAGAGAATGTTTTTAACCATGTTTCAAGGCGTTTCAGCGGATGAAAATGACTTCCTTCCGGCATAAGCCGGTTGACAAAAAAGATATGCTCCAATACAATAGCATCATCTTGCTTTTTTTCAACCGGAACACCCGAAAAATGAAAAAGGAAGTCGGAAGAACTTCCCCGTGCGCCACCTTGTCACAAAAGGCGGAATTCAAAAAAACGTGGAATTACATGGAAAATGGGGTGTTCCCCGCTTGACTTCGCGCGCCTGCGGGTGTATATTCAAGCTGAAGGAAAACAACCCTGTAACGGAAATACATAAGGAGACAAATCCATGAAAAAACTCTTCGGATGCGGCGATCGTTCCGGCAGTTTCCGCATGAGACGGATCGCGGCGGCTGCTCCGGCGCTGGCGGCGGCATGGCTGCTGGCCTCATGCGCCTATGTCCAAAGCCGTGAAGTGACGATCTCGCCGGCATCGGCGTCGGAGATGGAGAGTTATTATCAGGATGAAGCATTCTCCCGCGACGGGCTTTCCTTCGAGTCCGAGAACTTCCTGCGCGGAAACATGGAGCAGGACGACCTCGCCGAGGACCCGGAGCTGACATTGCACAGGCTTAACGAATACTACACGATCTCCGACGATCCGAAATACCTGCGGATCGCCGCCGATTTCTGCCGCTGGATCGCATTGGAGTCGGACAATATGGAAAAGGCCATCCGCGGACATCTTTCGGCGCTTTACTACACGAAGGCGGCGTTTGATGCCGCCCGGAAGATGGGCGATGACGATGTTTCGGGCAATGACTTTTCCTCCTTCCGGATGCTGCAGATCTACAACGATTCCTGCCGCGGGATATTCAGCTTCCTGAAGTCGCACAAGCTGCTGGCGAACAATTCCTTCAGCCTCCTCGACCTGGAGGAGCGGCGTTATTTCTTCGCCTCGCCGTATTACCATCTGTCCGTTCCCGACGACACGGTCGAGGATTTTTCGCTCTGTTCCGATTATTCCGTCAAGGCATTGATGCAGAAGAACCGGCAGCCCGGCGTCGGGATTCCGCTGGTCGGACAGCTCGCGCCGCAGGAGACGTACCGGATACTGAAAAGTCCGAGGGGGCTGACGATCCCGGTGACACTGGTCGTGGAACTCACGGAATCCCCCTTGAAGGACTTGGAAGTGAAACTGAACTATCTGGACACTTCGCTGGCGGAAACGGCTCCCGCGGAGCTCGGTTTCCTGGCGGAGGGAAACGCGCCGCTGGCGCTCGACTTTTCCACCCCGCTCGCCTGTTTCCTGAACAGCCTGCCCGACCGCAACCTGATCTCCGTCATGCTGGAATCGGACAAGCAGGACGATCACTCCGGGCTGTTCCTGATCGAACCGTACCAGCCGAGCAAGATCCCGGTGGTCTTCATCCACGGGCTGATGTCCAGCCCCGACACATGGGTGCAGATGATCAATGCGCTGAAAAACGACCCGGTCATCCGGAAACGCTACCAGTTCTGGTTCTTCTCATTTTCCAGCGGCGTGCCGGTCATGGCGACCGCATACAATCTCCGAAAGGCGCTGCTGTCCGCGCGGGAGGAACTCGGAACCACGCCGGAAGCTCTTGCCAATTTCGACAAAATGGTCCTGATCGGACACAGCATGGGCGGTCTGGTCTCCCGCACGCTGCTTCAGGACAATCCGCACTACATCGTCGAACAGGTCACGCACCGCACATGGGACGAAATATGCTCGGAACTCACGGAGGAAGAGTTGAATCTGGTTGAGGAATTCGCCGTTTTTCCCGCGCTGCCGTTCGTCCACCGCGTGGTTTTCATGGCGGTGCCGCACAGGGGGTCCGACATGGCCAAGTGGTCGGTCGCGCGCATCGGTTCGAAGTTCGTCAATCTGCCCAAGGCCCTGCGGGAAAAGCTTCCGCTCTTCGCCAAAGTCTTCGAGAAGCTCAACAAGAATCAGGAGGAAATCGAAAAAATGCGCCGCGCCCGGATGGAGAAAGACAACGGCGAACATCTTGTCACCGGAATCCACGACCTCGACCCCGACTCCCTCTTCAGCCGGGCAATCGGCAATTCGCGCATGAAGGAAGGCCTCGTTTACCATTCGATCATCGGCGATCAGGAACGCGCCGACCATCCAGGCGGAAGCGACGGCGTGGTGCCATATTCCAGCAGCCATCTTGACAATGCCGAAAGCGAAGTGATCGTGCATTCCGGGCACAGCATCCACCGCAGTCCCGCCGCGATGCGCGAGCTGCTGCGGATTCTGCGGCTGCATCTGCGGGACGAGCTTTGACGCCATGCCATCCCCGGGAAAGGCGGACACATGAAACTGAAACGCATTCTGTCGAGCATCTCTCCCGCTCGGCATCCACGTCTCCGGGGAATCCTGTTTTGGTGCCTGTTTGCGCTGCTGACAGCCGGAACGCCGTGGTGCGCCGGAGCGTTTTTCCACGCCTTCGACATTCCGGCTTTCCTCGCATGGACCGGCGTCATCGCGCTGCTGGCCTCATTGGCGGTCAGCCTGTTCTTCCGTCGGGCGCTGCTGGCGGCGGCATTGATCGAAATCCTGCTCACAGCGGTCTTCTGCCTCATCTCTCCCGAACGGCGGTTTCGTGAAACGGTCTGGCAAACTCCGTGGCGGCGCACGCTGGAGGCCGACAGACTCGACGATGGCAGATACGAACTTCGAAACGTGCGGGATTTCCTCTACCGCACCGAAAACGACTACGACATCCGTTACCGCACCATGACCGTCGACCCGGAACGGATTTCCTCGATCGACGCCGTGTTTTCGCACTGGGACAATCAGGAAAGCATCGCCCACTCCATGCTGGGACTGAACTTCGCGGACGGAGAAACGGTCGTGATTTCGCTGGAGACGCGTCTGCCGGAAGGCGCCAGTCAAAACGGCATCGACGGAATTTACCGCAGATACGGACTGGCAATGCTCGCCGGAACGCCGGATGATTTCTACGGGCTGCGCGTCAACCACCGCGGAGAAACGCTCTACGTCTACCGGCTGCTGATGGATCATCCGGCGCTGCGCGACACGACGGTTTCGATTCTGGAACGGGCGGCGGAACTGCAGCGGAACCCGATGTTTTACAACAGCCTCTATCGCAACTGCACCACCGGGCTGCTGCCGATGCTGCCGGGCGCGGATCAGTTTCTTGCGGGGGATATCCGCGTGATACTGAACGGCCTGGCGGTTCAGATGCTCTACGAAAAGGACCTGATCGCCCGCCGTGAAGACGAGAGCTTCGGGTCGATCCGCGCACGCTCGCTCGTACCGGGTTTGTGCCGCGGCGAAAGCGCGCCTCCCGCGCTGTACGGCGGCGAATCGGAGGCGCGCTGGCTTCGTCCGTCGCCGACGCCGACAGCGCAGGACGTCCTTTCCCCGCAGGCCGGAGAAGACGGACGCAGGAACGACGGCGGCGGACATTGACGGCGGGGAAAAACGGTTTTCCGGCGTACACGACATGAAAAAGGATGAGAGACAATCATGCTGATTCTGCTTCGCGGCGTCCGGGCCGAACAGGTCATACGCAAATCCCGTTTCCTCGCAGAAGCGACTCCCGTCGCCTCGCCGGAGGCGGCGCGGGAACTCTGGCGCGAACGCAAACGCTCCTATGCCGACTGCAGCCACGTCGTTTTCGCCTTCATCTGCGGACCGCGGGGCGGCATGATGGGATGCTCCGACGACGGAGAACCCCCGGGCACGGCTGGACGCCCCGTGCTTGATGCGCTCAAAGGAAGCGGAATCACGAATGCGCTGCTCACGGTAACACGCTGGTTCGGAGGCGTCAAACTCGGTACGGGAGGTCTGGTCCGGGCTTATGCCGGGAGCGCCAGGCTGGCGCTCGCCGGTTCGCCGGTCGCCGAACTTGTTCCGCTCACCCGTTTCACGCTCCCGCTGTCCTATATCCACTACGAAACGGTGCGTCGGCGTCTCCCGGAATTTGCGGCGGAGATTGCAAATGAGGAGTTCAGCGACGCCGTGACGCTCTCCGGCGCAATGCCCAGCGCAAACTACGCCGCCTTTTCGGAGATGGTCCGGAACATCACCAACGGCGCGGCAGCTCCGCGCATGACGGATCCGGAGCCGAAGGACGAAGGAACGCAATCACTCCCCTGATGCATCGACCATGCCGGAAAGGCAGGCAGACGGACGGAATGCGTCGGCCGCCGTTCTGCAAACGGAACAGCCCGAGTCTCAGAGAGCGGTCAGGGCCCCGGATTCGCGTCCGGACACATCGCTCTCCAGGTCGACGAGGTCTTCCAAGGCATCCTCATTTCCCTGTTCCGCGGCGAGCCTGCACCACGTGACGGCTTCATCCATGTTCCGCCCGACGCCGATTCCATACCGGAAACACCAGCCGAGCCAGTATTGCGCCTTGTCATATCCCTGTTCCGCCGCGAGCCTGTACCACTTGACGGCTTTTTCGGAATCGCTTTCGACGCCTTTGCCCTCATAATAGAGCCAGCCGATCTCGAATTGCGCTCCGGCGTTCCCCCGCCCCGCGGAGGCCTGATACCATTTAACGGCTTCCTTCAGGTCTTTTTCAACGCCGCCTTCGTCATAGCGTTTGTAATGCCGTTCGGCGAGATGGAATTGCGCTTCGGCATCGCCCTGCTCCGCGGCGCGGCGAAGCGAACCGAAGCCGGCGCCGGGGGAACCGGAGCTGCCGTCTGCGGCGTACCGGAGTGTCTCCGTCTCCATACGGCACGGAAGGCCGGAGGCCCCGCCGTTCTGTTCGGGTTCGGGTTTGCGGTTCGGATGTTGAATCATGGAGTCATTCCTTTCTATGGGGTTGGTTGTCTGGTCGTGAAACAATCCGCACGGCGTCATCAGGAAGCCATGGCGGCGAATTCATCGGAGAAGCCCGCGCGCAGTTTGTCCAGCGCCAGATTCTGAATCTGACGGACGCGCTCTCTGGTGCGGTGAATCAGCTGGCTGATCTCATCCAGCGTTCTGGGGCATCCGCCGTCCAGTCCGAATCTCAGGCAAATGACCATGCGTTCGCGCGAATCCAGCGCCTTCAGATGCCGGGAGAGGAGACGGAGCGATTCTTTCCTGTTGAGCGCCTCGTCCGGCATAACGGCATTCCGGTCGGAGATGAAATCCTCGAGGCAGCCGTCCTCGCCGTTCCTGACGGGAGCATGGATCGAGGTCGTCTTTATATTGGACAGACGGATATCGGATACCGTGCGTTCCTGTATGGAAAGAGCCGCGGCAAGTTCCGCGTCCGTCGGAATGCGCCCCAGGCGGTCCGTCAATTCAAGTTCGGTCCTTTTGAGCTTGCCGATCCGGGCCATAGCCTGAATCGGAACGCGGATCGCGCCTGTCTGACTGCACAAAGCGCGCCGCATGTACTGCTTGATCCATAACGCGGCATACGAACTGAACCTCGCCCCCATGGACAAATCGAACGTTTCCGCCGCGCGCATAAGTCCGAGATTGCCTTCGGAGACCAGATCCGGAAACGGAAGCCCCATCCCCTTGAAGTCGCGGGCGATCCTTACGACCAGCCGCAGATTCGAATTGACAAGCGTGGAACGGGCTTCTTCGCGAAGGACGCGGTCTTTTCCCCGAAGCCGCTCCGAAAGACGTCGCTCCTCCTCCGCGGCAAGAAGAGGACAGTTCGAGATGTCCTTCATATACAGATGAATAATGCTTGTTTTGAAGATGGCGGACGGAACGGACGTTTGTTTTTTTCTCATAACGGTCTCCTGGTTTTGAATGGTTGCGGTTAATGAAACGCATATTATCAATATTACAAAAACGACGTGTTTTTATACCTGACACTTTAGACAATTCCTGACTTTTTTCGATAAAAATGAGGCTTTTGCTTTTTTTCGGACTTCTGTTTTGATAAAAAACGGTCTCACATTAACCAGTATAACAAAAACGACGGAAAAAATCACATGATTTCCTCTTTTTTTTGAAAAAAACTTTTTTCATTTCCGGAGAATACGGATAGTATCGACATCCCAAGTGGAGCCGCAATTCGCGGCATGAACCTGAACACATTCGCGCCCGTCAAGTCAGGAGGCACGGCAGTCAATGCAATTGCAGCCGCATGAATGCAATAGGTGAATCTTTTTTCGCATCGGAGAATCTCCGCCCGGCAGCACGCCCGTTGACGGACGGACTTGGGAGGGGTCGGTTCCATAATCATTGCGCCTTCTCCTTTGCGTTTTTATTCATGCTTCGTCTCATTTGTCCGTTTGGATTGTTTTATGGTGTTGTCCGCAGCCATTGCCATGGCAGAAGATGGTACGGCTTTCAAGAGAAAAAATGATCTGTTCGGGGATTTCAATTGCGACTTTCCAGTTCCGCCAGCGCATCCCGATGCCCCTGCGCGGCGGCCAGACGCAACCATTTGAGCGCTTCGTCGCGGTCCTGCTTCACAAGATCGCCTTGCTCGTAACAAAGCGCAACATAGTACTGCGCTTCGGCAAACCCAAGCGCGGCGGACCGCATCCACAGTCGAAACGCCTTCGCCTCGTTCTTCTTCACGCAGCAGCCGAAAAGATAACAGATCCCGAGACCGAGCATCGCCCGTGCGCTGCCTTGCGCGGCGGCACGGCGGAACCATTTGACGCCCTCACGCCTGTTCCGCTTCACGTCATCTCCGCGGAAACAGCATTCTCCAAGACGCGCCTGCGCGCCGGCGCAACCGCGCGCCGCCGCTTCGCGATACCGCCGGACCGTCTCCGATTCCATCTCCTCCTGGCCGGAGGAAGACCGGTCGGCTTCGATTGCATGCAACCACCAGGCCATCGCCTTCATCAGATCCCGGTCCCTGTAGAAATAGAAGTCGGCGAGACAGCGCATCGCCTCCGCATTTCCGTACCCTGCGGCCCGATGGAAGGAATTGATCGCCAGACGTTCGTTTTCATCCAGGCCGTCGCCGCACTGCCAGGCCAGACCGATGAGATACCAGATGGTTCCGAGTTTTTTCCGGGTCGGAGCGTCCATCCGCGGCGCCGCTCCGTTTTCTTTCTTGTGTTCGCGCATGTGATTTACACCTTAGTCTTTCTGTTTTTGAGGTTTTTAGTCGCAGCCCGGCGTTAAGATTACGGGGCTCCATCTGCAATATAACAAAAAACGATGAAAAAATAAGCTGTTTTTCGAAAAAAAACGAAAAAAAAGGCGGAAGAGCAACAGTCTACATAATCAACTGAAAATCAGAAACAAGCAAATACGTTTCATATTTTAAACAATTTTTCTTTAAAAAAACGGAGTTTTATTATGACTTTTCACGCCGTTTTTGTTATACTATTCTCGGAAGCGAAAAAAAAGCGGACGATCGCGTTATGCATTTGCAAGCTCTTTACATTCTGATATTTCTGAATATAATTTATAAAATAAACAATATTTTCAGTTTTTTTTGAAGTTTTTATGTGACTTTTCACGCTGTTTTTGTTATACTACTCTCGGAAGCGAAAAATAATGCGGACAATCGCGTTATGCATTTGCAAGCTCTTTACAATCTGTAATTTCTGAATATCGTTTATGAAACAAACAATATTTTCGGTTTTTTTTGAAGTTTTTATGTAATTTTTCACGCCGTTTTTGTTGTATTATTAGTGGAGACTTGCCGTTTTTCTAAAAAATAACCAAGGAGGTTCGCCATGGAAAACATAACAAGGTTTCAATCCGTAAAAGGGTCCGTCTTCGACGCAGACCGCACGGAAGGCATCGCCGTATTCATTCCGATGGGGCTTGCCGGGATCCGCTGCGAAACGCTGACCGACAAAAGCATCCGGCAGGAATGCTGCCGGAGATGGTTTATGGAGGAATGCTTCGAAGCGCATCCCGGCGCGTGGACCTTCGCGGGGAACTTCGGCAAATGAATCCGCCGTCCGTCTCCGCAGACACGGGAAAAACGTCCGCGGAACATCAGCTATGACATTTCCTGTCGCATATCAGCCAATATATTATTAGTGTCGAAAACGCAAAAAGGATATACGTCGGAGCGCATGAACAAATCCGCTGTCAGCATTCACAACTCAACCACAACGAAAGGAGCCGCTATGAAGAAATACACCGCGCAGAGCAACAGTTGGAAAAAGGGCAAAGCCCTCGAATTCTTCCTCAATTTCATCAGGAATCACAAAGGGTCTGTCCACGACAACGACACATTTGAACTGGTGGCGTCCCTTCGCACGCACGAACAGTGGATCAACCTGATAACCGATGCATTCCCGAAGGAAACGATCAAACGGATGTCGGAAAGCCGCAGTCACATCGACCGGCTTGATTTCGATGACGTTCCCAAGGAAATAATCCGCGAAATCTGGCACACCCCGTATGCCCGCGGCGTCATCTGCAGCCTGATGACAAAAGTCGCGAAGGACGAACTGAGACGGCATCCCATCAAAAGATACGTGTCGGAAGCCTATGCGCAGAAAGTCCGGGAACTGCAGGAGACGCTGAAACTCTCCGACTTCGAGACCGACGTGCTGCTGGTCCTCGCGTTTGTCCAGAACGACATCCTCTGCATCGCGGACGGACACAGCCACCGCACCGAACTCGACGACAAACAGGTGTTCGTTTCGAAATGCCTGAACTGCGACATCGCCATGGTCCGCGAAGCGCTGAACGACCGAAACAGGCTTCGCCGCTACAACTGCATCGACGAGGACCTCGACTTCAACAGAGGACTCGACAGCTTCCTCAACGGCATATCCAAGGAACCGCTGACAAGCTCGTTTTACACCCGCTCCCGGGAGGAGGCGCTGCCGTGGGAATTCTACGGCAGCCTGGCCGAAAAACATGGCGACATGCTCAAGAGGATCATCGCCGCCGCCAACCGGAACATGCCGACCAACATCCTGCTTTACGGCGCGCCGGGAACAGGAAAGACCAGCTTCGCGAAAACGCTTGCGGCGGAACTGAAGCGCGAATGCTACATGATCTCGCAGAGCATAAGCGGCAGCAGAGGCCCTGCGCGCAGCATTCCGGAATACCGGTTCGGCGCACTGCAGATATGCGCGGAACAGGTCGACCCGGCCGACAGCGTCATCATTGTCGACGAAGCGGATGAAATGCTTCGCGGCAAAGACGACCTTTTCGCCTTCCTGAACGGGAGCGGCAGATCGGCCGGCGACAAAGGGCTGCTCAACAGCGTGCTGGACACAGTCAGGGTTCCGACGATCTGGATTACCAACACCCCCGCCGGAGCGCTGGACGAATCCAGCCGCCGCCGGTTCGACTACTCCATCCGGTTCGACCCGCTGAGCGCTGCGCAGCGTCAGGCGATCTGGCGCAACAACATCTCCAAGATGAAACTGGAACCCCTGATCGGCGACGCCATGCAGGAGAAGTTTGCAGCGCTCTATCCTGTGAGCGCAGGCGGGATCACGCTGACGCTGCAGAACCTTGCAAAACTCGCGCCTCGGCCCGACGAGGTGGAATCCATGGTCGACAAGCTGATGGCTCCGCACTGCGAACTGCTCGGCATCTCCGTCGCAAAAAACGACGACAAACTGCTCCCCGCGAAGGATTACAGCCTCGAAGGCCTGAACATCAAGGGCAATCTTTCGCTCGACCGCATCGTGGACGCGATCCGGAACTATCAGCAGGGCGCAGGAGACGCGATCGACCGCCCCCGCATGAATCTGCTTCTCTCGGGCGCGCCCGGCACAGGCAAGACCGAATTCGTCAAGCGCCTGGGCAGCGTCCTGAACACCAAAGTCGTCGTCAAAATGGGAAGCGATCTGCTCAACATGTTCGTGGGCGGCACGGAACAAAATATCCGGCTCGCATTCGAGGAGGCCGAAGCGGAACATGCGATCCTGTTCCTCGACGAAATCGACGGCCTCGTGCAGAGCCGCGAACGCGCCATGCGGACCTGGGAAGTGACGCAGGTCAACGAACTGCTTCACCGGATGGAGAACTTCAACGGCGTGATGATCGGCGCCACGAACTTCGCGGCGAACCTCGACTCCGCGATCCTGCGCCGGTTCACATTCAAACTGGAGTTCGACTACCTCGACGAGGCCGGCAAGAAACTCTTCTTCGAACGCATGTTCCGCACGACGCTCACCCCGGAAGAAGCCCTCGAACTGGAGCGGATCCCGATGCTGGCGCCCGGCGACTTCCGGACGGTCCGGCAGAGTTTCTTCTACCTCGGCGAACAGGTCGGAAACCGCGAATACATCAATGCGCTCGCCCGCGAAAGCGAGGTCAAGAACGGAAACAGATTCGCCCCGAAATCGAAAATCGGTTTTTAACCTCAACAGAAAGGACAACGTCATGAAAAAACGCCTCATCCTCTTCACTCTGCTTGCGGCCGCCGCGCCCGCGTTCGCGCAGCTTCCGGGATTCAAAAGCCCGGTTCCGCCGCGCAGCATGTTCCGGGAAAGCAAACCGATCTTCAAAACGGATCCCCCGCCGTCCAGTCATTCATACAACGGTTCGTTCCCGTCCTCCGGGATGGGCGCCGCCGTCGCCGTCACAGGCTCCGTCGCAACCATCCTCCGCAGGCTGGAGGAACTCTCCAAACCGCCGACAGAGCCCGTCGTCGTCACCACGCCGTCGTCGAATTGCAAATTCGCCCTGCCGCCGGACCTGAAAAAGCCCGGCGCGCCCCCGGTCATCGTGATCCCGGCGGACACCGGTGTCACATCCGTCCATGTCGTCGAGATGGAACCAGTGGTCAAGCGCCCTGTCCCGATCACCATCGTTCCCATGGATATCGTCTCCGTTCCGTAACCCGTCTCAACAGAAAGGATCCCAGCTATGAAAATGAAATCCGTCATGATCCTGGCCGCTCTTGCCGCCGCGATCCCGTCCTTCGCCCTGCCCCCGCCGCGAATCAGGCCCCCAAAGAACAATCGACCTAAGCTCGTCTTCCGGTCGGACCTTTTTGAGCCGTCCCATGACCGCGCATTCAGTCCGTCGCCGTCGTCCGGCATGGCCGCCGCCGTCGCGATCACGGGAGCTGCAGCGGCGGCGCTGCGCACCGTACAGGAGTTGACGAAAAAACAGGAAGTTCCGGTCATCGTCACGACGCCGTCGTCAAATACCAAAGTCATCCTTCCTCCTGAGCTGAACACCCCCGATGCGCCCCCCGTCATCGTGGTTCCGGCTGACACCGGCGTCACGTCCGTTCACGTCGTCGAAATGGAACCCGTGGTCAAACACCCCGTTCCGATCACCATTCTCCCCATGGAGCTCATCAAAGTGCCGTAAGGCGCACATGGCTCCCGCAAACAACAACCCGTCAAAATGAAAGGTTTCCCCATGAAAAAAATCCTTTTCGCCTCTTTGTTCGCCGCGCTCTGCGGATTCGCGGCGACCCTCTCCGCCGGAGAGAAAAACGGCTTCGGCGTCCGCGCCGGACTTTTCGGTTTCGACATCGTCAACGTGAACCTCGACCTCCCGAATTCGTCCGGATGCGTGCAGAGCCACAGCGTCTACTACGTCACGTCGCCCGATCCGTCTCTCTCCATCTCCACCTCGCCGAGGACGTCCGCGGCGAAGGAGGAATCGCGCACGATCAACGTGGTGAACTCAGCCAACGTGAACATCACCGTGCAGGAAAGCAGATCGGCCTCCGTCCAGCCGTCCAAGCCGGTCGTCATCTACTATCCGTCGCAGCAGCGGTCGTATTATTACTACCGCCCCTTCGGCTGGTGAACCATTCGCAAGTCCTTTCCGGCGCGGGCCGCGTGACAGACCGGGGCTTGCGCCGGAAAAAACTTGACATTCCGCCGGATACGGTTATATTTTATCATAATATACCGGAAACGCCATTTCAAACTTCAACAAAGGAAACCATCTTATGTCTCCTCGATTCGGCTTCACCATACTCGGAAGCGGCAGCGGCGGCAATTCCTCGGTCGTCCACGGCCCGGACGGAAATCTTCTCCTTGACGAGGGTTTTTCCGGGAAAGAGCTTCTCCGCAGACTGAATTCCGTCGGCGTTAATCCGGCATCCATCCGCGCGATCCTGATCACGCACGCCCACAACGACCATATGAACAAATGCGGCTGCGCCTTCCTGGCAAGGAAACTGAACATCCCCGTCTATCTTGTTCAGGGAACGATTGAGGAACTTCGGGAGAGAAATATCAACATACCGAAGAAAACCGAACTGTTCCGGCATGACGACGAATTCGACCTCTGCGGCATTCATGTTGAGACGTTCGCCGTCTCGCACGACGTCACAGCCGTCGGATTCGCGTTTTCCGCCCTCGGACACAAGATCGGCTACGCCACGGACCTCGGTTTCGCTTCCGATCGCGTGAAGGAGGTTCTCTCTGGATGCGACCTCCTTGTGCTGGAATCCAACTACGACACGAAAATGCTGCGCATGTCGGCGCGCCGCCTCGATCTGAAACGCCGCATCGAAAGCACGCACGGACACCTCGGCAACACCCAGACGATGAACGCGCTGGGCGAACTCCTTTCCGACAACACGAAGCATCTGATTCTCGCGCACATCAGCCGGGACTGCAACGATCCCGAATTGCTTGCCGAACGCACCCGCGGAAAACTTGCCGAGCTCAACCGCCAGGACGTCTCCTTCTGTCTCGCGTCGCAGTCCGACCCGCTCGATACCATCTGCCTGGACGAATAACGAGGAAAAACATTTTTTCCCCGGACATCTCTGCCCGGGGAGAGGAAAAAACACTTACCTTGGTTAGTGTTCTTGTATGATTTCCTCTTTCATCATAAACAACATTTTTTCCAGATGCGCTTTGATTGCCATTCTTTTTCTTATCATTTCATTTGGTTCAAAACCAAACACACAATTATAGGCTGTTTTTATGTCGTCGCTAAGATCATCATATCTATTTTGGATAACATTATTCATTGCTAATCTATCCAACAGTCTGCAGTACAAATCATAACATACAGGAATGCTAGACGAATCAGCGCCTCCTCTTCTAAAGTTCGTTACATCTCTAACAGTTGGATGATCATTATTGGGAACCATTAGATTGCGGTCAGAAAAATGCTTATTTAAAATTGTAGTCTCTCCAGCGATTTTCCAAAAGCATGGACTATTCAACGGCAACTGTAACGTAATGTAGGAAAGTGCAAGCGCAACACGAGCGTCATAAATAAAAAAGGTTCCAGGCTTATATGCAGAAAGGATTTTAGACCAAAATGATATTCTGTAATTATAATCTCTTCTCCCTTGTTCTATCAAAAACCTGTAGTCTTGTCTGACGTTTTGAAGAATGTTTGTTATAGCATGAACATAATCTGCAGGGGCAGGTTTATTCCAATCTCTAAAACCACCCCAAACAAGAATATCAAAAACTGATTGTTCAATTTCCTGTTGAGTATGGGCATTTCGAAGGTTATAAGAATATGCTCCAAATTCGTAGATAGTTGCTTCCTCATCTTTTGTTTTTTTCTCTAGGCCATCTACTGTTGCGCCATCGCTCATTGGCCACATATATGGGCGTTCTTGATTAAATAAAGCATAGTAATGGTCTGAAATGTAATTCACCATTCTATTGAGGATTTCATCACAATTAACAGGATATACAAGTTCTTTCCATCTTTCTTCAAGTATGTTTGGCATATTATATATACGATTGTAATATGCGGGGAAGATAGCATGAATCAACGGTTCATCGCAATCTGTGAAAGCGCCGTGTCCGAAGCGTATTACATTGTTACGCGGAATAATAATATTAGTCAACTGAGAACAACCGGAAAAAGCGCCGGCCTCAATACTATTTACACTTTCTGGAATTTCAACCGTTGTCAAAGAAGAGCAGCCTGAAAAGATTCCTTTTCCAATCGCAGTCAAGCCATCAGCAATTGCTACGGAATTCAAAGACGTACAGTTAGAAAAGGCTCTGTACCCAATTTGTCTCACGCCATGAGGAATGTAAACTGACGTTAACCCGCATCCGTAAAAAGCTCTTGTCCCGATACCTGTCACGCTATCAGGAAAAACTACAGATATAAGGTTTTTACAGCCCTTGAATGCTTCATATCCTATTTCTGTTATTCCATCCTGAATGACAACATGAATCTGATCATGCGGCTGCAGACTGAGATTCGCAAGCGCATTGCTTTTTATTCGTTTTGGTTCTTGGGGATCAGTATATTCGGATTCTCTTTCAATGCTAATGACAATACACATAATGATGTCTCCTCGTTTATTGTTCGCCTTTTGCAGGCTTTTTTGGTTGTTATGAATTCGATTGCGGTGTTTTTTGTTTCATATCACGTCCTTTCTGCCAGAATGGCTGTCACTCAGGCCATTTGGCGAAAGCGGTTCAGGTCTTGCTTGTTTCTCCGTACAGCTTGACATCCACCGACAGGCGGATGGTTATAGTTCGAAAGATATGCGTTTTCAGCGTTCGGCCAGCTTTTTCCTTTCGTATTCGGAAACGTCGCATGCCATGTCGCGGAGGGGCTCTATGAACCCCTCGCAACCTTATCATGGCTATAACATATCCCGGCTCACGACATTTTCAAGCCGGAAGCGGAGAAAAGACGGACGGCATTTCAGGAATCATCCGCCGAGGCCGCAAAGTCAGCCTCAGGCATTCCGCTTGTACAAATACCAGTGTTTCCCGGAACAGTCTATGGAAGTCCGCGGCTTGACCTCGCTGAGCTTGGCATAGTTTTTCCACGGTTCCGCGTTGAGCGAGACAAGGAGATAATCCGGATGTTTCCGGATCGCGTCCGCGACCTGTTCCAATGGCTCGCCGCGCCCGAAAAGTCCGTGCGTAACCATATCGCTCTGATCGACAAGCCAGGTGGGAGCGGGAATGGAAGGAACGGCAAAGAACGCGGCATACCAGAGGATCGCATCCTCGCAAACAAACGCCACGGCGAAACGGTCAACGCCATGGTCGTCGCCAAGCCCTTCATCGCGTTCGAATATGACAAAGTACCAGTTCTTTTCCTCCGTGGAAAAATCCGTCAGGTCATTTTTGCAATATTTGCGAATGGCATCCGACAAAGCGTTGTTTTTTCGGGCGACATCCGACAATCCGGAAAAAAGCCCCAGATCGTCCATGGAAAACTCCTTCGCGTCCAGAATATGATACCCGTCGATCGGCGTCTCTTTCAGATTCCTCTTCCAGTATTCGGATCCCATGCCGCTGTCGACGTAGTAGAACAAATGCGCCGCATGGGCCCTGGAGAAAAGCTTGAGCGCGCGACCGTCGTCTCCGCATGCAGGATAAAAAACGGACTGTGTCCGGAAAACATCCGTGAAATCAAGTTCGTCGCCGGGCTTGAAGTTTTTCAGCCAGGCCGGAGTTTCCGCCTTGTTGTTCCGCAGCAGGTAATCCTGCATTTCGATGACGGGTTCGTTCTCGGGCATGTTCGCTTCTCCTGTTTTTCAAGTTGAAAAGGTTGCATCTCGGCTCATCAAGATGAAACCCGGTAGTTTCCGCTATATTATAGCATCCTTTCAAGGTTTGTCAAGCGGCCGTTTCCGGGTATGGGAAAAAAACGCAAAATATTTTTTTTCATGTCTTGAAAAAAAACGTCGTGCGGATATATTATGGATAAGTGAACCGGAATGAGCTTGTTTCCGTCAGTCGGACGGGAACGGTTCGGGCGGAAAAGCAGGCAGGTCGAAATGAATTTGAAGCGCGGCGTTTGCGCGCCGGAGCGGAGAAAAGTTTTTTCAGGATGTTGAGCAGGACGATGCATACGGCGCAATTGCGGATCGACAGGATACAGGAAAAGACAAAGGCTCTCGGGCCAGGCTGCCGCGCCGTCGTCTGGTTCCACGGCTGTTCCCGCGGATGCCCCGGCTGCATTGCCGCGGAAATGAACCGCTCGGACGATTATGAGACCTGCACGCCGGTTCAGCTGGCGGACCGCATCTGCGCGCTGGAGGGAATCGAGGGGATTACGCTGTCCGGCGGCGAACCAATGGACCAGCCCGCGGATGCGCTGGCGGAATTTCTCCGGCAGATCGGAGTCCGGACCGGGTTGAGCGTCATGGCCTACACCGGATATCTCCTGGACGAACTGAAGCAAATGCCCGGCAAGCCGGAAATCCTCGGCATGATCGACATCCTGATCGACGGTCCGTACCGGGAGGAGCTGGACCACGGCGAACTGTGGCGCGGTTCCTCCAATCAGACCATTCACATGCTGTCGGACCGGTATGCGTCTCTGGCGCACGATCTTCCTCTGCGCAAGGGGCGTCCGGTCGAGTTTGACATTCTGCAATCCGGGGATCTGCGGTTCACGGGGATCCCGCCGCGCGACTTCCGCAGGAAGCTCGAGGCGGAATTGAACAGAAAACAATTTGATATTCATTGGTAATTCGACAATAACAACGTCAACATCGGAGCATTCATTATGAGCGGAGTCAAAAAAGCAACCGTCACACGGTCCTTGAACAAAACCATGGGAAACGTCCAGAGGGAACTGGAAGAATGCGCAAAAAGGGCGGAAGATGTCGGGAACACCGGCAAAAAGGCCCTGGACGCCAAGCGCAAGGAAGCGGAAAAAATCAAGCCGCACCGGGAACTTCCGCCCGATCTGCGGGAATACCTGAAAGGCGACGACAAGCAATGGAAGGGGTTTCTCAAGCGGTTCGACGATTCCATGCGCAAAGCCGCCGAATTGTACGGGGATTCGTTCGGCAAGCTCCAGGAATACGATTCCAAGAAGAAAAAATCCGACAAAAAGATCGCAAGCATCTTTGCGGAAGTCGATTCCATCAACCGGTCAATGAAAGGGAAAGACTGGTATTGCGATGAAGAGAAGAAACAGGCGGACAAACTCAGCTCCAGGGCGGACGAAGTCGTATCGGGTCTGAGGGCCGATGCGAGTCTGTGTACGGAGGCGCTGAACCTCTCGCAGAAAAGTTTCGCGAAGTATTCGGAAGCGGAAAATCTGGCGTTCCTCGCGCAGATGGAATACGACCGCCTGGTCGACCTGGCCAACAACCGGAAGGAAAAAGAGCGGATCAAGGCGGAAAATGAACGCAATGCAAAACTCATGGCCGACGACATACGTTCGCTCAGAAACAGAATCGAGGCCAGGGATTACAAAAAATTCAGCGGCGGAACCTATTCGGACAGGGAACGGAAGCTGATCGACGACTTCGATGCGCTCGTCTCCGACGGGAAATACGAACAGGCGCTGAAGCAGGGCGGCGACCTGAAAGCGAAACTTGAGAACGCGGCGGAAGCGATCGAAAACGGACAGATCGCCTGGGAAACCGCAAAAACAGCCGCGGAAAAGGCTCTGTCCGACGCGAAGGAGGAGTCCGCCGGGTTCGACCGCGACGAGATCGCCAGGTATTCCGGCATGAGCGCGGGAGAAGTCCAGGCGGCTTTCGATGAAGTGAACGCCGCGGAAGCGGCGATCCGGGCGGAAGACTTCGCCGGCGCGGAAGCGTCGGTCGCGAACGGGATGGAGAAAATCCGCGCCATCGTCGAAACGACCGCGAAAAACAAGGAAGCGGCGGAAAACCGCCTTGAAATCGCCCGGTGCATCATGCAGGCGCTGTACGATGCGAATTACGACGAGCCGCAAGCCTATCTGGACGACGAAAACGACGAACTGTCCGAACTCCACATCGTGGCGTCCGCGCCCGGCAACGTGGCCGACATGGAAATGCAGGTCAATCTGAAGGGCGACGTCAGCTTCGAGGTGAAGAACATCCCGGACGGACAGGAGCAGCTCTGCGAAGGCGCGATTAAGAATCTTCAGGAAAAACTCGGAAACGACGGGGTCGTTTTCAACGTGACCGACTGGGGGCGCGCCGATCCCAACCGCAAGTCGAAAGCGGTCAAAATCTCAAAAACCGTTCAGCAGGAAACCGCCATCCAGATGCAGAGGTCGAAATAACATGAGCGAAAACAAGCGAATCGAGCAGATTTTTTCCGAATCGTACAAAGGCCGGAACCAGGTCCTCTTCTCCGGCGGGGTCGACGATCTCTTCCTGATCACGGACAAAGAGAACAACCCGGGGCTCTACCCCATAACCCAGGCGCTCGTCGAATGCGGAAAAAAACGGGATTACGACCTCATCATAACCGTGAACGTAAAGGACATGTCGCTGTCTTTCGACGGCAAAGGACAGGAGAACCCGCCTCTTACGCCGGAAGAGCTCTTCAACAGCCTGACCGCCAGGACAACTGAAGTTCCGAAGGGGAAAAAAACGCTGGACTTAAAGCTCCGGCCGAGGAGAAGCGAGACGGCGGAACCGCAAAACCGAGATGGCGCGGCAGGCCAGCCCGCAGCGGCGGAACCGCAGCGGAAACCGGATGAGTCCGCGCAGCGGGCGCAGGCGGAAGCTCAGAAAAATGCCGAAGGCAACACGCTGGAACTGATTACGAGAGCGCTGAAACAAGGCGAAAAGCGCGTGCTGGTGATTTTCCCGTATCCGGAAAAAATGTTCCTGACTTTGAACGCCGTGAATGAAGAGATCGTGAAAAGGATGGAAACGATCACGATAAGCTGGCGAGACATCATCCGGACGGCGCACCCCGATTCGCGCTCGATCCTGATCGTCAACCCGCACCGGCTTCAGGAATATCAGGAACTGGAGCACCGCGTTTCCTGTTACGACCATATCAGCAGCGTCGTCCAGATCGGCCTCCCCGACCGCGAGGAGATGAAAACCTGGCTGAAGGACTACTATTGCATGCGGAATCGCATCTGGGGCGGGGAAGGACGCGACTGCGACCGCGTGGTCCTGACCGGCAAGGCGCAGAAGGACTTCAATCTTCAGAATTTCGTCGGATGGGTCCAAAGTTTCTTTGCGGGGAAAAGGAACTGCAAGCTGGAAGACCTCCTGAAAGCGGAAAATGTGGATGCCGCCGAGACAAAAGATGACATCCTGGAAGAATTGAACAGGATGATCGGGCTGGATGAGGTCAAAAAAGAGATCAACGACATCGTGAAGAATGCCGAATCGGGGAAACACGCGTCCGACATGAGTTATCACATGTTCTTTCTCGGCAACCCGGGCACGGGAAAGACGGTCGTCGCGAATCTCATCGCCAAGCTGTTCTGGGCCATGGAACTCCGGACCAGCCGCAAGACGGTGTCCATCGCGATCCAGGACATCGTCGGCCAGTACAACGAGGGCGAAGCCATTCAGCGCATGAAAAACAAGATCGCGGAAGCCATGGGCGGCGTTCTCTTTGTGGACGAAGCATATCTCTTCGCCGAAAGCGAATGGGGAAAAAAGGCATTCCAGGTCCTCCTCACGGAAATGGAAAATCACCGCGACAACCTGACCGTCATTTTCGCCGGATACGAAAACCGCCTTCAGGCGCTGAAAGACATCAACGAAGGCATCGACAGCAGAATCCCGTACAAACTGCATTTCCAGGATTATACAAAGGAACAAAAACTGAAAATTTTCAGGCTGTTTCTTGAAAACTGCAACAAGAAATCGGAAACGAACATCGGACTCTCCCCGGACGCGGAAACCAAGCTGATGCGGATTCTGGAACGGACCGAAGGAAACGGACGCGGGGTCCGCAATGTGCTGGACAAAGCGCTGCGGGAAGTGGGAAAAGACGATGATTCCCCTTCGGAAATCCTGGAAAAACATATCCATGATCCCCATGAGATTCACCACGACAAATGCGAGAAGATCCTGGCCGACATCGACAAGGAATTCATCGGCATGAACGGCCTCAAGCAGCAGCTGAGGGATTTCTTCCACCGCGTTGAATTCACCGTGGCGCGCAATGAAAGGCTGAAGCTGCCCAATGCGAACCGCTCCAACTACCGGCTGCGCTTTACCGGACCTCCGGGAACCGGCAAGACCTCCATCGCGCGGCACATGGGAAGATTCTTCCATGCCATGGGCATCAGCGAAACAGATGAATGCAGGGAATGCGGCGCGACCTCGCTGAAAGGCGCATACCTCGGACATGCCCAGCAGGCGGTGAACCGGCTTTTCCATGAAAACCGCGGCAAAGTCATCTTCATCGACGAGATCTACAGCCTTTACAACCCCTCCGCCGGGCAGGACGATCAATTCGGGCGCGAAGCGATCGACACCCTGGTGCGGAATCTGACCGCCGAAGAATATCAGGACACGGTCGTCATCGTGGCGGGATACAAAAGAGAAGTCGACGCTTTTATGGACGCGAATCCCGGACTTGCCAGCCGAATCCCCGGCGAGATTCAGTTCCCGAACTATTCCGCGGACGAGTGCGTCGAAATCTTCCGTCATGCCGCGGCAAAACAGAACTACAACCTCAAGGATGAAGCTCCGGAGGACGGCGCGGACCAGGACAATTCGGAAACGGCTTCGAGCATGTTGAAAGAGTTGTTCGTAATCCTCCGCACGCAGGACAATTTCGGCAACGCGCGCACAGTCAACGGCGTCCTCGGCCAGGCGATCAGCAACCTTGCAAACCGCATCCAGCGCAAGGACCTGAACACGCTGACGGATGACGACTTCAAAGACATCAGGAAAGAGGATATCGAACCGATCCTGAACGATGCCAGACTTACGGCGGATTTGCACTGACAGAAACAGTTTTTCCACAAAACAAGGAGACGGAAAAATGAGCGATGAAAAAACCGGCATGAATCAGGCCGCCGACCTTTCCGGACAGGACAATCCGCAAACAAACGCGGAAGACCTCGCACTGATGTCGCCCGAACAGATCGCGGACCTGCAGAAACAGGCTAAGGAACTCTACGACGGAATCAAAAACGTGTCGGATGACGTGAATGGCCAGTTCGAACTTCTTGTGCTTCAGCTGAAAAAAATCCGGGGGATCATCCAAAAACAGAACAATCTGGATGCGGCATACGGAACATGGTTCGCCGATCTCATCAGACAGGCGACTCCGGCCACATCTTATGACAAGAACGCCGCGCTCGACAACGACATGCTGATCAATCTCACCCGCGAACTGTCGCAGCAGAATTTCAGCTGTGCGAAGGAACGGCAGGAGCTGGAGGCGATCAAACGGGAGATCGCGGAGAAACGGAAGGAGCTGGACGCCCTGGATGACCGGATCAAGGATGAATACGACCGGAAGAGACAGGAAAAGGAAGCGGAACTCGCCGGATTCGACAGCCGGATTCAGGAAAAACAGCGGGAACTCGACTCGCTGAACCAGGAAATCCGAAACGCGCAGATCGTCATCAAGACGTACGAAGCGGCCTCCGGGGAGGATTTCGAAGGATTCGCGATCCCGGACGGCGCAAAGTCCGGGCATATCTATCTCTGCGGATCCTACGCCTCCGTCGACGTCACCGCCACGCCCCAGATCATGCGGAACGTCCTTACGGGGATCGATCCCGAAGCGGCCCCGGATGAAAACCTGTTCCGCCACATGGGGCAGCCGCAGATCGTGATCCGCAAACTGCCGGACGGCCGCGTCATGGCGAAGTCGCAGACCGCCAAACGCCCCAACAAGGTCGACGGGAAACAGCTGTCTTGCGAGGCGGAAACGGAACTCCGTCAGGGCGCGCTCATCGAAATGACCGACGGAAAGGGCAACACCCGGACCGTCAAAGTTTACATCGCCGTATAAATATTGAGGTTGGACATCATGGCGAACAATTCAAAAGTCAAGGGAACCGCGGACGTGGTCTTTCTCATGGACGTCACAGACTCCATGGATTACTGCATCGACGCGGTCAAGAAAAACATCCGCATCTTCGTACAGGAGCTTCAGAAAGCCGGGATCGACTGGCGGGCGCGCATCATCGGGTTCCGCAATCATGAATTCAACCCGGACAACTGGCTCGACGCCGACGGTTCCCTCTTCACATCCGACCTGAACGAACTCCGGCGTCAGCTCGACGGCAAAAAGCCTTCCGGCGGCGATCCCGACTCCCTGGAGGAATCGGTCCTGGACGCCCTCCACTATGTTTCCCAGATGGGAGTCTCCGCCACCAAGCTGGATCCCGGAAAGTGGCGGCCGACCGGACGCACGGCGAAGTGCGTGATGCTGTTCACGGACGCCCCATGCCAGGACCTGGTGTCGTACGTGCCCGGCAATCTGGAACTGGACGATGTCGGAAACGCCCTGGCGTCCTCGCGCATCCGCCTCAGCATCATCGCCCCGGATTTCGACTGCTACCATGAACTCGCCGAATACGGCGCAATCTATGTTCCCTGCGGCAAATCCGAGGATTTCCCGAAAATGCACCTGAGCAAGGACGACCTCACGCCCCAGGAACAGGCGGATCACAAGATGACATTCGAGGACATCATCCGCGATTTCGCCAAGACGGTAACGGCAACCGCTACCGAGGAGGCGTTTTAATGGCGTCCCTGCTTGCACCGGGGGAAAAGATCATGCGCTGGAGGATCGTCCGGTATCTGAAAGGATCCAACGCGTTGAGTTATGTGGCGGAGTTCTGTCCGGCTGACACCGCGGCGGAGACCAGGAGGCTGCGCGAAGAGCTGCGCCGCAGGGTCAGGGAGTTCGATCCGGACAAGGACCAGGTTTTCCTGAAACAGTTCAACGATCCCTCGTACCGCGACATAATCCTGAAACCGTTCGCCGCCTACCAGGATAAAATACACTCGAGAATCAAGGATTGCTGGAAGAAATGCAACTGCTTCTGCCGCGAACTGGATTCCTTCATCTTCGAGGAACCGAAGCCCGGAAAACGCGGCTATTATCAGGTGCAGGAATTCTACCCCGAATGCAAATCCATGAAGGACTGTCTGGAAAAGGATGCGGGAAAAGAAAAGGACGCCCTTTCCTGGACCGAACGGCTCACCCATGCGAAGATGATGACATACGGACTTATGCTTCTGCACGCCGCGGGCATCGTCCACGCGGACCTGAAGCCGGACAACCTCCTCGTCGTGGCGAACAGACGGCCGGACGGGGGGCTGAACGAAGTTCCGACCGCACTGCGGATCATCGACTTCGATTCCTCCCTGCTCACGGATGAACCGAGTCCGCGTCACAAGCTCTCCGCAGACCCGGCGAATTACCGTTACCGCGGCACGGAGCAGTATCTGTCCCCGGAGCATTTCGGGGGGAAAGTTCCGGAGCCCGCGTCCGACATTTTCACGGCGGCGATCATTCTGTGCGAAATGCTCTCCCCCGACGGGCATCCGTTCCCGTACGAACATGAACAGTACCGCGACGCCGTCAAAAAGGGCAAATGCAACCTGACAAGACTTCATTGCAAAGACTGCCAGTCGACGGTCGACACGCTCAAGGCGTGCTTCTCCATGAATCCCGGCGAACGCCCGGACGCGACCCAGCTGCTGCGCGAACTGAAAAAACTCCCGGTGAAATTATGAAAGCCTGTTACAGACCATTCCCGCGGATTATCCGGAGCCGCTCCGATCGGACCAGACGTCTTTTCAAGGACAGGTCCGCCCGCCCCCTGCCCTCCCCTTCCAAGCCATCGAAAAGGCCCCTGTGGCGGTTTGCGGAAGACGGCAGAATCTCCTTTTTCCGCAACAGGCCGCGTCCGCTCCCGGAACCGGATTTCCGGTCCGTCGCCGACGCCCTGCACGATGCGCTGGAGCGCCCGGAAACGATCCGGTTTCCCTTCGGCATAAACGGCGCGGATTCCGCCGGGGTGCATGTCGTTCCCCCCGGCGCGATGCCGTCCGCCTCCGTCTGGTTCCTGGGCGACGTACACGGCGACTATCCCGCGCTCCTGGCGTCCTGCGCCTATATTTTGAACAGGGATCCCGAGGCCGCGCTGTGTTTCTGCGGGGACATCATCGACCGCGGCCCGGACAGCCTGAAATGCGCGTTGCGCCTGCTGGACATGCTGCTGCTCCGCCGCCCCGAAAAGACCCTGTGGCTGCGCGGCAACCACGAGGACGCGCTGAAGTTCGACGGGGAACAGGGCCGTTTCCGCAGCGGCGTCAATCCCGCCGGATTCGCCGACCTGCTCAACGAACACCCCGAATATGCCGCGTTCGGGCATGACCTGCTCCGGTTCATCCGTCTGCTCCCGTCCGCAGTCTTCCTCCCGGACGGCCTGCTCTTCACCCACGCCGGAGTTCCGATGGGAGACCTGCTTCCGGGATTTGCTTCCGTTCAGGACATGAACCGCCCCCAGGCGCTTTCCGATTTCTGCTGGGTCGACCTCGCGCCGGATACGGAACACCTCAAAGTCATCCGCGCATCCAGACGGATCGCGGCCGGACGCGTCAACATCGACGAATTCTTCCTCAAATGCGCGGAGCTCGGAATCCGTGCGGACCGGATCGTCGCGGGCCACCGGCATCCGGGAAACGGGTTCTCCCGTTTCGAGGGGCTTTCGGAAAAGGACGGCCCGCGCTACCCGCGCTGCAAACGACTGAAATCCGCGCTGATCCTGCACGGTTCCGCCATCGCGGAATCCGGCCCGGACGGCGCCCGCCCCTTCGCCGTCGCCCGCTACCGGGAGAATGAAACGCCGGAAGTCAAGATCCTGCATTTCAAGCCGTCCGTCTTCGACGGCCTGTACAGTTAAGCACACTGCGGGAAACGGCTGACAGGACAGAAGCAAACGAACATGAAACGGCAGGCAGGCTTCGAAAAAGCCGTCCTGCCGTTCAATCTATCTCACAATCCTTTAAAGCCCCGCTCTTACCCTTGCTCCCTGATGCCCCTGTTCCGCGGCTTTGCGATACCATTTCATCGCTTCCTCCTTGTCTTGGCTCACGCCTAGGCTATTCTCATAACATCTCCCCAAATAGTACTGCGCCTCGACCTCCCCCTGTTCGGCGGCCAGACGAAACCATTTGAACGCTTCCTTCAAATTTATGGAATCTTTTGCATCATTCCAATAACCGGAATAGTAACGCCCCAGTTCGCACTGCGCATAGGCGTCGTTCTGCTTCAAAGCTTTACGGTACATGTTCATGACGGTGGAATCACTGGACGGCGGGGGCGCAAAGACAGCCTCCAAACGTTTTTCCAGCAGGCTCAAGGCGAGCGGTCGAGCTTCCTTATCCGGAAGGTCACGGAAAATCGTTTTCAGTTCGTTCATGACTTCAATCGTCATGCTGCCGGGAATCTTGACGGAAACCAGCCAGTCTTTTTGCCTTATTCCGCTCACTTTGGAACAGGCATCATAGCATTTCATATAATCAGGTTTTTCCGACAGTCCGTCGAAAAATGCGTTGAACTCGTTGTCCCAGTCGTCCGGGTGTCCGCCGACGAATTCGATCACACGGGAGACGTAATCCACATAAATTGAAATATAACGTGAATTATCTACATCCGTCTCCGCCATGGGCGACGGCAGCGGCCGCGACAGTTTTACGCCGAAATCCCCGGCCGGATTCGGACGGGCTTCCGCGTTTTCCTCGATCATGTCGCAGACCGGGCACAAATGTTTCTGGCCGAGGTTCATCCCGCATTTCGGGCAGGTTCTGGCGCTGTCATTGTTCTCCATATCGAAAACTCCTATATTTGAGATTGTTTCAGGTTAAAAATCGAAAGGCGACCATTGCTTAAGTCTCTCCAGATTTTCACGAGCTTCCTCATTTCCCTGTTCCGCCGCCAGGCGATGCCATTTTGCGGCTTCCGCTTTGTCTTCGCTCACGACGCAGCCATGTTCATAGCAATACCCCATATTGTACTGCGCTTCGGCATTGCCCTGTTCCGCCGCCAGGCGATGCCATTTTACGGCTTCCGCATAGTTTTGACTCACCCCCCAGCCATTCGCATAGAGAACCCCCAAAACATGATGCGATTCGGCATTGCCCTGTTCCGCCGCCAGGCGATGCCATTTTACGGCTTCCGCATAGTTTCGCTTCACGCCTGCGCCTTGACCGTAGCGGATTCCCAAATCGTGTTGCGATTCGGCATTGCCCTGTTCCGCCGCCAGGCGATGCCATTTTGCGGCTTCCGCATAGTTTCGCTTCACGCCTGCGCCTTGACCGTAGCGGATTCCCAAATCGTGCTGCGCCTTGGCGTCGTTTCGCTTCAGGGCGCGGCGGTACAGATCCATGACAACGGGATCGCTGCCGGGAGGCGGTGGCGCAAAGAAAGAATCCAACCGTTTATGCAGAAAAACCTGGGCGAGTTCGAGAGCCTCTTCATCCGTGAGTTCGGGAAAAATGTCTTTGAGCCGGATCATGGCCTGCCGGGTCATGCTGCCGGAGATGATGCAGGCATTGATGTCGTCTTTGAGGATATCATTCACCCGGGAACATGCCTCGAAGCATTCGTCAAAGCCGGGCTTTTTGTCCAGTCCTCTGTAAAACGCGTTGAACTCGTCGTCCCATGTATCCATGTGCCTGCCGACGAAATCGACCACGCGAGAGACGTACTTCGCGGTTTGCGACACCGGTTTTCCGCGGAAGAATCCGATTATCCGGGAGAAGCAATTCGCGATCGGCGAAGTTGTCGACGTCGCGGTCGGCGAAGTTGTCGACGTCGCGGTCGACGAGGGCGACGGAACATTTCCGTCTGCATGATCCGCAGTCGGAGCCGATGCTTTTTTCGTGTTTTCTTCGGGCCGGTCGCAAACCGGGCACAGATGATTCCGCCCCAGGCTCATCCCGCATTTCGGGCATACCCGGCCAACGCGCGACTGTTCCGGTTCGGCGGCCTCGTCGCAGATCGGGCATAGGTGTTTCTGCCCCAGGTTCATCCCGCATTTCGGGCAGGTCCTGCCGCCGTAGCTGTCCGCCATATTCACAAAAACCTTTTGTTGATTCTGGAGTTTTATTTCGAAGTGAGGATTCCGATAATGATCCAGAGGATCAGGCCGATCAGCAGAATGAGCCAGATGCGTCCGCCCGACGAACGGCCGCCGCCGTCGTTCCGGCTCCGCACACGGCGCGGAGTAAAATCCCGCGCATCGACATCATCGTCGTCATCGTCGTCATCGTCGTCTTCATCGGTATCGTGGATCCGGATTCTACCGTTCGAGTCTATGGAACAAGTACTGTTGAAAAGCGCTCTGAAGCGTTCACTTCCGCCGGAATCCGAGGAGAAGATGCGGGAACCGCCTGATTCGCGGGTGTTCCCGCCGCCGGAATCAGCCCGTCCTCGGTCGGCGTTGTCTCGATTGCCGGTCGAACCGGAGCCGCTCCCGCCGCCGCGATTGCCGGTCGAACCTGAGCCGCTCCCGCCGCTGCCGGACCTGTAAACGGTCGATCCGGAGTCCGTCCTGATCTGTTCGTTCGGACGGTATCTGCGTCCATGGGGAATGAAAAGGTAGAAGACCAGTTCAATGACCTCCCGGATGTCGTCCACCCGGTCGATCGTGGCGGTCGGAAAACCGTTTCCGTTTCCGTTCGGATAGAAATAGACCGTCCGTCCGCTCTTTTCGAAATACGCGATGTCGGGAATCCCGTTTGCGTTCCCGGTCGGATAAAACACGACCGCGTTCTCGCCACGGAAACTGAAAAAATACTCCGGGATCCCGTTCCCGTTTCCATTCGGATAGAACTCCACGGCGCCGTGTGCGCCGCCCCAGCGTCCGGGAGGAACATATTTGAAGTAGTTGAACGGGAAGCCGTTCATTCCGGGCTGTCTGTAGACTTCAGTGCATCTATCGGTCTTTATCATCGACCATATAGGCATTCCATTGCAGTTCCCGTTCGGATAGAATTCGCACTTCCTTCCCTCGAATTTCATAGTGGCGAAAGGAAAGCCGTTGCAGTTTCCGTTGTCGTAGATTTCGAGGATATGTCCCATAATCTGCTCCTGTTGTTTTGCGGGATGGAATCCGTTTTCAGTTATTCGGCTGTATTGTGTACCGGCTCATTGCATCAGTCCGTTTCTTATTGGGCAAACTGCTCTTCTTTCCCCTTAACAGGATTTTAAACATAGAACAACAGATATAATAATTATCAATATTAGCGCTATCGGAAACGATAAACCTACTAATGCAACTATAGCAAGATTTTTTAATTCTCTATCCTCTTCGGCTATTTTTCTATCCGCTTCGGCATGCCCCTGTTCGGCAGCTTTGCGATACCATTTCACGGCTTCCGTTTTATCTTCGCTCACGCCTTTGCCATGAGCATAAGCATAGCCCAAATTGAACTGCGCCTCGGCATGCCCCTGTTCGGCGGCTTTGCGATACCATTTCACGGCTTCCGCTTTGTCCTCGTTCACGCCTTCGCCATGTTCACAAGCATAGCCCAAATTGTACTGCGCCTCGGAGTCGTTCTTCCTTTTGGCTTTAAGGTACATTTTCATGACTTCGGAACTTCTCCGGGGAGGGAGGGGCGCAATGCTGTAATCCAGCAGATCCATTGCCAGACCGCGCGCCTCCTCATCCGAAAGGTCCGGGAAAACCGCTTTCAGTTCATTCATGACTTTGATCGTCATGCTGCCTGACACTTTATCGGAATCCGGCTTGTTTTTTCCGAATATCCCGTTCACTTTGAAGCAGGCATCATGGCATTCCTCATAACCATGTTCCCCGGGAAGTCCATCGAAAAAGGCATTGAATTCCTTATCCCAGTCGTCCATGTATCCGCCGATGAAGGTGATCACCCGTGAGACGTACTCCGCGGTCCGCGAGACCGCCGACGCCGCGTCTCCGCCCGCATCCGCGTTCGGATTCGGAGCTGGTTCCGCGTTTTCCTCGGTCTTGTCGCAGACCGGGCACAGGTGTCTTTGCCCCAGGTTCATCCCGCATTTCGGGCAGGTCCTGCCGTCGTTGTTCGCCATAAAAAAACCTTCTATTTAGTAGTTGTAAAGCTTGTTGAGAAGAAGTAAAAGAATCAAGGCGATGAGAGCGATCCACCACCATGCAAGAGCAAAATACCAACTGACGAGGCCGCAAACGAGCAGGAGAGGAAGTGGAAAGAAAAACAAACGAGGTATAAACTTCTCCATGAAATCGTCACCGGCATCGTCTAACGCAGAACAGACCAATAGAAGCAGAATGACGATCCCGTCGACGATCAGCGTATTCCTCCAGGTCAAACCGAAAACCGGCTTAGGCGCACAGGGAACCAGGGCGATCGCGGATAAGCCTGCGCCTGACGCGCAAAGAATATTCCAGAATTCATCGGCGTCCGAACAGATCAGCGCTATGATGGAAAGGATGAAAAAGACAGCTGCGGCGATGACGAAGCAGCGCACCAGGCTGATGTCGAAAATCCAATTGAGCGCGAAACTTAAGCCGACATAGATCAACAGGCTGCCAATAAAACAAAAAACAGCCGTCTTTTTCTTTATCCTGACCTTTTCCAGAAATCCGGGCTCGGGCCGGGCCGGTTCGTCCGAACGCTCAGCCTTCGTTATTCTCCGGGGCTCCGGCTCCGGTTCGGAAGATGGCGCCGATTGCCGCGTCCGCCGGGGAGCCGCCGGTTCGGATGCGGTTCGCGTTGTTCTCCGGGGCTCCGGTTCGGAGGATGGCGCGGATTGCCGCGTCCGCCGGGGAGCCGCCGGTTCGGATGCGGTTCGCGTTGTTCTCCGGGGCGTCGGCTCCGGTTCGGAAGATGGCGCGGATTGCCGCGTCCGCCGGGGAGCCGCCGGTTCGGAAGAGCTTGCGGACGACTTTCTCCGTCGGGGAGCCGCCGTATGATCGGAAGCGGATACGGAAATGGCGATATTGTCACGGTCCGCCCGGTTTCCGTCGCCGGACGCAGCCGGCGCGGATACCGAGATGGAGACGTTTTCATTTTCCACACGTTTTTCCTGTTCCGTTTCCGTCTTGTCGCAAATCGGGCAGAGATGCTTCTGGCCCAGGTTCATCCCGCATTTCGGGCACACCCGGCCCGCGCGTTTCCCTTCGCTTCGAACCTGCCCGGAAGAGTCGCTGAAACGTTCCGTTTCCTGTTCCGGATCAGGGGAGTCGCAGATCGGGCAGAGATGCTTCTGCCCCAGATTCATCCCGCATTTCGGGCATGTCCTGCCGTTTTTATTTGCCATTCTATGGCCTCCTTATTATTTCAGGTGCAAGATACGTTTCACAATTCAAGCCGATCCAGCAGGGCCTGCGCATCGGCGTTTCCATGTTCCGCCGCCATGCGCCACCATTTGAGCGCCTCGGAAACGTTTTTTCCGACGCCTTCCCCCTTGAAACAGCACACGCCGAGAAGATACTGCGCATCGGGCATGTTCTGCGCCGAGGCTGAACGGAACCACCGGACCGCTTCGGAAACATCCTTGTTTACGCCGTCGCCTTTGTAGAGACATACGCCAAGATAATACTGCGCGTCCGCCTTTCCCTGTTCCGCCGCCATGCGCCACCATTTGAGCGCCTCGGGAACGTCCTTCCTTACGCCGTTCCCGCTGTAACAGCACATGCCGAGAAACTCCTGCGAATCGGCGTCGCCCTGTTCCGCCGCCATGCGCAGCCACCGGAAGGCTTCGGAAATGTCCTTTTCCACGCCTTCCCCCTTGAAAAAGCACATGCCGAGAAGATGCTGCTCGGCGGCCCTGCCCTGTTCCGCCGCCATACGCAGCCATCTGACGGCCTCGGACTTGTCTTTCTCCACGCCCTCGCCCAGGAAACAGATCCGGCCGAGAAAGGACTGCGCATCGGCACACCCCCGCTCCGCCGCCTTGCGGAAACACCGGACCGCTTCGGGAAGGTCCTTCTTCACGCTTCTCCCGTTGAAATAACACAGGCCGAGAAGATACTGCGCCATGGCATTGTCCTGTTCGGCTGCCGGACGGCTTTGGATCCGGTCGGCGTTCTCCCGGTCCTCAAGGCGCGCCGGGCGCGATTTCGCCGCTTCGAGACCGGCGGAATCAAAACCGTCTCCGCCGCCGCTGTTTTCACGCCCGGATTCCGGAGTGTCGCAGATCGGGCACAGATGCTTCTGTCCCAGGTTCATCCCGCATTTCTGGCATATCCTGCCGCCGTTGTTATTCGCCATAAGAACACCTTTCGATTGGAATCAGTTTTCAGCCGCATTTATGAGGAGCTCGGCAATCAGAAAGACGACCAGTCCGACGATGGCGATCCCCCACCAGGGAATGGAGAAACACCAGTTGACAAGACCGCAAATGACCAAAAGAGGCAATGGAAGCAAGAGCAGATGCGCGAAAAACGCCTGAAGGAAAGAAAGATCATCGTCAGCCAACGTCCATAGCAACGAACTGACAAGGATGATCGGAAGGACAATGCCGTCGATGATCAGAGCGTTCCGCCAGGTTATGCCGAAAACCGGTTTGACCGCAAGACAGCTGACGACGCAGATCAACGCGGAAATAAGAATCCTTAAAACGACGCTCCTGTCCATGGGGCGGGGCAGATTCGGGCAGCTGACGAAAATATCCCGCCAGCGTTTTTTCAGACGCCTCGGGATCGTGACCGAGGTCAGGCCAGTGCAAAGGACAAACGCCTCCCGGCCAATCGTCGTCACGCTGTCCGGGATCGTGACCGAGGTCAGGCCGGAACAACCGTAAAATGCATGTTCTCCTATCGCCGTCACGCTGTCCGGGATCGCAGCCGAGGTCAGGCCGGAACAGCCGTAAAACGCAGAGACGCCGATGGACGTCACGCTGTTCGGGATCGTGACCGAGGTCAGGCCTGTACACCAGCCGAATGCATGTTCTCCGATCGCCGTCACGCTGTCCGGGATCGCGACCGAAGTCAGGCCGGAACAGCCGGAAAACGCATAGGCGCCGATGGACGTCACAGTGTCCGGGATCGTGACGGAGACCAGACCGCGACAGGCGTCAAACGCCTTCTCCGGGATCGTCGTTACGCCGGGCGCGATGGCAAACGAAATGGCGTTCGCCTTGCCGAAGACCGTCTGCACCCTGTTCAGCAGGCCGCCCCGAATCGTGACCTGCGGCACATTGAGGAAAGCATCCTTTCCGACTTTGCTCAGGCTGTCCGGGAGCTCGACCGCATTCAGGGCGCGACAGTCGGCAAACGACCGGGCGTCGATTCGCCTCGCGCCGTTCGGGAACGTAACCGAGGTCAGGCCGGAACAGCCTTCGAACGCGCTTTCCCCGATCTCCGTCAGCCCGCGGGGGAACGCAACCGAAGTAAGGGCGGAACAGCCGTCGAACGCATTGCTCCCGATCCTCGTCACATTGTTCGGGATCGTGACCGAGGTCAGGGAGATGCAGTTCCGGAAGACGCCCGCCGCAATTTCCGTCAGTTCGCGCGGAAGGACAACCGATGCCAGGCTCACGCAACCGTCGAACGCGCTTTCCCCGATCTCCGTCACGCTGTCCGGGATCGCAATCGAGGCCATGTCGGCGCAATCTTTGAACGCCTCGTTGCCGATCCTCGTCTCGCCGTCCGGGATTACGACCTCGACCGTTGCGGCATGCAGCATCTGATGCAGCCGCTTTTTGAATTCCGGATCGGCGAGGCGCATTGCCGTCTGAAACGACTGATTGCCGGACAGACGGCGGTTCGCTTTCCACAGCTCGCTTTCGGAGGGCGCCTCAAGTTCGGCCATGGCCAGACGGAAATGGAGTTCGGCATTGTCCGGCTCAAGCGCCAGCGCCTCCCTGCAAAGCCCCCCCGCCCCCTGCCAGTCATGCTGGGACATCAGGAGGGAAATGCGGTTCGTCAGCCTCGCGAAACCGGCGTTTCCCATCCGGGGATGCTCCGTTTCTGACCGCTCCGTCTCGGGCTCATTCCGCGGACGCTCCGGCTGCGCAGACTGCTCCGGGGCGGAAGCGCCGGGTTCCGACGTCAAGTCCGGGGCGGAAGCGTTTCCGACATCTGTCCGGGATTCCGGTTCGGGCGCGTCGCAAACCGGGCACAGATGCTTCTGGCCCAGATTCATCCCGCATTTCGGGCACGTCCTGCCCGCGCCGACCGCCTCGTTTCGAGTTTGCGCGGAAGAGGCGTTGAAACTTCCCGTCTCCTCTTCCGGTTCGGGCCTGTCGCAAATCGGACACAGATGCTTCTGCCCCAGGTTCATCCCGCATTTCGAGCACACTCTGCCGCCGTTGTCGTTCGCCATGGTCTCAAATCCTTAATTCATCCTTGCCATGAAGTAAAGGTGTATGTCTGATCGGAAAAACACGGTCGGCCGTATCACTCCGGACTGACCATGTAGGCGAACTCCGCCTGGGCGTATTTGTGCGAGGAACAGCGGCAGCGGTACTGCAGGCCGTTCAAAACAGTTCCGGGCGTGATCGATTCCGCGCATTGCCCCGACCCATGGCACAGATCGATATTCTCCCCGCAATAGAGGATCAGAACATTGGTTCCTTCCGGCACAAGCTTCTGCCATCTGCCACGATGTTCGTCGTTCTTGTCCAGCTCGACCTGGATATGCTTTTGCAGGAACGCTCTTTTTTCCTTGCCGTTAATATAGAATTTGCAGGGCTCCGAGGAGGATTCCGGCTCGAAATAGAAGCAGCTCAAATTATAATCCGGTTCAAGAAATAGGGCGCCGCCCCGACTGTATGGCGCTTCTCTCTCCAAGTGCTTGATCACTTCCATTTCGCGTTGAACAAAGCCGTTCCATCGGGGGAGCAGCAGAGCGGAAAACAACGAGAGGGGGCACACGATATCATTGGTTCCTTCGGAAAACAGCTGAACCGCGCCCCCGTCTTTTTCATATTCATAATACACTTCCCCCAGGCAGATTTCATAATAAAAGTTCCTGAAATCCAGTTCAAAATAATCGGGATAATCCTTCAGGAGACTCTTCATGATCCGCATGACTTTCAGAAAGTCGTCTCTGACATCGCTTTTCCGCAATCTGCTTTTCAGCTTCCGGTAGGAATCCAGCCGGTTCCGCCCCGGAACGACGACGTCCACGCCCTCCCCCTCCTCTCCCGGCGTCCGCTTCGCGCCGGTTCCCGGTTCCGTGCGTTTTTTCAGCATGTCAAGGGAAAGGGAAAACGCCGCATCGTTTGTCAGTTCCGGGAAAATGCTTTTGAGTTTGTTCTTGACCTGACGGGTCACGCTGCCGGAAACCCTGCCGGAATCCGGCATGCCGGTCCTGAGGAGCTCGCCGACCTGGGTGCAGGCTTCGAAACACTCGTCGAAGTCGGGCTTTCCGGCCAGGCCGCAGAAAAACGCATTGAACTCATCATCCCAGTCTTCCGGATGGTTTTCCATGAAACCGATCACTTGCGAGACATAGTCCGCTTCAGGAGCGGATGCGGCATTTCCGGCCGTGTTGACGGCGTCTTCTTCCTTTTGGTCGCAAACAGGGCAGAGATGCTTCTGTCCGAGGTTCATCCCGCACTTCGGGCATGTCCTGCCGCCATTGTTGTTTGCCATTTTTGACAGTTCCTTTATCGGTTATTGGTTCCGGCCGGGAACAATGGCGCGCGATGCACGCATCGGGAACGCCGTCCGGCCAATTGTCATGTTATCATTCATGCGAAGCGGCGGAAATCCGTTCATCGCTCCCGCTCCATCCTGTTCAGTTTCTCCCGCGCGGCCTCGTGCCCCTGTTCGGCGGCCAGTCGATACCATTTCGCGGCTTCCGCATGGTCCTTTCTCACGCCTACCCCATAATAATAGTGGTCTCCCAAACTGTTCTGCGCATTGGCAAACCCCTGTTCGGCGGCCAGGCGATACCATTTCACGGCTTCCGTCCTGTCCTGGCTCACGCCTTCGCCAAGGTCATAAGCGCCGCCCAGATTGAACTGCGCCTCGATCATTCCCTGTTCTGCGGCCGCGCGCCACCATTTCACAGCTTCCGTCTTGTTCTCGGGCACGCCTCTGCCCTGAAAGTAGCAATAGCCCAGATTGTTCTGCGCCTTGGCCAACCCCTGTTCGGCGGCCAGGCGATACCATTTCACGGCTTCCGCATGGTCCTTTCTCACGCCTTTCCCCCGAAAGTAACACTCGCCCAGATTGAATTGCGCGTCGGCATCTCCATGTTCCGCCGTCGCGCGATACCGGTTGACGGCGTCCGTACCGCTTTCGTTCGTTTCCTGCACGGGAATGCCGCACTCGCGCAATTTGTTCCGCGCTTCGGCGTGTCCCTGCGCCGCGGCCCTGCGCCACCATTTGACCGCCTCGGGCTTGTTTTCGGCCACGCCCAGGCCGTAATAACAGCATCCGCCGAGGAGATATTGCGCGGTGGCGTCTCCATGTTCGGCGGCCGCGCGATACCGGCTGACGGCCTCTGTCTTGTCGACCGGAGAGGAGGCGGTGCGGCAAAAGCCTGAAGAGCCCGCATCCCGCTTCCGCTCGGGCCTGTCGCAAATCGGACAGAGATGCTTCTGCCCCAGATTCATTCCGCATTTCGGGCAGGTCCTGCCGCCGCGCCGCTGTTCCGGCTCCGGCTGGTCGCAAATCGGGCAGAGATGCTTCTGTCCCAGATTCATTCCGCATTTCGGGCAGGTCCTGCCGCCGCGCCGCCGTTCCGGCTCCGGCTGGTCGCAGATCGGGCAGAGATGCTTCTGCCCCAGGTTCATTCCGCATTTCGGGCAGGTCCTGCCGCCGTTTTTTTCCGCCATCGATGTACGTCCTTTCCGAAGCGCTGATTTGTTTTTTATATTATTGATGCGATACTATAGCATGATTCGGCCGGGAATCAAGGCGGACGCGGAGAAAAAAAAATCTTTTTTATCTTCGCGTCGTTTCGCACTGCCGCCCGCACGGAACATCCCGTTCGACGGGAACCCGCCAAGGCGGCGAAACCGGAGAACCCGTAACCCCGTCACGGCTGACGCCGGTTGAATCCGCCGCGCAGATCCACGAGATAGACCGTCTTGAACGCATCGGGATGTCCGGCGACATATTCCTCCACGAAACGTTTCTGGTACTCCTCGGGGCTGACGCCCATGTCCGGGCGGCTGTCGCACCGGATGCCGTTCATGGCGACGGTCTTCACGCACGCCTTCGCGAATGCGTCGAGCGCGGCAAACACCTGCGCGCGCATGTCGTCGACGGACTTGACCTCGCGCTCCTTGTTGTCGACGTACACAAAGCAGCGGGCGACGCCTTCTTCGGGGGCGGCAATGGTCCGGACGACGATTTCCCGCGTTCTGAACTCCGTGACGCCGGACATGCTCAGAAACGCTTCGGATTCGAGGCGGATGCCGGCCATTCCCGGCGGAACGAAGATGGCGAGGCCTTCGGCCAGGGCGCGGTTCAGGACAGAACCTTTGACCGGATAGATCAGCGTTTTGTTATCCATAGGCAAACTCCTTGCGTTGTTTGAAAAAGCTACATTATTTTCAGGATTTCCACGGCTTCGGCGGGGTCGTCAGGGGCGTTCGCGGCGTCAGCCGGCAGACCGAGCCAGTATCGCGCTTCGACATCCCCCAGGTCCGCCGCCTTGCGATACCATTTCACGGCTGATGCCGGCGCAGGTCCTTTGAAACTATTTTTCACTTGTTTTTTCATTGTCGCGATGTTTTGCCGGATATGGAGCATTGTCCTGCCGTTTCACGGAACTCAGCGATTTTTATTGAAATAATAATCGCGGTCTCCTTCCAGCGCCTTGATATAGTATGCGTTTCTGGCGGAGCCGAACGAACCGCCCTGCAGGTCGCGCGATATCTCGTAACAAGCCTTGGAATCGACCGGCATCAGCAGGAACCAGACCCCGATAATCAGAGACGGAACCAGCCAAAGGAGAACTTCAATAAGATCGAGATCGTTCATCATGGAAGTGTCCACCGCATTGTGGGACAGCTTCCCGGCGACAAACAGGATGACGAACAGCAGGATCACAAAGAATGTCAGCCAGCCGGACCACTCGACGGGACTCAGCAGGAACCAGCTGAACACACTGAAATACGGGATCGTAAAGAAGGAAAAATCTTCAAAACTGAAATCAAGATTGAAATCATCAAGAAACCTTCCGACGACCGGGAAAATGAGCAGCAGGAACGACAGCGCCCCGCAGAGGACCAGACCGCCCGAAAATCTGGAGAAGAAGAACGACCAGCGATAGACCGCGAAGAAGGAAAAAGCCACAAAACCCGCGTGTCCGAGATTCACCCAGCGGCTTAAAAGGCAACCGCCCCAAATACGGGCATAGAGTATGGCGCAGAGGACGGCCGAGGCCAGCCAGATCGCGCCGGCCTTCATGGCATGATTTCCGGACTCGGAAAGAAGGGCGAACCAGCCGGTTTTCCCCCAGAGGGAAATGACTGTGAAGACGAGCATGAAGGCGCAGAAGGCAAAAAAGGAAAACTTTCGCGCCAGGCTTATGCAAATGGCGTTCCGCCGTGTTGTTCCATCATCGGAAAAAATGCGTTCGAGACACATTTCCTGATAATAATAATTCGGGTAATTCAGGACATTTCGAAGGTTCCACGGGAAGAAAGACGCCAGGTCCGGCTGTTCGTCCGCCAGCGTTTTCCAATCATCCCTGTCGAGCTTGTTCCATCGGCACTTGTCCTTGAACTCCGGCCTGCCGGAAAGCAGCTCCACCCAGTCTTTTCCATCCAGCAGGTTCCAGTTGCAGAATCTGTCCAGCGCCGGATGTTCCTTCAGAATGCGGACCCATTCTTTACCGGTCGCGACCCGGCTCCAGTCTCGGTATTTTTCCCATCCCATTTTCACGACGACGGAAAGAGGCAGGGCGTTGACATCGACATAATGTCGAATCCGGTCGGCCGCGTTCCCGCTTAGAGACGCACAGTGTTCGTTGCCGAGACTGCCCCATGCGCAACGATCCGCGTACTCCGGCCGATGACGCAGAAGTTCCACCCAGTCATGCCCCTTGAACTCGTTCCAGCGGCAGCGTGCGAGAATCTCCGGCGTCAGGACGTCTTTGAGCGTATCGCCGATCAGAAGCTCCGTCCATTGCGCGGGGGAGAACCGCCCCCAAGGGCAGAGGTCGAGGATGCCTTTCGGCAGGAGGCGCACGACGGCCTCGTCCTTCAGAAGCTCCACCCATTTCTCAGGAGAAACCGCTCCCCAGTTGCAGAGTTTCATCGTCCATGGATGGGTCTTCAAATACGGGATGAAATTCCCGCCGCTCCTCAGTTCCAGCGCCGGCATGAATGTTTCCGGGTGAGCCTTTGCAAGCGCGCGCCACTGGTCCAAAGAAAGCTTTTTCCAATGCTCCTTTCCGGAAGCGGCGGTCAAGCCGCAATACCCGGCGAACTCCGGATTCGTCGACAGCAGATCGGTCCAGTTGTCCGCGCCGAAACGGTTCCATGGGCAAAAGCGGATTCCCGTGAAGGAGAAGCCGGACGTCGAACGCAGCAGGGAGAGCCAGTCAGGAACCGTCAATTCCGAACAGATGCGTGAATCCGAGAAGAGATTCTCCAGGACGCGGACGAATGCCGATCCGTTTTTTTCATGATTGACCGAAGAAGATATGAGACTCCGCCGAATCCGTGTCAGGCATTCGCCGTACGTCGCGCATTTGCTCTCCGCGGCGTTCCGGAACCATGCGGCCGCTTTGTCGGGATCCGGCTTCATCCCCTCTCCGCCCGACAGGTGCGTTTCCGCAAGCGCAAGGACTAGATCCCCGTATTTCGGGAACTCGGGAAGACGGACGCCGGGATTCCGGGTCCGGCAGAACGCCAGGAAAGCGAGGATCTTCCGCGACGCGCAGCCGTGTTTGGACGAGAGCAGACACGATTTGCAGTCTCGGTTGCAGCCGTCCGGAAGGATCGAGGGATGACACCAGGCCGCCCGAATGCCCGCGGCGTCCGTCACCGCCTGGGAGAAGGAATGAAGGACCGACCGGATTCCGACGATCCCCGGAACGGAAAACGACGTGCCGTCGAATTCGAACGAGGAAGCCTTCAGCGGCCGATCGCCGGCAAACAGCGCAACGCAGGACGGGCCGAAATCCGCTTCCAGGGCGGAGACGCTTTCGGGGATCGTGATCGTCCGGAGGGCGTCGCACCCATCGAACGCTCCTTTTTCTATGGTCTCCAATCCTTCCGAAAGGATGACGGATTCCAGCGCGCGGCATTGCAAGAACGTGCCGCTGCGTATTGTCTTGACGGTTGACGGGATCGCGATCGACTTGAGGTTGCAGCAGTCTTCAAACGCCTTGCTCTGGATAGTCCTCAGGCCTTCGGAGAGTTCGACGGTCTGCAGCGCGCCGTTCTTCCTGAACGCCCCGCTGCGTATCGTTTCGACGGTCGTCGGAACCGCGATCTTCCTCAGGCCGGTTTTCGCAAAAGCCCCGGATGCGATCTCCGTGATTCCGTCCGGAACCGCATATTCCGTCGCGCCGCAATCCTTATCCTGATACGATTTGAAGACCGTTCCGTCGAATTCCACCTGAATCCCGCGGGAGGCGTCGGCCTTCCGGCTGAGGGCCAGCGCGGTCATGACGCTCTGCTGCGTTCCGAACCCGACGGCATAGCAGTCGCCCAGCTTCTTCAGAATCCTGTAAGACGGCGCGGGGAAGTCCGTCGCCGCGGCTTTGATCAGATTGAAATAATCCGTTTTCAGGAACGGTTCGCTCTCCATTCTTTTGCGATTCGAAAACAGACTGTCGGCCAATTTGCAGAAGGATTCGCTGTTCCACGGGTTCAGCACGAAGAAATACAGCTCGCTGTCTTCGCAGAGCTGCGGCGTCGGATCGAACTGCTCGGCCTGCATCGCTCCGCGGACTTTCACGATCCAGGAACGCTCCATGACGGAGGGACTGTCCTCGGGCAGCGATTTCAGGAGCTTTTCCGCATCCGTCCTGCATTTCGTCACCCTGGTCTGTTCATAGAGCTTTGTGAGATATATGATCTCGCGGCATTTCAGCAGGACGCTGCCGCGCCACAGGACTTCGGCGCGGTCCAGAAGCATCCTTGCAAACTCAAACAAGTCTTTGGTCGCTTTCGCGCCGAACGTCTTCTCAAGCGTTTCCCTGACATTTTCCGGGAAAGGGCGCCCTTCCAGAGCCTGATCGATCAGGACCAGATAAACGCCGAGCATGTCGTTTCCGGGCATGAACGCCAGTTCCACGATCTGATTCGCAACACCGGCTGCCGACTCGGCGGAAAAGTCCGGCTGCGTCGCGCCTCCCCTCAGCTTCAGGGCCGTTTTCAGCACGGACACGAGATCGCCATCCTTTTGCCGCGAAGCGATCTTCAATGCGGCGTACAGCCGCCGCGCCATGACCCCGGCGTCATACTTATACGGATCGGCTTTCGCGATCCTCTGGAGCATCGCATAAGCGTCCCTGACATTGCCCTTCGCAAAGAGGTTGACATCGATGTTCGGATAATCGTCATGGCGGCAATCCGGCTCGTTCCGTATCACTTCCGCGTGCAGTTCCGCGGCCCGGTCCGGCCTGATTCTGAATCTGGTCTCAATTTTCCCGATCTGTTCCGGAGAAAGCGCTTTCGTTCCGTTTTCGCGCGCGGCTCGGAACGCGGCCTTGTATTCGTCTTCCTTGCACGTCTCGCACCAATTCAGATTCCGGTCATAGCAATCCTTGCAGGTGATCTTATGGCATCTGGAACAGTCATGGGTGTCGGAAACAGCCCTGTTCCCGCGGCAGACATGGCACATGACCAGCGTTTTCGACTCGTCCTTGACAAAGGTTCCGCCGCCCGCGACATGGATGTTCTCCTGTTTCCCGATCGAGGTGATGTGTACGTCTCCCGCAATGTCGTTCTCATTGCCGATGGATACGGAAGCCGCCGCGCCGAAATCCGCATTCCCATCCCCGCCCCGTTCGGCGGAAATACGCACATCTCCCACGACCATATTGCCGTCGCCAAAGGAAACGGAGGCTTTTCGCGCCGCACGGGGCGCGCCGGCCGGGAAACGGTGTCCGCATTCTTTGCAGAATTTGGAATCGTCGCTGATCTCAACGCCGCAATCGGGGCATTTCATGGTATCGCAACCTCAAATCATCAGGGGGGGAGACAGGAAGGCGGGAATCAACGCTTTTCAAGCCTCAGTCCGCAATTGTCGCAGAAAACGGCGGCGTCTTCAACGGGGCGATGGCAGCGCGGGCATTCCGCGGAGAACGGACGGGAACCCGGTGCGCCGGACGTTCCGGGCATCCGGTTCATCGAGGGCTGCTGCCCCATCATGCCGCCGAACGCGCTGATCGTGGTCTTCATTCCGTCGACGAACCGGTCGCTGTTTGCGTTCGCATCCGCACGGGTGCGCTCTATCTCCTCCTGTTTCATTTGGAGAAGCTGTTGCATAAACTCCATGGATTTGTCGTTCCGCGCGGCAAGAGCCTGCGCCGCTTCAGGAGAGATATTGGGATTCGAGGCCATGATCTGCTCGGGAGTCATATCCTTGTAAATCCGCGTGATTTCGCGCTGGTTTTCGGCGCGCACCGCCTCCGTTTCGAGATTGCGGAGATGCTGCGCGTTCTCCTTTTCCTGGCGGATCGTCTGGAGCTGCCGCAGGCGTTCCAGCCGTTTCAGACGGTCCTGGTGGTTCAGGTCGGAGTCCTGTTCCTTTCTCATGCGGTCCATCTCAAGTTCCGTACGGAAATGTTCCGTCTGGAAGCCGTCCTTTTTGCGCTCCTGTTCGATCTGATGGTCCAGCCGGTCCTTCTCGGCCTGCATCTCCCATTCGAGTTTTTTCCGGTCCAGCTCCTGCTGGTTCCGCATGGTGGCAAGCGACAGTATCTGAATGTCGTTCAGGTCGCGCAACCTGGCGTCGTGCGTGATCTCATGGCGGAGGTTGTCCATCTCCCGCTGGCGCAGCAGGCCGTTTTTCGCGAACTCCTGCATCGCGGCTTCGACTTCATCCGCACTCTTCGCCTCGCGCAGCATACGCTGGGCGGCGAGCATCATGTTGAACTTGGCCTTCTCGTCTTCCGTCAGAGACATCTCTTCATAAATCGTTTCCCTTGCGGCGGCCAGCGAGACGTCCATCTGCTCCAGCGAGACGCTCTGCGCATCGTCCTTCCGTCTCGCCGAAAGACCGTGCGCGTTCCGGATGTCACGCATCCTCAAATCCTGCTCGCTTCTCGCCTCCTCCATCCTGGAGAGGAAGACGTTCCGCCGCATGGTCTCCTCCAGCGTCCGTTCCGAAACGTACAGATCCTCTCTCAGCCGACGCAGGCCGTCGAGTTCGGCGTTCGACGCGGTGAGGCTGACGATGTTCACAACGGAGATGAACGGATGCACCTGCGGAACGGCGGCCTGAAGCCGGGCGAGAAGGCGATCCTGCAGCTCCGCGTTGAAATTGACCTGTTCGGGAGAGACCGTCGCGAAGAACATATCGATCTCTCTGCGGAAGGACGGTTCAAGCGTCTCCGCGATCTCCTTCAATGCGACCATCTTCCGGTCGCCGGAAAGAATCCGGGAATAGAAGGCCGCGATGTCGGTGACGCGGCACAGTGTCTGGAGACCGATCTCGCTGCGAAGATTCGCCGTGTTGGCTTCCGGGAACGTAAAGACCAGCGGGAAATCCGTTGTGCGGACCAGCACAATGGAAACAGGCGGGATGTTGGCGGGGATGCGGTTGGTCAGGCCGGCCGCGGCGGCGTTCCGGGCGCGTTCGCGGCTGCGTCCGGGGAAGAACGACACGATCCGGTTCACGAAGCTGCCGAAGAGTTTCTTCTTGTCGGGTTTCTTCTTGTCTTTATCGGCGGAAGCATCCTTTTTCTGCTTCGTGTCCACCCCGAGATCCTTGAAGGGATAGCTGCCGGCGCCGAGCTGCGCGGTCAGTTTCCCGTTGAAGAAGAACAGCGCCATGACGCCGTCCTGAATCGAGACGCCCTTGACTTCCCTTCCGTACGCGGCGATGTCGTTTTCGTCGATCTTGACCGCGATCTGTTCGGGGAGGATGTTCCAGTGGATGAAGGATCCGATCAGGGTAAAATCCTTGGACGGAGAGGGAGGAACTCCTGGCTCGGCGTTCTCGGCGGGCGGATTCTCCGCACCGGCAAGCTTCGTTCCGCAAGCCTTGCAGAACCTTGCGCTCTCGGGCCACTGCTGTCCGCAGTTCGGGCACACGCGCCCGGCAGGCTGCGCTTCCCCGGCCGACGGATCGTCTTTGCCGTCCTTCCCGGAAGACCGGAGGTCTTGCGGGCGGATGCGCTTTGCAAAACCGCCCATGCCGTCAGCGGTTCCGGCGGAACCGCCCGCGGACCGGAACGAAGCGGCGTTCCCGGGCTTCGACGCGGAACGGGCAGCCGCTTTCGGGGAGTCATGCTTTTCCGAGTCCGGATCATCGCCGCATTCGTCATCGGAACCGAAGTCGACGTCATCGTTCCGGCGCGCTCTTTCCATTCGTTCCAAAAGGTTATCGTACCGGTCATGCCAGTAGTCAGGGAAATCCTGACGCCATTCGACGACCCGCTCCCCCTTCATGATCTCGTCCACGAACCGGTCGAACGCGTCTTCGTCCTCCTCGCTGCTTTCGGAAGGCACGCCATTCTCGCCCGGCACGAATTCATAGTGCTTCCACGAAAACGGAACGCTTTCCTGGGATTCATTCATGTAGATGCAGTTGGGTTCTCCCTGGTCCCAATACCTATGCCACGTTATTTTCGAACAGAGTTTCCGCTCCAGGAAGACGCCGAGAAAACCAACGGCGTTCTCCCAATACCAGCCTTTGGCCCAGCGCGGCGAGATTCCCGCCACGTAGAATCCTTCGCTCCGGGGGAAGGAATCCGATTCGCGATCAAGTTCAAAACCATAGGTCGGGATTCCGCCGACATAGATGTTGCCTTCGTCATTGTCCTCGCCAAAATGCGTTTTGAAGAGGTCATTGTATCCCTGCAGAAAAGCGCGGATTTTTTCCATTGATTCTTCGGTCGCTCCATGGAAGATGATCGTGTCGCTTTCGTAAATGCCCATTCTTGTTTTCTCCTCTGTTTGCATCCGCCTCCCCGGCAGACGTCTTTATTTGATTCGCTTGTGTTTTCCCGACTTGTTTCCCGTTCATTCGGAACCGGACGTTTTTTCCTGGTCTTCCGGTCTCCCCTCCGGCGCGACGGCATCGACGGTCAGCGTTCCGGCCGCATAGCTCTTTTTCGTGTTCTCCGTTTTCACGCCGGAGACCCTGACGCGTTTCCCGTCGTAGGGAAGAAGCCCGTTGTTTTCAAACGGATTGTCTCCTCTCAAATAGAGCTTGTAGACGGCATCCCGGTTGACATACAGGAACGGGAACCTTCCCTCGCTTTTGGTTCCTTCGTTGACCATGAGAAAAATGACCGTTCCGGCAACTTCGACCGGTTCTTCCTGATGTCGACTCATTGCAATGTCTCCTTTCGTCACTTGGAAACACCCGCGTCAAGGATGTTGCCGTTTTTGTCAAAATAGACTGTAACAAAACTCCTTCCGCACTTCGACTCGTAAGAATACGTTTTGTTGTACAGGTTTCCGTTTTGCAGCCGATAGGTTTTCTGCGAGAGACCGATGTTCTTCATGTGCGTTCCGTCTCCCTGGTGGAACGGGATGATCTGCGCCACATAAGCGTCGATTATCGATTCGATCTCGGCGCTGACTTCCGCCAGATACATGTCCGCGGCGCGCAGGACATCCGGCACAGGAACACAAAGCCCCTTCGGAACTCCGCCGAGCGCCTTTTTGACCATTCCTTTCACCATTCCCTTGCGTTTGTTTTTTCCCGTACAGGCGGAGGGATCCCCGTAAAGGGCGAATTCCGCGACCGTCAGGATGTCGTCGGGAAGCGGGCTGCTGTGCTTGCTCAACAACGCCTTGAGACCGAGAAGATGCGCGTCTCCGGCCGTTTCGCCGCATACGACGTGTTTCAAAAAGTCTCCGACGACAATATCGGCCCAGTTTCTTTTCTCCGGAATATGCCATCCCAGCGCGATCCTGCTGGACCCAAGAAAAGCCAGACACTTGTTGCGCATGGCGGTTTTCAGGATGGATTCCTCTATCGTGTAGCCGATATACCTTGCGCCATAGCAGGCCTCGACGCCAAGGAAAAAAGGAACGGAATAATCGCTGAAAACATCGGGAGAGACGGCTTCCGGATAATCCCAGCCGCTTTGTCCGCGCCAGTATTTTTCCATGTCATGTCCATGCAAGTTGAAGAAAAGGATATTGAAATCCTCTCCCGAGCGTTTCAGCATCTCCTCCGTATCCGCAAGTTCCACGTCGGGAGAAACGGCCACATCCTCGGAATTGCTGCGGAAATGTTCGTATTCGAATTGCGATTCATCCTCCCAGACTTGTGCGCTTAGCCCGAAGGTGCGTATTTCATCCATGGAGCCGATCCCCTCCGCAGCGTTCTCAAAATACCTCCGGAATCCCTCGAAATCGCCATCCGAAGTCGGCAGCCGCCCCACCCGGAGAGCGTCGTTCAGATTGAATTTCTGGCCTTCCCACGGGGAAACCGCGTCCAGCACGACATAGGCGAAATCCGAATCCACGTCGGCGTCCTGATTGTTCGATTTGCTTCTGTTCTCCCATGTCGCGACATCGACGATCCCTTCATTTCCAAGGATGAACAGATATTTCGGGCGGGCGACGTCAATCGCCTGCCGCAGAAACGCCACGATTTCTTCTACGCTGTTCGGAACGGAGCCGCCGAAGGCAACGGAATTCCGATCCATCCGAAGCAGATAGTAATCCACGCCGCGCTGTTTCGCCGAGGCGATATAGCCGGAAATGACGCCCGCGGTCTCGGATTCCGATGCGCCGAGCTGAGACGCGAGCGCGGAAAGATTTGTCAGAATGATGCCGAGTTCCTTTTCCCCCATCGCTTTCTTCGCCGCGGCCTCCCATTCAAACGTCCAGCTGAACGAATTGAAAAGCTCCATGTTTTCACGGCTGTCATCGCCGAACAGCCCCTTCTGCGGATTCGGCGAATCCTTTTTCCGTTTTCCGGAGACCGTTTGGAGCGTTCCGGGCATCTGTTTCGCGCCGCACTGGTCGCAGTACGCATCTCCCGGCTCCAGTTTCGCGCCGCACTGGTCGCAGTAGGCCGCCGGGGCGTCCGATCTCGTTTTCACGTTCTTTTTTCCAAAAGCCGATGGAGCGAACGGCATCTGTTTCGCGCCGCACTGGTCGCAGTACGCATCTCCCGGCTCCAGTTTCGCGCCGCAGTTTTCACAATAAGCCATGTCGCAACCATTCGTCCTTTCTTTGTTTTCATGCTGAATTCGCCTCGCATTCCGCAGGCGGATCAGCCCTTGCCATAATTATACAACGCCCAGTAAAAAAAGCAAGCGGGAAATCGGGAAAAAACGGAAAAAAAGCGGTTCGGACGCCTTCGCCGGTTCAGAACGGAGGAAAAGACTTCAGGCAGACGGATGCACCGGATGCACTGGGGGCGCCGGCTTTAATTTCCGCGAAACGTTTTTTCAGCGGACGGACGGTCTTGTTTCCGCTGCGGCGGAACGCGCCCGCTTCCGGTGGCGTCACATGCCCTGAAAGAGCATGTCGCCCATGAGGCTCCCGTTCTCCTTGGCCTTGCGGAACCAGTCCTGGGCTTCTTTCCAGTCCCGCTCCACGCCCCAGCCCTGCTTGTAGCAAGTGCCTAGCCAGACCTGGGCGTCCGCATAATCCTGTTCCGCGGCCCGACGCAGCCAATAGACGGCATCTTCCCATTTTTTTGAATGCAAATAACTCATGCCAAGTTTGTATTGCGCCTCGATGTTTCCCGACTGGGCGGGTCCGCGAAACCATTTCGCGGCATCGGAATAGTTGCTTTTCCCATAGCAAAGCATGCCGAGCTTGAGCTGCGCCTCGGAATGGCCCTGTTCCGCCGCCTTGCCGTACCAGACAAGCGCCTCGGCATGATCCTGGTCGACGCCGTTTCCGGTCTCGCAGCATTCGGCAAGCTTGAACTGCGCTTCCGCGCTGCCCTGTTCCGCCGCCTTGCGATACCATTTTACGGCCTCGGCATGATTTTTGCTCACGCCGCATCCATTTTCGTAACACGCGGCGAACGCGGCCGTCGCATCCGCATGGCCCTGTTCCGCCGCCTTGCCATACCATGCGAACGCTTCGTCAGGATTTCGGCTTACGTCGTTCCCCTTTTCATAGCGCTCCCCGAGTTTGAACATCGCATCCGCATCGCCCTGTTCCGCGGATACGATCAGGACGGCCATCCTGTCCATGGATTCCGCTTTGGAAATCAGATTCCGCGCGCGATACCACTTCGCCGCCTCGGCGTAGTTCCTGTCCGCGCCGACGCCGTTTTCGTAACACGCCGCCAGCATGCGCATCGACTCCTCATGCCCCTGTTCCGCGGCCTTGCGGTACCACTTCACGGCTTCGGATCGGTCTTCAGCCGTTCCGCGACCGGAATAAAGGCATCCGCCAAGCGCATGCTGCGCCTCGGCATAGCCGTGTTCCGCGGCTTTGCGATACCATTTCACGGCTTCGGGATAATCGCCCGGTCCGCGGCGGTAACGACATTCGCCTAGGATAAACCAGTTTTTTCCGTCTTCGAAGCCCCGTTCCGCGGCCTTGCTGCACCATTGAAACGCCTCGGTCATGTTCTCCTTCGTTCCGATTCCGTAGAAACAGCATTCGCCAAGCCGGCATTGCGCCTTTGCGTAGCCCTGTTCCGCCGCCTTGCGATACCATTTGACCGCCGTTTTGGCATCCTGCTTTACGCCGACGCCGTTCATATTGCATTCGCCGAGCGAATATTCCGCTTCGGGATTGCCCAGACACGATGCCTTGTAATACCACCTCGCCGCCGCCTCCGGATCCTTTTCGACGCCCCGCCCCTCCGCATAACAGACGCCGACCATGTACACGCCTTCGGAATTCGCCTGCTTCGCCGCCTCGAAATACCACTGGAACGCCTGTCCGTCGTCGCGTTCCACCCCCTGCCCGTTCCGGTAACACCAGGCGATGCGGACCTGCGCTTCGTCGTTGCCCTTTTCCGCGGATGCAAGAAACCATTGCGCGGCGTCCTGATAATTCCGCTCGGCGCAGGCTGCTTCCCCCTTCGCGAATTCCTCCAATCCCGCCTTCGGACTCTTTCCGCAGGAAACGAGAACGGCGCACAGGATCAGCGCGAGGGAAAGGAAACGATTGTTTTGAATCACGCGTTTGCGGCGTTTTATCATAGAAAAACCTTCACAGATGAATTGAAAACAATGTAATATATCCGTTTTTCCGCCGATTGCAAGCCGTATGGAAAAAAACGCTGAAATCGCAGGCGAAACGAACCGCATGGCGTCGTTTTGCGGTTTCTCCCGTTTCCGGCTTGACATCGCACACATGCGGGTGTATATTCAATCGAATCGCGGACTCCGCCTGAACCAAACGGGTCCGGGAAACGGATCTGTCTGCCGACTCCGGCGTTCAGGCCGCAGATGCGGCCAGGTCCGCCAGTCTCCGGCAGGATGGAACGGCGCAGAAGCAACCCCCTGAAACGAAACGCAAAACAGAAAGAGGCCAGACAACATGAATCCGACACAGGGAACGAAATACCATGTAAGCCCGTCAGGATCCGACCGCAACCCCGGAACGGAGACGAAACCGTTCGCCACGATCCAGCGCGCGGCGGATTTGGCCATGCCGGGCGACTCCGTAATCGTACACGCGGGAGAATACCGTGAATGGGTCGATCCGAAAATGGGCGGAACCGGCGACAGAAACCGCATCACCTATGCCGCGGCCGAAAACGAACGTGTCGTGATCAAAGGCTCGGAAAGAATCGTCGGGTGGATCCGGGAAAAAAACAGCACGGTGTGGAAGGCCGCGGTTCCCAACGCGCTGTTCGGAGATTTCAACCCGTTCGCCACATGGCTTTACGGCGACTGGATGGTGTCGCCCATGTATCCGACGCTGCACCTTGGGGAAGTCTACCTGAACGGGAAATCCTTTTACGAGGCAGCTTCCCTGGAGGAAGTCAGAAAAGCGGAGAAACGGCTGACCGGACGCAATTACCCGTGGAAGACCTACCGGGAGCCGATCCCGAATCCCGACGACACGATCTACCAGTGGTACGCGGAGGTCGATGCGGACAACACCTGCATCTGGGCGAATTTCCACGATGCGGACCCCAATGCGGAACTGGTCGAAATCAACGTCAGGAAATGCGTTTTCTACCCGAGGCAAAGCGGGCGGAACTACATTACGGTCTCAGGGTTCGAACTGGCGCACGCCGCGACGCCGTTCGCTCCGCCGACCGGCGACCAGCCCGGACTGATCGGCCCCCATTGGAGCAAGGGCTGGATCATCGAAAACAACCACATCCACGATGCGAAATGCTCCGCCGTAAGCCTGGGCAAAGACGAGAAGACGGGCGACAACTGCTTTACGAAAACCAGACGGAAGCCGGGCTACGCCTGCCAGTTCGAATCGGTGGCAAAGGCCCTGCTCCTGGGGTGGAACAGGGAAAACGTCGGATCCCACATCGTCAGGAACAACGTGATTTACGACTGCGGACAGAACGGCATCGTGGGCCACATGGGCTGCATTTTCAGCGCGATAACCGGCAATGAGATTTTCAGAATCGCGACCAAGCACGAGTTCTTCGGATGGGAAATCGGCGGCATCAAGCTGCACGCCCCGATCGACGTCCTGATCGCCGGAAACCACATCCACGACTGCACCCTGGGAACCTGGCTCGACTGGCAGACGCAGGGTGCGAGAATCAGCGGAAATCTCTACAGGGCTAACGTCCGCGACCTCATGGTCGAGGTGTCGCACGGCCCGTACGTGGTCGACAACAACATTTTCGCGTCCCCATACAGTTTCGAAAACATGTCCCAGGGCGGCGCGTATGTACACAACCTGGTCCTTGGAAACGCATTGCACCGAAGTGTCCTGAACCGTTCGACGCCCTATCATTTCCCGCACACCACCGCGCTCATGGGCACGTCGTTCGTCTACGGCGGCGACGACCGCTTCCATCAGAACATCTTCGTCGGCGGAGCCGACAATTACGGGCAGACGGATTGCGTCTTCACCGGCACGGGAGCCTACAACGGACGCCCGGATTCCTATGAAAAATACATCGAAGAAATCGAGGCGGCGTTTCCCCAGAACGGCATCCCGGGCGACGAGAATCTCTATATCCAGGTGCAGCAGCCCGCCTATATCGCCCGGAACGTCTACGGCAATGGAGCGGAACACTACGACGGGGAAAAGGATTTCACGGAGAAGGACGGCGGCTGGAACATCCGCTTCGAAGCGAATGAACCGGCTGCGTCCGGACAGGACGACATGTCCGCCGCGGAATTCATCGGAAAGAGACGCGGATCCGTGTTCCTTGAAATCGACGCCGACGACAAGCTTCTTGCGCAGAGGACGAAGCTGCTGACGACGGCGGATCTGGGCGAAACCAGAGTGAGCGAGGCGTTCTTCGAAAACCCCGACGGCTCGGATATCGTCTTCGACCGAGACTATCTCGGACAGCCCCGCGCGAACGGCAGCAATCCGGTCGGACCGTTCGCCGGACTCAAACCGGGCCGCAACCGCATCTGCGTCTGGTAAGCGGTTGTCGTCCGGCCCGAACAAGGTTGAACTCAAAAGAAAAAAGATTTCGCCCGGTTCCCCACCCCTGCGGAACCGGGCGTTTTTTTTCAGGATGGCCTTTCCCCGGTCAATCGGCGAACGGGGAAACGCCCCGGAGCCTCTCCGGCGTTTCGTCTTACGCCAGCATGCTTTCCCAGGCGGAACGTCCGTCCGATTCCGAGAGAGAGGAGACGGAATCGTTCGCCAGAACTTCCGCATCGTACGAACCGAAATACAGACCGTCCGGCATGTTCAGGCCGCATCCCGCGATCGCGGATTCGTCCTCCGGCATGTCGAGCGCAGCCTTGGAAATCACGGATTTGATTTCGGCGGTTCCGACTGTGACCGATATTTTGTAGTCGGCGCTGCCGCCCTTCTTCGCGTTCGGGGACTCCATGCTGAAGTAGTATTCGCCCGCATCGAGCTGAATTTGATCGGTCGTCGTTCCGTACAGGTATTCCTCCCAGCAGTAGTCCTGGATGCTCGTCTTCTGAAGGGAGACCAGTTTCTTCGTCTTCGTGTTGTATTTCCAGATCGTGAAATTCGTGACTTCCGAAGACTGGATCTCGAAGCGGAGATTCGTCTTTTCTCCTTCCACAGTGAATTTCCTGTAGTCGACGGCATCTTCGTAGCCGACCCAGTTCCTCACTATGTCATCTTTGCTTTCGCCCAGCGTTCCGATGTCGTATTGTTCGGCAAGGCCCTTCCATTTGTCGTCTCCGTTGTCGGGCGTTCCGAAGAACTTGCTGTCGCTGGTGTCGAGGTACACGTAGTAGTATGCGTTGCCGCCCTTCGAGGCGTTCGTGGACTCCACCGAGAGGTAGTAGTCCTTGCCGCCCTCGAGGATGACCCCCTTCGTTTCGGCATAGTATTCTTTCAGGGATGAGACGGCCCCCTTTGCCCCGCTTTCCTCCCGCTCTTTCAGCGCGGTCGACTGCTGCGACACCATCTTCGAGCCGTTCCACTCCCAGATCGTGAACTTCGCGGCGTCCGTGGCAGTGATCTGGAAACTCAGCATGGCCTTGCCGTCCAGATGGATCTTCTTGAAGTCGATCTCGTCCGTGTATCCGACATAGTTTTTGTAGTGGTAGGAATCATACGACATGGGGCCGTTCGTGTCGAACTCGATGCTGCTGTACATCTCTTTGGTGATCGTGAGCGCATCGGAATTCAGGACCGCATTGCCGACCGTCTTTTTCTTCTTGTTCTCCCAGCCGTTCCCGTTATTCGTATCGTCGCTATGGTCGCTGTCCGGGGACACGGCCTTAACCACCTTGATCTTCTTCACGGTCGCGCCTTTCGCCGCGATGATGAGGGAGCCGTAGCTGCTCGTGACATTCGTGACCTTCGCGCCTTTGCTGACGAAAAGGCGTGCGCCGTATTCCAGCGTGATGTCGGATGCGATCCCGCCGCTGGAAATATAGAATGCCGCACCATTCCGGTAACCGCCGCTGCAAAGGGTGGCGCTGTTCAGAATGCCGCCTTCTTCGACGTATCCGTAATAGCCGCTGCTGACCGTGACGTTAACCGCGGAGCCGCCGGCGACAGACATGTATCCATTGAGTGTGACATCCGTTGCCGTGCCGCCGTAGACAATAAGCTCGCCGCCGTTGGCCTCGACGCCGCTTGCGGAACCGCCTTTGTAGACGGCAAGACAGCCGCCGTTGTAGATCGTCGTTTCGTCCGCGGAGCCGCCGTCGAATACGTACATGCTCCCGTAGTTTCCGACATTGGTCCTTTCCGCCTTGCCGTCGGACATCACATACATTTCATCGTTCTTCGTGAATTTGATCCCTGTTTCCTCAACCTGCCCCAGAGTCCGGTCCGATACCTCATCTGTCTGCTCGGTAAGTTCACCGTTGGTTCCGACATATACGCCGGAGAGCCCGCCGGCGAACGTGACCTTTGCGCCGCCGTAGATGTTCAACTCCCCGTTGAACGGGGTCCATTCGACATCCGTCGCCGTGCCGTTGTAGACGCCGAGGCTTCCCCCGGATTCGACTTTGATACCGGACGCTGTGCCTTTGGAAATGTACATATACCCGCCGTTGCAGATCGTGACATCGCCTGCCTTGCCACCGGAGGAAATACCCAGTAAGCCATTTTCGAAGATCGTGACGGTTTCCACTGTGCCGCCGCTGGACACATCCATATAGGAATAGCCTTCTCCGATCCCGACCTTCGTCTGCAGCGCCTTGCCGCCTTTCCAGACAAACACGCTTCCACCGGACGTGATTTCGAGGCCGGACGCCACGCCGCTTTTCGCGACATACGCGGATACGCCTTTCTTGAGCGTTTCGGAAACGAGTTCTTTCGTATTGCTTACGAACGCGCCGTCCGAACCGACATAGACGCCGGAATACTTGCTGGTGAACGAGACCGAGGCGCTCCAGATGTTGACGACCCCGTCGCCCGGCGTCCACTTGACCTTCGTCGCCGTGCAGCCGGTGAAAAGACCGATGCTCGTGCCGGAGCCGATCGTGAGGCCCTTGATCGTGCCGCCGTAGGCCGCCAGCCGGCCCGCATACTGGTCTTTTGAAGGATCGGAGATGCCGCCCAGGAATGTGATGTTGCTCACGACCGCGCCGCTGCCGATGTACATGCTGCCGCCGGTTTTGACCGTGATGCCGCTTGCTTTCGCCTTGCTTTGGTAGACGTCCATGCTGGCGCTGTTTTCCAGCGTGATCTTGTTCGCCGTGCAGTTGCTGCTGACGCCCAGTCTGCCGCCGTTGAAGGTGGCGCTGTTCAGCTTGCCGCCGGAGTAGACGTAAATACCGCCATGATCTACCGTGGCGCGGTTGATCGTGCCGCTGTAGAAGGAAATGTAACCTCCGTTTATCGTGAGGTCGTTGATCGTGCCGCCGCCGGAAGACACCACGCCGCCGGCGTTTTCGAGCTTGAGGCCGTTGACCGTTCCGCCGCTGAGGACGAACCATCCTGAGGAAGTGATCGTGGCGCCGCTGACCGTGCCTTTGGAGACGATCATGCTGCCGCCGCTGCTGACCGTGGTTTTCGTCGCCTTGCCGCCCTTGGAAATGATCATGCTGCCGCGACTGTTGACCGTGGTATCGCTTGCCGTTCCGCCGCTGGAGACATGCAGATAGCCGCTGGAGTTGACCGTGGTGTCTCTTACCGTTCCGCCTTTGGACACATGCATTTGACCATATTCGTTGACCTCGGTCTCGATCGCCGTTCCGCCTTTTGACACATGCATTTGACCAGACTGATTGACGGCGGTATAGTCCGCCGTGCCGCCTTTCAGGACCTTGAGGAGGCCGCTGATGTTGACGTCGACGCAGAACGCGGACGATCCGGCCTTGATCTCCTTTGTCGCGTAGGTCAGTTCGCCGGTGAAGACATTCGGATCGAGCTCGCCGACCATGACGGAAAGCACATTCTTCTTGTTCAATGTCAACGCGTATTTTACGCCGCCGATCTCTTTCGTGCCGTCCGCGACAGCGAGCGTACCCAATTCCACGCCGGAGGTGTTCACGACCGTGATGGTTGCGTTGAAATCCGCCGCATTTCCGGCAAGACGGTAGGACCCGGCTGTCTCGGCCCCGCTGACCGTGAGCGTAAATCTCGGCATGACTTGAATGCACGAAAGATCGTTCACGAGTACGGTGTTGAACGGGGCGACATCGGAAATATCGAAATCAAGAATCCCCTCTTCATAATTCCAGCCTGAAATGACGGCTCCATACTCGAACGTCATTCGTCCGGTCAACTTTCCACCAAGCATGAGTTGGCCGTTTGCCTTGACCGTGACATTGCTCGCCACGCCGCCGTCATAGATGACGAGGTTGCCGTAGGATTTGACCAAAGTGTCGTTTGCGACGCCGCCGGATTCAACATAGAGTTTCCCTTGATTGAGCCATCCGCTGCTGCCGCTGAGCGTAGCGCTGTTCGCCATACCGCCGGAGTTCACGAACATCCAAACCCCATGATTGACCGTCGTACGGTTTGCCACCCCGCCACCGTAGGCATAGAGACAACCGCTGGAATAGATCGTGGTGTCGTTCGCCACGCCGCCATTGGAAATATAGAGGCTGCCATTGGATCTGACTGTGGTGTTATTCGCCGTACCGCCATCCATCACATACATCTCATAGTCGTCGTAAAGCGTCTTGCCATCCATGACCGCGGTGTTGGAGAGCAGTTTATCATACTCTCCGTAGTAAACGCCGGAATACTGGCGGACAAATGTCGCATTCGCTCCTTCATATACATACGCATGGCCTTCGCACGGAGTCCAGTCAATATCTGTAGCCGTGCCGCCGGATTCAACTTGGAGCACGCCTTTTGAATTGACTATGACGCCGTTTGCGGTTCCGCCGGACAACACTTCGACTACGCCCGAATCATACTTGTAATCGCCGCCGCTGATCGCGATGCTGTTTGCCATGCCGCCAGAGTCGATTTTGAGGCCGCCGCTGGTATTGACCGTGATGTTGTCCACCGTGCCGCCGAATTTAACGTGGACAGAACCGCCGGAGTTGACCGTAGTGTTGCTTGCATTGCCGGATATGATTTCCATTTGCCCGGAAGAGTTTACCGTGGTATGATCCGCCGAACCGCCGGACACCTGCATAAATCCTGATGAATTGACCGTGGTGTTGTCCACCACACCTTCGCTCATCACATACATCTCACAGGCGCTCGAAAGTGTCATGCCGTACACCGCCGCGGCGTTTTCGAGCAATTGGCCGCCCGAACCGTAATAGACGCCGGAGTACTCGTTGGCAAACGCAGCATATCCTCCACTGCCAACATTAACCCGGCCTTCGCATGGTGTCCATTCGATATTCGTTGCGGTGCCGCCGGAACCGACATAGATACTGCCGCCGGCATTGACCGTAACGCTGTTTGCCGTTCCTCCGTAGATATTGACGAAACCACTTGAGTTGACCGTGACGCTGTTTGCCACGCCGCCTTCGGAGAGGTTAAGACTGCCACCGGAGTTGAGCACGATCCTGTTTGCGATACCGCCGGACCCGACACTTGGTCCGCCGTAGGCGTTGACCGTGACGTCGTCCGCGATTCCGCCGGATCCGACATAGAGGCTGCCGTCGCTGATGTTGCTCGCGATGCCGCCGGAATAAACCTCTATGGAGCCATTCGTGACGCCTTCCGCCACGCCGCCGTTCATTATGCAAAGTCGGCAGTCGCCAGTCAGTGGCATGGTGATGGGATCCCAAACCAGGCCGCTCGCCAGCAGATGGTTGTCCGAACCGTAATAGACGCCGGTATATTCGCGGGCAAATGTTACGGACGCGCCCGGTTCAACCGAGACACGCCCCTCACAGGGCGTCCAGTCGACATCCGTCACCGTGCCGCCGGAATACACATAGAGAAAGCCGGATTCGATCGCGATGCCGTTTGCCACGCCGCCGTTATAAGCGTACATATATCCGACAGAGAGCGTGGTGCTGTTCGCCACGCCGCCGGAATTGATGGTGAAATAGCCTTCCCACTGGGCAACCGTGGTACTATTCACCACGCCGCCGAAATAAACGTTAAGATGACCATGTTCATTGACTGTGGTGTTGTTCGCCAAACCGCCGAAGGAGACGTTCAGCATGCCGCCTAATTCGACAGTGGTGTCGATCACCACACCGTCGGAGAGGACAAACATGGAATCGTAGCTTAGATCAACTCCGGCGCTGGTCACACCGCTGGAAACGTAGTAAGATGACATACAGAAAGCCCTTTCGTGTTGTGTTTTTATGTTTTATGTTGATTTGAGTTCAGTCTCAGAGGAGAATGGCGGTTGTTTCGTTGCGGTTGCAGCGAGGCGAGCAGACCGCTGCTGGTTTTGCCTTTGGATACGGTAATCTCCTCGCACACGATGGAAAGCCCTTTCCATTTGAACATGAAGCCGACCCGCTTCGCGCGGATGCGGTTTCAGTTATTATATTAATGACTGTCAAATCTTACTTTAGCATTTGCTTTTAAAAATGCAAGTCCTTTTTTTCTTTTTTTGCAGCGTTTTTCCCCCTGCGGATCAAGGCGGGAAAAACGCACGGAGCATTTTCAAGCGCTCTCCGCCGAAAGGGGAAATCGGTTCCATCGTCCGCTCGATCCGTAACGCCATAGGAAGAGCGAGTATGCTTTCGATCCTTTTTTCGGGGGAAAATGGGATTCAGCGCTAAGATTTCGGGTGCGGCGGAGGACTAATTTCATGGAAAGGGAACATAAAAATGAATCTCCCGCATCGGAACCGGTGCGGAAACCCAGTAAAACAGGAGTCTCGTCTCATGATCGAATCCACCGCACAGGGCAGCGGTTTTCCGGTGAAAGCCGCCATCGTCCTCGTCCTGCTTCTCACCATTCTGCCGCTCGTTCTTTTCATCCTCGTCCAGTTCGCGCCTCCGTCCGAAAGCGCGTCATCGACCGGAACGACGGTCGAATCCGCATCCGCCCGATCCACTGCTGCGGAACGCCTCGCACAGCGTACGGAAACTCGCGCGGCCCGGCAGGAAACGAGGACGGCGCACGCCTCGTCCGTTCCGCACGGCATGGCGCCCGATCCCGCCCCGGCTGAGTTCGATCCCCCTCCCGCGGATGACATTTCCATCGTCGGGGTCGGTGCGGTCGTTCCGAATGCGCCGAGGGGGAAACAGGCGACGCCCTACCCGCCCGGCGAAGTTCCCGGCGACTCCGGCGTTTTGGTGCAGTACGCCGGTTCGCCTGACGACATGATCGGCGCGCCGCCTCCGCCGCCTCCGGCTCCGGAGGATGACCTCTGGGGCGGACGGCCCGCGACCCCGATCCCGCCGGAAAACATGAGAGGCATCGGCGGGGTGAGACGCATCGATCCCAACGACCCGTTCTTTCAGCAGGACATCCCGAATCCGTTCGACCGCTGAAGAGGCTGAAAAGGTTCCTCATTTTTCCCGTTTTCCTGAAAGAAGCCAGATTCGCGCCTTGACTTTTCCCGGAACGGCGGCTATGTTATAGACTCCACAATAAATGGATTCTATACTTTTCTCAGAGAGGCCCGTCATGACCGCCGTATTGGTTTTCTGCATTTTGTCGCTGTTCCTGATCCTCGGGAAGATTCTGCGCGTCTATGTCTCGCTTCTTCAGAAACTCTATCTCCCGAGTTCCATCATTGGCGGAGCCGTCGCGCTCGTCGTGTTCAAATGCTTCCCCTGCTTGATTCCCGCGGATGTCTTCGCCGCCATCGGCAAGCTGCCGGGGTTCCTCATCAACGTGGTGTTCGCTGCGCTTTTCCTCGGCGTGACCGCGCCGAAATTCTCGAAAATGATCGCGATCGCGTTTCCGCAGCTCTGTTTCGGACAGTTCATCGCCTGGGGGCAGTATGTCCTGGGACTGGGGCTCACCGGATTCGTGTTGACGCCGCTCTTCGGGCTTTCGCCTGCGTTCGGCAATCTGCTGGAGATCGGTTTCGAGGGCGGACACGGCACGGTTGGCGGCATGTCCGCCGTGTTCGAGCAGTACGATTGGAGCGACGGCATCGCGCTGGGCTACACAGTGGCAACCGTCGGAATGATCGTCGCGATCACGGTCGGCATGGTCCTGGTGAACTGGGCCAACCGCCGCGGACACGTCCATGATTTCATGCCGCTGGAGGAGATGGACCGGCTTCACCTGAGGGGCATTTACCGCCGCAGGGAACAGCCCGCCGCCGGACGCCAGACGGTCCTGTGCGACTCCATTGACTCCCTCGCCTGGCACTGCGCGCTGATCGGCGCAGCCGTGGCGATCGGCTACGCGGTCCTCTTCGGCTGCCGCCACCTCGAGATCCTGCTCTTTCCGAAGGCGTCCGTCCGGGTTTTCTCCGGGTTTCCGCTTTTCCCTCTGTGCATGATCGGCGGACTCGCCATCCAGCACGCCTTCCAGAGACTCCGCATCGCCCCCCTCATCGACGGCAATCAGATGAAACGCATTTCCGGCGCTTCGCTCGATTTCCTGGTGGTCTCCGCAATCGCCACGATCCGAATCGAGGTCGTCCTGCAGAACTGGCTGCCGTTGCTCATCCTGATCGGTTCCGGCGCGCTGCTGTCCGTCCTGATGGTGCTCTTCGTGGCCCCGCGCCTCTTCCGCGACGCCTGGTTCGAACGCGCGATTGCCGATTTCGGACAGTCCCTCGGCGTGACCGCGACCGGGCTTCTGCTGCTGCGCACCGTGGATCCGGAGAGCAAGACCGAGGCGACCGCGGCGTTCGGATACAAGCAGCTGCTCCACGAACCCTTCATGGGCGGCGGCATCGTAACCGCCCTCGCCCTGACGCTGGTCTTCACCGTCGGCTGGCTTCCGGTCTTCATCGCTTCGACCGTCTTCTTCCTATTCTGGGGAGCCCTGATCGTCGCGGTCATCCTCCGCAACCGGAAGAAGTGAAACGCCCGCCTGCTCTTCCGCTTCCCCCCCTGAAGTAAATAAAACTGTATTCTATTGGAAAAATCCGCAGTTCGCGCCTCAGCGGCAATCAAAAAGCTTTCGCAGTCCGCGCTCCCGCAAAAGAAGTTCTTGCAAGTATTTGTTTTCTTCCTCTGTTTTGGCTTGTTTTTGACTTAAACGCTCTATCTCATCTTCATATTCTTTCAACAGTTTATCATATTCATCTCTCTGTTTCTCATAGATTGTTTTCTGCTTTAAAAATTCATCCGCCTGAGAAAGCAGTTTCGCTTCGTATTCCTTAGAAGCCTTAACATAACCTTCCTTTTTCCCATCAGATTTTCCTTCCTGATACAAATGACTTGTAAAAGGGTTGTCTTCTTGCCGTTCTCGACGGATGTTTTCCTTGATGCCATCAACAACTCCGTGTTCTTTGATGTCATTTACCAAAGTGTATTCTTGATAACCCGGAATCAATTGTTTCTTTAAGAATTCACCGAATCCCATGGTATAACCTCCTTAAGATTGAGTTTATTGCCTTGAATAAGTTTATTGAAGCCGCCAAAAACGAATTCCTCCTTGACTTTTTGGATAAAATCGGTGTCTGTGACCAAACGATACAACGTGACCGCTATGCCGCCAAAATCCAGGCTCTTCCATGCATCCGCTTTTCCAAGATATTCGCTGACAGCCACATAAATAACATTGCTGGCAGATGCTATTAGGTTTGAATAAAGAAGTATCTTCCTCGTTTTCACTTCGTAGATATCGCGACTGGCATATTTGGAAGGATCGTAAAACAGGCCATGGATAAGACCAATAACCATATTGATCGCAATGGCATATATCGCTTGTTTTCCAATAGTCTGTATATCCCTCGCGAGACAAAGCGAATCATATTGTTCCAAATAGAGTTTTCCTGCAAAATCCTCATTGAATACTGACAGCACGGGTATGGGCAATCCCATTTTTGTAAACTTATCAGATTCAAGGTGGACAGCCTGAGCGAAAACAGCTGCAACGAGACGAAGCTTATCTTCTTTAATGCTTTTGTAAGAGTCAATAAAGCCCTGGACGAATGTGGTCTCCCTGAGAAAATAGTGGGTTTTTCTGTCGATATCGAATGTCCGCAGAGTATTCAGTGTAAGAGTATCCGTTATGATATTCATTGGACCAAATACCCACCCCAGAATCGGATCGTGCCCCAGCGTTTTCATTCGGTGGTTTCTGCCATTTAAATTAAGACCGAATTGTGCCGATCCCTTGATTGCATCGTATGGAACCGCGCTTGATATGATGTCCATCCAGGTCTTATAGCCTTTATCGCCTTGCCGTATATCATACCCGCTATTAGGATCTTTGGGATCGCGCAAATGCTTTCGTCTGAAATCTGCGTTTCGTTCCTTGATTCTGTCTTTTATGGATTTGTCATTTTCGGCTAGGCGCTCGGTTTGATCCGAGGATTCACCGAAATGTGAAGTCATATCTATTATAACCCAGCGAAGCGTCTGCAGGGCCGTAGCAAAAAAAAGAAAAATGCAGTCGGCCTTGTTGAAACCAGTCTGACGCTCGAATTCAGCTTCGAGATTGTCAAGAATCTGACGTGAATCATGTGCAACGCGGGCAACACGCCTGGATTCTTCTGACAGCGCTTGCATATTATCTAAAATGCGGCCAGTATTTTCATGTAGATGAAGTCGTTTTTGTTTTAAATCGTCTAATGACATAGTCTCTTTTCCTTACAGGGGGGATGCGTCTTTTTTTTATTATACTCCTTTTTTTGGAAAAGTCAAACGCGGGATCAAAAAAAAACAAAAAAAGGAGCCACCGCAAGCGACGCCGATTCAGTGCGCGGCTATGCTCGCGCGCGGCAGGCAGAGCCTGCACTGCGTTAGTTTCCGGCTACGCTCGGAAACACTGCAAGCAGTTCTGATTCAGTGTCCGGCTGCGCGCGGACACGAGGAAATAGAAACAGGGCAAAAAAAGGAGCGGGATTCGTTGAGGAATCAGGCTTCGTGCATAAAAAAAGAGTCTAACTCAAAAAGGCGCAAAAAAAGGAGCGGGATTCGATGAGGAATCAGGCTTCGTGCATAAAAAAAGAGTCTAACTCAGGAAGAATTAGACTCAGAAAGGAAATCCGGCATCGAACTACTCTCCCACAGTCAAATATGCAGTACCATCGTCGCTGGGCCCCTTATCGATCGTGTTCGGGATGGGAACGTGAGTGACAAGCCCGCCATGGACACCGGAAAAA
>Ga0265298_10000057_pt1 | contig 156617 bp, 147 predicted proteins | sample AusTroGonzalo_MG_3_FD_193486 | JGI IMG/M metagenome (GOLD analysis project Ga0265298, IMG submission 193486) | Bovine rumen microbial communities from tropical cattle in Woodstock, Queensland, Australia - Gonzalo_01 | ecosystem: Host-associated > Mammals > Digestive system > Stomach > Rumen ...
GGTATGCGCCAGAGATGGAGACATCCATCTGGTATAGTTAAAAAAGACAAGGGGTGCTGACCATTCGGTTTGCACCCCTTACTTTTGTTCTTGTTGTTTAGTCAGTCTCTGCTCCGTCATAATTGCTAACTGCTAGTAATTGCAGGTTCTCTCTCATTGGGATAACCCGCATTGCAGGTTTCTCGTATGCACCGCACTTCACATTTTCTTTTTTCATAATCGTAATAGTTGTTTATGTTAATAATATGTCTGCGAAGATACGAAGATTATTGTTAATGAGTATGGCGGACCTCGTTAAATAATATTAAAAAAAAGAAAAGAGGTCCTTGAACCTCTTCTTTTGTGACTCGTTTGGGGCTCGAACCCAAGACCCCAACATTAAAAGTGTTGTGCTCTACCAACTGAGCTAACGAGTCGACCTATAGGTGATTTCTACGAAATCGGCTGCAAAGGTACGATGTTTTTTTTAATCTGCCAAATTTATTCAGAGGATTTTTCTTCTACCAGGTCATTTTCCTTCTCTTTCGTGACGTATTGCTGGTAGTAGGTGATGAGCAGGGTGGTGAGCGGTAGCGCGATAATAAGACCGATAAAACCGAGCAAGGCACCCCATACCGAGAGACTAAGCAGTAGGATGGCGGGGTTGAGGCGCATGGCCTTACCCATGATTTTCGGTGTGACGATCAGGTCGCAGATAAGTTGGACGACAATGAAGACAGCCAGGGCCGTGGCGAGGATGAACCAGAAGTTCTGACCGGTATCGGCCGATTTCAGCAGGGCCAGCAGTACCGTCGGGATGAGAGCCAGAGTGTGTAGGTAAGGTACGAGATCCATGATGCCGATCAGGATGCCAAGGCCGATGGCCATTGGGAAGTCGATGATGGTGAACCCGATACAGAAGAGTACGCCCATGATCAGGGCAACAAGCCCCTGTCCGCGGATATAGTTGTTAAGTTCGCGCTCAACGCCGTTCATCAGCTCTTGCCAGAAGGGCCTGTTCTTCTTCGGGAAGATCTTGATCCAGTTGTTGGTCAAGTATTCGTAGTCGAGCAGAATGAAGAACATATATAATAAGGTGATGAATGAAGCGATGATACTGATGATGATACTCGCGGTCTCACCGAGAACGGTGAAAAGTCCGGGCATAACGGTCTTGATGCTCTCTGTGAAGGTGCCGCTACGGAAGAACCGCTCGATATCGCGCTGGTTGTTCTGTATCCACTGTTGGATAGCTCCCGGTATATCCCTGATGTTGGCCGATTTCTGGATATAGTCGGATGCCAAGGAACCCAGTTTCTGGAATTGTTCGATCATCGGGGGAATGATCAGGTAGATGATGCCTGAGATGACTGCGATGACCACAATCATTGACACCAGAATACTCAAGGCCCGTCCAGGTACATGGAGACGGTATTGCACGAACTTCACCATGGGATACAAGAGGTAGGCGAAAAGCCAAGCCACGACGAAGGGCAGTAATACACTACTAAGGTAATCGATGAACAGCAGTACGACGACTACCAGCAGACCGCCTCCGATCCAACGTACAAGACGGTCGAGGGTGATGGTTTTTTCTCTCATTTCTCTTCTTGTATTGCTTTCTGATAACACTCCCTGCAGAGCGGCTCGTATTCCTGCGTCTCACCGAGGAGCACACGTTGGGACCCCTCCACAGTACGATGGCTCACGTAGGCAAGATTACCGCAGCGCACACAGATGGCATGCACCTTGGTCACGTCGTCGGCGATGGCGCAGAGGGCAGGCATCGGTCCGAAGGGAATGCCTTTATAGTCCATGTCGAGGCCGGCCACGATGACGCGGATGCCCCGGTTGGCCAGTTCGTTGCACACGTCGGGAAGACCCATGTCGAAAAACTGTGCCTCGTCGATACCGACCACGTCGCAGTCGGACGAGAGCAACAGAATGCTCGCCGAGGAGTCGATGGGGGTGGAAGGGATATGCGACTGGTCGTGGCTGACGACCTCCTCTTCGGAATATCTTACATCGATGGCCGGTTTGAATATCTCCACCTTCTGTCGGGCGAACTTTGCGCGGCGTAGGCGGCGGATCAGTTCTTCCGTCTTGCCTGAGAACATTGAGCCGCACACCACTTCGATCCTTCCTGGGCGATGTGCCTCTCCAATCATAATTTCTGTCATAATGTTGGCAAAATTACCAAATCATTTTAAAAATTGCAAAGATTTCACCGCTTTTTTTGTCTATTCTGATAAATTGAATTATATTTGTCCCCGTTATGGGCATATTGTATATCGTTCCCACCCCAGTAGGCAATATGGAGGACATGACATTCCGTGCCGTCCGTATTTTGAGGGAAGTTGACCTCGTGCTGGCGGAAGATACCCGGACCTCGGGCATCCTGCTGAAGCATTATGATATCCATAACTCCCTCCTGTCGCATCATAAGTTTAATGAGCATGGCACGTCGGCAGCCATCGTCGGTCGTCTGCTGGGGGGTGAGAATGTGGCGCTGATTAGTGATGCCGGTACACCGGGCATCAGCGATCCGGGTTTCTTCCTCGTCCGTGAGGCGGTAAGAGCCGGTGTCGAGGTGCAGTGCCTGCCAGGAGCCACGGCCTTTGTGCCAGCACTGGTTTCGAGCGGTCTGCCATGTGACCGTTTTGCCTTTGAGGGATTCCTGCCGCAGAAGAAGGGGCGTAAGACTAAGTTGGAGTCGCTGAAGGGCGAGGAACGTACGATGATCTTCTACGAGTCACCTTACCGTTTGGTAAAAACACTGGAGCAGTTTGCCGAGGTGTATGGTGCCGAGCGCCAGGTGAGTGTCTGCCGGGAGATATCAAAGGTACATGAGGAGAGTGTTCGCGGAACGCTTAGTGAGGTGATCGCTCATTTTAAGGAAAAGGAGCCGAAGGGTGAGATTGTTATCATCCTGGCAGGTTGTAATCAAAAAGAACTGAATTCCAAAACTCAATAATTATGAAAAAACTATTTATCTTAGCCATCAGCGCATTGGCCATTACAAGTTGTAATCAGGAGAGTGCTAGAAAGGCCAGTCTCGCCGCCCAGCAGCAGCGTGACTCATTAAACCAGATCATTGCTCAGAAGGATAACGAGATCAATGACATGATGACGACCCTCAGCGATATCGAGGAGGGCTTCCGTGAGATAACCGAGGCTCAGAACCGAGTGACACTTGCCAAGCAGGGTGAGGGTACAAACACCACACAGCGCATCAAGGAGAACTTCCAGTTCATTCAGTCGGTGATGAAGCAGAATAAGGAACTGATCAATAAACTGAAGCAGCAGGTGCGTGAGAGTACTGTTAAGGGAGGACAGCTGAAGAAGATCATTGATAACCTGACAGAGCAGTTGGAGGTCAAGGAACAGCAGCTCCAGGCTTTGCGCGAGGAGCTCGACAAGAAGGATATTCATATCGCAGAACTCGATGAGCGTGTGGCCGACTTGAACGAAAATGTTAGTTCGTTGAAGGAAGAAACCTCTCAGAAGGCTCAGACTATCAGTATGCAGGACAAGCAGTTGAACACCGCCTGGTTCGTCTTCGGAACGAAGGATGAGCTGAAGGAACAGAAGATTCTCGTCGATGGCCGTGTGCTGCAGTCGAACTTCAACAAGGACTACTTCACGAAGATCGACATCCGCATCGACAAGGAAATCAAGTTGTACAGTAAGTCGGCCAAGATGATGACATCTCACCCGTCAAGCTCATACACCTTGCAACAGGATGCCAACAAACAGTACGTGCTCCGTATCACCGATCCGCAGTCGTTCTGGTCGACGAGCAAGTATCTCGTGGTGCTGGTGAAATGATGTTAATCCATTTTTAACAAATAAATCCAAGTACGGCTTCCGTTTTTGCGGAGGCCGTACTTTTTTTATGGCGACACCTTATAAACAATCTATTTGATTTTTTAAGTAGAAGCGGGGAAAAAGTGACGGATTGAATAATAAATGTCTTTTTACCTTTCGTATTGACGTAAATCAAGCGAAATCGCGAAATGCGTTAATTTTTGAATTTAAATTGTATCTTTTTTATAAAATTATTCGTTTTTTAGAAACTTATGCATTAATTTTGCATCTTAAAGCATGGGAAAAGCCTCTGACGGAAACGAATGCCGCCTTGGAGAAATACCAAAAGATACGTAACTACACATTATTATTATATTAATTAACAACAAAAGAGAGAGAATTTATGAAAGAAAGACTAACGATGTTTTTGGTCGGTTTCTTCCTCTGTGCAGGAAGTATGCTGGCTCAAACAAAGGTTTCTGGTACAGTACTCTCACAGGAAGACGGTCAGCCGATCATCGGTGCGGCAGTCAAGGTTGATGGTACAAGTACTGGTATGTTGACTGACGTGAACGGTCGCTTCTCGCTGACCTTGCCTGAGGGTAAGAACCAGCTCACCATTTCTTATCTGGGTTATCAGAGTAAGACGGTGGCTGCGAAGAACGGCATGCGTGTGTTCTTGGCATCTGATTCTCAGGTGCTGCAGGACGTGGTTGTTACCGCTATGGGTATCAAGCGCTCTGCTAAGGCTCTGGGATACTCTGCAACAGCAGTAGACGGAGAGAAGATCGCAGCAGCTCGTACGGCAGATGTGATGTCGAGCTTGCAAGGTAAAGTAGCCGGTGTGCAGATCAGTGCTTCTGCTGGCGACCCGGGATCTTCTAATTCGGTTATCATCCGTGGTATCAGTTCTTTGAGTGGAGCTAACCAGCCGCTTTATGTGATCGATGGAGTTCCTATGAACAACTCTGCTGTTTACAGTGGTGACGGTCTCAATAGTGGTTATGACTTTGGTAACGGTGCAAATGCTGTGAACCCCGATGATGTCGAGAACATGACGATTCTGAAAGGTGCTGCTGCTACAGCTCTTTACGGTAGCCGTGCTGCCAATGGTGTGATCTTGATTACGACTAAGAGTGGTAAAAAGCAGGAGAAAGGCCTTGGTATTGAATATAACGGTGGTCTGCAGTGGGAGCAGGTGATGCGTCTGCCGCAGATGCAGAACGAGTTCGGTATGGGTTGGAACGGTGATAAGACCGATGATGAGAACGGCTCATGGGGTCCTCGTTTTGATGGCTCTACGCTGAAATACGGTACTGTGTACAACAACTCTCAGCAGATTAAGTCTTATCTGCCTATTGAGAATAATATGGAAGACTTCTTCGACACAGGTTTCCGTTATTCTAATAGCTTGTCGTTCAACGGTGCCACCGATAAGAGCGATTACTTCGTATCTTTCTCACAGATCAAGGATGATGGTATCATTCCTACTGATGCTGATAGCTACCAGAAGTACACGTTCTCGGCTCGTGGAACTCACAAGGTTAAGGCTTTGACTTTCAGTTCTGCATTGAACTATGCTTATCAGAAGAACAACTTCGTACAGACAGGTCAGGGCTTCGAGAATATGTATAACTCTATCATGCAGACTCCGCGTGATATCGCTATTGTTGAACTGAAGGATTTGGATAATCCATTCAATACACCGGGTTACTACTATACGCCTTATAGTGTGATGAACCCCTACTATATCCTCAACAATCATTTGAACGAGAATGAGAGTGAGCGTTTCTATGGTAAGTTCCAGATGGACTACGATTTCTTGAAATGGTTCAAGTTGACCTATCGTGTCGGATTGGATACCTCGACAGCACATCACCATGTTGGTATTCCTAACTATGCAGCTCTTTTCCCCGATACTCCTAACTGGGAGTCTGAATTGAAGAGCCAGACCGGTAAGACGTCAAGACGTACTACTCGTCGTCGTGAGATAAACCAGGATGTGATGTTGACATTCGATATGCCTATTAACGATTTCAATATCAATGCTGTGGCTGGCTTCAACGGTAATGAGCGCCAGTTGTCATATATGTTTACTGAGACAACTAATCTCACGATTCCTACCTATTATAATATTACGAACTCTGCGGAGATTCCTACAGTCAGAGAGTATCAGTGGAAACGTCGTCTCTACGGTGTTTATGCACAGGCTGAGTTGGCTTGGAAGAATCAGCTTTATATGACATTGACAGCACGTAACGACTGGTCATCTACTCTGCCCAAGAACAACCGCTCGTTCTTCTATCCTGGTGTGACTGTTAGCTACCTGTTCTCGGAGCTGCTGAAGGAGAAGACACCATGGTTGTCATTCGGTAAGCTTCGTCTTGCTTGGGGTAAGACAGGTAATGATGCCGATGTTTATATGACCGATCCATACTATACTCAGGGTAACTTCAACTCTTCTGGTTGGGCTGACAGTAAGTTCCCATTCTCTAAGACTGGTACAAATGCGTATACAGTAGGTAATGTCTTGGGTAGCAATACGCTGAGTCCTGAGATGACCACCGAGACTGAGTTTGGTGTTCAGTTGGCATTCTTCAAGAACCGTATCTCGCTTGATGCTACCTATTATAATCGTAATTCAGACAAGCAGATTACACAATTGAGTACAGATGCTGCTTCTGGATACACCGCACAGAATGTGAACCTCGGTAAGATCCGTAACCGTGGTGTCGAGTTGCTCGTTACGGTGGTTCCTGTCCGCACAAAGGATTTTGAGTGGAGTCTCACTTGGAACTACACCAAGAACAACAACAAGGTCATCAAGTTGCCTGAGGAAATGAATGGTCGTGCCTCTATCTATGGCTTCTCTGGTGGTACAGGACTCTACGCTATTGAAGGCGAAGAGATGGGTGTGTTCGAGGCATATGTCGCAAAGACAAACGACGAGGGTAAGATTATCGTCGATAAGAACGGTCTGCCTCAGAATACCGACGAGTTGGTGAAGATCGGTTCCATCAATTATGATTATATGATGGGTATCGGAAACTCTTTGAGATATAAGGACTTTACGCTGTCATTCGATTTCGATATCCGTCAGGGTGGTCTGATGTTCTCTCGTACGCACGATATCACATACTTTACTGGTAATGCTATGCAGACAACCTACAATGACCGTAATCCGTTCATTGTTCCTAACTCTGTTAAGCAAAATGCTGATGGTACATATTCTGAGAATGATATTCCTCTCTATGGTACGACACTTTACAACTATTGGGATAATGGTGCTGTAGCCATGGGTTCAGGTTCTCTCGTTAGTAAGTCATACGTTAAGTTGCGTCAGGTAGTCTTTGGTTGGAATGTTCCTTCTAAATGGCTTGCTAAGACACCGTTGACTGGCGTACGTTTCTCTATCTTTGGTAACAACCTGCTGATGTGGACGCCTTCAAGCAACACGTTTATCGATCCTGAGGCTTCTTCATTCGGTAACGACTTGGAGGGTAACTTCGGTGAGTACAGTTCAAACCCGAGCTCTCGTAAGTTTGGTTTCAACGTCAACGTTAAATTCTAAAAGAAAGGTAATTACAGTATGAAAAAGATATATTTATTAGCTGCTGCGAGCTTGATGATGCTTTCCAGTTGTGATCTGGACATCAACCAAGACCCGAACTACCCTACTAGTGCTGATATCAGCCCAGAGCTGCAATTCCCGGCAGTAATCAGTGCTATTGCTGATGCCTCTGGTGACCAGATGTTCAACTATGGTGGTTTCTTTGCTCAGTACTTCGAGCAGATGCCTGAGGCTAACCAGTATAATGATATAGCCGAGCTGAATATTGATGAGTCTAAGGATGTGTTTAATCGTTGCTACAGCAATATCTATGCTGGTGCTTTGATGGATATTGAGGAGATCAAGACGAAGACTACCAATACTGCCAATCTGTTTGCATGTCAGGTCATGCGTACTCAGGCTTTCCAGCTGTTGGTAGACAATACTAGTGAGACTCCATATTCTGAGGCTCTGCAGGGTGGTGCCAATTCATCACCAAAGTATGATGATGGTAAGACCGTTTATGAGGGCGTGTTGGCAGAGCTTGATGCTGCCGAGGCTGCACTCAACGGTGATGTTATGACAATGACCGATCCGATGCTCAATAAGAATTTGAGTCAGTGGAAGGGATATGCAAATGCACTTCGTCTGCGTATGTATCTCCGTCTGATCGATGGTGGTCAGAGCGAGTATACCGCAAAGGTGACTGCACTTTTGGCTGCCAACAATTTCTTCACAGGTAATGTGGCTTGGGATGTGTTCTCTGATCTCGAGGGACAGTACAATCCTTGGTATCAGTCGGTATTCCGCCTGACCAATAACCACTGTGCAGCCTATCCTATTGTAAGTTATATGCAGACCACGGCCGACCCGCGTCTGTCATATGCCATCAAGGCTCGTACGAGTGACAACACTTTCGTTGGTCAGTTCCCTGGTTCAAAGCAGGAGCCCGCCATTGTCGGAACCTCTTATAAGAATAAGGATGTGAGCACGATTAACTACGATGTCGCTCATGATATGCCAATTTATCTTTTCACCCAGAGTGAACTGCAGTTCTTGATTGCCGAGGCTCAGATGCGTTTCAATAACAATGCTTCTGCTGCTAAGGCAGCTTATGAGGCTGGCGTCGAGGCAGATTTCGCTCTGCGTGGTGTCAGTGGTGCAGAAGGTTTCCTGGCTGCTGCTGGTAGTTGGGACAATGCTGCAGATAAACTGAAACTCGTTTATATGCAGAAGTGGACCGCCTTGTTTATGCATGATCACATGGAGGCTTGGTCAGAGATTCGTCGTACCGATGTTCCTGCTCTCTCTACTGCTTCTGCTGCTCAGATCAAAGCAAATCCCGCTCTTTATACACCTGGCGACCTGATTTGTCCTGCTGTAAACAAAAAGGGAGGTAACAATATTGCTATGAGTATGCCTTATTCAAGCAACTCTCGTAAATATAATGTAAATACGCCTGCAACAGCCCGTCAGATTACCGATAAGGTATTCTGGGATGTGAAATAATATTTTAATCAGAAAAGCAATATGAAAAAGATATTTTTATATGGACTGCTGTTCTTCACGGCTTCCTTAGGTCTTATGTCGTGCGATGATTCAGACCAGCATACGGATACAAGGGTAACCAATTACATTTCGCTGAAGGTTAATGGTGATGCTGTCGTATATGTAGATGCGAATACAACATATACTGATGCGGGATGTACTGCAGAACTTGCCGGTGAGGATGCATCAGATAAGGTCGTTGTTGATAATCCAGTTAACACATCCAAGATTGGACCTTATACTGTTGTTTATTCAGCAACTAATAGTGACGGTTTTTCTGCTTCTGCAACCCGTACCGTATATGTTGGCAAGCCTTTGACAGGTGCCGTGTCTGACGGATCTTTCCGTAAGACTGCAGCTGGTGCGATTGTCAATTGGTCAGGTTTCAATATTGAGGTGCTGACAGATGGAAACGGACTGTATTGGGTAGAAGACCTTCTGGGCGGTTACTATGAGCAGCGTGCCGGATATGGAGCAAATTATTCCATGAAGGGCTTCTTGAAGGTCAATGCCGATAATACCGTAAGTTTGGCAGGAGGTGGAAATGTTGTTGGATGGGGTGATGCCTATGATGCCTTCAAGGACGGTAAGTTCAACCCTGCCACCAATACAATCTCTTACTGCGTGGTTTATGCAAATATGGACTTCAATGTGGTTTTAACATTAAAATAATAGAAAGAATATGAGAAAATATATTTCATTCGCATTCATGGCCATCGCCCTTTCTTTCGGTTTTGTCAGTTGTGACACTGAGACCGATGAGGAACCTGGTGGAACAAACGTGGAGAAGATGGCTGGACGTTGGAATGTTGTCATCGATGCGGTTGACGAGAATGGCAATGTCTTGTATGAGGATCCCTATGGCCTGGGCACCATTACCATCATGACCTATAACACTTCAGATAATGCTGTTGACAAGATGTGGCTTGATGACAGGGGGAAGTTCTGGAGTTTCAAAATGAAGGTAGATGTCAACTACTTGGATCGTACATTTAGTGCTGCTGAGCGCGATTACGATGCAGAAGGATCTGGTACAGCTGTTGTAACTGACGGTAAGGTGCTGGAGGGTGCTGCCACGAACCTCCACGGAATGCCTAACGATAGTATTGTATTCGATATCGTATTCAATGACGATCCTAATGGCTTGAAGTATCGTATCTCGGGCCAGCGCTACACTGGATTCTACGAGTAAGTAATAGAGAATATCATGATAGGAAGAAGGCCGCTATAGAAATAGCGGCCTTCTTTTGTTAATGTTTGTAAAGTGCAATTAGGTTGCACGGAATAATTCTACCTTCGCTATCGCAAGCTGTTAATAAACGGATTGCATGAAAAAAGTTATATTGTTGAACTAAATTGATTTGAAAATGAAAAAGGAATTATTCGTAGAAATGACATCAGCAGAAATGCGGAGTGTTGAGGGAGGAAGTCCTCTTACAGAAACTCTTTGGGAGATTGCAAAGGATCTCTGGAAGGCATTGAACAGTGACGGTAAACCCCAGGTATAGATCATACCAATCCTGTATTCTGAAAATGAAGAGGAGGCTCACAGCATCTTTGTTGTAGCCTCCTTTTTTTTGTTGTGATAGCCAGAGGTATGGGTGAAGTAATTGTTCTTGTGGCAGATTTCTTTAGAAGATTTCTTTTATATGCTATGATATACATTTATTTTGAAGAAAGTGAGGTTAAAAAATGTAAAGTGAAATGATTGTGCACTGAGTACCCGTACTTTTGCATATGTAAGAAGTTCTAGGACTGATTGCAATAACTAATGTCAAACTTAATAACTATTTTAAAATGAAGAATTACAACAAGTACATGGCAGAAATGACCATGAAAGAGATGGTAAACGTGAATGGTGGTGAATCTAAAGAGGAGAAGCATAGAAGATGGGCTCAGGCTTGTATGGATCAAGGCTGTGGTGGCAGTATTTGGCAGGGAATAGGCCATGCTGCTATCGAGGTAGCTTCATGGTTTGATTAAGACTATAGCCATAAAAAGATCTTGGCATTGAACTTGGTATTCGAGCTAGGTTCGATGCCAAGTTTTTTGTGGATGAAGTTTTGGCGTTATTAATAGTTTTTTGTATAATATAATCCCATTCTACGTCATGCGGAATGGGATTATATTTTGCAGAATAGCGTATAATCCAATAAGAACTATACGCTAACATGATCTTCTAGTATGGCTTCTTGTCGTATTCTTATGCAATCAAAGAAACCATACTGGTGGAATTAGTCCTGGAATTGATTATAAATCCAAATACATCCGTTGGCAAGTATCTTGACTCCATTGCATAATGCTTCAGCTGCGTAGACAAGTTCGTTATCAGTCCCACTCCATGACAATGAGAGATACTCTTTTTTCTCACCACCATTCACGTTTACCATCTCTTTCATGGTCATTTCTGCCATGTACTTGTTGCTTATTGTTTTCATTTTAAATAGTTTTTATTATTAATAATGTGATTGTTGTAATTGTATGGGTTTCCGGAATCCTTTACAATTGCAAAGATATCATCGTGTAGTGCACATTCCTTGCACTTTACGAAAATTAACATATATTGTGGGTTTGGCCCTTCTTGGGCAAGCCAAGCGAGCAGAGCTCGAGCGCGACAGGCTAAGGGACCGCTTTCTGCGGCGTTTGGGGACTGTGAGTGGGGGTGGGGATCTTATGGTGAAAGAGATAGGGTTTATGGGTGAAAGGAATGGCACTTTACAGAGAAAGAGATAATCCCTATAGGGGGTAAGGTCCTATCTCTTTCTCTCGTGGAGATTATCTCTTACAGTCATAGACCCTATCTCTTTCAACATAAGATCCCCCCCTCATGTTGTTTGGCGGGCTATATATAATTCCGTGCAATTCTATAGCATTTTAGAAAATTTGTTTTGTCTGATGTGTCATTTGATGGGCGGAATGGTCGCGAACACGCTGCAAGGTGTCACTGCAATGGCGTTGCGAGTTGCGCAATTGCTTGAAATGCGTGTTTTTATCTGATGAAATGTTATGTAAAACCGGAAATGGCTTTGCAATGCGATTTTTTTGTGATTGAGAGACACACCCTATAATTTTGTGGCAAAGATTACCAAATTTAGTAAAGAATAAACCTAAAAACTAGACCCATTATGGTATTATTTAATGAAATCGAAAGATTAAACCGGATCAATTACCTTATTAAACACCGGGCTACTGGCACGCCAGACGAGTTCGCGAGTAAGTTACGTATTAGCCGTAGACAGTTATTCAATCTGCTGGAGTTCTTCAATGATATAGGGGCCCAGGTGAAATATGACCGCACTCGCGGCACATATTACTATTATGATGGCTTCGATTTTGAGATAACAGTGAATGTTGACGGAAGAAGAAGATTTTTATAAAGGTTATGGAGAACAATCAAATATTACCTCAAGGATGGATTGAGGATAGTCTGGAGAATTATCTGTATCAGCACAAGACCAAGTCGCATTATATCTATATCGTCGTGGTTCTTGCTGTTGCAGCGGCATTGGTGTCTCTTCCATTTATTAATGTAGACATCTCTGTAGCGGGAATGGGTGTGATTCGTCCGCAGGCGGAACGTAGCGTGATCGTGGCTCCCATCTCTGAGATTGTGGATGAGGTCTTTGTGACTGAGGGCGACCATCTGGTGAAAGGACAGCCTATCCTGCGTTTCCGAACGAGTTCGGCTGATACCCGGATTGGTCTGCAGGAGAATGTGTTGTTGGACATCAACCAGCAGTATGCCGATCTGACTTATCTGGCACGGGGCGGCAGACCGCCGGTATTCCAGTCGTCTGCCCGTCAGCAGGAGTATCTGAGTTTCTTGTCCAAGAAGGAGCAGATACAGACGGACATTAATCAGTATAAGGCAGAATGGCTGCGCAATAAGGCTCTTTTTGATAAGCATTTGATCAGTGAGGAGGAGTATAACCGTTATCTGTATCAGTACCAGGACAAGGAGAACGAGTTGAAATCATTGGTGCAGAACCAGATGAGCGTATGGCAGACAGACCGTAACAACCTGAACAACCAGAGAAACGAGGCGACATCAAACATCAAGTCAAACCAGGTCGACAAGGAACTGTTTACCGTGTGCTCGCCCGTGAATGGTACCATCGAGCAATTTAATGGCATCTATCGGGGACTGAACCTACAGGCCGGGACACAGTTGGCTTTTGTCAGTCCTGACTCAACGCTCTATCTGGAGGCATATGTGGCGCCGAAGGATATCGCCTTTATACAGGAAGGCATGCCCGTGAAGGTACAGTTGGAGTCGTTCAACTACAATGAATGGGGACAGCTGGAGGGCATCGTCACTCAGATATCGTCCGACTTTATTACCGATGAGAACAACGGCTATCTATATAAGGTGAAGGTGAAGCTGACGAAGGATTTCCTGACGCTGAAGTCGACTGGTCGTATCGGTAGGGTTAAGAAAGGTATGACGGCACTTGCACATTTCGTGGTAACCAAGAGGTCGCTCTTCGATATCCTCTATCATAACATAGATCATTGGGTGAACCCGACCCAGAACAAGTTAAACAAATAGTATGCAGACATTATGAATAGCAATATCAAAATCAAGCAACAGGATATCACTGATTGCGGTGCAGCCTCATTGGCTTCTATCTGTGCGTATTACGGGCTCCGCTTCCCTGTGGCACGTATCCGCCAATATGCATATACTGATAAGAAAGGAACCAATATCCTTGGTATGATTAAGGCTGCTGAGAAACTCGGTTTCACAGCCAAGGGTGTGAGAGCCCAGCCAGAGGCACTGACGATGATTCCGTTGCCGGCAGTCGCACATGTTCAGGTGAAGAACCAACTGCTTCATTTCGTCGTGATCTATAAGGTGAAGGATGAGTTCATCACGTATATGGATCCGGCAGACGGTGATATGCATAAGGTGAAGAAAGAGGAATTCCTGAAGATGTGGACAGGTGTCTTGGTCATCATGGAACCCAATGAGACCTTTCGCCAGGGTAAGGAAACGAAAAGTAACTTCTCAAAGTTCGTCAGTCTGTTGGCACCTCACAAGAGTGTCATGATCCAGGCACTGTTTGGCGCATTGATATGCAGTATTCTGGGACTCTCTACCTCCATATACGTTGGCAAGATCACCGACTATGTGTTGGTCGACGAGAACCTGAACCTGCTTAACATGATGAGTGTGGTCATGCTGATGATCCTGGTGCTCCAGGTGTTCATCGGTGCGATGAAGAGTATCCTCGCCTTGAAGACGGGGCAGCGGATAGATGCTTCGTTGATATTGGGGTACTATAAGCATATCCTGAGCTTGCCCCAGCAGTTCTTCGACACCATGCGGGTGGGTGAGATCATCTCCCGAGTCAATGATGCGGTGAAGATACGTACCTTTATTAATGATGTGTTCTTGGGATTGGTGGTCAATGTGATGATATTGGTCGTGACCGTCTTTGTCATGTTCATCTATTCCTGGCAACTGGCTCTTATCACCTTGATCTCTGCGCCTCTGTTTACCGTCTTATTCCTGATCTACAATAAACTTAATAAGAAGTTCTTGAGGAAGATTATGGAGAAAAGTGCAGATCTGGAATCACATCTGGTGGAGTCGTTGAATGCCATCATCACGGTGAAGCGTTTCGGACTGGAGGAATTCGCAAATATCAAGACCGAGAACCGCTTTGTGCGTCTCCTTAAGGATACCTATAGGGCTGCTTATGGAAGTATCATGATTGGAGGTGGACTTACGTTCGTCTCTACCGGTATCACCATCACTGTGCTGTGGGTCGGAAGTAACTATGTGGTCAGCAAGGATATTACCCCGGGAACCCTGATGATGTTCTACTCTCTGGTTGGCTATGTGTTGTCGCCCTTACAGTCTCTGATCACGTCTAACCAGCAGTTGCAGAATGCCAATATCGCAGCCGATCGTCTGTTCCAGATCATGGACTTGGAGAGAGAGCAGGATGAGAGTGGAAAGATGGAACTGACGAAGGAGATGATCGACGATATCACTTTTGAGGACGTGACGTTCCGTTACGGCACTCGTAAGGATGTCTTTGAGGGACTGAGCCTGAAGTTCAAGAAGGGGCAGACGACGGCCATTGTCGGTGAGAGTGGATCCGGAAAGACAACGATGATGTCGCTGTTGCAGCATATCTATCCCGTTAACGACGGGTGTATACGTATCGGTAATTATGATATATCTCAGATTGCCAACAACAGTCTACGTGAGCATATCGGTACGGTTCCGCAGCAGATCGAGCTGTTCCAGGGAACGGTTCTGGAGAATATCGCTATTGGTGATTTCAACCCAGATATCAAGAGGGTAAACGACCTGATCCGGATGCTCGGACTGGAGGAATTTATCAAAGGACTGCCTCAGGGATTCAATACTCAGATCGGTGAACATGGTGCATCGCTCTCTGGTGGTGAGCGCCAGAGAATCGCTATCGCTCGTGCTCTCTATAAAGAGCCGGAGATCATCATCTTCGATGAGGCTACTTCTTCACTGGACTCTCTGTCTGAGAAGTATGTCAAAGAGGCTGTTACTCAAATGGCCCATGAGAATAAGACCATTATTATCATTGCCCATCGACTGAGTACGGTCATGCATGCCGATAAGATCGTGGTCTTGGAAAACGGAAGACTGAAAGAGGAGGGCACTCACCGGGAACTGATGGAAGCAAAAGAGACTTATTACAAGTTATGGCAAAGTCAGTTTGACTATATGGAATAAAGGAATTGCCCCTTTCGTCTCATCGACGAAAGGGGCAATTTAATCAGATGAATTCTTTTAGTTGATACATACTTTAACAAAATAAATGATCTATCGCTTTGATCTGAAGAAACTCTGCATCAGACTGCGGCATTCTTCTTCGAGTACGCCTCCCGTCACCTCTGCCTTGGGGTGCATGGCCTTCGGGGCATATTCATGATAGCCTCGTTTCTCGTCGAGGACACCATAAACGATTCTGGGAATCTGTGCCCAACCGATGGCACCGGCGCACATCGTACAAGGCTCTACGGTGACGTAGAGCGTGCATTCCGTGAGATATTTGCCGCCTAACGTGTTGGCGGCGGCCGTGATGGCCTGCATTTCGGCATGTGCCGTGACATCACAGAGGGTCTCTGTCAGATTATGGGCTCGGGAAATCACCCGATCCTTACATACGATGACGGCACCGATAGGTATCTCACCGGCCTCATACGCCTGTTGTGCCTCGTCGAGCGCCATCTGCATGTAACGCTCGTCTTTTTTCTGTTGTTCTTCTGTAATCATGTTGCAAAGATACGATAAATCGAGAACAGGACAAAAGAAATGATTCTTTTTTCCTGCCGAGATGGAGTATCTTCGCTGTCGATAGACGGCAAAGATACAATCAATAATTCATGTGGGACACGAAAAAGTGAGATCTTTTTCTGTCCTTTATGGACAAAAATAGTTATCTTTGCATGCAGATTATGGATTTCAAGGTGATTCATCTCGAAGAGACCGAGTCGACAAACCATTGGTTAAAGGAACACAGGGATGAAGACTTCGGGACAGGGGCAGACACAGCCCTTGTGGTGGTGGCTGACTTCCAGACGGCTGGTAAGGGGTGTGGCTCGAATACATGGGAGAGCGAACGAGGGAAGAACCTGTTGTTCTCAGTGATGTTGCATCCAAGACAGGTGCCGGCCACCAGTCAGTTCATCCTCTCAATGGCCAACGCTTTGGCGTTGAAGGCTGCCTTGGATGAATATATCGGCGAGGTAAAAATCAAATGGCCCAATGATATCTATTGGCAGGACCGAAAGATATGCGGGACCCTGATTGAGACTACGATGCGTGGTAATACCCTCGACAGTTGTGTGATCGGTACGGGCATCAATGTGAACCAACGGCTGTTTGTGAGTGATGCACCTAATCCGGTCTCGTTGAGTCAGATCCTCGGTCGTGAGGTGGATTGTGAGGAGTTGTTGAAGAGGGTACTACGCCAGATGAGTGATTATATGCAGTTGGTGGAGCAGGGCGCTTGGGAACAGATACGGGCATGCTATCGTGCTCACCTCTACCGTCTGGGGGAGATTCGTGACTACTGGATTGGAGATCGCAGGGAGTCCTGTAAACTGGTGGATGTTTCCGATGACGGACATCTGCAGTTGTTATTAATGAGCGGACAAGGGGCCGAACAGGAGATGGCTTCTTTCGCATTCAAGGAAGTGCAATTCATTATATAAATTAGGATATATGGCAAGATTTAAAAGAATCCTTCTAAAGCTCTCTGGTGAGAGCCTGATGGGACAGCAGGGGTATGGTATCGACCCTGAGCGACTGAGCGACTATGCCCAGCAGATTAAGGAGATTAGTGAGATGGGTGTGCAGATCGGTATCGTCATTGGTGGTGGTAACATCTTCCGTGGCCTGTCGGGTTCGCAGAAGGGTTTCGACCGCGTGAAAGGTGATCAGATGGGTATGTGTGCCACGGTCATCAACTCTCTGGCTCTGAGCAGTGCTCTTGGGGCTATCGGTGTAAAGAACAAAGTGATGACGGCTATCCGCATGGAGCCGATAGGCGAGTACTACACAAAATGGAACGCCATCGAGGCGATGGAGGCCGGATATGTGTGTATCTTCTCTGCCGGTACTGGTTCTCCGTACTTCACAACCGATACGGGCTCTTCCTTGCGTGGTATAGAGATTGAGGCCGACGTGATGCTGAAGGGAACACGTGTGGATGGTGTCTACACGGCTGACCCGGAGAAGGACCCGACAGCCAAGAAGTTTGACGAGATCACTTATAAGGAGGTTCTGGCGCGTGGACTGAAGGTGATGGACCTGACAGCCATCTGTATGTGTCAGGATAATAACCTGCCCATCTATGTCTTTAACATGGATGTCATGGGTAATCTGAAGAAAGTGATGAACGGGGATCAGATAGGTACCCTCGTGCACAATTAAGCGTGTCTATGGCGGGTCGGCCATCGTCTGACTGTCAGCACGGACTTCCGTGGCTCTTGATTATTCGCCGACTTCTTCGAATTCTACGTATTCGCCATCGTTGTGATCGAAAATCTTTTTCTTCTCTTCGGTCTCGCGGTCGTCGATGATAGTTACACCACTACTCGTAGTCGTCTTACGGGTAGTGGTTTTTTCTTGAGCAGAACTCTTCGACTGTCCTGATTGTGTGGAATTGGTGTATTGGCGCTGGGTACGAGAGCCCTGACTCTTGCTGTCGGTGCTTTTGAAATAGTCATTGCCGAAGGGATTCTTCTCTTTCTGCTCCTTGCGCTTCTGACGAATATAGTAGCTGTCTTCGGCCGCCTCTCTCATCTTCTTGATACCCCTATATGCGAAATTGATGATGACCATCACAATGATAGCGATGGCAATAAAAGCAAATAGGATAACCGCAAAAATAATACGCATGTAAAGCCAGGCTTTTAGTTTTCTTTCTTTGTAGCAACGGACAGAATAACATACCATGCGATGATAACTGCAAAGGCTCCGATGCCAAAGAGCAACAGCAGAGGTATGCAAGAGAGAATGAAAATGTATTTAACCTCATTGCCTTTCCATCCCCAGTGCTTGAACTTCAATGCAAACATGGGAATCTCGGCAACAAGCAGGTAGCTGCTGATTAATACACCCAAAAGAATAACCCACTCCATCCCGCAGAACGTAAACCCTTGTTGCTCAAGAGCCACGATGAGCGATCCCCAGAAAAGGGCGTTGGCAGGAGTCGGCAGACCGATGAAGCCTAAAGCCTGACGCTCGTCGAGATTAAATTTCGCCAATCGGAGGGCAGAGAAGGCCGCCATGATAAAGGCCAGGAAAGGTACGAACGGGCAGTGGATGTGAAAACCACAAAGGTAACTGAACACGACGGCCGACGGCGCAAAACCGAAGGTGATATCGTCGGCCAGTGAGTCAAGCTCTTTTCCGATAGGAGAGGATACCTTCAGCAAACGGGCACTCATGCCGTCGAAGAAATCGAATGCCGCTCCTATGATGATAAAGAGCAGAGCCATGTCAAAGTCGCTCTGGAAAGCATAATACGTCGCAATGCAACCAGAGATCAGGTTGCAACAGGTAATGGTGTTCGGTATATGCTTCTTAATATTGAACATTGAATTTTGAACTCTTGACTACTTTAACTTTGCGATGACGGTCTGATCGCCTGTCGTGGGCTGATCCATACGGCAGAGCACTTCTGTATCCAGTGGAAGGAATACATCCACACGTGAGCCCAACTTAATGAAACCCAGGTGCTCGTCGATATAGCATTCCTCTCCATCCTTGGCATAGGTGACGATACGGCGTGCCATGGCTCCGGCTATCTGTCTCACCAGGATGTCCTGTCCCTCCGGGGTCGTGATCATGATGTCGGCATGCTCGTTCTCCTCGCTGGCCTTCGGCAGCCATGCTTTGTGGTAGTTGCCGTTCTGATGGTGCACGAACTTGACCTTTCCGTCAACGGGGAACCAGTTGGCATGCACGTTTAGCGGACTCATGAAGATGGAGATCATCAGACGCTTGTCATGGAAATACTCGTTCTCTTCTGTCTCCTCAATCACAACGATCCTGCCGTCGGCAGGGGCAACGACCATCTTCTCGGTGTCACCGTTATAGTAACGTATCGGACAGCGATAGAAGTTCAGTGCCATCAGCCAGGCGGTACCGAAGATGATGATGAAAATCCAGAACGGTATGGTTGTATTGAAAGAATACCAGAGTACCGTGGCGATTCCAATGACAACCAAGGCGCTCAGGGTGAGCTCGTTGGTGCCTTCACGGTGGATTCTGATCTTCTTTAGTTTCTTGATTCTTTCTCCCATTAGTTATTTTGATTGTTTCTTGTTTTGCGTGCAAAGGTACGTAATTTTTACGGAAGTTACAAACTTTTCACGTTTTTCTTTTGGCATTCTCGGGATTTCAGCGTAACTTTGTCCTCGACCTGTGGGGGCCTTGTCCTTGCAAAGCTCCGGCGGGTTCAGAATCAACAAGATTACTAATAATGGAAGATTTCGTACATCTACACGTACACACATATTATTCTATATTGGATGGACAGTCCAGTATCAAGAAACTGGTCGACAAGGCTATCGCTGACGGCATGAAGGGCATGGCCATCACCGATCATGGTGATATGTTCGGCATGAAGGAGTTTCATGATATCTGCGTTGGTGTCAACAAGCAAAGGAAGAAGGAAGGACTGGAACCATTTAAACCCATCTTTGGATGTGAGATGTATGTGGCCCGGCGCGGCGACATGAGACTGAAGGAAACCAAGGAAGACTTAGGTGGCTATCACTTGATCGTGCTGGCTAAGAACTATCGTGGCTATAAGAACCTGATCAAGTTGGTGAGCAACTCGTGGGTTGACGGTTTTTATAACCGTCCGCGAACAGACCATAAAGAGCTGGAGAAGTATCATGAGGACTTGATCGTCTGTTCCGCTTGTATCGCTGGTGAGGTGCCGGCCAAGATTCTGAAAGGTGATATTGCTGGTGCCCGTGAGTCGATAGAGTGGCATAAACGTGTCTTTGGCGATGACTATTATCTGGAGTTGCAGCGACATGAGGTGACAGACCCGACGATCCGTGCCAACCGTGAGACGTTCCCCCTGCAACAGCAGGCAAACAAAGTGCTCATCGAGTTGGCAAGGGAATATGGCATCAAACTGGTATGTACGAATGATGCACATTTCGTGGATAAGGAGAATGCTGAGGCCCATGATCACCTGCTCTGTCTCTCTACCGGTAAGGATCTTGACGACCCGACACGTATGCTCTATTCCAAGCAGGAGTGGTTCAAGACCCGTCAGGAGATGAATGATATCTTTGCTGATGTGCCTGAGGCATTGGCAAATACTTTGGAGATTCTTGACAAGGTAGAGACATATAGTCTGGATAATGACCCGATCATGCCGTTCTTTCCAATCCCGGAGTCGTTCGGTACGGAAGATGAGTGGCGTGCTAAATTCACGGAGCAACAGCTCTATGATGAGTTTACGAGTGATGAGAACGGTCAGAACCAGCTTCCTCCAGAAGAGGGTGAGAAGAAAATCAAGAAACTGGGTGGATACGATAAGTTATATCGTATCAAGTTCGAGGCCGACTATCTGGCTGAACTGGCCTATGCTGGTGCGAAGCGACGCTACGGTGACCCGATTCCTGATGATGTCGTCGAACGTGTGAAGTTCGAACTCCATATCATGAAGACCATGGGATTCCCTGGCTATTTCTTGATTGTGCAAGACTTTATCAATTCTGCACGTGATGAACTGGGAGTGATGGTCGGACCTGGGCGTGGTTCTGCGGCAGGAAGTGTGGTGGCCTACTGCCTAGGTATTACGAAAATCGACCCATTAAAGTATGACTTGCTGTTCGAGCGTTTCCTGAACCCGGACCGAATATCTCTGCCTGATATCGATACCGACTTCGACGATGACGGACGTGGTCGGGTACTGAAATGGGTGGAGGATAAATATGGACATGAGAACTGTGCCCATATCATCACCTATGCCACGATGGCCACTAAGAACTCCATCAAGGATGTGGCTCGTGTGGAGAAAGTACCCCTCGGACTTACGAATGCGCTTTGTAAGGCTATCCCTGACCGTCTGCCAGAGGGAATGAAGATGAATCTTCCCAATGCTATTAAGTGTACGAGGGAACTGCAAGAGGCGGAGTCGTCGAACGACCCGGCATTGGCGAATACAATCAAGTATGCGAAGATGCTTGAGGGAACTGTACGTGGTACAGGTATTCATGCTTGTGGCTTCATCATCTGTCGGGACCCGATCAGCGATCATGTGCCTGTATCGACGGCCGACGATCCGGACTTCAAAGGCGTGAAGACGAACTGTACGCAGTATGACGGTCATGTCATTGAGTCGACAGGTCTGATTAAGATGGACTTCTTGGGTCTGAAGACGCTCTCGGAGTTGAAGGAGGCCTGTGATAATATCAAACGTACGCGTGGCATTGACGTGGATCTCGATAATATACCCATCGATGACCCTAAGACATATGAACTATATCAGCAGGGACGTACGGTTGGCACGTTCCAGTTTGAGTCGGCCGGTATGCAGAAATATCTCCGTGAACTGCACCCGACAGTCTTTGAGGACCTGATAGCCATGAACGCCCTCTATCGACCGGGACCTATGGACTATATCCCGTCGTTCATTGCTCGTAAGAACGGTCGTGAAGAGATCAAATACGATATCCCCTGTATGGAGAAGTACCTGAAGGATACTTATGGTATCACCGTCTATCAGGAGCAGGTGATGTTGCTCTCCAGACAGTTGGCCGACTTTACCCGAGGTGAGAGTGACGCGTTACGTAAGGCCATGGGTAAGAAGAAAAAGGATATCGTCGATGCGATGAAGCCGAAGTTCATCGAGGGTGGTAAGAAGAACGGACATGACCCGAAGATACTAGAGAAAATCTGGGCCGATTGGGAGAAGTTTGCTTCGTATGCCTTTAATAAGTCGCATGCAGCTTGTTACTCATGGGTGGCCTATCAGACAGCTTATCTGAAGGCTAACTATCCGGCGGAATTCATGGCCGCCATCATGAGTCGTCGGCGTGACCAGATTACGGAAATCACGAAGTTGATGGACGAGTGTAAGCAGATGGGTATTGCCACGCTGGGACCAGATGTCAACGAGAGTTACGAGAAGTTTGGTGTGAACCACCATGGTGAGATTCGCTTTGGTCTGGGTGCCATCAAAGGAATGGGAGAGTCTGCTGCACAGGCAATCATCTCTGAACGTGAACAGAACGGTCCGTATAAATCGATCTTTGACTTTGCGGAGCGTGTTAATATGAGTAATGTGAACCGTAAGGCCTTCGAGTCGTTGGCACTGAGTGGTGGCTTCGACAGCTTCGGAATCCGACGGGAGGACTATTTCGCTAAGAATACAAGAGGAGAGGAGTGGTTGGATACGCTGGTGCGGTATGGTCAGACCTATCAGATGGAGAAGGCACAGGCACAGAACTCGTTGTTTGGCGGCTTCGACGGGGTGGAGATTGCCACGCCAGCAGTGCCAAAGTCTGATATTCGTTGGAGCGATATTGAGCGTCTGAACAAAGAACGTGACTTGGTGGGTATCTATTTGTCTGCCCATCCGTTGGATGAGTATAAGATTATTCTCGACAATCTGTGCAATGCTACCTGTGCCGATTTGGCAGACGTACAGAGTCTTGACGGACGAGAGGATGTTGTTATTGGTGGTATCGTGACGGCCGTCCGTCAGAAGTTCACTAAGAGTGGAGAACCATGCGGATTTGTAACGGTAGAAGACTTTGAAGGAAATGGGGAGATAGCTCTGTTCGGTCGGGACTGGGGACAATGGAACGGTATGTTTACCGAGGGTGCTTCAGTATATGTGACGGCGAAGCTGCGACCACGTTTCCAGAATAGCACCCAGATGGAACTGAAAATCCAGAACGTGGAGTACCTGCAGAGCGTCAAGGAAAAGGCCATCGATCGCATAACGATCTCCTTAGTCGCCGATATGCTGAGTGAAGACATTGTGGCCGACCTGAATGAGATCATCAGTGAGAATCCTGGTCGGACCAAGCTCTTTTTCCAACTGCGCGACTCGCAGGGAAAGAATCATGTGCTCTTACGCAGTCGGGAGAAAGGGGTGGATGTGAGACATACGTTGATTGACTATATCGAGAAACATGAGATGCTCGACTATAAGATCAATTAATCTTCTGGAACGGTGAGCGCCACGAGAGCTTGCTTTCGAATGATCGAGTCGTGACAGAAGTCAATGGTGTTAACGTTATGATAATAGTGGCATGGTATTTGCAGAAGAGTTGATATCATAGTATTCATTAAAAAGGAAAAGACAATGGAAGTAACAATCACAAATGAGAACTTTGCAAGTTTGAAAGCAGGCAACCAGCCTTTGGTAGTGGATTTCTGGGCAACATGGTGTGGCCCTTGCCGTATGGTGGCACCTATCATTGCGGAACTGGCAAAGGAGTACGACGGCAAGATTGTTGTCGGCAAGTGCGATGTTGAGGATAATGAGGATCTGGCAGCAGAGTTCGGTATCCGTAATATTCCTACGATCCTGTTCTTCAAGAACGGAGAGGTTGTTGACAAGTTAGTAGGCGCACAGCCGAAGGCGAAGCTTGACGAGAAATTCAAAGCCCTGTTGTAGTTATGGCAAGTCTGGAAGAGGAACTTCGCCTTGACGAAGAGGAGAACCTGAGGGAGTTGGCATTTATCCGTGAGCAGCTACCGTCGGAACTCAAGGACCGTTACAGTGACGATGATATCCTGTATATCATGGATGCCGTCGTGGATTACTATTTTACGAGTGGTATCCTGGAAAGTAATGACGATGAGGTCGACATAGATATGGATGTCGTGGCCGACGTTGTCTGCAAGAGGGCAAAGGAAGAGGGTGTCAGTTCCTCGTTTGATCCGAAAGAGGTGTTCTTTGTTGTCCAGGCAGACCTGGACTTCCAGGAACAGAACTTATAAATAATACCCTGCCCGAACGGCAGGGTATTATTGTTATGAGCAGACTACACTGCGTGTCCCGTCTCCGTTTTCTGTAATACAGACCTTTACGGTGTTTTCGGGCAACAGCTCTTCAATCAATTCAGGCCACTCGATGAAACAGAGAGCTCCACTGTAGAAGTAGTCTTCATACCCCATGTCGTAGACTTCTTCCAGTTTCTTGATTCGGTAGAAGTCGAAATGGTAGATGGTGGTCTCTACGAGTCTCCCTTTAGGAGAGGTCCTATATTCGTTGATGATGGCGAAGGTGGGGGAGGTGATGACGTCATTTACGCCCAACTCCTCGCAGATAGCCTTGATGAATGTGGTCTTACCCGCTCCCATCTTACCGTAGAAGGCAAAAACCTTGTGTTCGCCAATCTGCTCAATGAACAGACGGGCAGCTTTTTGGATGTTTCCTAAGTCTTTGATCTTGATTTCCATATGATTCTTATCTTTTCTTTCCTGTCATGGTGATGAGTGGTATGATCATCTCCTCCATCGATATGCCTCCATGCTGGAAGGTGTCACGATAATAGGAGACGTAATAATTGTAGTTATTCGGGTAGGCGAAGAATGAGTCGCCTGTAGCGAAGACATAACTCGTCGAAAGGTTGGGTGCAGGCAACTGCGCCTCCTGGGGATCCTTGATGACGAAGAGGCTCTTGTCGTCGTGCGCCAGATTCTTACCGAGCTTATAGCGCAGATTGGTGTTGGTGTTTCGATCGCCTATAATCTTGACGGGGCTGGTACAACGGATACTGCCATGATCCGTGGTGACAATGACGGTATGGCCTGTCTGCGACAGCAGCTTGAAGAAGTCGGAGATGACCGAGTGGCGGAACCACGAGAGTGTGATACTCCTGTAGGCACTTTCATTGTTCGCGAGTTCTCTGACCATCTTTGATTCCGTACGTGCATGACTGAGCATGTCGATGAAGTTGAAGACGACGACGTTGAGATCGTTTCTCTCAAGGAGATGGAATTGCTGAAGCAGCTTGTCTGCATCGGCAGAGCTGTTAACCTTATGGTAAGAGAAAGACTCCTTTCTCCTGTACCGGTCGAACTGTGTTCGGATCAGTGGCTCCTCGTTCAGGTTCTTTCCTTCTTCCTCATCCTCATCTACCCACAGGTCGGGGAACATCTCGGCGATTTTGTTTGGCATCAGACCGCTGAAGATGGCGTTGCGTGCATACTGGGTAGCTGTAGGCAGAATACTGAAGTATAGGTTCTCCTCCATATCAAACTGTCCGCTGATCTCTTGAGCAAGTGTTCGCCATTGGTCGTAACGGAAGTTATCAAGGACAACGAGGAACACCTTCTTTCCTTCATTCAGCAACGGGAACACCTTGGTCTTGAAGATGTCTGGCGAGAGAATGGGAGAGGGTTGGGAGTGGTTAACCCAGTTTAGATAGTTCTTCTTAATGAACTTGGCAAAGCCATTGTTGGCCTCTTCCTTCTGCATCTGCAACATCTCTGTCATGTCGCTGTCGGTGGCACTGAGCTCCAGTTCCCAGTGTACCAGTCGTCTATAGACGTCAGCCCAGTCTTGCCATGTCCGACAGTCCATGATCTGCAGGGCAATCTGTTGGAAACTCTGTTGGTATTGACTCTGTGTCACCTCGGTCTCGATGGCGCGGCGGTGGATGTTCTTCTTGAGCGACAGCAGGATCTGGTTGGGATTCACGGGCTTGATCAGATAGTCGGCAATCTTCTGACCGATGGCCTGTTCCATGATATTCTCTTCCTCGCTCTTTGTTACCATGACGGCGGGAAGCGAGGGCTGTATCTCCTTGAGTCTCTGAAGGGTCTCCAGACCACTCAGACCGGGCATCTGCTCGTCTAGGAGCACCAGGTCGAAGTTGCGCTCCTTACAGAGATCAATAGCGTCAGTACCGTTGCTGACGGTTACCACCTCATAGCCTTTCTTCTCAAGGAACAGGATATGGGCTTTTAACTGCTCGATCTCGTCGTCTACCCAAAGTAGGATGCCATTTGTCATATCGTTATCTTTTTTACCAGAAGTCATCACCGAAGTCGAAATCCTGTACTTGCTGCTTCCGTTGATTGTTGTCGGGTTGTATGCCTTCATCTGTCCTTGTGGGGGTAGGTGAGGGCTCCGTCTCTTCTATGTCGGGTTGCTCAATGGTCTCAGGCAGGATCAGCAGTTTCTCCTCACTGATCTTCATCGGGAGGAAGGTCTTCTCGTAGAACTGCATATAGTCATCGTAGCTGTAACGCGTACCGATAAGTGACAGGTTGCCCTCACTGATAATGAGACTGCGACAGGGGGATAATCGTGTCGACATGGTATTGTCGGCATAGAGTTGCTGGGCGTATTGTAACGCTTCGTCATAATTGAGGAAACCGCTGATCTGCATCTGCTGCCATGCTCCAGCACGGTCGCCTGCGAGAGGCATCTGTAGAATCTCGAAGTTACGAACCAGGAAGTTCGTGAAATTGTATCTGGCCATCTCGAAGAGTAACTGGTTCGCATTAACGGAGTCCGGTTGGTAGATAAGGATAAACAGGAAATGCTGGTTGCGCTCATCGCTAAGTGTGGCGGTGCCAGTGCTGTCTTCTGCCATGTCCGTACTCCTGCGTGTCCAGATATCGCTCATCTCGAACTGGTTTCCATAGGGCGTCCGTCCTTCTTGGATGCCTTTAAGGATCATACCTGAGAGACTGGTTACCTCGCTGTCTGGGTATCTCTCTACTACAAGTTTGAGCTGACTGGCACAACCATCTCTGTCGCCTTCGTTCAACCGGCTGAGACCATCTATGAAGATGAATTTGGCGCGATTATCTCCCAAGGGAAAACGGTCGGCAGACAGTTGTACATTGGCTCTTACAATCTCAGATTGGTTATTCTTGAATGCCTCGTAGGTGGCGGCATATAGGGAATCCTCGATATGCTCCCCGAACTTAGCATTGATGGCATAGTCGGGATCGGAGAGAAGAAGTGTCCATTCATTTTCTGGGAAATCATGTTGTAGCCGACTGATACAGTTGTCTGCCTGTTGTTGTCTGTTCTGTCGGGCGTAAAGGAGGTAGAGATGATACCATGCCTCGGCGATGCGTTTGTCGTCCTGGTAGTCTTCCGTCAGTCTTGTAAGCATATCCTCGCTGAGATGCAGATGTCTCGACAGATGGGGTGATGAGGCAGAACGGTCGAGTTTATCCTTGAAGATGATACCGGCATGTAGAAGTGCATCCTTGAGGATGTCGTGACTGTTTTTCTTCTGTTCCTCCGAGAAAGGGATCTGTGCCAGGTAATAGTCTCGTTGATGCGGATCGGAGGCGTGCAGAGAGGACTCTTCTATCTCGTCTGATAATCCTGTATCCTCAAGGCTATCGGAGAAAGCCTCTTCTGGATATTCCGATGGGGACGGCACCGCAACAACAGTCTGGTTGACACGCTGCCAGTTGTCTATGTTCTTCCTTGCTCCCCACTGACGCAGGAAAGCTGTCTTTCCTTGGCTGACTGCGACGGGGTTATAGAAGTACCACTGCCCGTTACCGGAGGTCGGTGTCGTTGGCAACATCGTGTTGGGAAGTAAACCATCCTCTTGTTGACGCTGTTGTTCGACTTCTGCCATCGCCTGTTCCTTCCGTTCTTTCTCCTCTTTCTTCCTCAGATTGTCGATTACTCGGTCTATCACCTCCAGTCTTTTAGCTTCTGGCATGTCAGCGAGCGCCAATAGAGAGTCCTGCAGTTGGATAGCCTCTGTATAAGGTACCAATTCATCCAAGACCTTCGATCGGTAAGACAGCTCTTCATAGCCCGTATGGTCTTTGTCGAGCAGGCCGATGGCTTCCCCGTAGCATCGTTGTGCATCAGAGAATCGCTCCTTGTCCCAATAGAGGTCTCCGAGTGAGAGCAGCAAGACACCTTTCTCAATGCCATTTTTGACAGAAAGAGGTGCTCCGTCCTCATAGGCGTTGATGGCTTGTGTAGTGTCCCGCTGAGTGAGGTAGATGTTGCCGATGGCATAATAGATCTGGTCGAGATAGTCTGTATTGTTCTCTGAGGCAGCCATCCGCTTCAGACGACTGATCATCTGATGGACGTTTGTCCCCTCCGCCATCACCTCGGTCTGGGCGATGCGGGCGTTGAACTCCAACTCGTACGGCGGGTGACAACCGACAACCTTCTCGAATGCCTTATAGGCTTGTTCGCGGTTCCCAAGCAGGTGTTGTATCTGTCCCATTAGGAACCACTCTCTGGCACGCTGTATCCGTCGGCGCTCATGCTTGATAACTTTGTGGAGATAAGGGAGGGCCTTCTGGTACTCCTGATGTCGGATGAAATAGTTTGCATAAGTGTAGTCCCAGTCCTTGACAGCACGGAAGTCCATCGAGTCACGATTCATGTTCCGGATGACATCCTCTGCATCGTACATCCATCCTAATTCCGTGTAGCATTTGGCAAGCCATGCTCTGGCAAGACCGTTCTGCAGAGGTTGTGTCTGGTATAGACGACTCATGTATGAGAAGGTGGCGGCAGCCTCGTCGAAGGCTCCTTGCTGGAACTGTGCCTTACCCATGAGCAACCATACTTTCCAAAGAAAAGGGTTGTATTCCCTACGTCCTAGCCACTCGCGGTCTTTCGCGGTCTTTTGCTTGCTGCCGTTCCATGCGGGCTTGACCTTGATACTGTGTTGCTTGATGGCTTTGCTGCACTTCTCGATAGTCAGATCGTATTGTCCTTTACCGATATCACGGCTGGCTTTGTTGCCCACCGCGTAGAGAGGTATCAGCTCCGTGTAATTGTCTTTGTTGCCTTTCTCCTTTTCCAGATTGCCGTCGATGAAGGCCTGTGAACCATTAAAGAAGGTGTTGTATCGGGCGTTAAAGGAATGCCACCATCGTGTGTTGCCTGTGTTTTTCTGTGTAGAGCAACCTACCATCGTCATGACGATGGCAACTCCTGTCAGCAATATGTGGATGGCCTTACGCATCTATTCTTCATCTTTCCCCTTCTGGTTCTTTTTTTCCTCTAAAAGACAGTGGATCTTACATGATCCCTCGTCAGCGGCAGTGCATGTCGAGCAGTCATGCCCGGTAGTGATAGTGTCCTCACCTTTGTCGAAATAGGAGACTATCCCGGCGATGACACCCAGACAGATGAGTGCTATGATACAGACGATGGCAAAATTCATTCTTTCTGACCTTCTTCTATTTGGAATCCTGCTTTGACAAGATCATCCCAGTATCTGGGATATGATTTAGAGACAACCTGAGGATGATTGATCTTGAGTTGACCGATCTTCAGAGCATAAGGTGCGAAGGCCAATGCCATGCGGTGGTCTTCGTAGGTGTCGATGCCTTCCTCATATGAGGGTTCACAGCGTTCTCCATCCCATTTCAGTTCACTGTCGTTGAAGTCGTGGATGACGTACCCCAACTTCCGCATCTCTTTCTTCAGAGCTTCTATGCGGTCTGTCTCCTTGATCTTCAGTGTCGATAGTCCAGTGAAGTGGAACGGGATATTCTTGGCTGCGCAGACCACGACGAAGGTCTGAGCCAGGTCGGGAGAGTTCACGAAGTCATATTCCAGTCGTGGCACACAGCGACCGTTCTTCTTGATGGTGATGGTCTGGGGGATGCCTTCTCCCTTAGTCTCAAAGATGGTCTTCACACCAAGCAGACTGAACAAGTAACGTGTGACAGAGTCACCTTGTTTAGAACCGTCCATGAGTCCGGTAAGTCTGACCTCCGACTCCCGGTCGTCAATCAGTGCCAGAATCTCATACCAATAGCTGGCACCGCTCCAGTCGCTTTCAATGAAATAGTCTCTATTCTGATAGGGCTTGTGACTGACGGTGATGGTGTCGACTGCGGTCCAGTCTGCTTCTGCCCCAAACTCCCTCATAGTCCAGAGTGTGAGGTCTATATATGGCCGGGAGATAATCTCGCCTGTCAGTCTGAGTGTCAGACCGTCTTTCAGCATCGGACCAATCATCAGTAGTGCGGAGATATATTGGGAACTGATATTCCCGGGAATCTCCAGCAAACCACCCTTGAGTTGTCTGCCTGTGATACGGAGTGGTGGAAAGCCTGTCTCTCCCTCGTAATCGATATTCGCTCCCAGTGTTCTCAAGGCATCAACTAACACACCGATAGGACGGTGCTTCATCCGCTCTGTTCCTGTGATGATATGTGTACCTTTCATCACACATAGGTAGGCTGTCATGAACCGCATGGCCGTACCAGCTGCCTTGATGTCGATCTCCTTGGGCATATGCTGCAGAGCCTTGACGATGACCTCTGTGTCGTCGCAGTCGCTGAGGTTCTGTGGCAGACTCTTGCCACCGCTCAGTGCATAGATGATCAAAGCTCGGTTGGAAATGCTTTTTGAGGCGGGCAGACCGATGGTGCTGCTCAACCTTTCAGGTGCAGTAAGTGTATATTGTTTCATTCTGATGATTGCTCCATAAATATCAATGCAAAGATACGCATTTTCGGCCATAGATAGCTCATATTTTGCAGTTTTTCACTAAAAGCTAATAAAAGTTGCCTGAAAATTTGCATAGTTCGTAAAATGTGTGTACCTTTGCATCCGCATTCGACAAAAGCATGTCAGTGCTAAGCATAGTGTTCGGGATTTAGCGCAGTTGGTAGCGCACACGTCTGGGGGGCGCGAGGTCGCTGGTTCGAGTCCAGTAATCCCGACAGAAAAAAGAAACCTGATAGATTTTTATCTGTCAGGTTCTTTTTCTTATATGGGTTGTGATTCTCAGATACCCTTTGTCATGTCTCTCATGTGACAGGGGATCCAGACCCATACCGTTGTTCCCTTTCCTTCCTCAGAGGAGAGACCGATTTCACCGTTCAAGGCGTCTACAATAGCCTTGCAGATAGAAAGGCCGAGCCCGGATGTCTGGTTGGCAAGGGTCAGGGAGTCTTCATGCTGAAGAATGGAGAAAATATTCTCCTGGAGTTTCTGAGGTACACCGTCACCTGTGTCGATGATGGTTACTTTCATTCCCTTTCGCTCACGCTCGTAGGTCATGGTAATACTACCCTCCTTGGTATGGAGTACGGCATTCTGTAGCAGGTGCATAATCAGTTGGTGCATCAGGTTGGTGTCGAGCGTAGCCTTGCAGTGCGGCGACAGGGTCGTTCTGATATAGATGGACACATTTGGACTGGCGTCGCGCAGGGCTTCGCGCCGATAGGAGGCCATGAGTTCTGCCAGGTTCACCTCGATCATCGTGAAAGTAAGCATGCTGCCCTCGAAACTCGAGAGTTCAAGCAGCTGTGAGATGAAATAGAGTAACTGATGACCGTTGTGGTTGATGTGTGTCACCATCTCTGTCAGTTGTTCCTCTTTCAGGACGCTAGGTTTCTCTTTCAGGATGATATCACTGAATCCGATGATGGAATTCAGGGGGGTACGGAGGGCATGGCTGACGTTAGCTAAGAACACAGACTTTATTTGCTCGCTTTTCTGAGCCCGGGTAACCTCGTTGCGCAATTGTCTAAGATAATAGCGCCTTACAAAAAATATACATACAGGTAGCGCTATTATGAGCGCCAGAATAATTAGAAGTTTTAAATCCATAGGTTTGTCTTATTATTTATATATAAGATAGCTACCGCCGTCGCTTCGGCCGTATTTACGAATCAGATCTTGTATGAATCGGGCATTGTCGATGACGCGTTTCTCGTTGCCGTCGTAGCCGTTAATCAGTACAACGAGGTGTGTGGTGCCGAGTGTGATCTTTGTACGCTCGTTGTCACTTGTGGGCGTGCCTACGCCGCCTAGGGCGTCGCGATAGACGGGTAGACCAGCGATGTTCAGCATCCCTCTGCCGATGCCTTCGTATGGCTCTCCTTCACGTCCGATGCCTAATGTGAGCGTGTCGCCGACGAACTTGTCGGCATCGAAGCCTCCGATGCTATAACCGAAGGCGATGGAAGCAAGGTTGATGAGGTCGACGAGTGTGTCGATCTGGTAGAGCTCTTTACCTTGGAGCATCCTGCGGATCAAAGCCTCACTGGCAGGACGATACCGAGAAGGGTCTTTGCCACAGGCTTTGTAGACACGGCGAGTAGCTGCAATAGACGGAATCTCTTTCAGACTCTCAGTGGTGAGTTCTTTCCGGAACTTCTCCTCAAGAGCATGAATCTCCTGCCACAGTTCGTCATTATAGCTAGTGTTGACAACCTGTGCTTCAACGGCTGCCCCAACAAACTCGGGGCAGACAGACGCTATTTCCTCAGAAACGAAGATGTTCATGCATCAATCGTCAGGATTACGTCTATAGTGGAATTCCTGGATGTTGGGGTTCGAGCCGAGATCGTTATCTGGAATCACCGTTGTACGGATCAACTTCTGGTCATAGCCTTTGTGCATTGGTCCGACATGCAACAGGAAATCATTGAAGTTGGCTGTTGGGATCACCAGACCAAAGATGCCGAATCCTACCCTGGTGCCTTCTGCACGGATATTGTTATACACATAGGCTGTGGAGTAGAAGGTGTGACGGTATACCTCCAGTCGGTTATACTTATCGAAAGTCTCTTTCCACTCTTGTCCCACTTTTGTCGAGTCAGCCTTCGTGAAGATAAAACCGATGTTGTGCACATAGTCGTCGATCTTGTCGCCACGGATACTGTCGTTCATCTCCATGCATTGCATAATGTTATCATTCATCTCCGCTCTCATCTCTTTCTCTGTCGGAGCGGTGAAGTAGGCAACGATCAGCAATACAAGAACAATAGCCATAAGAATCAGCAGCTTCCCAAGGCAGCTGTGCAAAAAAGCGTCGCCTACGGAACCGCTGGTCCTGAAATTAGGTCTGTTGGTCTGGTCCATAAATTGATTAGATTAGATTTGATTATTATGTATTAAGTTCATGAATTCCTGACGGGTCTTGGCTTGATTGAAGGCACCACTGAAGTCACTGGTCGTAGTGATGCTATTCTGCTTCTCGATGCCGCGCATCTGCATGCACATGTGCTTGGCCTCGACGACCACCATCACACCGAGTGGCTTGAGCGTGTCCTGGATACAGTCCTTGATCTGCTGTGTCATGCGCTCCTGTACCTGTAGCCGATGGGCGTAGATGTCCACCACACGGGCAATCTTAGAGAGTCCTGTGATGTAGCCGTTGGGGATGTACGCGACATGTGCCTTTCCGTAGAAGGGAAGCATGTGGTGCTCACAGAGGGAGAAAAAGTCGATGTCCTTTACGATGACCATCTGACTGTAGTCCTCTTTAAACAGAGCATCCGTCAACACTTTATGTGCGTCCATCTGATAGCCTCGTGTCAACACCTGCATGGCTTTTGCCACGCGCATGGGGGTCTTCAGTAATCCCTCACGTTCTGTGTCTTCGCCAAGCAGACTCAGTACCTGCTTGTAGTGTGCGGCGAGATCCTCTAGTCCTTCGCGATATATCTCCTTGTCGTCTATGCCTTGGTTTTGAATCATGGGTATTGTACTGTGATTTTTCCTTTGACGATAATGGCCGAGTCGTATCCCATCTTCTTGACGCTTCTGAGCACTTCGTCGGCCTCTTCATAAGTGCGGTAGTTGCCCATCCTACAGATCCACCGTGGGGAGTAGAAATGCACGTAAACGGGTACACCCGGATAGAGCGCCTTGATCTCATTGCCGGTCCTCTCCGCCTTGATGCGGTCGTTGCGTGAGTTACCTCCTGCGAAGACCTGTACCCGATAGCCGTTGATCTTGTATCCACCTTTCATGACCTTCTTCCGGTTGTCAATGGTGGTGTCGGGGATGGCGATGCTACCCTGGGCACTCTCAGGGCTCAGCTTCTCCGGCTTTTTCTCTTGTTCTTTATGATTTGTAGCAGTAATATCTGATTTTCCTGTCTGTTTCGGTGTCGCCTTCTGTTCGGCGGAGACAGTCTTCGGACCATTCACGAGTTCTTCGATGCTCTTGTCTTGCGTGATGGTCACCTTTCCTTCACCCTTCTTCTCCTGTTGTACGCGTTGGGTGAAGGTCTGAGCAGAAGTGAATAGTGAACAATGAAAAGTAAATAGTGCCAGCAGCACGGTCACTTTGATGTTCACGATCACCAGCTTATTGCATATTGTTGATTTCATACCAATATCTATTCACTTATCATTATTCACTATATAAACTTCATTGACGTTCGTCTTTACTTCTTCCAAGCGTCGATGATACCCTTGAAGTCAGCAGCCTTCAGTGAGGCACCACCGATCAGACCACCGTCGATGTCGGGCTTAGCGAACAGCTCAGGAGCGTTTGAAGCCTTGCATGAACCACCATAGAGGATGGTTGTGTCGTCGGCAACAGCCTGACCGTACTTCTCGGCGATGATAGAACGGATGTAAGCGTGGATCTCCTCTGCCTGCTCAGCGGTAGCGGTCTTGCCAGTACCGATAGCCCAGATGGGCTCGTAGGCGATGACGATCTTACGGAAGTCCTCCTCAGAGAGGTTGAATACAGAACCCTCGAGCTCGGCCTTTACGACCTCGTTCTGCTTGCCAGCCTCACGCTCTTCGAGACTCTCACCGATGCAGAAGATCACCTTCAGGTCGTTCTTCTGGGCGAGCAGTACTTTCTCCTTCAGGATCTCAGGAGTCTCCTTGTAGTACTCGCGACGCTCAGAGTGACCGAGGATCACGTACTGTGCACCTGTGCTCTTCACCATCTCGGCGCTCACCTCACCGGTGAAAGCACCCTTTTCCTTGTCAGCGCAGTTCTCAGCACCCAGACCGATGATGTCCTGATCGAGGAACTGTGCGATAGAAGCAAGGTGGATGAACGGTGTGCAGATCACCACACCGCAGTTGGGCTTGTCGGCCTTCAGTGTCTCGTTGAGCTCCTTTGCAAGAGCAATACCATCCTGGAGATTCATGTTCATCTTCCAGTTTCCTGCTACAATTTTCTTTCTCATAATTATTTTATTGTTTATTTAAAGGGTTGTTGTTATCTGTTTCTTCTTCGCTTTTCTTCGCGGATCTCTTCCTTCCGGAACGAAGCCAACGGCTCCATGCCCAGAGACGATCTGCTACCGTCAGGAGGAACAGCGGAAGAACGAACCATGTAAATACCCAGAGGATCTTCCCTGCGACATTGTTCTTCGGCTGTTGTCCGAGTGTACACTCCTCTAGTCTTCCTGTCATTTCTTCCTCCTCGGGCAGTGCGTTATGACTCCATTTCCCGATGACCGTTCCATCTTTGAGGAGCAACAGACCCGGATTACTACGGATGACGGTCTTCAGGACAGTCTCGTCGGTGAGACAGAAAGGATATTCTGCTCCAGTCTTGTCGCACCAGTGCTCGATGGCTTTCTCCGGACTAGCTGTCAGACAGTAGAAAGGATAGGCGTTATCGATGCTGTATTCGTAGATCCTGTTGATCTCGTCGAGTTGTGAGTCATCCGCATGCTCCAGATGGGGAGACACCAACAGGAACGTATAGCCTTGGTGGTTGAGTACCTGCTCAGTAATGTCCTCACCGTCGTCAATACGCTCGATGAAGAAGTCGGCGTATGGCGAATCCTCTCCTTCCGTCATCTTCTGCCATCCCTGCTTCAGGTCGGCACCGATATGATAGGGACGGAAGTCGAACTGGGGGAGGGTGTAGAGACTGCGTCCGGATATGAACAGCAGGATAAAGAGTGCAGAGTAATTCAGTACGATCCACTGGTTGCTCTCACTGATGATACGTGTCATCTCCAGGGACCATTTCCATACCACGATGGCGGCCGCCAGTAGAATGATGTTCTTCCAGAACGTTTGCCAGTTGGTCAGTACCAGGGCATCACCGAAGCAGCCACAGTCACTGATGGGGTTTGTCAGTGCCAGCCACAGAGTCAGCGCTGTCATGACAATCATGACCAGTAGCACGATCAGTGAGGCCATTCGTCTTCTGATGGCAAAGAGCAGGCAGATGCCGAGAATGAACTCTGCAGCCGACAACAGGACAGATGCGGAGAGCGTGGCGATATCGGGTATCTGCCTACCCAGTCCCATGGCTCCGAGGTAGTCTGCTATCTTGTACTGTGTACCCAACGGGTCGACGGCCTTGACGAATCCCGACAGGATCAGTGTCACAGCAAGCACCAGACGGCAGATGTTGACGGCAATCTTCTTCATTCTCTTAATCTGCGTTGTTGTCCTCCGATAGTTTAATCACGCCAAAGACTGCGTAATTGATAATATCCATATAGTTGGCATCGATTCCTTCAGAGACGAGTGTCTCGCCCTGCAGGTTTTCGATCTCCTTGATACGTTCAATCTTTGTCAGGATCAGGTCTGTGTATGAACTGACCCTCATGGAGCGCCATGCCTCGTCATAGTCGTGGTTCTTGCGCTTCATCAACTCCAATGCCTCGTGGGCGTACTGGTCGTAGAATTTCATGGCCTCCTCATTGTCCATGTCCACTGTGTCGGCAAAGCCATGACTGAGCTGGATCAGTCCCACGATGCCGTAGTTGATCAGCGCGATGAACTCCGGACGGATACCTTCGCCCACCTTCGATTCTTTCTTGATCTCCAGTGAACGGATACGCTTGGCTTTGATGAAGAGTTGGTCTGTCAGTGCCGTGGGACGTAATATGCGCCACGAAGCTTTATAGTCGTGAAGTTTTTTCTCGAACAAAGCCCGGCATTCTGCCAGCGTCTGTTCAAACTGTGCATTGGTTATCTCCATATTTCCCATATCGGGTGCAAAATTACGAAAAGTTGAGCGCAAAAACAAGAAACTCGTTTCTTTTTTTGCCGAGATGGAGTAAATTCGCCATCTTTGATGGCAAAGATATGAATAAATGAGCGGAAAGCCAAAGGAAAACCGAACTACGTCACTCCTTTTGCTTCATGTGGATATAGCGTATCTTTGCCCCAAGTGTCTCAAATTGGGTACGAATGGAGTCGCGTTCTATCCGCTTCATGGTAAGAAGCGTCAGCTCTTCGGCCGTGGCCTTCAAGGCAGCCTTGTCTTCCTCTACCTTCGCCTGCATGTCGTCGTACTCCTTTTGAACAATCTGCAACAGACTGTCTGTCTGCATGAATTCTTCTTGTGCACGTTTCAGTTCCACATCCTGATGAAGCTTTAGTGCCGCTTTGCGTATCTCTATCAGGTCGGGGTAGGTCTTGCGTAATGAGTCAATGTCCGCTCTTGCCTCGTCGAGTTGTCCCTGTGCGAAGTGAGTCCTTGCCTCTTCCAGTAGTTGTTCTGCCTTCTTCTGCTGACTGTCGCTGCAGGCTGTGAATAAGAGGGCGACGGCCAGGTATAATGGGGTTCGTTTCATCTTTTTGTCTTTTATGGATGATTAGAGACTGCAAATGTACGTATTTCTTTCGAGACTGCCAATTCTTTATTGGTTTTTAAACAATACGACGCTAATCGTTAAAGAGTCTTCAAAGTAAAATCTCGCCTCTGGAGACTGATCATCCAGAAGCGAGACTTATAGTGTATTTTTATTTACATTATTCAGTGAAGGACTATTCGCCTAGTTTTTTGCCAGACATCAGTAGCTCAACCAATGGACGGTCCTTATAGGTGTGGCGCTGCTGATCCCAGAAACCGAAGTCGGCATCATAGCACCAGGTGGTCCAGGCGATGTTAAACTCGTCGAATACGGTCAGCATGTCACGTGTCCAGTTGTAGGCCAGTTCACGGTCCACGGGCTCGTAGACACCCCACTCGCCACAGAACAGTTGCAGATCGTATTTCTTGGCGGCTTCAATGGCATCCTTGAACTGCGCACGGATGGTGTTGATGTCCCATACTTGTTCCGTATATTGCTTCAACTCAGGCTTGAGAGCATCGGGGGCAGCCTCATAATCCTCTTTCGATACCAATACGCCAGGGTAGTTCACTTTGCCGGTGTACTTGCCTATCGGGGTCCACCAGGCACCATAGTGGGTCAGGATCATCGGGTTGTAATAATGGAAAGAGAGGATGATGTTCTTGTCACCCTCGGGCACTTTCAGGTATTTCATCGTCTCATGCCCCTGCCAACGGTTGGAGCCGATGACAAGTGTGCGCTGAGGCTCCACCTTGCGGAGGGCCTTGTGTACCTTGGCTACCAACTGGTTCCACTGCTCATGTTCATCGGCCACAGGCTCGTTCATGAACTCGTAGGCCACCCAGTCGCAGCTGCGGTCTTTCAGAAAGTCGGAAAGTTGGTACCAGAGGTTGATCAGGTCCTGCTGGGCTTTCTCTGAGGTAAAGAGGGTGTTGGCCGACTGCCCGTCTTCGTTTACGGCGTTGAAGTAGTGCGAACGAATGATGTGTAGGTCGACGATGGCGCGGAGATTGTGTGCCCGTGCCTGATCGAGGGCATTGGACAGCAGTTGCCATGCCTCAGGCAACTTGTTGCCCTGCTCGTCCCAGAACTGTACCTCGTCGATGGGGATACGTACGAAATCGAAGCCCAGTGCCTCGAGGCGCTCGAAGTCGTCCTCTTGGATATGGAGCCTACGGGCCTCGCCGCGCTGTTCCGACTGTGAGAGCCAGTGGCTCACATTCGTACCACGCTTGATGCGGAAGTTATTGACCTTGTCTGTCTGAGCGAAACCAGACAGTGATACAAACAGTGCTGCGATGATGGCAGCTGTCATGAGAACGTTTTTCTTCATTTCTACATTTATAGTTTTAGTGGTGTGATGGATAATCTGCCTGCAAAAATACAACAAATCATGCGTATTACCAAGAAATCCTGATAAATTGTTGATGGGTAGGGGTGAGTCGCGTCGGGATGAGGGATGGTTTATTCTTTGATATAACAAAGAAAAAGACGGGAAAAGGCGGAAATGTGGGGATTTTGTTGTATCTTTGCACTCTCAAAGACGAATAAGCGATGAAATTATATTCCGACGAAGAACTGGCGGAGATATTAGATCAGGAGATATTCCATCAGATTAGTGAGGCTGCAGACCGATTGGGTCTGGAGTGCTATGTGGTGGGCGGTTATGTCCGTGATATTTTCCTGGAACGACCCTCAAACGATATCGACGTGGTGGTCGTGGGCAGTGGTATCTCCGTGGCCGAGGAGTTGAAGAAGATGGTGGGACGGAAGGCGCACCTCTCTGTGTTCCGAAACTTCGGAACGGCTCAGGTGAAGTTCCGTCAGAAAGGCAAGGAGTACGAGGTGGAGTTCGTAGGTGCCCGTAAGGAGAGCTATCGTCATGACTCGCGGAAGCCCATCGTGGAGGATGGAACCCTGGAGGATGACCAGAACCGTCGCGACTTCACCATCAATGCCATGGCCATCTGCCTGAATAAAGAACGTTTCGGTGAGTTGGTCGATCCGTTCAACGGTCTGGCCGACCTCGAGGATGGCATCATCGCTACACCACTCGAACCGGATGTTACCTTCTCGGACGATCCGTTGAGGATGATGCGGTGCATCCGCTTTGCCACCCAACTGAACTTCCAGATCGAGGAGGAGACTTTCGTGGCATTGGAACGGATGGCAGAACGGATTAAGATTGTTAGTGGTGAGCGTATCAAGGATGAGCTTAACAAAATCATGCTGTCGTCTTTCCCTTCGAAGGGTTTCGTCGACCTGCAACGCTGTGGACTGCTGAACATCATCCTGCCAGAACTCGCTGCTCTTGATATCGTGGAACAGAAGAACGGCAGGGCGCATAAGAATAATTTCTATCACACGCTGGAGGTACTGGATAACGTGGCCTCTAAGTCTGACAATCTGTGGTTGCGCTGGGCGGCTTTGATGCACGACATCGGCAAGACGAAGTCGAAACGCTGGGATCCTGCCATCGGTTGGACCTTCCACAATCATAACACAATCGGAGCGAAGATGGTTCCGCTGATCTTCCGTCGCCTGATGTTGCCGATGGATATGAAGATGAAGTATGTACAGAAGCTCGTCGACCTGCACATGCGTCCTATAGCCATTGCCGACGATGAGGTGACCGACTCTGCCGTCCGACGCCTGATGAACGATGCCGGCGAGGATATTGACGACTTGATGACACTCTGCGAGGCGGATATCACTTCGAAGAACGAGGTGCGCAAGAAGATGTTTCGCGAGAACTTCCGTATGGTGCGCGAAAAGTTGGCCGACTTGAAGGAGAAAGACTATGTTCGACTGCTGCAGCCTGTCATCGATGGCAACGAGATTATGGAGATCTTCCATCTCAAGCCGAGTCGCGAGGTGGGCGTTCTGAAGCAATACTTGAAGGATGCCGTCCTTGACAACCGTGTGGAGAACGAGCGTGAGCCGTTGATGCAGTTGCTGATGGACAAGGCGAAGAAGATGAAACTGATATAGCGAAGAACTGATATATGAGAAAACTGCTAACCATTGTGGCCATCCTGCTGTCGATGCAGGTGTGGTCCAATCCTGTGGATGACCTGCTGGAGCGTATCGATAAGGGCGCCTCGGCTAAGTTTAAGATTGAACGGGTCAAGAGTCAGAAAGACTTTTTCGAGCTTGATCAGCAGGGCCGACGGGTCGTGGTGCGTGGTAACACGTGGGTGAACATTGCGTCGGGCGTTAACTGGTACCTGAAATACTATGCAGGCATCCATCTTTCATGGAACCAGATGCAGGCTAAACTGCCTGTCGTATTGCCGGCAGTGAAACAGAGAGAGCGCCATGAAACGGACTTGTCGCAACGTTATGCCTTCAACTACTGCACCTTTTCTTATTCGATGGCCTTCTGGGACTGGAAACGATGGGAGCAGGAGATCGACTGGCTAGCTCTCCATGGCGTTAATCTGCCGCTGGCCATCGTCGGTGAGGAGTGTGTATGGCGTCAGATGCTGTTGAGGCTCGGATATACGGAGCAGGAGGTGGGGGCGTTCATCGCGGGTCCTGCCTTCCTGGCATGGTGGGAGATGAACAACCTCGAAGGATGGGGTGGTCCGCTGCCGCTCTCGTGGTATACCCGTCAGGAGCAGCTCCAGAAGCAGATATTGACTCGTATGAAACAGCTCGATATGCATCCTGTACTGCCGGGCTATTGTGGGATGGTACCTCATGATGCCAAGGAGAAGTTGGGACTGAACGTAGCTGATGCCGGACTATGGAATGGCTTCCAGCGACCAGCCAATCTGCTTCCCACTGATCCGCGCTTTGCAGAGATTGCCAAGATATATTATGAGGAACTGACACGACTGTTCGGGAAGGCCGACTATTACTCCATGGATCCCTTCCATGAGAGTAGCGACGATGCCTCCATCAACTATGCCAAGGCGGGTGAGGCGATGATGACGGCCATGAAACGTGTAAACCCCAAGGCGGTGTGGGTGATACAGGGATGGACGGAGAACCCGCGCCCAGCGATGGTCGATGGTATGAAGGCTGGCGACCTGCTGGTGCTCGACCTCTTCTCGGAGTGTCGGCCGATGTTTGGCATTCCCAGCATCTGGAGGCGTGAGCAGGGATACAAACAGCATCACTGGCTCTTTTGTATGCTCGAGAATTTCGGGGCGAATGTCGGTCTGCATGGACGTATGGATCAGCTCCTTGACAACTTCTATTCTACGGAACATACTCAAAGTTCAAAGTTCAAAGTCCAAAGCCCAAAGGGTATAGGTTTCACTATGGAGGGCTCGGAGAACAACCCCGTGATGTTTGAACTGATGAGTGAACTGCCCTGGCGACCGGAGAAGTTCACGAAGGAGACATGGGTGAAGAATTACGTGAAGGCACGCTATGGGGTAGACGATCCCGTCATCGAACAGGCATGGATGATTCTTGCAAAGAGTATCTATAACTGTCCTGCGGGTAACAACCAACAGGGTCCTCACGAGAGTATCTTCTGCGGTCGTCCGTCGCTCAATAACTTCCAGGCTTCCTCATGGTCGAAGATGAAGAATTATTACGATCCTTCTGATACTCGTGAGGCGGCACGACTCATGAACAGCGTGGCGGAGAAGTATCGTGGAAACAATAATTTCGAATACGATCTGGTTGATATTACGCGTCAGGCACTGGCCGATCAGGCTCGTTTGCAGTATCAACATACCATAGCCGACTATAAGGCCTTTGCACGTCAGGAGTTTGACAAGGATGCGCAGCGCTTTCTCAAGATGTTACTGATGCAGGATAAGCTCTTGGGTACACGCTCGGAGTTCCGTCTGGGCCACTGGACCGAGGCGGCTCGTCGCTGTGGCACGACGTCCGAGGAGAAGGAGCTCTATGAGTGGAATGCTCGCGTGCAGATCACGACATGGGGAAATCGTTACTGTGCTGATACGGGTGGCTTGCGCGACTATGCCCATAAGGAGTGGCAGGGACTGTTGAAGGATTTCTACTATGTCCGGTGGAAGACCTATTTCGATGCGCTGATGGCTCAGATGCAGGCGCAGACGGCTCCTCAGCCAGAACTGTTGGGTGGTGGTCCTCATGCCAACAAGACGGCCGCGGAACTTTTCCAGATGGCACTTCCACAGGAGGTGAGGCTCGATTACTATGCGATGGAGGAGCCGTGGACTCTCCAGCATAATCCCTATTCCGCTGTAGCGGAAGGTTCGCCTGTCGATATCGCCCGCGAAGTCATGCAGCTGCTCCTCCCGCAATAGTCACTGATTTCTTCTTTCTCAGGTATTCATCATTATTCATTCTCAAGATGGCAGTACAAAGTCAGCGTTTATTAACGCTTGATATATTACGCGGTTTGACCGTAGCAGGAATGATCCTGGTCAACAATGGCTGGGACGAGTCGTTCGAGATGCTTCAGCACTCGAAGTGGAATGGTCTGACTCCTTGTGATCTGGTGTTCCCATTCTTCCTGTTCATCATGGGCGTGTCGTGCTATCTCTCCCTGTCGAAGTCGGCCTTTCAGCCCTCGGCTCCTGTAGTGCGACGTATTGTGAAACGTATGGTGCTGCTTTTTGCCATCGGTCTTTTCATCAACTGGTTCGATCATGCTGTTGAAGGCGATCTTCTGTGTTTCGGTCATCTGCGTGTCTGGGCCGTTATGCAGCGTATAGCCCTTTGCTATGGCATCGTATCGTTGTTCGCCCTTTTCGGAAATCATCGTCATATCCTCTCTGTCGCCGCCCTCCTGTTGGTCGTCTACTCGCTGATCCTTATCTTGGGCAACGGCTATGCCTACGATGCCGACGTCAATATTCTGGCACAGGCCGACCTGAAGGTGTTCGGCTATCAGCATATCTATCATAAGAGTCCGGTCGATCCGGAAGGTCTTCTGGGTACGATATCGGCCGTGGCACATGTTCTGATCGGCTTCTATTGCGGCCGACTCATCAAGACTCGTGAGACGGTCGCTCAGAAGGTTATCGCCCTCTTCGTGATTGGAACCGTCTTGATGATAGGTGGTTACCTGCTGTCGTATGGTCTTCCGCTGAACAAACGGATATGGAGTCCCAGCTATGTGATGGTGACCTGTGGCCTGGCGGCTCTGCTTCAGGCTCTGTTGATGAATATTATTGACATGAATGATGATGGAAAACGACCTGTAATTCCTTCCTCATGGTTCATGCCTTTTCATGTTTTTGGTGTGAATGCACTGGCCCTTTATATATCGGCAGAGCTGTTGGCCATTGTCCTGAAACAGATAGGCTTATTGGGAATGGTTTATGGGGCTATTCATGCCATCATCCCTCCGTTGAAGTGGGCTTCGCTGACTTACGCGGTCTGTTTCGTTCTGTTGAACTTCTTGCTTGGCTATGTGCTGTATCGGAAGAAGATTTATATAAAACTATAACAGCCAATAAACTTTGTTAAAATTCCGGTACGGAGATATATCTAAAGATATATTTTTCGTATCTTTGCAACTCGAAAACTGAAGGCATATACTTTAGTTTTCGTTGTGTGAACCGTTTTGGAAAAGATAAACTAGTTTAAAATAAGTATGAAAAAGAACAAATTCTGTTTGTTTGCAGCCGTAGCACTGCTGGCTTCTTCGTGTGGTGGTGGCGGTCGTGCAAGCTTTGGCGACAATGAGTATCCTGTAGTGACTGTCGGAACATCGAACACGACGATGCAGTCTACTTACCCCGCAACCATCAAGGGTGTGCAGGATGTGGAGATCCATCCGAAAGTACAGGGCTTTATTACTCAGATTCATGTGAAGGAAGGGCAGACGGTCAGTGCTGGTCAGATCCTGTTTGTACTCGACAATGTGACCTATCAGGCTCAGGTGCGTCAGGCCCAGGCTGCGGTGAATACGGCCCAGGCTTCATGTAATACGGCCAAGTTGAGCTATGAGAACTCCAAGAATCTGTATGAGAACAAGGTCATCGGTGATTTCGAGCTCCAGTCGGCAACCAACCAGTACGAGAGTGCAAAGGCCGGTCTAGCACAGGCTCAGGCAGCTCTCGCCTCTGCTAAGGAGATGCTGAGCTATTGTTATGTAAAGAGTCCTGCTGCCGGTGTCGTCGGTACGCTTCCTTTCAAGGTTGGCACCTTGGTGAGTGCTGCTAACACGCTGACTACAGTCTCTAATATCAGTTCTATGGAGGTCTACTTCTCCATGAACGAGAAGGACGTGCTGACGATGGGTAAATCGGAAGGCGGTCTGAACGGTGCCGTACAGGCTATGCCTGAGGTACAGCTTCAGTTGGCCGATGGAACCATCTACGGACATACGGGTAAGGTGACCAAGATGAGTGGCGTGATCGATCCGGGAACGGGTACGATCCAGATGATTGCCGTGTTCACCAACCCCGAGAGACTGCTGAAGAGTGGTGCCTCTGGTTCTATCGTCATCCCGCGTTCGAACAACGACGCTATCGTCATCCCGCAGAGTTGTGTTTCCGAGGTACAGAACAAGAAGTTCGTCTACACCCTTGGTAAGGACAACAAGGTGAAGTACACCGAGATCATGGTCGATCCGCAGAACGATGGTAACAACTACATCGTCATCGATGGTCTGAAGACAGGCGACAAGTATGTCTCCAACGGTATCACGAAGCTCACCGATGGCATGGAGATTGTGCCCATCACGCCGGAGCGTTATCAGCAGAAGATCGACGAACAGGCTAAGGCTATGTCTGCCGGTGATATTGTTTCTGCCATGAAAAAATAACAAAAGGTATCGGGGTGTCTCTTGACTCCCGACTCCTTGACCCCAAAAACAAGCAAGTATGACTTTTACAACATTTATAAAACGCCCAGTGCTTTCGACGGTGATCTCCATCGTCATTGTCTTGCTGGGATTCATCGGCCTGGCCACCTTGCCTATTGAGCAGTATCCGGACATCGCACCGCCTACCGTTGTGGTCATGACCAGCTATCCTGGTGCCGATGCAGAGACGGTGAAGAACTCCGTTATCGTACCGCTCGAAGAGAGCATCAACGGTGTGGAGGGTATGGACTATCTGAGTTCGACGGCCTCCTCGGGTTCGGCCAGCATCCAGGTGCTGTTCCGCCAGGGTATGAATGCCGATATGTGTGCCGTAAACGTACAGAACCGTGTGCAGCAGGCTTTGGCGCTGTTGCCGGCCGAAGTGACACGTATCGGTGTGACCGTGATGAAGCGTCAGACCTCACAGGTGATGATGTTCACGCTGACCTCAGAGGATGGACGCTATGATGATGAGTTCCTCACGAACTACAATAATATCAACATCATCCCTGCTATCAAGCGTATCCAGGGTGTGGGCGACGTGCAGTCGCCTGGTATGAAGAGCTACTCGATGCGTATCTGGCTGAAGCCCGATGTGATGAAACAGTACGGTCTGATGCCAAGCGATATCAGCAACGTATTGGCTGAGCAGAATGTTGAGGCTGCTCCTGGTACCTTCGGTGAGCGCTCTGATGTGGCCTATGAGTATGCCATGCGATATACGGGTCGTCTGAAGACCGCCGAGGAGTTTGGCAATATCGTTATCCAGAGCAATGCAGATGGTACTACCTTGAAACTGAAGGACGTGGCTAAGATCGAATTGGGCGGTCAGATGTATTCCGTCTCGATGAAGAACAACAACCAGCCTTCGGTGATGGGTATGGTGCAGCAGATTGCTGGCTCTAATGCCAACGAGATTGCCAAGCAGGTGAAGGCCGAGCTCAAGGAGCAGGCCAAACTCTTCCCGCCGGGCATGACCTATAAGATCAACTACGACGTGACCGAGTTCCTGTATGCTTCTATCGAGGAGGTGGTGTTCACCTTGTTCATGACACTGATCCTGGTGTTCCTCGTGGTGTACATCTTCCTGCAGGACTTCCGTTCTACGCTGATCCCGTTGATCGCCGTACCGGTATCGTTGATCGGTACGTTCTTCTTCCTCAGTGTGATGGGCTTCTCCATCAACCTGCTCACGCTATCGGCCTTGTTGCTGGCCATCGCCATTGTGGTCGATGATGCCATTGTGGTGGTCGAGGCGGTGCATGCCAAGCTTGACCAGGGCTACAAGTCCTCGCTCACTGCCTCTATCGATGCCATGAACGAGATCTCGGGCGCCATTATCTCTATCACACTGGTGATGGCCTCGGTGTTCATTCCTGTATCATTCATCGGTGGCACGTCGGGAACATTCTATCGCGAGTTTGGTGTTACCATGGCTGTGTCCATCTTCATCTCGGCTCTGAATGCCTTGACACTGTCGCCGGCACTCTGTGCCATCTTCCTGAAACCTCACGATGCTGAGGGACATGAGCGTAAGATGTCGCGCATCGACCGTTTCCACCAGTCGTTCAATACGGCTTTCGATACCACATTGGGTAAGTATAAGAATATCGTGGAGAAACTGGTGCGTAAGCCTGTGGCCATCATCGTCTCGGTGATTATCGGTATTGCCGTGCTTGCTACGACGATGTTCACCGCGAAGTCTGGTCTCGTACCTTCCGAGGATACGGGTACGCTCTTCTGTACAATCACGATGCCTCCTGCTACGTCTGTAGCTCGCACGCGTCAGGTGATCGACGAGGTGGATAAGATCCTCGCTGCCGATCCTGCTATCCAGAGCCGTGAGCAGATCCAGGGTTATAACTTTATCGCTGGCTCCGGTTCCGACCAGGCTACGTTCATCATCAAGCTGAAGCCGTTCAAGGAGCGTCAGAAGAGTCTGTGGTGGAAGATCTCGGGTCTGTGGCAAGGTGACGGTATTTACCGTTTCTTCCTCGATCCGTCGGATGCCACGGGTGTCATCGCCCAGATCTTCATTAAGACGGCTCATATCAAGGATGCCTCTATCCTGGCCTTCCAGCCGCCTATGATTCCTGGCTTCTCTGCCAACAGTGGTGTGTCGATTGTGATGCAGGACCGTACCGGTGGTAGTCTGAACAAGTTCTATGGCGTGGTGAAGGACTTCATCGCGGAACTGAACAAACGTCCGGAGTTCCAGATGGCTCAGACTTCTTATAACCCGAGCTATCCGCAGTACATGATCCATATCGATGTGGCAAAGTGTAAGCAGAGTGGAATCTCACCGCAGACCATCCTCTCTACCTTGCAGGGTTACTATGGTGGACTGTATGCCTCTAACTTCAACGCCTACGGAAAGCTCTTCCGTGTGATGGTGCAGGCATCGCCCGAGACCCGCATGACACCGGAGTCGCTTAATAATATATATGTACGCACGCCATCGGGCATGGCACCTGTTCAGGAATTCTGTAACCTGGAGCGTGTCTATGGCCCGTCGAATATCAACCGTTTCAACCTGTTTACGAGTATCAACGTGACGGCGACGGTGGCCGACGGCTATTCTACGGGTGAGGCTATCAAGGCGGCCGAGGAGATCGCTGCCGAGATGCTGCCGGCAGGTTACTCATACGACTATCAGGGTCTGACACGTGAGGAGGCCAAGGCTTCTAATACGACAGGTCTGATCTTCGTGCTCTGCTTCATCTTCATCTACCTCATCCTCTCGGCCCAGTACGAGTCGTACATCCTGCCGTTGGCAGTGGTACTCTCTGTGCCGTTCGGACTGGCGGGATGTTATCTGTTCACCATGATCTTCGGACATGCTAACGATATCTATATGCAGATCTCGCTGATCATGCTGATCGGACTGTTGGCCAAGAACGCCATCCTGATCGTACAGTTCGCTCTTGAGCGCCGTCAGACGGGTATGGCTGTCTCATGGTCGGCGGTGCTCGGTGCTGCTGCCCGTCTGCGCCCGATCCTGATGACCTCGTTGGCTATGATCATCGGTCTGCTGCCGATGATGTTCGCTTCGGGTGTTGGTAAGAATGGTAACCAGACGCTGGGTGCGGCTGCCGTGGGTGGTATGCTCATTGGTACGTTGCTCCAGATCTTCGTGGTACCTACGCTCTTCGTGATCTTCCAGTCATTGCAGGAGAAGATCTCGCCGATGAAGTTCGAAGACGAGGAGAATCCTGAGGTGGCTGCCGAGTTGGCACAGTATGCGCATTCAAAACCCGTTGATTATGAAAAGTAATATGAAGAAACTGACGATATACATGTCCGCAGCCCTGCTGCTGTCGAGCTGCGGACTCTATAATAAGTACGAGCGCCCTGATGTGGATGTGACGGGTATCGTCCGTGATCCTGTCTCTCTGACGGATACGCTCGCAGTGACCGATACGACGTCTTTCGGTAATATGCCGTGGCGTAGTGTCTTCACCGACCCGCAGCTGCAGACACTCATCGAGACGGGCTTGCAGAACAATCCCGACCTGTTGAATGCTGCGCTGAACGTGCAGATGGTCAATGAGGCACTGAAGATTGCCAAACTGGCCTTCCTGCCCTCGCTGGCGCTCTCTCCACAGGGAACGCTGACCTCGTTCGACGGTGCTGCCGCCACGAAGTCATACACCCTGCCTGTCAGTGCTAGTTGGAATGTCGATCTCTTCGGCAACCTGCTCAGCGTGAAGCGTTCTGCTCAGATGCAGCTCGTGGCCACGAAGGACTACCAGACGGTGGTGAAGTGCAACCTCATCTCTGGTATTGCCAATCTCTATTACACGCTGCTGATGCTCGACCGTCAGGTGGAGATCGTCAGTGATATGGAGCGGTTGACCAAAGAGACCTGGGAGAAGATGCAGGTGATGAAGGACAGTCGTATCGGCTATCGTTCTACGGCCGTGCAGAGTGCTGAGGCCGCCTATTACAGTGTGCAGTCGCAGAAGGTTGACCTGTTGCGTCAGGTCCGTGAGATGGAGAACTCTCTCTCCCTGCTGCTCGGTCAGTCGGGACAGACCATCAGCCGTGGTCGCTTCGACGGTCAGACACTGCCCACCGATCTCTCGACGGGTGTTGCTCTTCGCATGCTTAACAACCGTGCCGATGTCCATGCCAAGGAGATGGCGCTGGCCCAGTGCTTCTATGATGTGGAGACGGCCCGTAGCCGTTTCTATCCGAACATCACGGTCACGGGTACGGCGGCTTTCACCAACCAGAACGGTTTGGTGAACCCTGGCAAGTGGCTTCTCTCTGCTGTCGGTAGTCTTGTGCAGCCCATCTTCCAGCACGGTCAGATCGTTGCTGGTCTGAAGGTGGCCAAGGCTCAGTACGAGCAGGCCTTCAACAACTGGCAGAGCGCCATTCTGAAGGCCGGTAACGAGGTGTCTAACGCTCTCGTCAGCTACAACTCCTATGCCGAAAAGGCTACCCTTGACGGTAAGCGTGTCGCCGTACTGAAGCAGAATGTCGAGGACACCAAGCGGTTGATGGAGTCGGCCAGCAACACCACCTATCTCGAGGTCATCTCTGCCCAGAGCAACCTGCTTAATGCCGAGATCTCCGAGGTACAGGATCAGTTCTACAAGATGCAGTCTGTGGTGAACCTGTATCAGGCCTTAGGTGGCGGTGTTAAATAAACTACAACTTAATTGTATTATATATGGCAAGTGAAATTTCCCCTAAAGCCGAGATAAGCCCAAAGGCGAAGATCGGTGAAAACTGTAAGATATTCCCCTTCGTGTATATCGAGGACGATGTGGAGATTGGTGACAACTGTATCATCTTCCCCTTTGTCTCCATCTGCGACGGCTCGCGTATCGGCAATAACAATAAGATCCATCAGGGTAGTGTGATCGCTGCCTTGCCACAGGATTTCAATTTCCGTGGTGCCAAGTCGTATGTGAGGATTGGCGATAACAACGTTATCCGCGAGAACGTGGTGATCAACCGCGGCACTCAGCAGGATGGTGTGACGGTCATCGGCAACGGCAATTTCTTATTGGAGGGTACGCATATCAGTCACGACACTGTGGTGGGCAATCACTGTGTGTTCGGCTATGGTGTGAAGATTGCTGGCGATTGTGAGATCGGCGATGGTGTGATTTTCTCCAGTAGTGCGATCCAGAATGCCAATACCCGTGTCGGTCGTCTGTCACTGATCCAGGCTGGTTGTACGTTCTCACACGATGTACCTCCGTTCCTGGTGGCGGGTGGTAAACCGCTGAAATATGGTGGTCCCAACACCACGATGATGAACGAGGCCGGCATCGACCCGAAGGTGCAGAAGCATATCGCCAATGCGTATCGTCTGCTGTTCCATGGTAAGACCAGCACGTTCGATGTGATCAACCAGATTAAGGAACAGGTGCCCGACAGTCCCGAGATACGTGATATCATCCGTTTCCTCGAGAGCACCCAGCGCGGTATTATGTGCAAATAACAATCGAATCCCTGCCAATGGGCAGGGATTTGTTTATTCTACCATATAGACGTGGAGGAGCCTGAGAAGATGACATACGGCTTCTACGGGGGCAACGTACAAAATCGTAGAGAATTAGATTCTCTGGAAAGGTCTGTATGTGGCGCATGAATCATTAATGAAACATCAAAATTTATATGATATGAAAAAACTTATCTTTTCATTGTTGTTTGGAGCTTTGGCGCTTCCGTCTGTTGCTCAGTTGATGACGGCACAGCAGGAAAACAAAGATACCACCATCAACGTCGTTGCCTTTTTCTGCAAGAACGACACCTTGACCTATCAATACCAAGACCTTAGAGCCAAGGTTAAGGACAATGACACGATTGTGGAGCGCCAGATGCTAAGTACATTTCAATTGATTGTGAGAGACTCTACAGCAACCAGTTACGAGATAGAGTGCATACCATTGGAGACGAAAGTCGATTTCGGTAAGGATACCCTGATGACACATATCATGCAGTCGCTTGTGGAGGCAACTGGAGACATCAATACGATTATCACCACAGACGAATACGGAAGAATAGAGCACATCAAGAACTGGAAGGAAATCAAGGATTTCTCACGAAAAATGATTAAGTCGTTCTTAGACTCACTGTACAGTTGCCGGCCTCAATTGAATGAAGCCTTACCACGGGCACGGTTCGAGTCGCAGATGACCCTTCAATTCGCTGATGAGAAGGCATATATTGAGAACAGCGCGGATCTTAAGTTGCTTTTCTCTCTGCATGGTAACTCATTCGCAATAGGCAAGACCGAAAGCGACGATACGGATGCCCACGGATGGCCAGAGCAAACAACCGTTGTCTGTGGCTATGATAAAAGCAGCGAGGAGTATGGTTTTGAGGATGATTATTTCATAAGCGGACGGACTGTTACGACCATTCCTAAAGAAGACCTCAAAGAGACCATAGGCAACTATATCAATTTGACATTGAGTGATGAGTATGCTGGGAAAGTCAATGATGAAATAAAAAAGCAGGAACTTGAGGATGCCACAGTGACTGATGTAGAGCAATACAGCTACTTTTACAATGGTTGGCCCAGCGAGATGGAACACTTGAAGCAAATAGAGATCATGGGGACAAAGATCATTGACTATAAGAACGCAATATGGACTTCCCGTGTCTGGGGCATCTATGGCAATCAGGGCGAAAGCAGCCCTACTGACATCTGATAAAGTGTAATTTGAAGAGAAGTCTTAATAGGAAGCTGTGCAGGGGATGCCGGTGGCGATGACCCTGTCGCGGATGGCGTCGAGTTGCTCGTGTGTCGCTTTGAGCAGACCCTGTGCAGGCGTCTCCCGGTCGATGGTGTAGATCATCACCTGTTGTGGCCTGATCGCTTTCACCGCCTCAAGCCACGGGCCTACGTACTCCTCACCGGTATTATCCACTGACTCCTGACTCCCGATTTCTGTCTCCCCCCTCATAAACATCGTCTGGATGATCAGATGCCCGTTGAAGGCTTTCATCTGTTCGATGATCTGATGTACGTCGTATGCACCGTTCGGACGGTCCACCTTCTGGATGTAGGTCGGATCGATGGTGTCAAGCTTCAGGATATTATTGTCTACCCGCATCAGCGCCTCGTGTACCTGTGGACGATGGATGAAGGTTGAGTTACTCAGTACCGACACCTTGGCCTTAGGACAGTATTGGTAGCGCAACCGGATCGTATCGTCGATAATCTCTGCGAACTGCGGATGACAGGTCGGCTCTCCGTTGCCAGCGAATGTCAGCACGTCGGGCAACTGTCCGTCATCGGCCATCTTCCGGAGCGTCTCTTCCAGATGCTTGGCTACCTCCTCGCGCTTGGGGAAGGGAAGGGTAGGACGGTGGTCTTTATTGAAACCACACTCACAGTAGATGCAGTCGAACGAACATACTTTTCCGTCGGCCGGCAACAGGTTGATGCCCAGTGATATGCCCAGTCGGCGACTGTGTACGGGGCCGAAGATGGGCGAGGGGTAGATGATGGTACTCATAACAGGATGCAAAAGTACAAAAAAGGCCACAGATAACACAGATTTTCAAGAAGTTTTTTCCATCAATCCGTGTTAATCTGTGAAATCTGTGGCAAAAAAATTTGCGCGTTCGCTTAAAATGTTGTAACTTTGCAAACTCAATTACGTACGTAAAGTAGTTCATGAAGAGACGTAGGAAGTATGCCGGCAATCATCGTGGCGTACAGTTGGTGACACTGTGTATCAGCACGGCGATGGTCTTGGTGCTGTTAGGTCTGGTTGTTTTTTCCGTACAGACCTCGCGTAATCTATCGCAGTGGGTGAAGGAGAACCTGACGGTGACGGTGATGCTAAGCGACGATGCGACGCAGGCCGATGCGAAAGTGCTGTGTAAGGCTCTCCGTCAGCGTCCCTATTCCAAGAGTGTTGAGTTCATTACCCGTGAGCAGGCCTTGAAGGAACAGACGGCGGCGATGGGTTCCGACCCCTCTGAGTTTCTGGGTGTCAATCCTTTCCCTGCTACCCTCGAACTGCAGATGTGGTCCGACTATGCGAACCGTGACTCTTTGAAGTGGATTGCCGCTGAATTGCGGAAGAATGCGAAGGTGACCGATGTGGCTTATCAGGTCGATCTGGTCGACAGCGTGAACCGAAATCTGGGAAAGGTGAACATCCTGCTGTTGGTGTTGGCTCTGTTGCTGACCTTTGTCTCGTTCTCCCTGATCAATAACACGGTGCGCTTGAGTGTCTACTCGCGTCGCTTCACCATCCACGCGATGAAGTTGGTCGGTGCCTCGTGGAACTTCATCCGTCGTCCTTTCATGCGACAAGGACTGATGGTGGGCCTCGTTGCCGCCCTGATTGCCAATATTGTGCTGGGCGCCTGTGCCTATGCGCTCTACTGTTATGAGCCCAACGTGATGACCATCATCACATGGCGTGAGCTGCTGATCACCGCACTGGCCGTCTTCCTGTTCGGCATCATCATCACCGAGGCCTGTTCGTATATCTCTGTGAACAAGTTCCTGCGGATGTCAGCCGGTGAGCTGTATAAGATTTAATGAATAGAGGATATCATTATGGATAAGAAGAATTTTGCGTTTGATAAAGTGAATTTCATCCTGCTGGCAGTCAGCATGATCGTGGTCATCGTCGGTTTCCTGTTGATGATAGGACCGAACACCTCTGCCGAGGCTTTCGAGCCCGACATCTTCAGTGTGCGTCGCACGAAGGTAGCGCCGGTGATATGCCTGATCGGCTTCATCTCCATGATCTATGCTGTCGTAAGAAAACCAAGGGATTAAGATAAGATATTTGAAAAATGGATTGGATTCAGACGGTTATTATAGCGATCGTTGAGGGCCTGACGGAGTTCCTGCCGGTGTCGTCGACAGGACATATGATTATTGCACAGAACCTGTTAGGCGTGCCTCAGGGCGATCCCTTCGTACACGCCTTTACCTTTATTATACAGTTTGGTGCCATCCTGTCGGTGGTATGCCTGTACTGGAAGCGCTTCTTCCAGTTCGATAACACACCGGCTCCCGAGGGCAGCTCTCTGTTCCAGCGTCTCAAGCACAAGTACTATTTCTACTGGTTGCTCATCGTGGGTGTGCTGCCCGCCGTGGTGATCGGTCTGCTGGCCAAGAAGTCGGGTCTGCTCGACTGGCTGCTCGACAGTGTCGAGGTGGTGGCTGTGATGTTGGTGGCAGGAGGTGTGTTCATGCTCTTCTGCGATAAGCTGTTCAACAAGGGTAGCGAGGACAACAAGGTTGACGAGCGCCGTGCTTTCAAGATCGGTCTCTACCAGTGTATCTCCGTCATCCCCGGTGTGTCGCGCTCGATGGCCACCATCGTGGGTGGAATGACCCAGGGGCTCACCCGTCGGCGTGCCGCTAAGTTCTCGTTCTTCCTGGCTGTGCCGACGATGGCAGGTGCTACTCTGCTCGACGTGCTTGACCTGATGAAGGAGGAGACGGCCTGGGCCACCAGTCATAATATCGCCATGCTGTTTCTGGGCTGTGCCATCGCCTTCGTCGTGGCCCTGTTGGCCATGAAGTGGTTTGTCAACTATCTCACCAAGTACGGCTTCAAGGCCTTTGGTTGGTATCGCATCGTGGTGGGCACCATCATCATCATCCTGTTGCTCACGGGGCATTCACTCGCAATGGTTGACTAATGAATTTTCAGGAAGGAGCATACATATATATCAACAAGCCATATCGGATGTCGAGTTTCGGGGCGCTGGCGCATATCCGTTACCTCGTCTCCAAGCGGCTGAAAGTTAAGAGAGTCAAGATGGGGCATGCGGGGACCCTCGATCCCCTGGCCACAGGGGTGCTGATCCTCTGCACGGGCAAGGCCACGAAGCAGATAGAGGCACTGCAGCTCCATTCCAAGGAATATACGGCGACGCTCCAGCTGGGAGCTACCACGCCCAGTTTCGACCGTGAGCATACGGTCGACTACACCTATCCGACGAAGCATATCACCCGTGAGCTGATCCTGCAGACACTGCCTCAGTTCGTTGGTGACATCATGCAGGTACCACCGGCCTATTCCGCTTGTATGGTTGATGGTCATCGCGCCTACAAGATGGCGCGTCGGGGTGAGGAGGTGACCTTAGCGGCCAAGCCGGTTCATATCGACGAGATCGAGTTGACCGACTTCGATCCGGCGACGATGCAGATGTCGATTCGTGTGGCCTGTGGCAAGGGCACCTATATCCGGTCGCTGGCACGCGACATCGGTTATGCGCTGAACAGCGGAGCTTTCCTGACGGCGCTCTGTCGGACGCGGTTGGGCGACGTGCGCATCGAGGACTGTCTGACATTCGACGAGTTCCCCGCGTGGCTCGACAAGGTGATGAAGGAGGAAGAAACAATCAAGTAATTATATCAGAGACATATGAAGTTATCGCAGTTTAAGTTTAAACTCCCCGAGGAGCAGATCGCGTTGGAACCGTCATACCATCGCGATGAGTGCCGACTGATGGTAGTGCATCGTAAGAGTGGGAAGATCGAGATGACCAAGAAGGATGAGAACGGTGAGGACCTGAAAGATGAGGAGGGCAATCCCATCTACCTTGATTTCCGTAATATCTTGGATTACTTCGACGAGGATGACACCTTCATCTTCAACGACACACAGGTGTTCCCCGCTCGTCTCTATGGAACGAAGGAGAAGACCGATGCCAAGATCGAGGTATTCCTTCTCCGTGAGCTGAATGCCGACCTGCGCCTGTGGGATGTGCTGGTTGAGCCGGCCCGTAAGATCCGTATCGGTAACAAACTCTTCTTCGAGGAGGATGGACCGATGGTGGCCGAGGTTATCGACAACACGACCAGTCGTGGTCGTACGCTCCGCTTCCTATACGACTGTCCGCACGATGAGTTTAAGCGTGAGCTGTTCGCCCTGGGCGCAGCCCCACTGCCTCGTTATATCATCGACAGACGTCCTGCTCAGGAAGAGGATATGGACACGTTCCAGACGATCTATGCGAAGAACGAGGGTGCAGTGACGGCCCCTGCCACCGGTCTTCATTTCAGTCGTGAGCTGATGAAGCGCATGGAGATCCGCGGCATCAACTTCGCTTATATCACCCTGCACTGCGGTCTTGGCAACTTCGATCCCATTGAGGTCGAGGATCTCACGAAGCACAAGATGTCATCCGAGCAGATGTTCATCCCCAAGGAGGCCTGCGACATCGTGAATAAGACCAAGCTGTCGGGTCACCGTGTCTGTGCGGTGGGCGTCAGTACGGCCCGTGCCACAGAGACGGCCGTCGGCACCGATGGCATGCTGAAGGAGTATGAGGGCTGGACCAATAAGTTCATCTTCCCTCCCTATGAGTTCGGTATGGCAAATGCCCTGGTGGCAAACTTCTACCACCCTGAGTCGACGATGATGATGACACAGTGCTCGTTTGGTGGCTATGAGCTCGTGTACGAGGCTTATAAGAAGGCTGTCAAGAACGGCTATCGGTTCGGTTGCTACGGCGATGCGATGCTGATTGTGGATGATTGATGAGTCTGAAGTCGGGAGACGGGAGATGGAACATCAGGTGTATTTGGGATTAGGTTCCAATCTCGGCGATCGTGAGGAGAATATACGAAAGGCGATCGCTCTGATTGCCGAACGAGTAGGCGAGGTCACCCGTCAGTCATCGTTGATTGAGACTGAGCCGTGTGGCTACGAGTCGGACCATAAGTTCGTCAATGGTGTCATCCTCGTGGAGACCACCCTCACGCCCCGTCAGGTGCTCAAGGCTACGCAGAAGATCGAGCGTGAGTTGGGCAAGAGGCGCCGCCACGCCACGACGCGTGTCCAATCTACCATCTACCACGATCGTCCCATCGACATTGACATCCTGCTCTACGACGATCTGACCGTTGACGAGCCTGATCTGAAGATCCCCCATCCGCAGATGCAGCAGCGTGCGTTCGTGATGAAGCCCCTTCAGGAGATCAGCGACTGAACCACACGGAAACGATCCTTGATGACAAGACATAAAAAAAGGCCCGCAGCGATGCGAGCCTTACTTTTTGTTCTTGCTATTTGCTTACTTACGAAGACCGAGGGCCTTGATGATAGCACGATAACGATTGATATCGTTCGTGTAGAGGTACTTCAGCAACTTACGACGCTTACCAACGAGCATGGTCAGCGAACGAGCTGTGTTGTAGTCCTTGTGGTTCTTCTTCAGGTGCTCCGTCAGGTGAGAGATACGGTAAGAGAAGAGGGCGATCTGTGCCTCTGCAGAACCGGTATCTGTGGCGCTCTTGCCATACTGACCGAAGATCTCCTGCTTTTTAGCTTTGTCTAAGTACATAATAACTGTGATTAAATGATCTTTGCATAAACATCTTTCCGACGCGCTTCCTCCCTAATCACCAGGCGGTATACGTCGTGGGATGCTTCGGATTTTCCGAAATGCGGCTGCAAAGGTACAACTAATTCTGCAATCTGCCAAATTTTTCGGCCACAGATTTCATATCCGCATGCGTATGAATGGAAAATTCTTCCGGAAAATCTGTGTTATCTGTGTCTTTTTTTGTACCTTTGCAGCCGAAAAATCAACGATTAGGTATGCAGGATATCAGAAACATTGCAATTATCGCACATGTTGACCACGGTAAGACAACCCTCGTGGACAAGATGATGCTGGCTGGAAATCTCTTCCGTGAGGGACAGAATCTCAGCAGTCAAGTACTCGATGCCAACGACTTGGAGAGAGAGCGTGGCATCACTATTCTATCAAAGAACGTATCGATCACCTGGAAGGGTGTGAAAATCAATATCATCGACACCCCGGGTCACTCCGACTTCGGTGGTGAGGTGGAGCGTGTGTTGAACATGGCCGACGGCTGTCTGCTGCTTGTCGACGCCTTCGAGGGCCCGATGCCCCAGACGCGCTTTGTGCTGCAGAAAGCCCTGCAGATCGGTCTGAAGCCGATCGTGGTGGTCAACAAGGTCGACAAGCCTAACTGTCGCCCTGAGGAGGTCTATGAGATGGTGTTCGACCTGATGTTCTCATTGAACGCCACCGAAGAGCAGTTGGACTTCCCCGTGGTCTATGGCTCCGCAAAGAACGGTTGGATGGGTGAGGACTGGAAGAATCCTACCGACAATATCACCTATCTGCTCGATAAGATTGTCGAGGTAATCCCTGCCCCGCAGCAGATCGAGGGAACACCTCAGATGCTCATCACGTCGCTCGACTATTCCAGTTACCAGGGCCGTATCGCCGTGGGTCGTGTACACCGCGGTCAGTTGAAGGACGGCATGCAGGTTACCATCAGTCACCGCGACGGTTCGCTGGAGAAGACCAGGATCAAGGAACTCCATATTTTCGAGGGAATGAGTCATGTGCGCACCGAGAGTGTCGACTGTGGCGATATCTGTGCTGTGATCGGTCTCGACCGTTTCGAGATCGGCGACACCATCTGCGACTTGGAGAACCCCGAGCCGCTGCCGCCGATTGCCATCGACGAGCCTACGATGTCGATGCTCTTCACGATCAATGACTCCCCGTTCTTCGGCAAGGAAGGTAAGTTTGTCACCTCACGTCATATCAATGACCGTCTGGAGAAAGAGCTGGAGAAGAACCTCGCCCTGCGTGTGGAGCCCTTCGAGGACTCTACCGACAAGTGGATTGTCTCAGGCCGTGGTGTGCTCCACCTCTCTGTGCTCGTCGAGACCATGCGTCGCGAGGGCTACGAGCTGCAGGTCGGTCAGCCCCAGGTTATCTATAAGGAGATCGACGGCGTGAAGCACGAGCCGGTGGAAGAGTTGACCATCAACGTGCCCGAGGAGTTCTCGTCGAAGATGATCGACATGGTCACCCGTCGTAAGGGCGAGATGACCTCGATGGAGAGTCAGGGCGAGCGTGTGAATATCGAGTTCGATATCCCCTCGCGCGGTATCATCGGTCTGCGTACCAATGTGCTCACCGCCTCACAGGGCGAGGCCATCATGGCCCACCGTTTCAAGGAGTATCAGCCCTATAAGGGCGAGATCGAGCGTCGTGTGAACGGTTCGATGATCTCCATGGATACCGGTAATGCCTTTGCCTACGCCATCGATAAACTGCAGGACCGTGGTAAGTTCTTCATCGATCCCGGTGAGGATGTGTATGCCGGTCAGGTGGTCGGTGAGCATGTCCATGACAACGACCTTGTGGTGAATGTCTGCAAGGCCAAGCAGTTGACGAACGTCCGTGCCTCTGGTACCGACGATAAGGCCCGTATCATCCCGAAGACCGTCATGAGCCTGGAGGAGTGCCTTGAGTACATCAAGGAAGACGAGCTGGTGGAAGTCACACCGAAGTCTATGCGTATGCGCAAGGTCATCCTCGACCACGACCAACGTAAAAAGGCTGCGATTAAGCGAGGATAGAGTTGAACTTGTTCAAACTCTATCGAGCGTGAGCAGGCTCGAGTGGATACTCAGGGCTGCGATTAAGCGAGTTTGAAATATACTGATAATCAGTTGTTTATGATGTATGCATGCAGTGCATGCACTGCATGCATACACCTAATTTCCGATTTTATTTTGTATCTTTGTTCCCTGACTTATATTGATAGCTCATGGAACAAGTATATCTCATACATTTTCGATCCCCTCCTGTGTGACGGATGACGGATGACAGATGGTTTCTGCAAAACCCTCACGCGTGTACGCAGGAACTTTCGGCGCCGCAAAAGTTCCTGCGTACACGCGAGAAAACTCTAAAAACATCCGTCATATCCGTCATCCGTCACAAATGTATCCCCCCCCAAGTAAGGGTGAAAGAGATAATCCCTTTCGGTGAAAGAGACGTCATCTACGACTGATGGAGATAATCCCTATAGGGGTATAGGCCCTATCTCCATGACTCGTAAACCCTATCTGAATGACTCATAGGAGGCATCTCTTTAAGCCAAAGATCCCCCCTCAGCTGGTAGGCTGGGGATTTCTTGAGGTTATGCGTCGGCGAAGACCTTGCCGTCGTCGAGGGTGATCTGGAGTTTGGTGTACTCGCAGTGGAAATCGTTCTGCAGACGGTCGAGGTAACGGGCGCTCTCCCACTTGCACATGGGGAGGTCGTGGAGCAGATAGTTGCCGCAGGCCTCTGGACGGGTGGCAGGCACCTCTGTCTGTGTGAGAATCCATTGGAGGCACGCGCTGGTCAGACGACGCATGTCCTCGACGGTGTATGAGCCCGTCATGATGATATACATGCCCGTGAGACAACCCATAGGACCGACATACACCACATCTTCCTTAGCCTCGCTGTTGCGGAACCATGTGGCCATCAGGTGTTCCAGACTGTGCATGGCGGCAGGCGCCACGGCCGGCTCCTGGTTGGGCTCGGTAATGCGCAGGTCGAAGGTGGTGAACCCCTTGTCCTCGCGTGATACGTAGATACCTGGCTTCAGGTGGGTGTGGTCGATGGTGAAACTCTGGATAACTTCCATAATGCTTTCTGACTTAGAGACTTTCAATAAATGTCTTGGTGACGTGGAACGAGTTTTCGGCGATGGTGTTCCAGAAGTCATGATACATCGAGGCGTCGGTATCGCGCAGAGGGATGTCGCTGATGACACGGAACGAGATGAACGGCACCTTGTTGAGATAACAGGCCTGGGCGATGGCGGCACTCTCCATGTCGACGGCCTTAGCCTCGGGGAAATGGCCGATGATCTCGCGCATCTTGTCCTTGGAGTCGACAAACCAGTCGCCGGTGACGATGAGGCCAGGATGGACGTGGATGGGGGCGGGCGACAGGCTCAGGGAGCGGGCAATCTCAAGTAAGTGGGGATCGGCGTCGAAGCGGGCTGGGAGACCCTGCACCTGACCGTAGACGGTAGAGTCGTCGATGGCCGTTCCGCAATATACATCATGATAGGCCAGTTGGGTGCTCACCACCACATCCTGTACGTTAATGTCATCGCCGTTGCCTCCTGCACAGCCTGAGGAGATGATGACATCGGGCTTATACTGACGAATCATCTCGATGGCCTGAATGGCGGCGTTCACCTTGCCGATGCCGCTCTTCTGGAGGATGACTTTGTCTTCGGGGAATAATGGACGGAGCTGCTGCAACTCCTTGTCCATCGCTACTATCATTCCTATTTTCATTTCTATTCTTTTTTGTGGCGCTGGCGGACGGCCTCGTACATGAGGATGGCAGCGGAGACGCTGACATTCAACGAGTCGAGACGACCAAGCATGGGGATGCGGATATGGGCATCGGCAGCCTCGCGCCATTGGTCGGTGAGGCCTGTCGACTCCGTACCCATGACGATGGCTGTGGCCTGACGCATGTCGTAGTCGTAATATTCGTAGGAGTCCTGCAACTGGGCCGTGAGGATGCTCACCTGATGCTCTTTGAGGAAAGCGATGCACGCCTGTGAGGTGCATACGGCCACAGGTACACTGAACACACCACCGATGCTGGCTCGGATGAGGTTGGGGTTATAGACGTCGGTCAGGGGATCGCACACGATGACGGCGTCCACACCGGCGGCCTCGGCCGTGCGTAGGATGGCACCGAGATTGCCGGGCTTCTCTACACGCTCCAGCACGACCAGGAGTGGGGTGCTGTTCCTTGAGAAGAGGGAATCCAAAATAGAGAGGTCGTGCTGCTTGCACTTGACGACGGCGATGATGCCTTCCGTGGAACCGCGATAGGCCATCTTCTCATAGACCTGTGGTGAGACCACATAGGTTTTATGCCTTCCGTCTCCCGTCTCCTGTTTTCCGTCTCCTGTCTCCGATCTTCTAAATACCTCGACCACCTCGTAGCCGCAGGCGATGCAGTGCCCGATCTCGCGCTGCCCCTCGACCACGAAGAGTCCCTCCTCACGACGCAGTGAGGATTTCTGTTGCAGGGCTACCAGGTGCTTCACCTTGGCGTTCTGCAGACTGGTGATGATGAGATCTTCCATAATTTACTGCAAAGGTACAAAATAATTCTAATTCTTAATTCTAATTCTTAATTAATTCGTAACTTTGCACACAGAATTAAAAACTTGCAAGATATGACTTTATTGAAGAAATGCCTGCCCGACGTGCTGGTAGTGCTGTTATTCGCCGTTCTGGCTTTCGCTTACTTCTTCCCTGCCGACATCGAGGGACGTATCCTCTATCGTCATGACGCCTCGGCTGGCCGCGGTGCCGGACAGGAGGGCATCGAGTACCTGCAGAAGACCGGTGAGCGCAGTCGTTGGACCAATGCCCTCTTCGGAGGTATGCCGACCTACCAGACAGCGCCTTCGTATGGCTCTACTGACCTGTTGACGAAGGTGGTTAACGCCTATCATCTGTGGCTGCCTGAGAACGTGTGGTATGTGTTCGTGTATCTGTTGGGATTCTATATCCTGTTGCGGGCCTTCGACTTCCGACAGCATCTGGCGGCGTTGGGCTCGATCATTTGGGCATTCTCGACCTATTTCCTGATTATCATCGCCGCCGGACATATCTGGAAGGTGTGGGCGCTGGCCTATCTGCCGCCGATGATCGCCGGTGTGGTACTGGCCTATCGGGGACGATACCTATGGGGTCTGCTGGTCACGGCTGTCTTCACGGCCTTTGAGATCAACGCGAACCATGTGCAGATGACCTATTATTATTTGTTTATCATCTTGTTCCTGGTCATCGCCTGGCTGATAGAGGCCATCCGCGAGCATCAGCTGGCGCGCTTCATGAAGGCGACGGCGGTATGTATCGCCGGAGCAGCCATCGGTCTGTGCATCAACCTGTCAAACCTCTATCACACCTGGCAGTACAGTCAGGAGACGATGCGCGGCAAGAGTGAGCTGGTGAAGGAGAACAGTGCCAACCAGACCAGTAGCGGTCTGGAGCGCGACTATATCACCCAGTGGAGCTATGGCATCGACGAGACATGGACCTTGCTGATTCCGAACACGAAGGGTGGTGCCTCGATGCCGCTGAGCATGAACGAGACGGCCATGGAGCATGCCGACAATAACTTCACAACGATCTATCAGCAGATAGGACAGTACTGGGGTGAACAGCCGGGCACCTCGGGTCCGGTCTATGTGGGTGCCTTCGTGATGATGCTCTTCATCCTGGGACTGTTTATCGTAAAGGGACCCGTGAAGTGGGCATTGCTGGCTGCAACCATCTTGTCGATCCTGCTCTCATGGGGTAAGAACTTCATGGGACTGACGGACTTCTTCCTCGACTATGTACCGATGTACGCCAAGTTCCGTACGGTGGCCTCGATCCTGGTGATCGCTGAATTCACGATACCGTTGCTGGCCATGCTGGCTCTGAGGGAGCTGATGAGGATCTGGGAGAGTCGGGAAACTGGGGCTGTCAACAAATACTTGTTGATCTCCTTCGGTCTGACGGCAGGCATCGCCCTGTTGTTCGCTGTAATGCCATCGGTGTTCTTCAGCAGCTTCATCTCCTCGGCGGAGATGCATGCCCTGCAGGGACTGCCTGCGGAGTATTTCCAACCGTTGGTGAGCAACCTGACGGAGATGCGACAGGCGGTATTCACGGCCGACTGCTGGCGTACGTTCTGGATCATCGTCGTCGGAACGGGTATCCTGTTGCTATACAAGTACGGCAAACTGAAGGCCAACTATATGGTGGGAGCTATCCTGGTGCTGTGTCTGATTGACCTGTGGCAGGTGAACAAGCGTTATCTGAACGACGAGATGTTCGTGCCGGCATCGGAGCGCGAGGCACCCCAGCAGAAGACACAGACGGATGAGCTGATACTGCGCGACCAGAGTCTTGACTATCGTGTGCTGAACCTCGCCTCGAACACGTTCAACGAGAATGAGACCAGCTATTATCATAAGAGCATCGGTGGTTATCATGCCGCCAAACTGCGTCGTTATCAGGAACTGATAGAGGCGTATATCGCACCGGAGATGCAGTCGCTTACGAAGGCGGTAGCAGAGGCCGGCGGCGACATGACACAGGTGAACGGTGACAGTATCTGTCCTGTGCTGAACATGCTGAACACGAAATACTTTATCTTCCCCTTGGAGGGCGGTCAGACCGTACCCATACAGAACCCGTATGTGTATGGCAACGCCTGGTTCGTAGACGAGATACAGTATGTGGAGAATGCCAACGACGAGATAGCGGCGCTCGGAAAACTCGCGCTGCGTCATCAGGCGGTGGCCGACGCGAAGTTCAAGGCGCAGTTGGGTGAGGCCACCGAACAGGATACGACCAGCATCGTGACGATTACCGGCTACGAGCCCAACCGTCTGACTTACGACGTGAACTCAGGCAAGGGTGGGGTGCTCGTGTTCTCGGAGATCTATTATCCGGGTTGGACGGCTACTGTCGATGGAAAGTCGGTGGAGCTGGGACGTGTGGACTATGTGTTGCGTGCCCTGCAGATTCAACCGGGTAAGCATCAGGTGGAACTCTCGTTCTTCCCGAAGTCGGTGGATATGACCGAGACGGTGGCCTATACGGGCTTCGGCGTCCTGCTACTGGTGCTCGTGGGACTCGGTCTGATAGAATACCGTCGTCGTCGTTCGTGATAGCATATCATCATGGAGTTTAGGACGATCGTGGATATCGAGGATCCTGGGTTCAGGATCGGACCGTGCGAGGAGGTGCTCTTCGTAGGCTCGTGCTTTGCCGATAGTATCGGTCGTCGCTTCCAGGAGGAGAAGTTCCGGGTGACAGTCAACCCCGACGGGGTCATGTATAATCCGGCCAGCATCCTGCACACCATCGAACGACTGGTGGAGCGGCGCGTGGGATGCCCCGCCGTCGCCTTTCTGACGCTGGGCACGAACCACGTGTACCGTCTGAAGGAGACGGGTGAGATCGTGGACAACTGTCAGAAACGACCGCAGGCGCTTTTCTCTGAGGAACTGTTGACGGTCGATGCGTGTGTGGACTATCTGACACGTGCCGTGGATCTGCTGCACGACTGGAATCCCTGGATGCAGGTTGTGCTCACCGTCAGTCCTATCCGTTATCGGAAGTACGGCTATCATGGTTCTCAACTCTCGAAGGCCACGTTGCTGTTGGCGGCAGAGAGACTGTCGGCCAACAACGGTCAGCCGTCGGTCGTCAACTACTTCCCTGCTTATGAGATTGTGATGGACGAGTTGCGCGACTACCGTTTCTATAAGGAGGATATGCTTCATCCATCGGACCAGACGGTGACGTATATCTGGCAACGGCTCTCGGAGACCTACCTGAGTATGGAGGCGAAGGCTTTCCTGAAGGAGTGGGCGCCGCTGAAGGCCGTCCTGGCACACCGACCGTTCAATCCCGACTCGGAGGATTATCGGGCACTGATGGATAAAACTATGTTAAAAGTAGCGGCGTTGCAGAAAAAATACCCTAATTTTGCACTCTAATAGAATTGATAACTGAAACATTGAAGAGATGAAATATTCGATTGAGAAGGTTGCGACGCTGATTGGAGCGCGCCGCTATGGTCAGAGTGAAGGCCAGATCAGTTGGCTGCTGACAGACAGTCGTTCCCTCTGTTTTCCTGAAGAGACATTGTTCTTTGCCCTGCGCACACAGCGTAATGACGGGCATCGCTATATCGACGATCTGTACCGACGGGGAGTCCGTCAGTATGTGGTGGAGAAGGTGCCGGAGCACCATGAGTCGTTATACCCCGATGCGAACTTCCTGAGGGTGCCCAATACACTGGCAGCCCTGCAGCGATTGGCAGAGCGCCATCGTGATGAGTTCCTGTCGGGTGCTAACGACGGAGCCGAACGGAAGGTGCCTATTGTCGGTATCACGGGCTCAAACGGTAAGACGATGGTTAAGGAGTGGCTCTATCAACTGCTACTGCCCTCACAGAAGATCGTGCGTTCGCCTCGTAGCTATAACTCACAGATCGGTGTGCCGCTCTCGGTATGGCTGCTCAACGAGCAGACGGAGGTGGGCATCTTCGAGGCAGGCATCAGTCAGCCGGGTGAGATGTCGGCCCTGCGAGATATCATCCAACCGACCATCGGTGTGCTGACCTCGTTGGGTGCCGCCCACCAGGAGAACTTCCGTTCGATGGAGGAGAAATGCATGGAGAAGTTGGAGCTCATGCATGACACCGAGGCGATGGTCTATTGCTCCGACAACGATATCGTGAGCCGTTGTATCCGAAGGATGCAGTATAAGGGTGAGAAGATCGCCTGGTCGCGGTATGACGAGAAAGTAGCCTTCTTTATCAAGGAGATAGCGACGAAGGAGAGCGACACAAGCATCACCTATGTCTATCAGGAGGAAGAGAATTCCTATACCATCCCCTTTATCGACGAGGCCTCTATCGAGAACGCCATCACCTGTGCTGCTGTGGCCCTGCGCCTCGGACTGACACCGGGACAGTTGGCCGACCGTATGCCTCTGTTGGAGCCGGTGGCCATGCGTCTGGAGGTGAAGGAGGGACAGCGTGGGTGTGTGCTCATCAACGACTCCTATAACAGTGACGTAAACTCACTGGACATTGCCCTCGACTTCATGCAACGTCGTTGTCAGCAGCCGATGGCGAATGGTCGTCATCCGAAGTGCAAGACGTTGATACTAAGTGATATCTATCAGTCTGGCACCAGTGCGGAGGCTCTGTATGCCCAGGTGAGTGAGTTAGCTGTTAAGCGTGGTGTGGAACGGTTTATCGGTATCGGTCCCGAGCTGACGGCCCAGGCCGACAGGATCCAGGTGACAGAGAAGGCGTTCTTCACCGATGTGCGCCATTTCCTCTCCAGTGATATCTTCGCCGGACTGCACGATGAGATCATCCTCTTGAAGGGCGCACGGTCGTTTGGCTTCGACCAGATTACCGAGCAACTGGAGCAGAAGGTTCATGAGACCATCCTGGAGGTGAACCTCAACGCGATGGTGGAGAACCTGAACCATTTCCGTTCTTTCCTGAAGCCGGAGACGAAGATGGTCTGCATGATCAAGGCCGATGGCTACGGAGCTGGTGCCGTGGAGATCGCGAAGACCCTGCAGGAGCATCGGGTGGACTATCTGGCTGTGGCAGTGGCCGACGAGGGTGTCACGCTGCGTAAGGCTGGTATCACGGCTAACATCATGATTATGAACCCAGAGATGACCGCCTTCAAGACGATGTTTGACTACGATCTGGAGCCGGAGGTCTACTCGTTCCGTCTGATGGACGCCCTCATCAAAGCAGCACGTAAGGAGGGTATCACAGGTTGGCCTGTGCACGTGAAGTTTGATACGGGCATGCATCGACTGGGCTTTGATCCCGTGAACGATATCGATGAGCTGATCGAACGGTTGAAACACCAGAACGCCATCATCCCCCGGTCGGTGTTCAGTCATTTCGTGGGCTCCGACAGCGACGGCTTCGACGATTTCTCTGCCAAGCAGTTCGCCCTCTTCGACGAGGGTAGTAAGAAGCTGCAGGCGGCTTTCGGACATAAGATACTCCGACATATGGACAACTCGGCCGGTATCGAGCATTTCCCTGAGCGTCAGATGGATATGTGTCGTCTTGGTATCGGACTCTATGGCGTGGATCCGCGGGATAATCATATCCTTCATACGGTGTCGACACTGAAGACCACCATCCTCCAGCTGCGTCATGTGCCTGCCGGAGAGACGGTAGGCTATAGTCGGAAGGGGAAGATCGAGCGCGACAGTGTGATCGCTGCCATACCTATCGGCTATGCCGACGGTCTGAACCGTCATCTCGGCAACCGTCGTTGTTACTGTCTGGTGAACGGTCAGAAGGCTGAGTATGTAGGTAATATCTGTATGGACGTGGCCATGATCGATGTGACGGACATCCCTTGTGCAGAGGGAGATCAGGTGGAAATCTTCGGTGAACATCTGCCTGTCACGGTACTCTCGGACACATTGGACACCATCCCCTATGAAGTGCTCACAGGTGTCTCCAACCGCGTGAAACGTATCTACTTCCAGGATTAAGTATGGTGATCCTCATGATAAGATAAAAAAGATAGCGAAATGTTCAACATTCCGCTATCTTTTTTGTACCTTTGCCGCAAATTACGCTAAAAACAAACAAACTATATAAAACAAATGGAACAAATATTCAGTTATGTGATCAGTCTGGGTGCATCGGTGATGATGCCGATCCTGTTTACGATCATTGGTCTCTGCATCGGCATGAGATTCGGTAAGGCACTCAAGAGCGGCCTCTATGTGGGTGTCGGTTTCGTGGGTCTTGGTATCGTGACAGCCCTGCTGACGAACAACTTCGACAGTCCGTTGAAGGAAATCTCAAATCTCTATGGTCTGCAGCTGAAGGTCTTCGATATGGGGTGGCCAGCTGCCGCCGCGGTAGCCTATGGTACCGCCGTCGGTGCACTGATCATCCCGATCTGTCTGGGTGTGAACCTGCTGATGCTGTTGACCAAGTGTACACGCACGATCAATATCGACCTGTGGAACTACTGGCATTTTGCCTTTATCGGAGCGGTGGCTTACTTCGTGATGGGACAGTCGTTGTTATGGGGCTATTTCGCGGCCATCGTCTGTTATATCATCACACTGGTCATGGCCGATCTCACCGCAGAGCGCTTCCAGAAATACTACGACCTGCAGGGTATCTCCATACCACAGCCTTTCTGTCAGAGCTTCACGCTCTTTGCCATAGGTGTCAACTGGCTTCTTGAACGTATCCCCGGCTTAGCCAAATCGGATGTCGATGCCGAAGGACTCAAGAAACGGTTCGGTGTGTTGGGAGAGCCGCTCGTGCTGGGTGTCGTCGTGGGTGTACTCATCGGCTGGGCTGCCCAGCTCGACATCAAGAAGGTGCTGTTCCTGGGTGTGACGATGGGTGCTGTCATGGAACTGATCCCCCGTATCACCTCGTTGTTTATCGACGGTCTGAAGCCTATCGCAGAGAAGACACAGGAGGTGGCCAAGAAACGCTTTGGCGGCATGAAAGTGCATATCGGTATGTCACCGGCACTTGTCATCGGTCATCCCACGACGCTGGTCTGTTCGGTCATCCTGATTCCGGTCATCCTGGCTATCGCTGTGTTCCTGCCGGGTAATCAGTTCCTGCCGCTGGCCTCGTTGGCCGGTATGTTCTACCTCTTCCCGCTGATATTGCCTTACACGAAAGGAAACGTGGTGAAGAGTCTGATTGTCGGTCTCGTGGCACTTGTTGTGGGATTGTATTTTGTCACGGACATGGCCTCGGCCTTTACGTTGGCTGCCGATGAGGTCTACAAGACCGACCCCACGGCCTCGGCCGCCAAGATTCCCGCCGGCTTTGAGGGTGGTGCCCTCGACTTCGCCTCGTCGCTCTTCGGCTATGTCATCTATGCCTGTGTGAAGTACATGCGATGGATCGGTATGGGTGTGCTTACACTGGTCACCGCCGCGTTGATGGTGTGGAACCGTCGACGTATCATCTGTGACGAGAAGACTGTGGAGGAATCATAAAAACACAGAGATACAGCGTCAGAAAGACACCGTATCACCGTGTTGGGAAAGTAAACACTTAAAAACAAAATATGGAAATGAAGAAGACTATACTGATGATGTCCTTTGTGATGGGCGCACTGGGAGCGATGGCTCAGCAGAGTGTGAAGTTCCAGGCTGCCTGTCATCCGGCTGATGTGAAGCATTACGACACGCAGACCCTGCGTGACCGTTTCGTCATGGAGAAGGTGATGGAGGCCGACAAGGTGAACCTGACCTACTCGCATTACGATCGTTTTATTTTTGGTGGTGCCATGCCTGTGACGAAAACCCTGAAGTTGGAGAACTTCCTCGAACTGGGACTCGATGTCGATCCCACCATCAAGGAGAAGTATTTCCTGTACAACCGTGAGCTCGGTGTCGTGAACTGTGGCGAGGGCGACGGTGTGGTCATCGTCGACGGTAAGGAGTATGCCCTTTCTCCGAAAGAGGCACTGTATATCGGACGTGGTCATATCGCCAAGGATAAGGATGTGAACAAAGAGGTGCTTTTCCGCTCAAAGGATGCCAAGAAGCCTGCAAAGTTCTACCTGAACTCGGCTACTGCCCATCAGCACTACAAGACCCAGTGGATCACCCTCGACGGACGGAAGGGGTCGCTCAAAGCGGCCGTCTGGGGTCCGGTAGGAACGACGGAGGAGGCCAACAACCGTACGGTCTATAAGCTCATCGTCAACGATGTGCTGGAGGAGGGACCCTGTCAGCTGCAGCTCGGACTGACTCAGTTGAATCCCGGTGCAGTGTGGAACACGATGCCGCCTCACACCCATGGACGTCGTATCGAGGCCTACTACTATTTCAATCTGCCAGAGGGACAGACCATCGCCCATGTGATGGGCGAGCCTCAAGAGAGTCGTGTGGTATGGCTGCACAACGAGCAGGCTATCATGTCGCCCGAGTGGAGTATCCATGCCGCTGCAGGTACCTATTACTATACGTTCATCTGGGGTATGGCAGGTGAGAACCTGTATTACAACGACAAGGATAATATCCCTGTCGACCAACTGAGATAATCAACACAACCTTAACCATAAATATTTAAGATGATACCTATACAAACTACCAAGATGTCCAATTTCCGTTGGGTCATCTGTGCGTTGCTGTTCCTGGCGACCACCATTAACTATCTCGACCGTCAGGTCTTGTCGCTCACATGGAAGGACTTCATTGCACCGGAGTTCCATTGGACCGATACGCATTACGGTCTTATCACGGCGGTGTTCTCCGTGTTCTATGCCGTTGCCAACCTCTTCGCTGGTAAGTTCATCGACTGGATGGGAACCAAGAAAGGTTATCTGATTGCCATCTTCGTATGGTCTGTCGGTGCTGTGTTACATGCCTTCTGTGGCTGGGGTGCCATCGGACTGGCCGGTGGTAGTATGACGGCTCTGACCACCATCTCTGTCTGGTTGTTCCTGGCTTGTCGACTGATTCTGGCTGTTGGTGAGGCCGGAAACTTCCCCGCTGCCATCAAGGTGACAGCCGAGTATTTCCCGAAGAAAGACCGTGCCTTCTCCACCTCCATCTTCAACAGTGGAGCCTCTGTGGGCGCACTTGTCGCCCCTGCCACCATCCCCCTGCTGGCACGTGCCTGGGGCTGGGAGATGGCTTTCATCGTCATCGGTGTACTGGGCTTCTTCTGGATGGGACTCTGGATGTGGCTCTACGAGAGACCTCATCAGAGCCGTTTCGTCAATCAGGCCGAGCTCAACTATATCGAGCAGGACAACGATATCGCCGATGTGCAGGACCGCACCCAGGTCAAGGAAGAGAAGACCATCCCCTTCTGGCAGTGCTTCCGTTATCGGCAGACGTGGTCGTTCATCGTTGGTAAGCTGTTTACCGATGGTGTGTGGTGGTTCTTCCTGTTCTGGGCGCCCGCCTATTTCAGCGACCAGTATGGCTATACCTCCGACTCCACGATGGGCATCCTGCTTATCTTCACCCTCTATGCCATTGTTACCTTTGTCTCGATAGGTGGAGGTTATCTGCCTACCTATTTCGTCGAGAAGAAGGGGATGAACCCCTATCTGGGACGTATGCGTGCGATGCTCATCTTCGCCTGTCTGCCGTTGCTGGGACTGTTCGCCCAACCTCTTGGTGCCCATAGTCCTTGGTGGCCCGCCATCCTGATCGGTCTGCTTGGTGCCGGTCATCAGGCTTGGAGTGCCAACCTCTATTCGACGATAGGAGATATGTTCCCCAAGTCGACGATCGGCACGATCGTGGGTGTGGGGACGATGGCCGGTGGCTTAGGATCGTTTGCCATCAACCTGGGTTCCGGTCGTTTCTTCGACTGGGCAGCAGCCCAGGGCGCAGCTTACTCATTCTTCGGCTTCGAGGGTAAACCTGCCGCCTACATGGTGGTGTTCTGTATCTGTGCTGTGGCTTATCTCATCGGCTGGATCATCATCAAGATGCTTGTGCCGAAGTACAAGCCCATCGTGGTGGCGTAACCTATTGAGGTAAAGCAAACAAAAAGAAAACAGGGGTTTCTCAATCGAGGAACCCCTGATGCTTTAATGCTTGGATGAGACCCTCAGACATGGCCTCATTGTCTTTCTTCGTATAGCGTATGTCTGTGAAGATCTGTGCGAGCGTCTCTTTCTGGTTGATCTCACAGAAACGGTGATTCTCGGGCAGTTGTTCCTTATCGTGATAATAGGTGTCGATAGCTTGTGGGGTATAGGGCTGATAGGTCTCGTTGTGTGTGAAGGCCGCCACAGACAGACGGTCGGAGAGGGGCGGCTCTTCGGCTGGCCATCCCACCGTGAGCGTGGCCACCGGCATCACAAGTTGTGGTAGTTGCAGGGTGTCGATAATCATCTGCGGCATATAGACCGTCGTGCCGAGATAACAGTAGCCTAGTCCCTCCTCGTCCATGAGGTTGCAGAGTGTCTGTGTGAACAGCAAAGCGTCGGTGGCGGCATTGATGAACGACAGGAAATTATCGTAACCGGGCACCGCCTTACGCTGACGTGCCCACTCACTGGTGCGGTTGAAGTCGGCACAGATGGTCAGTACGACGGGCGCTTCTGTCACCATCGGCTGGTTGAAGTGGGCAGGTGCTAACTTTGCCTTCATCTCCTTAGAACGGGTGACGACAACGCTGTAAAGCTGGAGGTTACCCATGGTCTGGGTTCTGGCAGCCTCGGACAGCAGACGTTCGAGTAATGCTTCCGGGACTATCTTTTCGGAATACTTCCGTATGGTTCTTCGTGTCAGAATATTCTTCATAAGTGGATTATTTTTCTGCGAAGTTACGAAATGTTTTCCAGAACGGGAAACTTTCTCGGAATTTTTTACCGAAAGTTTTCCGAAATAGAAAACTTATGCGTATCTTTGCCACCAGAATAACAATCAAAAACCAAAAGCAAATCATATGCAAACAGAGACAAGAAACGAGATGTTACAGCGTATAGCCCGTGAGTTGGTGGCCGTCAGTAACAAGTCGGAAGGTGAGGTGACGGAAGAACAGGTGGTCTCGCTTGTGGAGCGCGGACTTCGTGCGTTGCAGTCTGATGAAGCTGACAAGTTGCTGACCTTGGCCAATCAGGCCGTTGTCTTCTCAGTACAGAACCGTCGTCCCGATGTCACGGAGGTCAGACCTCAGACCCTCGAGTGCGATGTGGTACGTTTTCAGAACAACAAGGATAAGTGGGTGGCCTTCATCGGGCTGCTTGACGGCTATCCCTATGAGATATTTACTGGTCTGCAGGACGATGAAGAAGGTATCGTACTGCCCAAGACGGTGACAAAGGGTAAGATTCTCAAACAGATCAACCCTGATGGTACCAAGCGTTACGATTTCCAGTTCGAGAACAAACGTGGTTATAAGACCACCGTCGAAGGACTGTCGGAGAAGTTCAATCCAGAATACTGGAATTATGCGAAGCTGATTTCTGGTGTACTGCGCTATCGTATGCCGCTTGAGCATGTCATCCGTCTGGTGGGCTCCCTGTCGTTGAAGGATGAGAGTATCAACACTTGGAAGATTGGTGTGGAGCGTGCCCTGAAGAAGTACCTCCCCGGCGTGCATGATGAGAACGAGACAGACCTGTTGCCTGCCGACCCAATCGAACTGTAGGATGAGTATGCTGTTAGAGTCTGGTTTTATCTACCTGAGGGAGGTGCATTTCCACGCCTTCCACGGCGTACTGCCTCAGGAACGCAGGGTTGGAGCAGAATTCATCGTCGACCTGCGAGTGGGTTATCCGTTGGCCGAGGCCATGGTCAGCGACAGGGTGGATGACACTCTGAACTATGCCACGTTGTATGCCCTTGTGGAACAGGAGATGCGTCAGCCGTCTAACCTTCTGGAGCATGTGGCAGGGCGTATCGCCCATGCCGTGCAGACAGCCTTCCCAGAGGTGCTTTCTATCGACCTGAAGTTGACGAAATGCAACCCTCCGATGGGGGCCGACTGTGCAGGTGCTGGCGTAGAGATACATTTAATAAATGATAAAACTCGACAGTGATTGTCAGTTTTTTGGCGGATAATGCGTAATTTTGCACCAGCAATAGATGTATGTGTAAGAAGATTGTATTATTTCTGGTAACACTGTTATGTTATGCAGTATCCGCCGATGCTGCAGACAAGACTTTCACACTGGTTATTGATGCTGGACATGGAGGAAAAGATGCTGGTGCGATCGGATCTTTTTCGAAGGAAAAGAACCTGACACTGAAGTATGCCCTTGCATTTGGAAGGATGGTCGAGCAGAACTGCCCAGACGTGAAGGTGGTCTATACACGCAAGACAGACTATTTCGTGGAGTTGTATCGTCGGGCAGAGATCGCCAACCGAAACAAAGCCGACCTTTTTATCTCGATACATATCAATGCCCTACCGAACGGAAGGATCGCACGCGGTTTCCAGACATATACGTTGGGTAGGAGCAGGAGTACAGGAAAGACGAATGGCGTGATGCAGAATCTGGAGGTCGCCAAGCGCGAGAACTCCGTCATCCTGTTGGAGAAGGATTATAAGCAGACCTATCAGGGCTATGACCCGAACTCGCCGGAGAGTAATATCATGTTCGAGTTCATACAGGACAAGAATATGGAGAACAGTGTCGAACTGGCGAAGTACATGCAGCGCTATGTCTGTCAGGCCACGGGTCGGCAGGATATGGGTGCTCAACAGGATAACTTGGCCGTGTTACGCCTCTCGTCGATGCCCGGTTGTCTGATTGAACTGGGCTTTATCTCGACACGCGACGAGGAAGAGTTCTTGAATTCGAAAGAGGCCGAGGGTATGTATGCCCGTGGTATCTATAATGCCTTTCTGGCCTATCGTAAGAAGCATGGCGGCAGCGTGACGATACCGTTCCAGCCTGTGCCGGCGCAGGAGGAGATGTCTATCCCTCAGATCGTACCTCGAAAGGCAGAGGCGTCAGCACCGTCTGTTACGCCAGTGACGCAAACGGCGCCCGTGGTCCAGGAGGTCAAGGTGACAGATAGTGTTCCCGACAGCGTCAGTCTGAAGCCTGTGAAGGAATCGCGACAGACGGTAGAGGCGCAGTCGACGACGAATGTGCAGTCGTCCGAGACTGTCGATATGCCCATCTTTAAGGTACAGATTCTGGTAAGTTCTGCCAAGATCAAGGCCAACGATGCCCGTATGAAGGGACTGACTGGTGTTGACTGCTATCAGGAGGGTGGCCTGTATAAGTATACAGTGGGATCCTCGCAGAACTATCAAGAGATATTACGCCTTCGTAAGGAGGTACATGAGAAGTTCCCTGAGGCGTTTGTCGTTGCCTTCAGGAACGGAAAGAGAATGAATGTAAACGATGCAGTAAGAGCGTATAACAGTAAAAAGTAAGAAGATCATGAAGAGGATAAGTAAAGAGATGCAGATTGCCTTGGTGGCAGTTGTGGGCATTGTTGTATTGTTTTTCGGTCTTCAGTTCCTGAAGGGACTGACCGTCTTTTCTACCGATAACAAGTACTATGTGAAATTCAAGGATATCAGTGGACTTTCTGCTTCTAGTCCTATCTACGCCAACGGTTATCGTGTGGGTGTGGTGCAGGATATCATCTTCGACTACGAGAATAATCGCGATATCGTTGCCGTGATAGGCATTGACAAGCAGATGCGTCTGCCCAAGGGGAGCATGGCAGAGATTGCCAGTGACCTTTTGGGTAACATCAAACTCGAGTTGGTATTAGGTTCTGACGCCACCTGTCTGGCTCCTGGCGACACTATCAGTGGTGGTCCGCGGATCGGTGCCATGAACAAGGCCGCAGGTATGATCCCTCAGGTAGAGGCCATGTTGCCTAAGCTCGACTCGATTCTTGCCAGTGTCAACGCTTTGCTGGCCGATCCTGCCCTTGGAAACTCCCTGCATCATATCGACCAACTGACAGGTAACCTCACTACAACGTCGCACGAGTTGAATCGTCTGACGGCTAGTCTGAACCAACAGATGCCACAGATGCTGAAGAATGCCGATGGTATGCTGGCCAATGCCAATGATTTGACGCGTAACCTGAATGATCTCGATCTGGCCGCGACGATGACACATGTGAACAACACGCTGCAGAATGTGGAGCAGATGACGGCTAAGTTGAACAGCAATGAGGGTACTGTCGGACTGCTGATGCGTGACCAGGGATTATACTATGGTCTGAACTCGACCATGATGCATCTCGACTCACTGATGATCGATTTGCGACAGCATCCGAAACGCTATGTTCACTTCTCCCTTTTCGGAAAAAAGGACAAGTAATTTAAAAAACGTCTAAATAAAGAAGGCGGGTGGACTTTTTCCGTCGTGTCATGTGGAATCCCCCCTTTCTTCTTAGTTTTCAGACAAGAAGAGCGTTCTGCTTTTTCTTCCGTATTCTTGGGTTACATTTCGTAGAAGTCTGAAAATAAGGGGGTTTGGCATTTGCAAGTACCCGTTTTGATATCTCAAGTCGTGAAACATGCTAACATCCACTTTTCTAAATAGTTACGACTTTTTGTATACACGTTGGATTAAAATCGCTATTTGGAGAATTAAAAAAAAAGTGCGACCTTTGCAATCGCAATTATAAATCAACAAGCCTTCGTCTTGTGACCTAATTTGAAACAATCGCCAAATGAGCAATAGTCATCAGGCGCTTTGGGACGACTGCCTTCATCTGATCAGGGCAAACGTTACCGAGCAGCAGTTTAAAACGTGGTTTGCACCCATCGTCTTCGAGTCTTACTCGGAGGCAGAGCATACGCTGTTGGTGCAGGTTCCAAGTCCGTACGTCTACGAGTACTTGGAGCAGTACTACGTTGGACTATTAAGTAAGGTGCTCGCGCGAGTGTTTGGTACCAACGTAAAGTTGAGTTATCGTATCGTCACGGTGAAGGCTCCGCATGATGTGACCACGGATGTTGAGAGCGACGGTCCTTCGGAGATCCAAGAGCCACAGGGCTCGAACAAGGCTCCTACGACGCTCGACAGTGCCCGTCCCCAGCAGTTGAATCCTCAGCTCGACCCGAAGAAGACCTTCCAGTCGTATATCGAGGGTGACAGTAACAAACTGCCTCGTACAGTGGGTCTGTCTATTGCGGAACATCCGGGCAAGACGACGTTCAACCCGTTCTTTATCTATGGTCCGTCAGGTTGTGGTAAGACTCACCTGATCAATGCCATCGGTGTACGTTGCAAGGAGACCTATCCCCAAAAGCGGGTGCTCTATGTCTCTGCGCGTCTGTTCCAAGTGCAGTTCACAGACTCTGTGCGCCAGAACACCACCAACGACTTCATTAACTTCTATCAGTCGATTGATGTACTGATCGTCGATGATATTCAGGAGTGGATGACTTCACCGAAGACGCTCGACACGTTCTTCCATATCTTTAACCATCTGTTCCGCAATGGCAAGCAGATCATTCTGGCTAGCGACCGTCCCCCTGTCGACCTGCAAGGAATGAAGGATCGTCTGCTCACACGTTTCGCCTGTGGACTGATTGCTGAGTTGGAGAAGCCCAACGTGCAGTTGTGTATTGACATCCTCAATGCCAAGTGTCGTCGTGACGGTCTGAAGATTCCCGCAGAGGTCATCCAGTTCATCGCTGAGACCGCCAACGGTAGCGTACGTGATCTGGAGGGCGTGGTCAACTCGTTGATGGCCTATTCCATCGTCTATAATACAGGCATCGACATGCGTCTGGCAGAGCGCGTCATCAAGCGTGCCGTGAAGGTCGATAATCATCCGCTCACTGTCGATGATATCCTTGAGAAGGTGTGTCATCATTACGGTGTCAGTCAGCAGCATGTGTTCAGTAAGTGTCGCAAACGCGACTATGTGCAGGTGCGTCAGGTATCGATGTATCTGGCACAGAAGTACACGAAGATGCCGGCCTCGCGGATCGGTCAGTTGATAGGTAATCGCGACCATTCGACGGTCATCCATAGCTGTAATGCGATTGAACAGCGCATTTCTTTTGATAAAGCCTTCAACGAGGAGCTTCGTAGCATTGAAAATTCTCTTAAGTTGAAGAAGAAATAAGTCCGAAAGGTCTTGGATGAACGACGGGCATAGTCACTCCAAAAAGAGTACTATGCCCGTCGATTGATGATATAGGTCTCTGTGTTATAGTGGCAGGTGGATGCTGGCACCGACCATGATCCAGGTGCCCGGCTGTGGCACGTGACCGAAGTCTACATATGTCCTATCGAGCACGTTGTTTGCCTCGACATAGGTGCGCCATGTCTCAGCGTTCCACTCCAGTCGTGCATCCACGATACTGTAGGTCTTGTAGGGACGTATGCTACCCTCGGCATTGGTATAGGTGCCCGTACGATCCTGAAGTCGGTAGTTCAGTCCCAACTCCAGTTGTCGCCAGATGCCCATCCGCAGGTTGCACACCAGCTTATGGCGCAGGTACTCCAATGAGTACTGACTCTGGATGCCATCCGTCTCCTTCTTGTCTTGGTCGATGTAGCTGTAGGCCGCACTGACCCTCTTCAGGATTTGTTGCGTGGGTATCATCTCCTGCAAGTTCAGGGTCAGTGTCCCCTCGATGCCTGTGGCATTGATCTTAGTGAAGTTCATCGACTCCCAAGGGGCATCAGGGGAGTCTGTATGCCGTATCCAGTCTATCATATTCTTACAGTGATGACGGTAGACGCTCATGCTACCGTTCACGCCTCGTGCGCTGTATTTCACACCACCCTCAAAGGCAGCCAGTTCTTCGGGCTTCAGGTGCTTGTCGGCCTGATGACCGCCTACGGAGTAGTAGAGTTCCGTCACACTGGGCATACGCAGCGATGTGTTATATGAGGCATACACCTTCCAGTTGTTGCCGATGCGATAACTGGCGTCGATGCCCGGGTACACGCGCATATTCATCTCGTTCCATGAGTTTTTCACAGCGACGATGCCTGCCGACAAGGTAAAGCGCTTCATGAGGATGTTGTGTTCCAGCACGAAGCTGATGTTCGTCCTGTTCAGACCATGTGTATAGTCACGATCTGTGCCGTGGATATGATGGAGCCTTGAGAGCGGTTCTCCGAGGTTACCGCTGACCACGTCCTCGTTGCGCAATTCCGTCCCGATGGCCGTGCGTCCCAGTCGCCAATCGAAGTGACCATTCAGATTCACACCATACACATCCGTGCGGTGATAGTTGAATGGGTACACGTCGGGTGCATCGCGGAACAGTTCGAAACGGTCTGTCGTCCGGTTCCAGTAGATGGCCGGTCTCAGGTGCACCCGTCCCCGTCTATTCTCAGCCGTCACAGCAGTGTACGTCTTCAGCGTGCGTTCATACTGGTCGTCCCATTTCGCACCGTAAAAGGTGTTCGATCCGAACCCCCTGCTGGTCAGACCTGCATGCCAGTCCACGGCTACCAACTCGTCGGCGTAGTGTCCTTGGTAGAAGCCTTTACCGCCGCTGTAGTCGGCATTCAGTCCTCCGGCCTTGTTCCTGCTGTAGCCGTCGCTGCGGGTGTAGCTACCTGAGACGCTGTGACTGGTGGTCCCGGCGATTGTTACCCTGCCGCCTGTGCTGGCATAACCGTAGGAGCCTCCCTCAGCATGGATGTCGACACTACCCTCGACGACCCTCTTCGTTACGATGTTCACGGCTCCTACCAGCGACGAGGTGCCATACACCCGTCCGGCAGGTCCTTCGAGCACCTCTATGCGCTCGATGTCGCTGATGTCTACAGGGAAGTCAAAGGCATTGTGCCCCGTCTGTGGGTCGCAGATATTGATGCCGTTGAGTAAGACGGTGATCTGCTCATTGTTGCCACCTCTGATCGAGATGTCGGTCTGTGCTCCAATAGGACCGCGCTGACGGACATCCACGCCTACGGCGTACTTCAGCAGATCGTTAATACTTTGTACTGGCGCCTGCGCAATATCGGCATGTTCCAGTACAGTGACCATTCTCGCAGCCTGACTTCTTGTCAGGGGCGCCCTCGAGCCGGTCACGCTGACCTCCTCGAGCATCATGGCTCTTGCTGTTGTCATGGCGGTGGAGTCGCTCACCACAGGATCTGTGCTGACACTCTCGGCCGAGGCGTAGGTGAGTGTGGCTACGGAGAGCACGCTACATACCACCTCGCGTCCCAGACAACAGAAGAGCGAGTAGCCCTTGTTTCCGAAATGTCGGAACACAAGTGCCTGGCGCTTCATGTTGAATGTTGGTTTGTACATGTGTTGAATAATATTTAATGTCTTGCTTAATTGCAAAACGGCTGCGAAGGTACGAAAAAACGGGCGAAAAGCCAAACAAATCGCCCGTTTTTATCTTTTGTGTCTGTGATTCTATCGTAAAGCCTCGGCCACCATCGCCCCTTGGTGGATACGGTTGCCCATGCCGATGCCGTCGCGCATGTTTCCTGCCAGTATCAGTCCAGGGTATCTGGCCTGTAGTTCTTCTATCCGTCTGAACCTTTCGCCGCTGTCGCTCCAGTATTGGGGGATGGCACGTTCGTGGCGGAAGATACGGATGAGGTCGGGCTGCATGTCTGCCGGATATTTCAGCATGGAGTGGAAAAGATTCTGTACGGTCTCACGGATCTCTTCATCGCTCTTCTGCATATCATCAGCATGACGGGCACCGCCGATGAAATAGGAATAGAGGGCTCCCCCTTCAGGGGCACGCCCCTCGAAGCACTCGGATGGGAAGAGGATGCCCAGTACCGGCTTTTGCTCCTTACTTGGCACAAGACCACCGAAGGCAGGAAAAGCGTGACTTCTGGTGTTCCGTATGCCTACGCATACCTGGATCACAGGTGCGTAGTACAGTCGACTGATTGGCTGCATCTGTTCTTCAGGGATGAAAGGAAGCAATGATGGGAGTGCGTAGGCGCCGACCGTGGTGACCACCTGTCGACATCTGATCTCCTCCATGCCGTTGAAGGTGACACTCCATGTGCCATCGTCACTGGGATTGATCTTGACATCCTGTGCACTTGTGATGATGTCGAGTCCTTTGGCCATAGCTTCAACCATCTGGGAGAGACCACCTACGGCAGAGAACACTTTTTTCGTAACCAAACGGTCGCGATCCGTCTTTGGCTCCTTGGCCTTGGCAATGGCTCCGCGGATAAAACTGCCGTAGTTGGCTTCCAGATTATAGAGTTTTGGCATGGCATAGCGGGTGGTGAGTCGCATTGGGTCGCCAGCATAGACTCCGGAGATGAACGGGTCGATGGCATATTCATAGAACGACTTCCCCAAACGGCGTTGTGCTAATGCACCTACCGATTCGTCGGGGTTGTCTCCCCGTTTGCGCCAGGGTTCACCGAGAATGCGTATCTTGTCCGATAGACGGAAGAGTGGTGTGGTCACAGCCTCTACGGGTCCTGAGGGGAGAGCATGGAAACGGTTGCCCTTCCATATCAGACGTCGTTTCGACGACTCTCGTGCAATCTCCAGTTGACAATCGTCCAGGTCGTCGAATAGTTCTCTCACCTCGGGGAAGGAAACCACTCCCGTGTTGGGGCCGCTCTCAAAGACAAACCCCTCCTCGTTATATGTGCGTATCTGTCCGCCTATGCGATTCTCTTTCTCGATGACGAGCACATCCCGTCCCTGTTTCTTCAGGTGGTGTGCTGTTGTGAGACCTGTTAGTCCGGCACCGATAACGACAATATCTCTGTTCTGCATCTTTTTTCGTTGTTTATATGGGTTTGGAAAAACTCTTGTCTGTATGTAGCATCAACGGGTCGAGGGCGGCTGCCACGCAGCGTACGAAGGGACGCCCTTCGCTATCGACGACGATGTTGTCGCCGTCGAGCGTGAGCAGACCGTCGTCGGCCATCTCCTTTAAGAGCACCTCGTCGTAGTGACAGGCCTCGCGTAACTGTTTGACGGTCGTACCTGTTCTCTGTGCAACGTTATTCCAGTCGATAGCGTAGTTGCACATCAAGGTCTCAACCACCTCACGCACCATTTTCTGTTGTGTCGATAGTCTATAGCCCCGTTGAGTGTAAAGTCTCCCTTCACGGATGCTTTCGATATATTCTTTGATGTCGCGTCCGTTCTGTGCATAGGCATCGTCTAATTGGCTGATGGCCGTCACGCCGAAAGCATAGACCTGAGCGGTGGTGCGTCGGGTGCAATAACCTTGGAAGTTACGATGCAACTGTCCTGTCCGCAAGGCGATGGCTAGCTCATCTTCCGGTAATACGAAGTGATCCAGTCCGATACGTTCGTAACCTTTGGCTGTCAGAATCTCCGATGCTGTGTCGTACATTTGGTTCTTCTCCTCAGTTGCAGGCAGTCCTACACGGTCGAGTATCTGCTGACGCGGGAAGAGCCTAGGCATGTGGGCGTAGGAGAAGGTCACCAGTCGGTCAGGGCGCAGCAAAGATGCTTGCTCGATAGTCTGGCGGAACGTGTCGAGAGTCTGTAAGGGTAAGCCGTAGATGAAGTCTAGGTTTACGGTGGCTCCTGAGGACCGGAGCATTTTCAGGATAACATCAACCGGCAGTAAAGAAGGACGACGGTTCACAGCCTTCAAAACCTTTTCTCGTAGATCCTGAATACCGATGCTATAGCGAGTAAAACCGCACGTGGTGAGTTGTTGCCAATCATTGGCTGTCAGGTAGCCGGGATGGCACTCGATAGCAATCTCGGGCTTCTCTATTGTCGGAGCTATGGATAGCAGATGCTCGTTCAGCTCGCGTATCATCGGAATCGGAATTGACGTAGGACTACCTCCACCATAGTGTATCTGTGCGATCTTTCTGTGACGGTCAATATGACGAGTCACGAGGTCTATTTCTTTATGCAGTGCTTCCACATAGGCCTTGATCGTCTCAGGCTTCCCTGCCGGATAAGAGTTGCATCCGCAGTAGTGGCAGAGATGTCTGCAGAAGGGGATATGGAGATAGAATGATATATGGTTCTGTGGTGCATGGTCCGATGTCTCCACGGCTTCCAGATAGTCTGTTTCGTCGAAAGCGCCGAAGTAGTTGGCAGGCGGGTAGCTGGTGTACCGAGGAGCAGGACGGTTGTATTTCTTGATAATATCAGGATGCATGACGTTTCTTGAATATGGTGAGGATATATAACAGTGAACAGATTGCCAGTAAGCACTCCGTAAGAAACAAACCATGATAGCCGAAGTGGTCAGCCACGCCACCACTGACTGTCGCCACGACGATGCCGCTGAGATGTGTCAGCACGGTCTGTATGGTGAAGTCTGTGCCTTCGCGCCCTTTCCTGACACACTCCATGGATGAGGTGTATACCACGATGGTGGCCATTCCGTAGCTGCCCCACATCATAACGATGCCGAGGTAGAGTAGCGGTGTGGACGGGTATCCGAGAAAAGAGATACTCAGAAAGAATGCTGTGGTCAGGAGGATAAAACAAGCAAACAGAATACGGGCGACATACAAACCGATGCGTCGAACCACGAAACCGGCGCAGAATGCAGCGCAGAATGCGACAGAGGTGCCCACGATGCCACTCATCATTCCGATTTCCTTCATCGAATAGCCAAGATCAACCAGCCACGGGCGCATCATCGAGAGAATTCCGATGATGCTGGCATAATAGAGTAGCAGGAATCCGATCTGTTTCCAGATTCCGTCTTGTGAAAAGAAAGAGATGAAATCCGTCATACGAGCTCGCTCAGTCTGGCTTCTCGTTCCGATCTCAAGTTTTTTCCTTGTCATCAAGGGTATCAGCATGAGCAGTACGAAGACGCCTAAACACGATGTCACTACCTGCCAACCGAACGTGTGGAGCACCAGCAACAGGACTCCGCTTCCAACCAATGCTCCTCCGAAGCTACCCATCGACTGCATACTGTTTACCATACTCTTATCTCTTCCGCCATGCATCAGGATGGCCAATGCATCGGTGGCGATGTCCTGTGTGGCAGATGCCACCAGTGACAGGGTTACCAAAGTGATGATAAGATAGAGACTGTTCTCAATGTTCAGTAGTCCGGCCATGATGATAAACAAGGCATAGATACACTCGCTGACGATGATACAACGACCGAAATCACGTCCCGTCAGACAGTGACGGTCAACCATCGGTGACCATAGGAACTTCAGTACCCATGGTAGTTTTACCAACTGTAGCAGTCCGATGGTGGCGAGAGAATAGTGAGCCTCGCGCATCATCACCTGCAGGGCTGTGGCAAAGAAACTCGAGGGGATGCTCTGTGCAATATAAAGGCAGAAGAACATCGCTAGTCCGATGCCTCTGCCTTCTTGACTTATGTGGTTGTTTTGATGTCTTTCAGCCTGTCGCATGTTTCTTGTTTAGAAATTGAAAACCACCGATGTACCGAACGTCAGCGGACGCCCTTTCTGTCCATAGGCTGCACTCGATTTGAAATAATAGGTCAGATATTCAGTATCTGTCAGGTTCTTTCCCCAAATATCCCATGTCAGGACGCCGAAGGTGGCGCTGATTTTGGCATTCAGCAGGGCATAGAAAGGCTGACTGACCAGGTTGTCTTCGTTCCAGTAGATCTTTCCGATGCCACTCATGCCGGCACTCAGCACCAGACGGTCAAGTAGGCTGTGGCTTGGCGTAATCGTGTAGCTACCGTTGAGCGAGATAGTATGACGGGGCACAAGGGGCAGCATCTTATCCGTATAGCTGACGGTCTCACTACGCTGGTAGTCCAGGAATCGTGCGTAGGTATATCCATAGCTCAGTCTGAATGTCAGTGGCTGTATGGGACGGGCCGTCATTGCCAGTTCGATACCCTTGCTGTCGGAGTGTCCGGCATTACGGGTGATGTTTCCCACGCCTGGTACAGTCTGTGTAATTTGCTGATGGCGCCAGTCTACGTAAAACAGGGTTAGTTCGGTCTGTAGGGCGTGTCCAAGCAACGAAGTCTTGGCGCCCACTTCGTAGTTCCAGTTGTATTCCGGATCGAAGGTGCGTTCGTTATCCTGTTGGAAGGTCGAGTTGAAGCCACCCGTCTTGTAGCCTCGGGTGAGTGAGACATAGAACAACTGCTCATCGTCCGTCAGATACTCGATGGTGAACTTCGGCGTCAGCTGCGTGAAATCCAGTTTGCTGTTGTATACATCTACGGCACTTCCCAATTCCGTGCCCCATGCTTCTGTACGGTAGGCCTTGTAGTCCTCCTTGGCATGTTCATAGTCGAAGCGCAGTCCCAGTTGAGCCTTCAGTCCACCGATGATTGTGAGTGTTGACTGGTGGTAGACGGAGACACCCGTCGTTGGAGAGTCGTAGAACTTTGGTGTGCAGTAGTTCTGTGCGATATAATTGGTATATAAGCTTTTGTGATAGCTGTCACTGAAAAAGAAGGTACCCACCATCCATTGATAACGGTTCTTGTTCGTGGATTTTAGTGTTAACTCTTCACTAAAGATGTTTTGTCTCACTCCCTGTCTCACCCAATAGAGGTCCTGTGGCATGAAGTCTTGGTCGATACCCATATGGTCGTCGATATACTGATAGGCCGTTTGACTGTTCAGACTGATGCCGTCGGTGGTATAGCGGGCATTCAGACCGATAGTGGTCAGTTGGCGCAGATAGGAACTGTGACGGTTGTAGTTGATCTCTCCCGTCTTGCGCGTCTCAACATCATACGTGGCATATGGGTAGCCGCCCTGGTCATTGTTGCGATAGCTGATGTCTGCCACAATCTCCCAACGTTCAGTCGGTCGCCAGAACCCTCTGCCTCTCAGATAACCCTCGTCGAATCTGTCGATCTTACTGCCGTCGAAGGCATTTCTGAACACACCGTCGTTATGGTGGTAGCTACCTTGCACGGCGAAGGCTAGTCGATCGTTCACCTTATTGTAATGCGAGGCACTGACCGTGGCGTCGTTGTTACGTCCGTAGCCCACCTTCATGCGAGTGCCCTGATAATCGAAAGGTGATTGGGTATACGCTGTGATGATACCTCCGATGCAGTTGCGTCCATAAAGAGTGCCCTGTGGTCCGCGCAGCACCTCGAGTGCGGATAGGTCGAACAGGTCGTCGTCGAATGACGAGCGCTCCATGTGGGGGACACCATCGATGTAGAAACCCACGGCGGGGCCGTTGGTCTTTGAGCCGATGCCACGCACGAAGACGGGCGAGTTTTGACGTGTTCCGTATTCGGGGATGTAGAAATTGGGAACCGTGTATCCCAAGTCCTTGATACTCGTCATCTCCGTACGACGGATGAAACTACTGGATAACGATGTTATCGAGACGGCCTCCCGACTTGGTGTATCCTGTTTAAAACCTACTACTACGACTCCGTCCATGTCGATATGACGGGCCACTGCGGTGTCTGTGCTCTCTTCTATGCCATCTGCCAGTACGCAGAGTGGGCATAATACCATGAATAATAGTTTTTTCCTTTGCATCATAAAGCGTTTGTGCTGTTTTGCGGCTGCAAAGGTATCGCTATTCTTTCTAGCGTGCAATCCTCATTTATATGGATTTTGTGTGTCTTCGCCGACTCTCGTTTTCGCCACCACGATCTTGTCGGATTGTCTCATCAGTGGCTTGGCATCCCTCAGATGCTCCTTCAGCGCCTCCTTCTCAATATGATAGATCTTAGGAGTCAGTGCGCGGGGGAAGCGGTTGAAGAACGGGTCGTAGGAGAGAAGCCATTCTGTTGCTATTACCTTTGGAAAGTGAGGCATCAGATTCCAAAGACTGAATATCCGGCTCTTGGCGGCGATCGTGATGCCCTGCTCGCCAGTATTGAAAGTCGACACACATATCAGGTGCGTGCGCCGTTGTGTGTCTTGTTCTTGTTCTGTTTTCGTTTTCCGGTGCGAGATAGTGATATGCCGACCATAGCGTTTGTTGATGTCTGCCATCATCTGCCTGAAGAGTCGTCCGTGTGTTGAGGTGTCCTTCTGCTGTCGTGAGGCAATGGCGAGGTGTATCATCTCGTGCAGCAGCGTATCAATCACCTCGTCTTCCGGGAGGTCGATTCTCACGCTGATACGGAGTACGAAACTGTAGTTCTCCCAACCTCGTAGCAGTCTCCGCCTTCGTTTGAAGCCCAGTTGTCCAAGGTACGTACGTGCGCGACTCATCTGTATAGGTACCACAGGCAGTTCCCCTCCGAAGCACAGATTGTTCAGTTCTTCGTATTTCCGTTCAATATACTCTTTCGTGGGTCTCATATCGTCTACAAAGATACACATATATTTTGGATTTTTGCTCATTTCTTCGTATCTTTGCAGACAAGAATGAAATTAAATATGTGGAATAAGCCTTGGACAATGAAAGAGGGTTTCCTCATTGGAGGTGGACTGGTTGTCATCGGACTGGTGGTGCAGTTGTGCTTCGGAGCGGTGGCATGGTCAGCAATCGCGTGGCCATTGAACGGACTTTTGTTCGGTGCCTTACTCGCACTGACGGTCATAGCCTTCCTGATGCGGAAACGGATATATGTTATACGCTTTCTGGCATCGTATATGGCAGCGATACCCATACTGGTGTATGCCGTGGTGTTGACGATCGTCATGGGGTTGACGCGTCAGCAGTCGGGCTTGGACATGAATAGCGAGGGTACGTGGCTGAACGATATGCTGGCCTTTTGGCCCTTTGTGCTGATATATGTGCTGATGGCGATCATACTCGCATTGGTGATCCTTCGTCGACTTGCGCATCTGAGTTGTTGGCGCCGCGACATACCATTTGTGATGAACCATTTGGGACTGTTTCTCGCCATGACGACGGCCACGTTGGGGAATGCGGATATGCAGCGTTTGAAGATGGTGGCGGCCGTTGGCGTACCTGAATGGCGGGCCCTGGCTGTCAATGGGGCCATACAACGACTACCGATGACCATCGAACTGAAACGGTTTATCATGGAGACCTATGACGACGGATCCCCCAAACGCTATGCCTCGGAGGTGCTGATTAGAAAAACATCAGGAGAGACGGTGGAGACGACGATAGACGTGAACAGACCCGTGGAGATAGAGGGGTGGAGAATCTACCAATATGGTTACGACACAGAAATGGGGGCCCAGAGTCATATCTCAATCCTCGAACTGGTGAGTGACCCTTGGTTGCCCTTCGTCTATGTGGGCATCTACATGATGTTAGGCGGTGCCGTGTGTCTGTTTATCTTTGGTGGTAGGAGAGGGAAGACGACTAGTGAGGTGATAAGTTAGAAAGGAGACCATACAATGGATTGGAGCTATTTCATATATTTCGCAGTAGTTGCAGTGCTGCTATGGGGCGTGGGTGCCTGGGCGGCGTGGAAGGATAAGAGGACTGAGGCCTATGTAACAACGGTTGCCGGACTGTTGGTTTTCTTCTGTTTCATTGTGTCGATGTGGGTATCACTAGAGCGTCCGCCACTGCGTACGATGGGTGAGACACGCCTCTGGTATTCGTTCTTTCTACCGTTGGCGGGGGTCATCGTCTACAGCCGTTGGAAGTATAAATGGATACTGTCGTTCTCGACAGTGCTTGCCTTGGTATTCATCTGTGTGAACCTCTTCAAACCTGAGATACACTCGAAGACTCTGATGCCTGCGCTGCAGAGTCCGTGGTTCGCACCTCATGTCATTGTGTATATGTTCGCCTATGCCGTGCTGGGCGCTGCCACAGTGATGGCTCTCTATATGCTCTTTATCAAACGGTCGACTGTCACGGAGCAAGAGTATGAGATTACTGACAACCTGGTGTATGTAGGACTTGCCTTCATGACCTTTGGTATGCTCTTCGGAGCTCTTTGGGCAAAGGAGGCATGGGGACACTATTGGTCGTGGGATCCGAAGGAAACATGGGCCGCCATTACCTGGTTCTCATACCTTATATATATACACTACCGCCGACTGCCCAAACACAACGCACGATTGGCGCTCTGGGTACTACTACTCTCGTTCGTGCTCCTGCAGATGTGCTGGTGGGGCATTAACTACCTGCCCGCTGCCCAAGGGACCTCGGTACACACCTACGGAGCGTAGTCTGTGTCTTATAAACCGAATCGTGAGGTGTCAACAGAGGTTTTCTTGTGACCTTTGTAACCGTTGAAGGTGTAGCGGACAGTGAACGCGAACGACTGCATGTCGACATTGTTACAGAAGGCGTATCTCATCTTACCGACGTTGCACCTGGTCTTCATACGATAGGTGCCGAAGAGGTCTTCGCCCTTCAAAGAGAGCGAAAGACCTTCGACGGGGGGCGTCCAGGTGATACCTGCCGAGGCGGCGTACATTGCCAGTACATCGTAGTAGCCTTGGATGGCAGGGCACTGATACCACCCAGATAGCTCAAGATTGAGCTTTTTATCAAAGAGAGAGAGATGATTGTTAACCCTGAATATCGAGGTGACCTTGCTCTTTGAGAATGAGATGGCGTCGTCGATATGTCCGCTTTGGTGCATGTCGAAGGCCATGACCGTGAATTGTGTCTGGAAGGTCTTGGTCCAGTCGACAGGAGTGACAGCCATGAGTCCGTAGCGATAGTCACGATTAAGGTTGAAATACTTGTAGACGGCATGTAGTTCACTATCACTGAGAACCATCGACTGGGTGAAATGGTCGGGACTGGTCTCGGCAAACATACCGAAGATATATTTTGATTTGATAATATAGTTCAGGTTACAGCTATATTTCACGTAGGGTTTTAGTGAGGTGTTACCATCGCTCACGCAGTAGGCGTTGATGTAGGTACGATTGGCTGCCGTGGTCCAGTAGGAGGGATAGTACTTCTCACTGTTGACGGTCAGTTGGACGACATGTCGAGATCGTGGACGGTAGACGAGGGTGAGAGAGGGATAGAGATGCCATTGCTCCCATAGGGTGCACTCTGAGGTGCCGTCCTTGCTATATGACGAGTGGAAGTACTCGCCTTCGAGTGAGAGGTTCAGGAAACCTTTCTTACCCAGTGGGTGACGGTAGCCGAGATAGGCCGAACCCGACCGCTCTTTCTGCTCGAATTGGGAAGACCCGTTTGTGAAATCCCTGGTAAGATAGATATCCTTGTCGTTTGTGGTGGTAGAGATGTCGCCTCTGAAGCCGAAGTTGATATGACCTCCCAGATAACGGATCTGATGGTCGAGGTAGACACCACACTTAGTAACATGTTGTCTGTAACAGCCGTCGAGACTGCTTTCGTACGATTCGGAGAGAGTCTGACGCTCCTTCTCGTTGTAGAACGTGGCATTGATACCCACTTCCAACTCATTGCGGTTAAAGGATACTTTCAGGTTGTGTAGCCACGAAGGGCTCTTGGTATGAGTGCCGCTCGGGTTGGGCGCTCCATCGAACAAGGTCAGGGCCGTGGAACTGACCTTAGGATGCTCCTCCTGTAACACATAGGAGAGGGAGAGTGATGATTTCTCGTTCAGTGTGATATCGCCATCGGCATACATATTGTTATCGAATGATCTGATTCTTCGTCTGTCTGCCTGATGCACATCATATGTATGTTCTTTCAGAAGGTGACTGGCATCAAGTTCCATCTTTCTGATCAGATTGTCGTAGGAACCGGTGTAACCCATGTTGGCTGACCATCTCGCCGACGAGAGACTCAGGTTGATGCCGCTGTTCGCACTTGTATAAGTCGCTTGATCGAGTCCTCCATAGAGATCACCTTTCATCTCAAGGGTGTGGGAACGAGCTTTGGAGAGTACGATATTCACAGAAGCCCCTCTGACCCCAAAGCGACGTGGTGTATTGTAATACACATCAATGTTAGCTACCCTTTCTGGTGGAAGTGAGGAGAGGTAGTTTCGAAGTTGTTCCTCGGACATGCCACTTTTCTTGCCGTTGATGAGAATGCAGAATGATGTGGCACCAATGATGGCATATTGGTTGCCTGTCCTTTGCAAGGTCGGTATCTCATCGAGCATGTCGAGCGCGTTTCTGACGGGACGATTCTCGATCAATAGACGACCGCTGTATCGCAAGGCACCATTCTCGTTAACTCGCATAGGCAGTCGTCCCATGACAGTGACTCCCTTCAACTCATGAGCCGATCTGTCGAGAGTCACAGTACTGACAGAGTCGTTAGCAACTTCTGTATCGTTCACCCTCTTTTCCGGAGCCTGGGCAAACGACGCAGTGGAAATACTGATAATCAATAATAAGTGTAATCGTTTCATGGGGACAAAGATAAGTAGGAAATCATGAAATGACGAAAAAATAGTAACGCGTTTCACAATGTCCCTCAGTCAGTTCATAAAATGACGGAAAACGCGGGAAGGGGGGGGGTCAGACTATCGGATGTCGTACCAAACTGATGATTTGTGAAGTGAAATACATATTTCGTGAAATAGAGGAATGATTATAGGCCGATTATTTGGAGAAAATATGTATATTTGCAGCATCATATGAGATAAGAGCATGGATTTCAAATATTTGATACTGTCGAACAGCAATGTTCTTGTGAGAGTCGCCGTTCCTGATGTCGCGTACATATCTTCGGATGGTAGCTATTCTACGATGGTATTGACTGATGGGCGCAAGCATGTCTTCTCTTTCAACTTGTCGACTTTCGAGAAGTTGCTGGAGAGTCAGCTCGGGCTGGAATCGCAGATCTTTATTCGTCTGGGGAAGAGCTTGATCATCAATAGTAATTACATCTATTGTATAAACATCCCATCTCAGGAACTGATCCTTTCGAGCGATAAGATGGCGGAAGGGTTTACACTCAACGCATCGCGCGATGCTCTTAAGTCGTTAAAATCAATGATCGAGGAAAACGTAAAAAGCAGGAGGTTACTATGAAGAATTATGAGAATGACGTCTATGTGATTGGCGGAAAAAAACGTGTAGCGTGGCTTAGGTATGCCATCATAGTCCTCTGTATAGCTGCAGGTGTCATCCTTATTGGATGGCTCACACGAGATAGTCAGGAGGAGAGCGGTCAGGTTACACAGGAGTTGAACGCTATAGAGGTGTTGCCTGAGAATGCCATGTCGCCCAAATTCGATGGGAAGTATGATTTTAGTGAGTTCCTGAAATGGGTATCGTCCAACCTCGAGTATCCTCAAGGTTTAGAGACGATGGATGCCGAGGTGAAAGTATCTTTTGTTGTCACCAAGGAAGGGCATCTTGCTGATGTCGCGATTGTGTCGGAACCGGCACAGAAAGAGTTTGGCCAACAAGTGGTTAAACTCCTGAAGACATGTCCTAAGTGGGCTCCAGCCCGCATGGCCGATGGTACACCTGCGAGCATCAGCTATACGTTGCCGGTGAAGTTCAGAGCACAGAACGCAGTCAACGAATAGTCGCTTATAGATATGTCTAGACGACTAACGACCTCACAAGAAACCAGATAACAGGAATGAGAAGGGCAGGCAGGAGGTTCAGTGTCTTGCAGTCCTTTAGGTTGAGTAGGGCCAGACCACTGCCCGTGATAAGTAGTCCGCCCACGATGAGTAGCTCGGCCATGAGCGCATCGCTGACGGCCGTACTGGAGATATGAGCGATCAACCAGAACATACCTTGCCAACAGAACAGAACGGGTGCCGCCAGAATCATCCCCATACCATAGGTAGAAGCAAACACCGTCGACGATACGAAGTCGAGGGTGGCGTTAGTGAACAGAAACGTGTGATCACCTTTCAGGGCCGAGATGACAGGCCCGAGCATTGATAACGGTCCGATACAGTAGAGTAGGATTGCTGTGGCCAGACCGTCGGCAAGTCGATTGCCGCCATCCTCACTACGCTTCAAACGGTCGATGAGTCGTTTGAAACGTCCGTCAATGTCAATGGCTGTACCAATGACACCACCGATGGCCAGTGATACGATGAAGAGCACAGGGTATTCCGACTGAGTGAGGTGACTGATGGTGGCGTTGAGGCCGATGGCCAGCGATGCCAAGCCTAGGCCTGTATATAGCACCTCCTTGTATTTCTCCTTCACACCACGATGCAACAGGGTTCCAATGATGGTACCTGCGATGATAGTGGCTGTGTTGACGATGGTCCCGATCATTTCCTGATGTAGTCGACAAATGCGTATCGATAAGCATGTCGCTCGTCGGTCTCGTGATTCTCGCGCCATGTTTCCTTCCAGTCATCCTTATATGAAGGGAAGAAAGTGTCGGCCTCTGCCGGGGTGTCGTCGACTTCTGTTAGACAAAGACGATCAGCTATGGGCATGGCCTGACGATAGACGCTGGCACCACCGATGATATAGATATCTTCATCGGCTGCGCAGTGCTTGAGGGCTTCCTCGAGCGATGCGAAGGTCTCGCAGCCTGGGGGATTGGGAAATCCACCCGAGCGATATTGACGACTAAGGACGATGTTACGACGATTAGGCAGAGCGCCTTTGGGGAGCGAGAGATACGTGTTACGTCCCATGATGATGGTGTGCCCTGTGGTGAGCGACTTAAAACGCTTCATGTCGTTGGGCAACCAGTAGATCAACTTGTTCTTAAATCCAATGGCTCGATTACGAGCTACATTTGCTATAATGGAAATCATAACTATTCACAATTAGTTTGGGGGCTATACAGAAACGTCAGCCTTGATATGTGGGTGGGGATCATAACCAATGAGTTCGAAATCCTCGTACTGGAAGTCGAAAAGCGATTTCACGTCAGGATTGATCTTCATCGTAGGTAAAGGTCGCGGCTCACGGGTGAGCTGGAGGCGGGCCTGCTCGAGGTGGTTCAGGTAGAGATGGGTGTCGCCAGTGGTGTGGATAAAGTCGCCCACCTGATAACCTGTCACCTGTGCCATCATCTGTAGCAGAAGGGCGTATGAGGCGATGTTGAACGGTACACCGAGGAAAGTGTCGGCAGAGCGCTGATAGAGTTGGAGCGACAGACGGCGCGTATTCCTTCCTTCGGAGTCGGTGATGGGACTGGTGTAGAACTGGAAGATGGTGTGACAGGGCGGCAAGGCCATCTTGTTTACCTCGGCCACGTTCCAAGCAGAGACAATCATACGACGAGAGTCGGGGTTGTTCTTCAACTGGTCCAGTACGTATTGTATTTGGTCGATGGTACCACCGCTATAGTCGGGCCATGAGCGCCATTGGTGTCCATATACAGGTCCGAGCTCACCGTTCTCGTCGGCCCATTCGTTCCAGATACGTACACCATGCTCCTGCAGGTACTTCACATTGGTATCGCCTTTGAGAAACCATAGCAGTTCGTAGATGATACTTTTCAGATGTAGTTTTTTCGTGGTGAGTAAGGGGAACCCATCGTTGAGATTGTAGCGGCTCTGAGTTCCAAAAATGCTGAGGGTACCAGTGCCTGTACGGTCACCTTTCTTTGTACCTTCAGTGAGGATGCGGTTAAGAATGTCGAGATATTGCTTCATTTATATTGAACATTGAAGATTAAGATCGTAGAATGTCTGGTGGGGTTGAGGGTAGATGAGTGGTCTTGATGCGCCATGGTTTCGGATAGAGGTTGTTGGCGCGATTACCAATATTCTTCATAGGTCCGAGAGGGATGCCTTTGTAGGTCGTGGTGATGAGGCCACGTGGAGTGTCTGGGGGAAGCACGAGCGCTTCGCCGCGGAGGTATTGAAGTGCCTCGCCATAGGAAAGTTCCACTTGTGGGAAATGGCCCTGAGGCATGTCGGGCGTGAGGACTTTCAGTTTAGAGTGGATAGTGGATAGCGGGTGGTTGTGATTACTTTTGCAGGCTGTTTTCTTTTGCAGGGCACAGATGAACAGTCCTTCACCGCGGGTGATGCCAGGGATGAAACGGTAGACAGGTTCGTCGAAACCATCGAGCAATGAGCCCGTGATATGCCATTCCGGTTGGATGGTGACAGGAAGAATCTCTGCGTCCAACTCTTCCTGCATCCAGCGCACGTTCTCCTCGTTTTCTTTTGTGTTAAAAGTACAGGTACTATAGATGAGAAGTCCGCCTGGTCGCAGACAGGTCCATGCGTCGGAGACAATCTCACGCTGCAGATGCCAGCATTTCTCTACGTTCTGCACACTCCACTCGCTGATGGTTGTGGGGTCTTTTCGGAACATACCCTCACCTGAGCATGGCACATCGCAGAGGATGACATCGAAGAGGGTCTTGGCTTTCCGGAAGTCACGCGGAAAGTTGTTGGTGACGATACAATCCGTCCATCCCCATTTCGTGATGTTCTCCAGAAGAATCTGGGCACGCGTGGCCATGGGCTCGTTGCTGACAAGCATACTGCCTTCAGGAAGGACACTACGAGCTGCTGTCGATTTTCCTCCTGGAGCTGCACAGAGGTCGAGCATCGTTACTGGACTCTTGACGAACTGTCGAAGGATATGAGTGACAAACATTGACGAGGCCTCCTGCACATAGTAGCAGCCTGCATGGAGAAGAGGATCGAAGGTAAACTGCGGACGCCCTGCGAGGTAGAACCCCTCTGGGCACCAAGGCACACATTCGTATGGAGGATTGGGACATGAAAGCTCAGATGAGCACTTCTTTGGGTTGAGACGGATGCTCGTGGGAGCCTCCTCGTCGAAAGCCTCCATGAAACGGTTGAAGCGCTCATCGCCCATCACCAATCTTGTCTGACGCAAAAAATCCTCTGGTAATTTTGTCATTTGCTTGCAAAATTAAAAAAATTATGCGAACTTTGCGCATAAAAGTGCAACTTATTATCTTCTTGCAACGTCAAATAGGTGTAAATGTCATAAAAGGGAAAGAAAAGATATGAAAAAGTATTTAATCGCAATCGCCATGGTGCTCACGCTTAGCATGAATGCTAATGCAGCAGCACAGAAGCACCGCCATACTCCGCGTACGGAGCAGGTGGACTCAACTAAGAAAGATCAGCCCGCCATCGAGGCCTACTCTGACACGGCAAACGCCAAGAGTGCTGAGGATGCTGAGGATGATAAGTACATCACGCACCGCCACGTCTACGCTGATGACGATTTCCCTGGAAGTTACTTCTCTGGGATGGGACGTGATGAGATCTTTGGCATGGGCTTCGTCGTGCTGATAGTCCTGTTAACTTGCGTTGTTGCCCCGATAGGTATTATCATCGCAATCTTCTACTTCGTGAACAAAAACCGTCGTGAGAGATACAGATTAGCTCAGATGGCCATGCAGAACGGGCAGCCCATTCCCGACGATATCCTAAAGAAAGAAAAGGACGATTGGGACAGCAATACATATCAGGCTGGACTGAGGCAGATGTTTACAGGTGTCGGACTTGCCATCTTCCTGGGGATTATCATGGGTAAGCTTGGTTTTGGTATCGGAGCCTTGGTGTTCTTCATCGGACTGGGTAAATGGATTGTGGCCCGTCAGGATAAGAAAGGTGACCCACGAAATAGTCAGTTTTATAACAATTTAAATACGCGCGACAATGAACAAAAGACTGATGCGCTCTAATGACAGAGTGATAGCAGGTGTTTGCGGTGGCATCGCTGAGTACTTGGACTTCGATCCGGTAATGGTACGAGTTGCATACGCGTTTCTCACACTCTTTACAGCTTTCTGTGGAGTCATCTTCTACATCGTGCTGTGGATTGTGATGCCTGAGAGAAGTTTGGTTAGTTGATAATAATAGATTGATGGCAGAACTCAGTGACATCTCTCTTGTAACGCAGGTGGCGGTATTCCATAACAAGCGGGCCTTTGATCAGCTTGTGAGGAAGTATCAGTCACCTGTGCGTCGGTTCTTTTTGAACCAGACGTTGGGAGACGAACAACTGAGCGACGACCTGGCGCAGGAGACCTTCATTAAGGCCTATGTGAACATTACGAAGTTCCGTGGCATGGCAAGTTTCTCCACATGGCTCTTCCGAATTGCATATAATGTGCATTATGACTATGTGAGATCTTTGCGTCAGACAGACGATATAGATACTTCAAGAGCTGTAAAAAACTCATCCGTCTCGAGCGATGAAAACCTGAAGATGGATCTGTATAAGGCGTTATCGTTGCTGAAGCCCGATGAACGAACCTGTATCACTCTTCAACTGATTGACGGTCATCAGATCGACAAGATTGCGGAGATAACAGGTATTCCAGAGAATACGGTGAAATCGCATCTGAGACGAGGAAAAGAAAAAATGGTGTATTATTTAAAGCAGAATGGGTATGACAGATAAAGAGAAGATCATGTTAGAGGATTTCTTCAAGCAGGCTGCTCAGCAGCAGATTGAGGATCGTGGCTTCACGGAGCGGGTAATGCAGAACCTGCCGGAACGTAGGGTGGAGCAGGTACGCAGACTTTCTAGGCTGTGGACGATATTCTGTGGTGTTGTGGGTGTCGCAATGTTCTTCTTGCTGGGAGGTTGGCAGGTTGTACAGGGGTGGTTCTTGGCTGCTGTGCGTATGACAATCGGATGGCTTGAGATATTCATGGTAACAGCTCCGACGACAGAGATATCCATTAATCCTTGGGTGGTTCTGTTGGTGTTGGTTTTCGTAATAATTTTCCTTCCTTATCAAACAGCCCGTAGGTTGTCCTCAGCACTATAAACTCTGTACGCCGGTTTAACTGGTGACATAATTCCTGCCGTTCCTCAGAGAGTGTGGCGATTAAAGACTCTGTCAGCACGTCGCCCTCTTTGAGGAACGGATATTTTTCTGCAGTCTTCCGTTTGATTTGCTTAGGCTTACCCTCTCCATAACCTTTGGGGGTGAGACGATCGGCTGCAATGCCATGTTCAATCAGGTAAGCGACAACACTCTCTGCTCGTCGTTGGGAAAGTCGTTCGTTATAGACCTCGGAACCTCGGCAATCTGTATGGGCAGAAAGCTCGATGGTGATATTGGGGTTCTCGTTTAGAAGACGAACCAACTCGTCGAGGGCTGTCGCAGACTCAGGACGTAATGTCGCCTTATCGAAATCGTAGAAGATATTCTCTATCAGCACAGGGGCGGAGATGTTGGCCAAGGGGAATTGTAATACGTACTCTTTAGACGCTTTGGCGGGTTCGACGTACAACTGCTCCTGATGGTTTAGGAATCCCTTACAGGTGGCGAGCAGCACATAGTCTGTGCCAGCTTTCACCTCTTGTGTGAACGATCCGTCACCACGGACGTTGAGTTTGAGGTTCGTGCCGTCATTGCCTACCATATAGACCTGTGCGGCTGGCAACTCGTAACCATCCTGTTCGTAGACCCAGCCCTTCACCGTCTGTATAATCTCAGGATCGTAGAAGCTGTAGATATGATCGTAGCCGCGTGTGTCGCCACGATTGGAACAGAAGAATCCTTGGTTCAGGCGTCCTTCGAAGGTCATGCCGAAATCATCGCCTTGGGAATTCAGAGGAAATCCAGGATGGCTTAGTTGATTGTTATCAGTAAGTAATTGGAGGTTATGATTTGTGATAAAAAATATATCGAGACCGCCAAGACCAGGATGACCATTACTTGAAAAATACAGGTCTCCATTGGGACGGAATGTAGGGAACATCTCATCTCCAGGGGTGTTGATGATGTCTCCGAGGTTCTCCACACTGCCCACCTCTCTGTCACTAACCAGTCGACAGCGCCAGATGTCAAGCCCCCCCATGCCGCCAGGCATATCGCTGACGAAGTAGAGCCACTTGCCATCTGGCGAGACCGCAGGGTGGGCGAAGCTCGATAAGGTATCTTTCGAGATTAGAAGTTCTATGGGCTTGCTCCATGCCGCGTCGTTCCGGTTGGATACCATGATGGTTGCATACCGAGGGGCGTTGGGGTCCGTCTTGCATTGCGTTAGGTACATCGTCTTGCCATCGGGTGACAGACAACAAGCGCCCTCGTCAAACGTGGAGTTCAATTCGGAGTCGATGCTTTGTGGTTTTCCCCATCTGCCCTTGTCGTCTTTCTGAGAGCGGAAAATATCTGCCGCTTTCGTTCCTGTGATGCCACTGTGGTCATCACCTTTCGCCTGATTACGCGTGGATGTGAAAAAGAGTTGGTCGTAATTATCGCCTCCGAGTGCAGGCGAATAGTCGGCACGGCGGGAGTTGAACACATCCATCCGTTTCACGGTGTAGGTGGAGCCCTCCTTTCGCCAGACAGGCGCTGATTGTGCCGATGATAGTCCGTTCTTGGCCAGGACGAACGCATCATCCATATGACCCGCCGTTTTTGATTTCAGACTGTCGATTGCAGTTAGGAAGTGTTTCTCGGCCTCTTTGTAGTTACCGTTTCTCATATATAACTGTCCGAGGTAGAGGTGGGTCAGGGAGTCTGCCTGTTTGTAGCGTACCACATTGTTATAGGCCGTGATGGCTTTGTTGGTGAAGTTGATGCGCCTGTAGCACTCAGCCATCTTCTTTGCTCGCTGACCACGTAGGGCGCGCTTTTTCGCTGGTGTCTGAGTATATGCCTTCCGATACTGTTCTGCAGCATCATAATACTCACCGATGGCGAAGAATTTATCACCGTTTCTCATAGCCAGATCTGCTCCGCAACTGCTAAACAGTACGGAGAGATAGGAGATGTATAGTAGGATGATTTTTTTTCGCATACCTTACATAAAACGCAAAAACGGGCGCTTTATTGTTTGAAAGGTACGCGGTAGGTGCATCCTTCTTGCCAGCGTGAGCAACCATAGGCGGTTTTGCCCTTGATGATATGGCCTTTGCCACAGAGTGGACAAAGTGCTCCTACCTCTACGGCTTCCTCAGAAGAAAGGGCGGAGGTGGTGGCGGTGGACTTAGGAGAGTTTTTAGGGGAGGCTGGTGATTTGATTTTCTTAAGCTCCGCGTCGGAGAGGACAGTAATACGGCGGTTGGAGGTGTCTTTCATCACCTGACTGACAATCTCTGACACTTGTTGCTTTAGTTCTTCAATAAACTGCTGGGCGTCGTATGTCTTATGTTCGATATCGCGTAGCTTTTTTTCCCAGATACCTGTGAGTTCGCAACTCTTCAGGAGTTCTTCACGGATAAGGTCAATGAGTTCGATGCCTGTTGGGGTGGCGATAAGACGTTTTCGATCACGTTTGATGTAACGGCGCTTGAAGAGCGTCTCAATAATAGAGGCACGCGAGGAAGGACGACCGATACCGTTTTCCTTCATGGCTGCACGTAACGTCTCGTCCTCTACGAACTTGCCGGCTGTCTCCATCGCACGCAGCAGGGACGCTTCATTATAATACGCAGGTGGCGTAGTCCATTTCTCCGTGAGGGTGGGCTGATGTTCGCCAGACTCGCCTTTGACGAAGGTGGGAAGCGTCTCTCCCGATTTTTCCGAAGTAGAGGATGAACTGTCGCTCTCAGAATCAGTGGCGTTTTCTCCTCCCTCAGGGGAAGAGGAGAGGGTCACCCTCCAACCTGGATCAAGAATTTCCTTGCCAGTGACTTTAAACTCTATATCCTCGTCTCCATGGACTACACCTAGGACGGTGGTCGTGGAGAACTTACAGTCGGGCAGAAATACAGCGATAAACCGGCGCGCCACAAGATCGAACACCTTCTGTTCGGCATCGCTGAGCCCCTGTGGGATGACTCCTGTAGGGATGATAGCATGGTGGTCTGTTACCTTCGAGGTGTCGAAAACACGCTTACTTTTCTTCAGTTGTTTGCCACCAATAGTCTTGATGTACTCCGCATAGGGCGCTATACCAGCAAATTTTACCTGATACAACCCATTGAGCGTTTGGGGACACTTAGGATAGATGTCGTCGGAGAGGTACTGCGTATCCACACGCGGATAAGTGGTGTATTTCTTCTCGTAGAGACTCTGGATGGTGTTAAGCGTCATTTCGGCTGAATAGCCGAACTTACGATTACAGTCAACCTGCAGTGAGGTAAGGTCGTAGAGTTGTGGCGGCTGTTCCTTGCCAGCTTTCTTCTCCACCTTCGTGACGGTAAAGGGCTTACCCTCGATGGTTGTGAAGGCCTTTTCACCTTCCTCTTTCGAGGTGAACTTTCCTTTCGTCGCCGTGAAGGTTGTGTCACGATAGACGGTAGCCAACACCCAATATGGCTCAGGCTTGAAGTTCTCTATCTCCTTCTGACGGTTCACAATCAGGGCCAGGGTTGGAGTCTGTACGCGGCCTATCGAGAGTACCTGACGGTCTCGTCCATATTTTAGCGTGTAGAGTCGTGTGGCGTTCATGCCAAGAAGCCAGTCGCCAATGGCGCGTGAGAGTCCTGCAAGGTAAAGCGGCTGGTAGTCGGCCTGATCTTTTAGGTTGGCGAAACCTTCACGGATAGCCTCATCGGTCATCGATGATATCCATAATCGTTTCACAGGACAAGTGGCTTTCGCTTTCTGCATCACCCAGCGCTGGATGAGTTCTCCCTCCTGACCGGCGTCGCCACAGTTGACGATGCCGTCGGCCTCCTGCATCAGTCGTTCGATGATGTTAAACTGTTTCTCGATGCCTTTATCGTTGATCAGCTTGATGCCAAAACGCTGTGGAATCATCGGCAACTGTGTCAATGCCCATGACTTCCATGCCGGTGTGTAATCGCCAGGCTCCTTCAGCGTGCATAGGTGTCCGAATGTCCAGGTCACCTGATAGCCATTGCCCTCCATATAGCCGTCGTGTGAGCTGTTGGCTCCCAGGATGCGTGCAATATCACGAGCAACGCTTGGCTTCTCTGCAATACATACTATCATTTGTTTCGTATTTGTTTTGGGATAAAAGATTCCTCTTATCAGAGCGCAAAGTTACTATTTTTTTTCTATATTCTGCTTTTTGTATGAGAATTGTTTGGCAGTTTATAGGGAAAGTCGTAACTTTGTGATTGATATCAACCATCAAACCTAAAACCGTTATGAACCAGAAGCAATTCTCACGAGCGTTGAAAGCTGTCGTCGTTATCATGGCTTTCGTCGCGTTCTTTCTTTTTTCCCATATAGCCTTTATCGAGACCGCAAAAGGTGATATCCATTCTGTGTTCGGATTCCTGGCTAATCTTGTGACGCCCGACGGCAGCATCTGGAATAAGATTGTGAAGTATATGCTGTGTGCTGTCATCCCTATCTTCACGATTCTGATTGTCTGTAGGGGCAGGAACGTTTGGGAGTGCTGGGGAGTACGAGACGGGTTTCTCAAAGGATGGTGTGTTGGGTTGATCTGTGTCTTACCGATGCTAGCATGTAATAGTCTTGCCGGCTGTTCGGAATTCTCTTGGGAGTACCTGTTGTTGGGCGCCATCCTACCGGGTTTGTTCGAAGAGTTGTTGTTTCGTGGTTTCCTCTTTGGACTGTTATTCCGATTCTGCCGATGGGGCTTGGTCTGGGCTGCCTTACCTACGGCCGTTGTCTTTACTATCGGTCATTTCTATCAGGCTCACGACCTTTTGTCGGGACTGCAAGTCTTTACCGTTACAGCTTTGGGAAGTCTTTTTTTCAGTTGGCTGTATGCGGAGTGGGGGACCCTATGGGTATCCATCGCCTTCCATATCCTGATGAACGCCATCTGGCAGCAGATACCTGTCGATGGAGTGACTTCCTCTATTGGCAATGTCGCTACAAATATCGGTCGTGTTGCCACAATCATTCTTGCCATCGTTCTTACCTTTCTTTATAAGAAGAAACAAGGCAAGAATCTGTTTGATTATAAGATAATCTGACAAATAATAATAACGAAAAAAATATGAAGAAGCTATTTCTTGCATGCAGTCTGCTGATGGTATTGACAGTCTGCCAAGCTCAGTCTCAGCGTGATGAGAGTGTTGACCTGCCGCGTGCAGAGACACCTGAAAAGGTTACGACGGCGATGGATGCGTTCTTTAGTGCCGCTGCCAAGGCCAAACTGGATGTCCATAGTGTGATGATTGTTAAGGATGGTGCTGTAATCTACAGTCATTGGCAGAGCAAGGGTGCTCCTAACGTTCCTCATGTTCTCCACTCCGTTAGCAAGACGTTTACCGCTACTGCTGTCGGCCTTGCCATCGCAGAGGGTAGGTTGAACCTCACAGACAAGGTCGTAAGTTTCTTTCCCGACAAACTCCCGAATGAGGTCAGTGACAACCTGATGGCCATGACTATTCGTGACCTGTTGACGATGACGTGTGGGCACGATGACGGGCCTAATCAGAGTAAACGAGAAGAATGGGTAAAAACTTTCCTGGCCCATCCTGTGAAACATACGCCTGGTACATTCTACTTATATAACGGTTTGGGCACTTATATGCTTTCTGCTATCGTACAGAAAGTGACGGGTGAGAAGGTGTTAGACTATCTGACTACCCGTCTCTTTGAGCCCCTTCATATCGACAAACCAAGGTGGGATGAGAGTCCACAGGGTATCAGTGCCGGTGGTTGGGGTCTTTATCTGAAGACAGAGGATCTGGCCAAGATGGGACAGCTCTTGTTGCAGAATGGTAAATGGAAAGGAAAGCAGATCATCCCCGCCGAATGGGTCTATGAGATGTCTAAGAAACAAGTTGAGAGTATCAACCCTGGCACCCGATTGGAGCAAGCCGAGGAGCGAGGTATGACAAAGGAAACCAGCGATTGGATGCAAGGCTACGGTTATCAGATGTGGCGCTGTCGACCTGGCTGTTTCCGTGCAGACGGAGCCCGTGGTCAGTATATCATCGTCGTTCCAGATAAGAATGCCGTCATTGCCATTACCTCTGATGTTGAGGATTTACAGGGAGAGTTGAATCTCGTATGGGAAAAGATTCTTCCTGCTATCTGACAGCAGGAAGAATCCATTGGTTATTGTTTATTTATCAGACTATGCCTTGCTACTTCCTGAGCGGTGATGACACGGTCACACCATTGGTCGAAGTCCGGGTCTTCAATCTGTAGTTCTGGATGGGCGAGGATATAGGATACACAGCGGCGTACCCCTTCGTCGAAACGGGTCGTGGCTTGGAAGCCAGGGACGGCTCTTTTCACTTTCGCACAATCGAAAACAACGGCCACAGCTTTGTCGCCTATGAGGTTGCCTATGTAATCCCATTCTTTAGGTGAGACGGCGGCAAGGAAATCTGAGGCCACATAATAGGGCTTGAACTCCACCCCAAGTGCATTGGCGACACATTGGTAGACTTGGTTCCATGTCAGGGACTCATCACTCGTAATCTGAAAAGCTTCACCGATAGCCTTTGGGTTACCTAATAGTCCGATGAAACCGCGGGCAAAGTCCTCATTCCATGTTAGTGTCCACAACGAAGAACCATCACCGTTTACGATGACGGGCTTCCCCTCCATCATGCGCTTCAGTACCTGCCAGCTACCCTTCGGTCCATGTACACTTACTGGCACAGCACGCTCGCAATAGGTGTGGCTAGGTCGGACGATAGTAACAGGGAAGGCTTCTTCACGATAGACCTTCATGAGGAGTTCTTCACATGCAATCTTGTTGCGTGAATATTCCCAATAGGGATTGGCAAGGGTGGTACCCTCTGTGATGATATGACTAGTGGCGGGTTTGTTGTAGGCCGAGGCCGAACTGATGAAAACATACTGACGGGTACGACCACGGAAGAGTCGGATGTCGCGTTCTACCTGTGAGGGTAAGAAGCCGATAAACTCACAAACGGCATCAAACTGTTCGTCGCCCAACAGTCGTAATACCTCGTCTGTATTGTCGATATCGACAATCACCTGTCTCACGTTAGCTGGCACTTCGTCTTTGCGCGTACCACGGTTAAGAAGCCATAGGTTATGACCTGCTGCCGCAAGCTGACGGGTGATGGCACTGCTGATGGTGCCAGTCCCACCTATTATTAGTATTTTCATCCTTTTGCCATTTGATAGATAGCTTCCATGTCTTCTGCCTTGAGAACCTTTAGGCAGCCGCAAGTGTGCGTATTGCCACGGCTACACTTACGAACCATCTCTTTAATCTCTCCGTCAGTGATCTCTCTACCGATGAGTTCTTTGATGTTGATAGGCATACCGATGGCATGGTAGAAACGCTCCATGGCCTCGATACCCTTCAGAGCTGTTGTCTCAGGATCGGTGAAGTCGTTGGGAACGTCCATCACGTTTACAGCGAAGCGTACGAAACGACTCAGGTTCTCGTACATTACGTAGCGTGCCCAACTTGGCCATACTGCAGCCAGTCCAGCTCCGTGTGTCACATCGAACATACCACTGAGCTCGTGCTCTAACTGGTGCGTGGCCCAGTCGTCGCTGACGCCGCAGCCTGTCAGTCCATTATGCATCAGGCTACCGCCCCACATAATCTGAGCCCGATAGCGATAGTTCTCGGGATTCTTCAGTACAGCAAAGATGGCGTTTTTCATACTGCGCAACGCAGCCTCAGCGAGATCGGTGGTTAGGTCCATGTCGTCGTCCTTGGTGAAGTATCGTTCCATCGTGTGCATCATCATGTCAGTAACGCCGGCAGCTGTCTGATAGGGAGGTAGGGTGAAGGTGCGCTCAGGGTTCATGATGGCGAACTTAGGGCGCGACAGATTGTTACTGTAGCCGAGTTTTACATCGCCATCCTCATTGGTGATTACGCTCGACTCGCTCATCTCACTGCCGGCAGCAGGGATGGTGAGCACGGCCGCCACGGGTAGCATCGTCGTGGGTGTGGCCTTCCCCAGATAAATATCCCATACATTACCCTCGAAGCCGACGCCATAGGCGATGCATTTGGATGAGTCGATTACACTACCGCCACCGACGGCGAGAATAAAGTCGACACTTTCTTTTCTACACAGTTCGATACCCTGTTGTGCGAGTGATAGTCTGGGGTTTGGTACGACTCCTCCTAGCATGACATAGTCGATACCCTCCTCCTGGAGCAGATTACAAATCTTATCCAGAAGTCCAGAACGTTTGGCGCTCTGTCCACCATAATGAACCAGCACTTTTGAGCCTCCGTATTTTTTCACCTGATGCGCTACTTGTTCTTCCGACTGTTTGCCGAACACCACTTCCGTTGGTGCATAGTAATTGAAATCTCTCATATCGTATTTATTTAATTGTATTTGTTATCCATGGGATAGCATACACCCCATTTTTGGCGCAGACTATCCATGAGTTGCATGATGAAAAGGGTTTCTGCGTGCGGCATTTCACGTGGCTCAAGTCGTCCATCGATGAGCGCTTGCCTGCAAGCTGCGAACTGATATTCGTAGCCGGTAATCTGTTGAGGCACATGGATGTCTTCCACGAACTCACGGTCGTGGGTGTTGACCGTGATTTTCTGTGGATTATTGATATTGTCAATGATCAGGTTGCCGTCGGTACCTGCTATCACACCGATATTATCACCAACGCAGGCTGCGCTCGACTGCAGATTGCATAGCATACCGTCAGCCAGGACCATACTGATAGCGTTAGTCAGATCCATGCCGGTCTTGCTCTTCACGCACTGACTCTCCATCTTCACGATGTCGGCAGGAAAAAACATCCTGACGAAGTTCAGGGCATAGACACCCAGATCGAGGAGAGCACCTCCACAGAGGTCTGGTCGCATGATACGGGGTTTGTCGCCCATCGAATAGCCTAGTGTGGCTGTCAATAGCCGTGGCATGCCGATTCGTCCGCTATCAATGAGGTTGCGTACGATGCCAACGGCTGGCTGGTAGCGTGTCCAAATGGCTTCAGCGAGAAAGATTCTTCGCTCGTGGGCTAGGTTGACGATTTCTTGAGCCTGTCCGTAGTTGGCCATGAAGGCTTTTTCCACCAAACAGGGTTTATCAGCCATCAGGGCGTCTCTGGTCACCTCATAGTGGTGCGAGTGGGGAGTACCTACATACACGAGGTCAACGTCCGGATCGGCATACAAATCAGCGTATGATCCATATGCTTTCTCAGTACCCCATTCATGTGCAAAAGAGTCTGCCTTCTCCTGTGATCGTGAAGCCACAGCATAGGCCTCGCAGTCGTCCATCCCGTTAAGTGTGATGGCCGCTTTCTCTGCAATCCAGCCCGTGCCGACAATGCCGACACGTAGCTTCTTTCTCTCTTTCATATATCTGTTAGGATTAGTTTCTTATTTTTGGACGTGCGAGAGATGAAAAGGTTTAAAAAGAAATATGTGTCTGAGAGATAAATTTATACCGATTGTTTTGTCTGTTTGCAATAAATATATTAATTTTGCCGACGCAAGAACCGAAATTTTATTGAAAACAATGACAAAATGAAACGAAAGACTTGCAAAATGAGGACACTGGCAGTGATGCTGGCAGTGTTCAGTAGTGTTTCTGCCATGGGACAAGGGCAGAACAGTGGTGACATTGACTGGACGAAAGATTTTACCAGTCGTATTACGCTCAATGGCTATGCTCAGGGAGGTTGGTCGTACCAGAATCCTAACGGAAAGGCCACCAATGCCTATAACCTTAAAAGAACGCTATTATGGGCAAAGGCACGTATCACTGATCGTTGGTCGTTTATGTTCATGCACGACTTCTCTAGTGTGGTACAGGAGTTTTACACCGACTACAGAGTAACAAATAATCAGTCGCTGACCATCCGTCTTGGTCAGTTCAAGCATTCCTACTCAATGGAGAATCCGATGTCGCCTACCCAACTGGAACTTATCGACGTCTATTCGCAGGCAGTGCTTTATTTGGCCGGTGAGGGACCCGACCCCTTGAATGGCGTGAACTACGGTCGTGATATGGGACTTGAGGTCTTCGGTGATCTGGCCAAGGGTAAACTCCACTATGAGTTGGCATTGATGAGTGGTCAAGGTATCAACCGAAAAGATCGGAACAATCAGAAAGACTTTATCGCCAAGCTTGAGTTGCGCCCTGTTGATGGGCTGCGTTTCGTGGCTTCAGGCTATCTTGGCACGGGATGTGCTGTGGGTACAGCGGCTTGGAATCCTAGCATATCTGAGGGCGACAATTATAAGCGCAACCGTTATAGCGTGGGTACTGAGTACAAGACTCGTGCATATTCACCTGCAAAATACAAGGAGGCGCGTCCTGCTTGCATTCGTGCAGAATGGCTCGGTGGTAAGGACGGTAAGGTAGGTAGCATGGGTGGTTATGTAACGACCGCCATCCCCGTGGTTGACGCTCTTGATATAGTAGCCAGTGCCGAGACTTTCGACCGTAATACCGATGTCGATGGCTGGGATCAGACCAACCTCACGCTAGGTGTGCAGTACTGGTTCTATAAGAAGTGCCGTTTGCAGCTACAATACACCCGTTGTATGTGTGGTGAGAATATCAGTTCTAATGATTACAATTGGCTTCAGGCTCAGGTGCAGGTAGCCTTCTAATCCTCTTCCATTCGAGGATATCGAGATAAACAATATAGAAATAATTAATTTGGTGCCTACATGAAGCCCGTTAGGCACTCCTTCCCTCGGGGAAGGTCGGGAGAGATAAATGTTCATCAAAATAATATTAACCATCATTTTTTTGGCCGTGATGATAGGGGTGGGACTATACACCCGTAAACAGGCAAGTAGTGTAGAAGGTTTCGTGCTAGGCGGTCGTGCTGTCGGTCCTTGGCTGACGGCCTTTGCCTTTGGAACCTCATATTTTTCGGCAGTAGTCTTCGTTGGCTATGCCGGACAGTTTGGATGGAAATATGGTCTGTCGTCAGCCTGGATTGGTATCGGCAATGCCATCATCGGTTCCCTTCTGGCATGGATTATTTTAGGTCGTCGTACACGACTGATGACCCAGCATATCGAGTCGCGAACGATGCCCGATTTCTTTGGAACTCGATTTGATGATCAGGGCCTGCGTGTGGCAGCCTCCATCATCGCTTTTGTGTTCCTTATTCCCTACACAGCAGGTGTCTATAGTGGTATCTCTCGTCTTTTTGAGATGGGATTCGGCATCCCTTATGAGTACTGTGTCATCATCATGGCTATTCTCACGGCTGTATATGTGATTCTGGGCGGATACAAGGCCACGGCTATGAACGACTTCATTCAGGGTATTATCATGCTCTTTGGTATTGTGGCAGTCATTATCGCTGTGCTCAATGCTCAGGGAGGCTTGGTTACGGCTGTTGAAAAGTTAGCAGCCTTACCCTCCGATGCGGATCCGTCGGTGAATGGCGGCTTTGCGTCGTTTTTCGGTCCAGACCCGTTGGGGTTACTCGGTGTGGTTATTTTGACGTCGCTTGGTACCATGGGACTGCCTCAGATGGTGGGTAAGTTCTACTCTATCACCGACGAAAGCGCCATCAAACGTGGCACAGTCATCTCTACCGTTTTCGCTTTCATCGTTGCTGGTGGCTGTTATTTCCTTGGTGGCTTCGGACGCCTGTATGATCCTGTCATCGCTGCCAATGGAAAGATTGCCTTTGACTCAATCGTACCTGCTATGCTTGTTACTCTGCCCGATATCCTCATTGCCCTTGTGGTGCTCCTTGTGTTATCGGCCTCTATGTCGACACTGGCATCGCTGGTTCTCACCTCTAGTTCTACGATGACCCTTGACTTGATCTATCGTGACAAGAAAGCCGCTCCTGGTGAGGTGGAAGATGGTTCTATCGATGATATCGTGGCTGAGAAGATCGAGCGTCGTAAGGTGGTGGTCATGCGTGTGCTTATCATGTTCTTTATTGCCATCTCCTTGCTTATCGCCCTTAACCCGCCGACGTTCATTGCCCAGCTCATGGGTATCTCGTGGGGCGCTCTAGCAGGCGCGTTCCTAGCACCGTTCATGCTTGGCCTCTATTGCCGTCGTGTCACCACGGCTGCTGTCTGGGCCTGCTTTATATGGGGTGTTGGTCTTACGGTGGTGAATATGCTCGCAGGTAATCCTATCAATCCCATCAACTGTGGTGCCATTGCCATGGTGGGCGGCTTCCCGGTGGTGTGGATTGTCAGTCTATTCTCCAAAAAACTGCCAGAGAAGACTGTCGAGAGCATTTTTGAGTGCTATCTATAATCAACGAATATGAAAAAGAAAATCCTGACTTTATTGACCATCTGTCTGATATGTTTTCAGATGGTGTCTTGTTCAAATCGCTCGAAGAGTGCTGCGCCAGCAGTTACTGAGTCTTCACAGACGGAGGCCGTGGCCGATATCGCGCCCGATTTCTCTCTACCCGATCTTCAGGGTAACACACTGTCACTCTCGTCGCTCCGCGGCAAGTATGTGGTGCTCGATTTCTGGGGGTCCTGGTGTATTTGGTGTATTCGTGGTATTCCTCATATGAAGGAGGCCTATGCCAAACACAAAGATCGCATGGAGATCTTGGGTGTCGATTGTCAGGATACGGAGGATAAGTGGAAAGCAGCTGTCGAGCAATACGAGCTGCCTTGGCTGCAGGTGCGCTGTCCTGATGATAAATTGTCGGTGCTTGCTAAGCAGTATCAGATTGAGGGTTTCCCCACGAAGGCGGTTATTGATCCTGATGGACATCTGTTGAAGGTTGTCTCAGGCGAGGATCCTGCGTTTTACACCTATCTTGACGAACTTTTCGCCCAGTAAACAAAATAAAGAATCCCCATTATGGTGGGGATTCTTTATTTTTATTTTCCTATAAAAACTTGGCTTTCCTTTCTAATACGCGTGGTCGTCCTGGATTTCGTTCTTGTCGAGTTTCTTCTTGTCAATGGCACGCCAAGCGTAGACGATATATGCTAGTACGAAGGGCACAAGCAACGAGACGTAGAACATCGTCGTGAGCGTGAACTTACTGCTGCATGAGTTGGCGAGGGTGAGCGACGACTGTATGTCGGCTGTCGAGGGATAATAAGCTGTGCGATTCCACCCGGCACAGAGTAATAGGGTCAGTATCACGAGCACAGTTCCAACACCGGCAGGCCAGATGCCACTATTGTATCCCTTGGAGAGCACGGTCTTGCCAATGCCATAGAGCACGAACACAACCCCGATTATTAGAATAACGAGTAGATACCACATTGTGAGGAAGTTATTCAGGTACTTCATTGGCTCAAAGTATACGATACCCTCGGCATTGACGGCATATCCCTCTTTCAGCAGCAAATGGACGAAATAACCCACAAATAGTATCAGGAAGGGCACGGCGGAGCCTATCAGACGTACACTACCACGTGAACGAATATCCTCGTCGGCCACATTATTCATGACGTAGAGGATGCCTAACACACGTGTCAGAAATACTACAGCGAAGCCTAGTACAAGTACCCATGGATTGAGTAGGGCGTCGAGACCATGCGAGGTGTTTGCCCAGCGTGAGATAATAGGGGTAATGATACCTTCAGTGACAAGGTTGTCCTTCACGATAAGGAAGTTGCTGCCTTCAAAGAAGGTGGCAACGGCAGCCCCCAACAGTAATGGACCGACAATGCCGTTGAACGTGAGACAGAACTGGAAGATACGCGGGCCAAGGAAATTACCTAACTTATTTTGAAACTCGTAGCTTACGGCCTGGAGCACGAATGTAAAAAGAATGATCATCCACAGCCAGTAGGCACCCCCGAAGCTTGTGGAATAGAATAAGGGGAATGATGCGAAGAATGCTCCGCCGAAAGTGACAAGGGTGGTAAACGTGAACTCCCACTTACGACCAGTGGAGTTGTATACCAGGCGACGCCCCTCTTCCGTCCAACCGAGGGTGCGTGCCAAAGAGTTGGCGCCCTGGACAAAGAGTAAGAAGACAAGTAAGGCTCCGAGTAGTGAGACTATAAACCACCAATAATGTTGTAGAAATACATATGACATAATAACTCTTGTTTTGCTTTAATACTCAACGTTTCCTTGTTTGATCTGTTTCAGAAGAATGGTGATCTCGACAGCAAGTAGTGTGGTAAAGAGAATGAGGAACAGAAAGAATGTGATCATTACACTTGACGAACTCAAATCACTGACGGCCGCCCATGTGGGCAACATGTCTTGAATAGTCCATGGTTGACGACCGAACTCTGCCACAAGCCAACCGCTCTCAGAGGCAATATAACTCAACGGAATCATCGCAATGGCTGTGATATAATGCCACTTTGGCAGGGTTGTGATGTCCTTTTTGTACGACGCGAATAGGATAACGGCAAAGAATAAGATGAACAGACAACCAAGGCCTACCATGATGCGGAATGCCCAGAAATTCACAGGAATATATGGGACAATATCAGACTTGTCGCGAAGATGGCCGTAGCCGAAATACTGTATATTCTCGTTGAGTATGGATAGGTGGGTGTTCAGCGCAACCTCGTCTGCCTCGTCACTCTTAGCCTTACGGTAGGCGGCGAGGGCAGTAATGGCTTTCTTTCCACGTTCGATTTTCTCATCGACGGAAGGCTCCACCCGTCCGTCGGGGGTCGTGTAGCCGTCGAGAATGTCGTTGATGCCAGGGACGAATCCATGTGGATCGTTTGTCGCCATGAGAGAGAGGGCATAGGGTATTTCAACCTTCAAAGGTGTCTCTGTGGTCTTCTCATAGTCGGGCTGAATAAAAGGGTTTATCCATGCAACAGCCGTCAGTCCCTGATTTGTTCCACCGTTATAAAGTGCTTCCATTGCAGCCAGTTTCATGGGTTGTACCTCAGCTACGTCCATGCCTGATTTGTGACCTGTGACGGCGGTCAATATGGAAGCGACCAGACCCACCGTCGCACCAATGCGGATGCTCTTCAGAGCAAGTTGGGTCTCTCGTTTTTTCATCAGATACCAGCAACTGACACCTACGCAGAATACGGCACCAATGATCCAAGCAGAAATGACCGTATGACAGAACTTGTCGATGGCGAAGGGGGAGAGTGCAACCTCGAAGAACGATACCATCTCGTTACGCATGGTGTCGGGGTTGAATTCACAGCCCACAGGGTACTGCATCCACGCGTTGGCCACAAGGATCCACCATGCAGAGATCGTGGCGCCCAGACCTGTGAGCCATGTGGAGGTCAGGTGGAAGCCTGGTGATACCTTTTTCCATCCGAAATACATGACGGCCACAAAGGTCGATTCCATGAAAAAGGCAACGATGCCTTCTACTGCCAATGGGGCACCGAAGATGTCGCCCACAAACCACGAGTAGTTACTCCAGTTGGTACCGAACTCGAATTCAAGGATGATGCCTGTGGCTACTCCCATGGCGAAGTTCACACCAAAGAGACGCTGCCAGAACTTCGCGGCATTCTGCCAGAAGTCAGCGACAGACCTGTCTGTCGTCTTTCCTTTGTCAAAGGCCCGCTTTGCACGGTAATAGTTTGTCTCGACGATACCCATGATAACCGCTAAACCGAGAGTGAGAGGCACGAAGAGCCAGTGGTAGATGGCTGTTAGGGCGAACTGCGCTCTCGACCAGTCGATCATCCCTGCATCGATGTTTAAGAATAGGTTGCTCATCATATGATTATTTTAGAGGTATGACATCGCTTTGGATGTTCCATTCGTCTTGCTTTAGTGACCAACATTAAAAATGTCCTCGTTCCACGAGTTCGTTCGCCACATAGCTAGCCTTGTCGCCGTCGGCATGCTGCTTGAGAAAGTCGGGCAAGAAGAAAAGTCTGAGAATGAAGAAGATGATAAACAGCTTGATGAGGATGATGGCCCATAGGGTCTTGCCAAGGCTCATTGAACGAAATCCTTCGTCATAGAGGTCGTATATCCTATACAGAAAGCTGTTATGATTCATAGACGTCAGTGCTATTTGTTGCAAATATACATCTTTTATCCATATATTCCAAGCAAAAAGAGGAGAAAACTGTAAAAATTGGTCGAAAAGTCGGTAAATATCTTAAAATTAAACATGGTTAAACTATTGAAGGTCAGTTTTCTTTGTTTTTCTCCACGAAAAACTATAATTTTGCACCGTGATAAAATAAACGAAAAGATATGAATAAGAAGATACTGATTCCTCTGATTATTGTGATACTGCTCTTATTGGGCGGTGTTGTTTACCTCTTTACAGACCTCAAAGAGCAGAAACAGGTGAATGCAGATATGCAAGAATTGGCTGCTCTTGACAAACAGGAGATGGAGAATGAATATGAACGCTTCGCCTTGCAGTACAGTGAGATGAAGATGCAGATTAATAACGACTCGATCATCGCCCAACTGACACAGGAGCAGATGAGAACCCAGCAATTGCTGGAGGAGTTGAAACAGGTGAAGGCCACCGACGCGCGTGAGATAACACGTTTGAAGAAGGAGTTGGCCACCGTGCGTGCCGTATTGCGCGACTATGTGATGCAGATCGACTCTCTGAACCGCTTAAACCAAAACCTGAGGGCAGAGAATAGTCGTGTGCATGCCGAACTTCAACAGCGTAATACGGAGATTGCTGGTCTGAGCAGTGAGAAAGCTTCCCTGTCGGAAAAGGTCGCCATCGCTGCACAACTTGATGCTACGAATATTCAGCTTCAGTTGTTGAACAAGCGCGGAAAGACTACCCAGAAATTGAAAGACTGTAGGCAGATGCGTGTAAGTTTTGCCATCACTAGGAATGTGACGGCCGCTAATGGCAACCGTACGGTCTATGTGCTGATACAGAACCCTGGAGGTAATGCCTTGACAGGTGGTGGCGCATTCGCCTATGAGAACCGCACTTTGGAGAGCTCTGCGAAGAAGGTTATCGAGTATACTGGTGAGGAGACGCCTGTTACCGTGTATTGGAATGTGTCGCAGATGTTGGAGGCTGGCGACTATCGCGTGAGCATCTTCGTCGATGGCAGTATGATTGGTTCGCGTACATTTACCTTTAAATAAGAACATGGACAAGAGAATTGCTATCAGCTTTTGGCTTTTAGCCTTTGGCTCCCTACCGGCTGGTGCGCAGCGTATTCTCTCGCTCGACAGTTGTAGGCAGATGGCGTTGCATAACAATAAGCAACTTGGAATCTCGCGACTGAAGCAGGACGTGGCGGCCAATATTAGGAAGTCGGCACGTACGAAGTACCTGCCGCATGTGAGCGCCATTGGCACTTATCAGTACACCAGTGAGGAAATCTCACTGCTGAGCGATGTTCAGAAGCATACCCTGCCGTATCTGGGAACGGGAGTGATGACAGGCATGCAGCCTCAGTTACAGGGTTTGGAGGGCTCGTTCTCACAGTTGGGTAACGCTCTCGTTCAACTGGGAATCCCTGTGCAGAATGTCCAGCAGATGATGGGCGGCATGCAGTCGAACATGAATGACATGATGACAGGTCTGGAGGGGACTCTCAACAGCGAGGGAAAGAAGATTGTCGATGCCTTGCGGACAGATACCCGTAATGTGTTCGCTGGCTCTGTACTGCTCACCCAACCAGTGTTTATGGGTGGAAGTATTATCGCTCTGAACAAGATTGCCGATTTGGGTGAGGACATGGCAGAAAATTCCATGGCAGCGCACCGACAAGCTACGCTCTATAAGATAGACCAGACTTATTGGCAGGTGGTGTCATTGTACCATAAGAAAAAACTCGCAGAAGGCTATCTTGATCTTGTTAGGAAACTCGACTCCGATGTTCATAAGATGATTGACGAAGGCATTGCCACGAAGAGTGACGGCTTGAGTGTTGATGTGAAGGTGAATGAGGCCGAGATGGCACTGACACGTGTCAATGACGGACTGGTTCTCTCTCGGATGTTGCTTTGTCAGCTCTGTGGACTACCACTTGACGAGCAGGTGGTTCTCGCTGACGAGCAGACAGATCAGATTGCCGTGGTTGAGTTGGCACCGAAACTTGATATTGAACAAGCTGTTGAGCATCGTCCTGAGCTGAAGATGTTACAGAACACTGTTGATATCACCAAGCAGGCAACAAACGTTCTCAAGGCAGGAAATCTACCACAGGTGATGCTCATGGGTGGCTATGCAGTGAGCAACCCGAATCTGGTGAATGGTTTCGAGAAGAAGTTTGCCGGTTTCTGGAATGTGGGTGTGATGGTGCGTGTGCCACTTTGGAACTGGGGCGATGTGATGTATAAGGTACGCGCTTCAAAGGGGGCAACCTCTATCGCCAGTCTGGAACTGGCTGAGGCCCGTGAGATGATTGAGCTTCAGGTGAACCAGACAACTTTCAAAGTTGGTGAAGCCAATAAGAAACTGGCTATGGCACAGGCAAATATCCTGCGTGCCGATGAGAACTTGCGTACAGCCAACCTCGGCTTTCGTGAGGGCGTGATAACACCGACCACGGTGATGGAGGCACAGACGGCTTGGTTACAGGCGCAGTCTCAGAAGATCGACGCAGAGATTGACGTCCGACTCAGTCAGGTTGATCTTCAAAAGGCGTTGGGAACGTTAGAATAATGATAATATTTAATAGCTAATAGTAAAAAGCTAACAGCCAAAAGCATCATAAAATGTCAGCAAAGAGTCAACATAAGAACATTTTACTTGCCATTATCGGATTTGTGGCAGTTGTAATCATTGTAGCCATCATCGGAGTTCTGGTCATCGACCGTGATCCTGATGTGATACAAGGACAGGTGGAAGTGACCGAGTATCGCGTATCGAGTAAAGTACCAGGACGTATCCTCGAGTTGCGAGTAAAAGAAGGCGACTACGTGAAAGTGGGCGACACGCTGGCCATTCTCGACGCACCAGAGGTGCGTGCTAAGATGGAACAAGCGCAGAGTGCAGAGAATGCCGCCGCTGCCATGGAACTGAAGGCGCAGAACGGTGCCCGCAAAGAACAGATCCAAGGTGCGTTTTCCGTACTTCAGCAGGCGAAGGCCGGACTGGAGATTGCGGAGAAGTCATACCACCGAGTACAACGTCTGTATGATGAGGGCGTGATGAGTGCGCAGAAGCGCGATGAGGCCTATGCCAACTATAAGGCAATGGAGGCACAGGTGAAGGCGGCACAAAGTCAGTATGATATGGCTGTCAATGGTGCTCGTCGTGAGGATAAGTTGGCTGCTGCCGCTCAGGTGGGGCGTGCAAGAGGTGCTGTCAACGAGGTAAACTCATATATCCATGAAACAGTGCAAGTGGCTCAGATCGAGGGCGAGGTCAGCGATGTATATCCAAAGGTTGGAGAACTCGTTGGTACGGGTTCACCGATTATGTCTATCTCTGTCATGCAGGATATGTGGGGAACGTTCAATGTCCGTGAGGACCAGTTGAACGGCTTGCAAATGGGTACAGAGTTTACTGCTTTTGTTCCTGCTTTCAACAAAGATATTAAAATGAAGGTATACTACCTGAAGGATCAGGGTTCATATGCTGTATGGAAGGCTACGAAGGCCAATGGTCAGTATGACTTGAAAACCTTTGAGGTGAAGGCTCGTCCAGTGGATAGGTTGGATGGCCTGCGTCCTGGCATGTCTTTGATTGTCAAGAATTAAATGAAATTCCTCACCCAGATATGGCAGATATCGAAGCGTGAATGTAGGATTCTGTATAAGAATCGCATTTACGGCTTCTGTATGGTGGTTTTCCCCCTGTTGGCCATGGTGTTTTTCACTTCGCTGATGGATGAGGGATTGCCAGAGAACATGCCTGTGGGTGTGGTCGATCTTGATAATACAACAACCTCGCGCGGATTGATTCGTCGTCTCGATGCTTTCCAGAGTTCGGAGGTGGTGGCCCACTATCCCTCGGTGGCAGAGGCGCGTCGTGCCATTCAGCGCAACGAGATATATGCATTCCTATATATCCCCAAGGGTACGACAGACAAGTTATTGGCTAGTCGTCAACCCAAGATCTCCTATTATTATAATATGGCCTCGGTGATGTCGGGGTCATTGCTGATGAGAGATTTGAAGACCATTTCCACCCTTGGCTCGGCGGCTGTAGGACAGGCCACGATGCGTGCGAAGGGCTATACGGCAGGTCAGATACAGGCGTTCTTGCAACCTATTCGGATTGATTTGCATCAGATAGCCAATCCTTGGACCAACTATAATGCCTATCTCTCGACGGTACTTGTGCCTGGTGTGATGATGCTTTTTATGTTCCTGATATCCGCCTATTCGTTGGGTATGGAACTGAAGTTCGGACGGGGGAAGGAGTGGTTGGCGATGGCCGATAAGAATATTGTGGTGGCCATCATGGGAAAATACCTGCCTCAGGCACTGGTGTTTCTCACATTGATTTTTGGCTATGAATTCTATATGCTCCATATCATGGGCTTTCCCTATCAGGGACATACGGCCGACATCATCTTGCTTTGTGTGTTGGAGGTGTTCTCCAGTATCGGTTTCGGCGTTTTCGCCTTTGGCCTGATGCCTTCGCTCCGTATGTCGATGAGTGTCTGCTCGCTATGGGCCGTGCTGAGCTTCTCGTTAGCGGGATCAGCCTTCCCTGTGATGGGTATGGATGCTGCCATCCAGGCTTTGACGTGGTTGTTCCCGTTGCGCCATTATTATATGATCTATCAGATTACGGTATTTAACGGTTTCCCGTTGATTGATGCCTGGTTCCATCTGGCGGCCTTGGTGGCCTTCACTATCCTGCCTTGGCTGGTTATCTCGAAAATTAAGAATGCAATGCTGACCTATGTCTATATTCCATAAACTACACGGACTGATCCAGGATGCCTGTTACATCTGGTATGAGGAGATGAAGCAGGTGTTTCGCGATGAGGGAGTACTCATCTTCTTTATCATCGTACCGTTGGCCTATCCGTTGCTATATTCATGGATATATAATAATGAGGTGGTGCGCGAGGTGCCTGTGGTGGTCGTCGACCAGTCTCATAGTCATCTGAGTCGTCAGTTTATCCGTGAGTGTGATGCCTCACCTGATGTGAAAGTGGCCTTTTATGCAGAGGACCTGGACGAGGCGAAAACATTGGTGAGCCGTCAGGTGGTGAAAGGTGTCTACCTCATCCCCTCCGATTTTTCTACGCATATCAACCGCATGGAACAGGCTGTGGTGGGTGTATACTGTGACATGTCTCTGATGTTGACTTACAAGGCCATCTACCAGACAGCCGTTGCTGTCACGCAGTCGATGGGGGCGGAGATACAGACGAAGTTAGCAGGTAACTATACTGTTCGTGAGGATCAGATTACCACCAAGCCTCTAGCTTTTGAGGATGTGCCGATCTTCAATCCGGCTGGTGGATATGGTAACTTTATCATTCCTGCCGTACTGATGCTGATACTCCAGCAGACACTCGTGTTGGGTATTGGTCTCTCTGCAGGTACCGCTCGTGAGCGTAATCGTTATGCAGACCTTGTGCCTATCCACAAGTGCTACTCCAGTGTGGGGCGAATTGTGGGCGGTAAGGCATTGTGCTACCTGATGGTATATATGGTTATGGCAGCTTATCTCACGATGGTTGTGCCACGGCTGTTCTCCTTCTTGACGCTCATACGCTGGCAGGATCTTCTGCAGTTGATGATACCTTATCTGTTGGCCTGTGTGTTCTTTGGCATGACAGTATCTTGTTTGGTGCGTTATCGTGAGAATGTGATGTTGCTCATGGTGTTTGTGTCTCTGCCGTTGCTGTTCCTGACAGGTGTCTCATGGCCACAGAGTAATATCTCGGGCTTCTGGCAAGGTGTCTCATGGCTGTTCCCTAGCACCTTTGGTGTGCGAGCCTTTGTTCGTATGAACACCATGGGGGGAACGCTGAGTGATGTGCTTCTGGAAGTCCGTTATTTGTGGATCCATGCTTTCGTTTATCTGATTGCTGCCTGTCTGGTATATGGTCATCAGCTTCGTGAGTCGCATCGCCATGCCAAAGAGCGTTTGGACTATCTCCGTAAGAAAAGAGAAGTTCGCCTGCTATTAAAGCAAGCGAACCTCAACCATTCCGATTCAAAATAGATTTGATATAGTATCCTAATAGGCATTCTTATCGTGTTTGAAAAGCGCCAGGAAAGTCCGTCGTATGATGCGTAGGTCGAGCCAGATGTTCCAGTGCTCGATATACCAGATATCGCGCCTGACACGTTCCTCCATCTGCCAGAGTTCTTTCGTCTCACCACGAAAACCCGTAACCTGTGACCACCCTGTTATCCCAGGCTTCACAATATGTCTTACAGGATATTTGTCTATGAGCTGTGTGTACATCTCCGTATGACTGAGCATGTGTGGTCTTGGTCCCACGATACTCATATCTCCTTTGAGTACGTTCCACAACTGTGGCAGTTCGTCGATGCTTGTCTTCCGCAGGAAATTGCCGAATGGGAACTTGCGTGCGTCATTTTCCGTCGCCTGACGGCTGTCAGCCTCTTTGTTTATGTGCATCGAACGGAATTTGTAGATCATGAACGGCTTTCCGTCTAGTCCTGTTCGCAACTGTCGGAAGAATAGAGGGCCAGGACTCTGTCGTTTGATGATCAGGGCGATGAAAGGCATGAATAGTCCTACCAATACTAACATGAGTGCTGACGCCACGATGTCGAAAAGTCGTTTGACGATTCTGTTCTGAGGATACTGTAGCAGACTCTTGTGGGTGGTGAACACCTCGATATCGGACATGAAAACTCTTTGCAACTCTAACTTCAGCGACTCGGCAGAGATTGGAATATAGTAAAATTTCATCATATGTTGATCGCAGAAGCGCGACAGACGCTGGATGTACTCAACCTCTCTGATGGGCAGACATACGTACAGGTCGTCGCCCATCTTCAGTTGATCTGACTGTTCGAGATGATCTATCAGGAATTGAGTGGTTCCCAACCATTCCAGTTTGGGGTGTTGCTTATAATTCTCGTCAGCACTTTCGCTATTGTCTTTGATCTTCTTGTCTGCATAATAACCTATAATTTTGTAGCCAGTTGTAGGGTCATTTATGAGCAGATGGTATACGGACAGCATACCAGGGTCAGAGCCAACGAAGGTGATGGTGCGTGAGTTACCACCTCGTTGACGATACCATTTGATAGCGGTTCTTTCCGTGAGTCTCAGTATGAGGATAAGGATGAAGCAGACTGTTCCTTGTTCCAGAAGAACCCATCCGACAGGTATCCGCAAATCTACCCATTTCATCAGCAGATAAGCAAGGACAGCCTGTGTCATTGTCAAGAATACGGTACGCTGGAGCACTTCTCCACCCGATACGACCCGTTTATGGATGATGGTGTGGTTATGCCATTGACTCACTGCCATCGCGATGTTGCAGATCAGGATGAAGAGCCTGATCTGTTCCAAACGCCATCCGCCAACTCTGGGATGCCAGGCGAGGAATGCAGCCAGTACAGCATTCAATACTACAAAGTCGCCTGCGATGACGGACCACTTGATCAATGTGTTTGTCTGATTGTTTTTTCTCATGATAATCTCTCCCTAATGATATTTCCGAGGAAACGAATATTGCCGATGAGGTATCTCCGCCACATCCGTCTGGGTTCTTTTACCAGTCTGTACAACCACTCCAGGGCGTGATCCTGCATCCACTTCGGAGCTCGCTTCATGGTACCAGCATAGAAGTCGAACACGGCACCGATCGTTCCCACATGGCAGTGGATATTCAGTTCTGCCCAATGCTCATACGCCCATTTCTCCTGCTTAGGTGCTGTCATGCCAATCCATAGGAGATCTGGGTCAGCCTCGTTGATAGCGTTGACGATGGCTGCATTATCCTCGTCGGAAAATACCTGTTTATAGGGTGGCGAGTAGGTCACTACTTCTAGGTTCGGATAGTTGATAGACGCCTTCTGCCGGATGCTGTTCAGCACCTTCTCTGATGAGCCCATGAACATCACCTTGTTTCTCTCACTTTCGGCATCTCCTTGAGCACTGTTTCTCTCGAGCCTGTCCATCTCGAAGGCAAACAGATCCCATCCGGCTATCCGTTCTTTAGGCTGTGACTTCGCTTTCAACCAGCGGCAGGCCTTCACGATCGATGCGCCATCTGGTATCAGGTAGTCGCCTTTCGTGAGGGCCTCAGCAAAGAGACTGTCCTTCTGTGCCACATTGAATGAGTGCGCATTGATGGTGTTGATGAGCAGCTTTCCTTCAGGAATGGTCTGAAGCTCAGCTCTTGATTCTAATAGGTTAATGTCAGATAAACGCATGTTATACCTGTATAATAGTTTATAGATTAAAGAAGATCTCAGTAAGTTTGCTCTCGAAGGCCTCAAGCGTGAAAAGAGCCTTGTATCGACGGTAGCCCTCTTGTCCCATCATGATACGAAGCGACTGATTGTTGAGCAAACGCTCTAGATACTTCGCCAGATCCACGGGGTCGTTCTTCTCACAGATGAGGCCGTTTCCACCGTCTTTCACGATGTCGGCGATACCGCCCTCATCCGTCGTGACGATTGGCAGGCTGTGCTGCATGGCCTCAAGAAGTACCAGAGGGAAGCATTCGTTTTGGTAGAAGGTAGGGAATACAAACAGATCTGCGTCCTGCAGGAAAGCCTCCTTGTCAGTTCCGTATCGTTGCCCTTGATAGCTCACCTGTCCCTGCAGTCCCCTTTGACGGATCTCCTCCTCAAGGTGGACTGCGCCAATCTCTGCCGTCTCACCTCCCACGATGTCACAGACGAACAGACAACCCTTATCCTTGATAATCTTCAGGGCATCGAGCAATACCAGTACACCCTTTTCAATGAGCAGATTACTGAGAAACAGGATACGAGGTGCATTGTTGGGAATACCCCTTACCTCACGCAGCCCATGATTCTGAGCGATACCGTTGGCACAGATATACACATTCTCCCTCTTGACATACTTCTGGATGTCAGGGTAGAGCCTCTCCGAGAGCAGGATTATTTTCAGATCCTTGAAGAATCGTCGATACAATCGATGGTCGAGCCATCTGTCTTGGCGGGCAGACACCCCTTTGTTATGATAGTGTACCACAACTTGGCAGCCCATCCGCTTGAGCATCATCACAATCACATAGTCCTTGTAGAACGCTCCGCCCTTCGCATTGGCCGTCACGTATACCAGATCAGGGTGCAGGGTCTTCACTGTCTGCCGTATCTTACGGAGCAGTCGACAGAAGACGAGCATTTTCTTCATGCCCACCTTTCCTATATCCTCCAGACTGGTAGCAGTGGCCAGGTTGATATAACGACACTCGTACTGTGAGTTGATCAGCTCCGAGTCGTGGATATATTTCCCTACCATCGCAGCCCCATGTACTGGTGGTGGCATATGAAGGATGAACAGTATCTTTTTCAGGCCTGTCGTCATAATCCCATGATCTTTTCTAACTGTTTAATCTGATGGCTCAGGGAATACCTCTCCATATAGAATTTTGCCAAGTCAGTCTTTTCCTGTTCGCTAGGCGGATTCTGGAGTGTTGTCAGTATTTGCTTGGCTAGGTTTTCTGGCGAATGAGGGTCAAAAGTCGGTATCTTGTTACATGAAACCTCTTTTAGTACCTCGATATTTGATATCAGAACAGGTGTCTTGTTGACTGCAGCCTCGATGGGTGTCCACCCGAAGCCCTCCTGAAGCGATGGCGATACAAACAGGTCGGCATGCGAGTAAAGATAGCGCATCTCGCCTTCCGTCCGGAAGCTGTGGTCGAAGACAATTCTGTCACTCAACCCAAGTTCCTTAGAAAGTTTCTCGAGTTCCTTCCGTTCCTTTTCGCACTTATGATCTCCCTTGAGATAAAGAATGTGAGGAATATCGTTCTTGATCAGGCTGAAGGCATGGATGAGTAACTCTGCGTTCTTGGTTTGATGGAAACGGTTCACATCCAGAATATACTGTTTGTCGATAATATCCTCTATCGGCAGCTCTTGGTCAGTGAAGTCAAATGGTATACTGTTGTACACAATCTCCGACTCCTTACCGTCACGCCGTAGCAGTTCATCGTGCGTTGCCTTTGAGATAGATATCAGATGAGGGAATTTCTTGGTTAGCATGCTGCGATATCTGTGCCAGATGAAATAAGAAAGCATTCCTCTTTCCTTTTTGACATTGTCGTAAAGAATGAGGTCGTGTACGATTGCATAGTGTCTATAGGGCGGCGAGAAGTAGAAGAAACCAAACAGGTGTATGGGTAGAAGAACGGTAGATATATTCCGTATTTTCAATTCTTGTTTCAACTGACGTGGCAGGACGCCGAGCAGGCGATAGTATGGTCGCCATGAAGTAAACATCTTGTCGCGGTCCAGTACAATCTTCTCATACTTCTGGCCAACGAATTGGTCAAGGGTGTCCTCCATCTCTTGCCATAGGAGAACATGTATACGGCAATGGCCATATTTCTGGAAGCCTTGTATCAAGCGGGCAGCATAGATAACAAGTGATCCTGAGGCTACAAACGCTTTCTCTATGTAGGAGCAGTCGATAAGCAGATTCGTCATCTCTTTCAAAGCAAAAAAATGATTTGCGTGTTATACAACGGGTTTGACATCTATATAATAACTATTCAATGGCGGTAAGACCTTGATCCGTCGTAGGTAGTCAGTTATGTAATTCTTGGTCTTGAGTATTAATGACCTGTTATCCACTCTGTGATTCTTCCACTTCGTCAAATCCTGATAATAATAAAAAGTGCTATTGAATGGATGAGGAAAGCGAATATATGATTCCCAGGGCTTGAAGTTAGCAGCGAAATGTACGATAACAGGATCCTTTCTGGCGTCTATAATCTCCTGTTGGTCTTTTCTCTTCTCCAAAGAGAACTGTTTATACAAATATCCGCTGACCAGATTGTACTTGATAGGTAGTGATACTTTCTGATTCCAGAACACACCATTCAAGATATCCTGATCATGGAAGGTCAACACGTCATGGTGGCTCTCCATGAAATCTGTCAGCTGCTGGGAGATGTTATGCTCCCGCCAGTATCCCAGATTGATCAATAGCACTCCTGCATTAAAGTATCCTTTATCCGATGGATACCCTAATCGGGCGTCATAATGAATGTCCGTATGAAGGGAGTCGTTTACCGCTGCGACTGCATAACCTGTAAGGTCCGTATTCCATAGTGATAAGAGTGAGTGCCTGACAATCATGTCACCATCCAGATAGAGTATCTTATCAATGTCCTTTGGAAGTATGTCTGTCAAGAACAGACGATAATAGGTCGCATAAGTTAATCCATGCCTGTTGCCTGTGGAAGGCAGTTTGTCGTTCTTCTTTTTGACTGTGTAGAACATTATGTTCACGTGTCTCTCAAAGACTTTTATATTGTCTGTCAGATCATCTTTGTCTTTCTGCGTAACGCTGTCGTCTGTCACAACGTGGAAAGTGATATCCATTTCCTGGTTATTGGCGCATACAGAATACATCATCACACCAGATGGCATGACGAATCCATGATCAAAGCATATTACGATATCCATTTCTTATTATAATCTGTCGTTAATATATACCTATCGCTCATTTACCTCGGAGCAAAGTCGGACTTTCCTCGGAGCAAAGTCCTAGTTTGGTAAGATTACCAATAACATCCGTTTTCTACATGTTCTGCACCTTGCGGAATATCCTCAGCGTGGGGCGATACCCAATGCTCGTTATAGAGGCCCCAGTCGTTCCATCTTTTCCCCTTGATGCCGAAATAGATCTGCAGCACGCCACCTAGATGGATGGCCTGCTTACCCATGCGCTTGACATGAGCTGCCAGAGGGAATCCGTAAGCACCACAGCCTATCAGCGCAATATCAAAGTCTGCTTTTTCTATTTCGCGCTTCATATAGTCGAGTGCCTCAAACCATGTTTTATAGCCAGCTTGATGACCTGCGATGGTTTGCACAGCTTTGATTGTTGTTAGAGATGAGAATTTGGGAATGGAATCAGTCCGAGCGAACAACTTGGTCCTGTTTTCCCTGTATTGCTGTTCTATCGTTGAAGCAAAAGGATGGATGACCAACACCTTTTTCCCCTTAAGATACTTAGTCCAGAAGGCTTTATCCTCTGGATGGATGTTGGTGTCTGCGAAAGAAGCTTTATAGGCGTTCTGAAGTTCTTTTTTCAGGAAAATCTCCTCAGGGCGCCATGAGAACAGCACGTCCACCTGCCTCATGTCTGTCGTCATCAGACTGGCGAACTGTCGCAGGCTTTCCTTGGAGACAGGGAAGAAACCTGCGTTTCTGTGCATGCAAGTATAGACGTATCTTTTTAGGAAGGGAGCTAATAAAGGATACTTAGCATATAGCACAGCTTTAATCTCCACAGCGCCAAACCTGGCTGCCATGAAGGGTTTGCCCGACTCGATGCTCCTTCCGATATAATCCCAACTCTCCTGTCCCCTGGTCTTGGGTAGCATTAGGTTCCTGATACGAAAGATGGTAGCTCTGAGTGCATTATTCTTCATGTGACTTTGCTGAGTGTTCGCTTTTTAGTGACATGATAGCGAAGAAACGGATGAGGCAATATACTATAAACTCAGTGGTTTCAAGCCACAGATGAGAGATTAACGAAAAAACCATGAAAATGTCTAATGAGAGAAGGAAATAGTATTCCACTTTATGCCTTTTATACCTCCTTAGTTGTTTTATGAGCTTGATATATATGATGGCGAAGATAACAATGAAAAAGACACCAAGTTCTGCCCATATTGAAACGAAACTGGAAAAGGGTTTGTTGCGTGTCCCGTCTGTATGGGCCGCCTGACTGACAAATGTTCTGTTCCATAGAGGATAAATGTATTTCTTGTAATATATAGGTTGGATATCGCCAAGTGTTTTGTTGACAAAATTCTGGTTATCCCCACTAAGCAACAATGCGCTTCTACTGTTGTATCCTCCTGGGCCTGTTCCTATCATAAATATCTGATTATCATCTTTCAGTAGTGAGATGAATTCATGGAACATGGTGATCTTTCTAACATCGACATTATCCATTGCCAGAACTATATTCTCTCTTTCGTATTCTAGATGCGGTGATCTTGAGAATTCATAGACACCAATCAATAATAAACAAAGGATTAAAAGAGATTTCCGTTTTCCTAAACGACAGAGAAGCACCACAAAAGTGAGGAATAAACAGATGATCCCCAGTCCATAGCCACATCCAATAATAGATAGAACAATCATGCTAAGGATAAGCCATTCTTTTCTTGATAGACGACCATACAACAACTTTATGGCAAACCACAAGAAAAAAAAGGTGTTGATCATTGCCAAACCATGAACATACTCGTAATGTTTGCCATATGCCCATCCATAATCATCAACCCCTCCGTGGCGTAGTTTGTATAGACATCCAAGGATGTCGATCACTAATAGGAAATATAGAAAGGGTTTTGCAAGTTTATTGTATAATTCCTTTTTGTCGATGTAGCATGATGGCTCGTAAAAAAGAAACAGTATCATAGGTAGAAAGATGACACACGAAAGGATGACTCCCCCTAATGATGTTGTTTCTGTTGCCAGACCAAACAATGAAGATAAGATGAATATTGTAATCAGAATGGCGATGCTTTGCTTGTATCTCAGATGGGAAGGGAAACGAGAAATAAGAACGAATAATGCAAGTGGCAATAGGAATACGGTTATAGCACGAGCTGGGCTGAGCAATAAAAGAAGAGAAAGAAGAACCTCTGTTCTCTTAATTCTTTGAGACTGTATGACAACGCAATGATTCTCCATGTTGTAAATATGCAAAACCTACTTTTTTACAACTGTCTGATACGATTCAGCAGATGAATCGGAGATAATTCTCCTTGGTAATTGTAATCCACATCGAGACGCTCTCTGATAAAATCAAGATCGATATCGTCTGGCTTTTCAAAAACTTTAATGTATTTTGGGTTATAATATGGGGAGTTTACGACACCCTTCCAGTTGGTATAAAGTTTCTTGTTATACATAACTGCCTCCCAGAACCGTAATGTGCAGGAATGAGCATCGCCCTTCAGTACCTCTAAGATGCAATTAGCCTCAAGTTCCTTCCGCAGCATCTTATTTCTTTTCATGAACTTATCCGCATATATAATTGTAGACGGATTCAGACGGTCTGATTTCCTTACATGACAAAGATACAAATAGCTGTTGATATCGTTAGCTGCAAATTTCCGATATAAACCATTTACCATGCCTGCTCTGTCTTTTGCTTCTGCGATAAAAGAAATGTCATACTTGCATTTTACAGCAGGAATATCATCTGACTTTGACATATACACAGGCGCATAGGTCAGGCCATATGTTGGTACGTCGTATATGTTGTCATAGCTCAGGATAAGATCAAAGATCCGTTTTGCCTCTTCTATTTTGAATTCTTTGTTTCTTTGAGTGTTACTCATGACGGTGTCGCGCATCAGCAGTATCAGCTTCGCCTGAGGAAACATCTCCTTGATAAGCCCCAGCAAGGTGTTAGTATACCAACTGGTGACCATAGCGATTGTCTGTGTGTCTGAGTCTATGTGCTGGCGCAGGAACGTCTTCCAGATGAGTTTTTCAAGGGCCTTCGTCCTGTTCTTGAGTTTACCAAACAGTAAGTGGCAATACTGGCTGCTGATCAGTTTGCTTTTGTGCATGCGATCCCTGTATATGACTATGCAATCCTTCTGATTTTCCAGATCTTTCATCAGGATATGGCCTTGATCGTAATTATGATCCAGGAAAACGTGTTTCATATCTTTTTACCTTTTAAAGTGTAATACAGGTCGAACAGCAATGGAGACAACCTGAATAGTAACCATTGTGCCGTCTGTTTCTTTGAGAATCTTTTGGGAACATGAAAACCGCATCGGAGAGTGCGATACAAGAATGTATAGTTCGCATCAGAGAAATCTCTCTTTTTCCTGATAAGATACCACAGGGCGAAATGCTTAATCCGATAATCTAGGATCTCAGAATGATATCCCCATGTCCCAAGGTCACGATATCGTTGTGAGTTCAATCTTGCTCTGTCATTCAGTACTTTGGGTGATACGAAGGTCGTGATGCTATCAGGACGGACACAGTAGTAATACAAGGCATGGTCAAGGAAATATGTACATGACGATTTGCAGACCAGTTTGTATGTTGTCCCAGTATCTTCATATACGAATCCTTCAGGGTAGGAGATATCGTCAAACAAACTCTTCCGATAGATCTTATTCCATGCGGCATTCCCTTCGTTCTCAAGTATGATGTCAAGGGCTTCTTGAGTGGTCTTATACCCTTCTTTAAACCCTTTCAGGACTTTTGTCTCTTCTTTCTCCGGATTGAGTCCTCGTACCTTGATATGATTGAACATCACTAAATCTGCCTGATAGCGTTCTGCACACTCATACGCATCTCTGCAAAAGTCATCGTGTACCCAGTCATCGCTATCTACAAACATGAGGTAATCGCCAGAGGCATTTCTGATGCCAAGATTTCTTGCTGCGGAGAGACCTTCGTTCTCGGCATGATGAAACACCTTAAACCGTTTATCTATCGCCGCATACCTCTCACAGATATCACCACATCTGTCTGGAGAAGCATCATCGACTAAGATGAACTCTACGCCAGACAGGCTTTGTCGGCACAGACTGTCAAGGCAGCGCTTAAGATATGGCTCAACCTTATAAACAGGGACAATCACTGTGACTGATATGTTCATGTCGTCATGTCCCATATTCTCATTGCCTGTCATGCGAGTGTACTCTGTTGAATCTGTGGTTGTTGCGCAGATTGTGGCCTATGATATGGATATTCTTCTTGTCATATCCCAGTTTCCAGATGAGATAAGGCAGACTTAGCTGGTCTCTTGTTGAATACTTCAGGTACTCAACCCACCATTCCTCCATCAGACGACGAGTTGGCTCATCATGATGGTTTCTGATGAGGATGGAGTTCTCATACAAACCATAATGGCGTGGAAACCCTTCTTTCTTATATGTCGCAATCTGTCGCTTGGCCGTTGCCTTATCTGCTTTCCTAAGATGGAGCACACGGACGAGCTCATCGTAAATACAATCTCTAGAGCGATGATAGTGAATCCCCAAAGCCTGATCGCCCATCTCTTCAATCAGTGGCAGCAGGGAATCAGCAATCTCGATATTGCCGTCAATATATATCGTATAATCATAGCCTGACAGAAACTTAAAAGGCAGCATCTTGATTTCTCGATTTAATTGAGTGGGGGAGAGTTCCTTATATTCCTTGAATTGAGTGATATCAACCTTTTTCCATTTAGAATGACTCGGACATTCCCCATCTGTAAACGCATAATAGTCAATACCTGTATCTAGGAAAAGCGGCTCTGCTAAACTTTCATAATGCCCTGTGATACATGTGTATACTGCGATCTTCAGTTTTGTAGTGTCTAAACGAGACGAAGGGACTTCTATATCAAGATTTCCATCTGTAGAATAGTGCGTGATCCCATATAGATACTCCTTTAGATAGCGCAGGAAATCACTAATCTGACCTCTTTTTATATAGCCAATACTCGTCCGAATGAACTTTTTTCCAAGGAGGTATGTAATTATTCTCATCTGTGAACTCTGCCTTTGTTTGAAGTATCGTCAATTCTCAAAGCTTGATTTTTTCGGAAGAATCTTTTCAAAGGCTGAACGAATTCTGTTCTTGGCTTCTTCGAAATCTGTAATCTCATCACTGTCGTTGATACAGATAATCTTCTTTTTCTGCTGTAGGATGCTGGTCGTGACCTCCGAGATATTGCTATCGTTTATCAGATAGTATTGACCACTTTTCTGCACAGGATAAGGTGAAAAGGTGTTGGAGGCCAGCTGCCAGTATCTGAGGACCCACGGGGCGACATTGCCATAGTTCCGAAACTTGTTCTTACTCGTCCGTGTCAGCTCTTCCTCGCAATTTGCCCACACCTCCTCGAAGGTTCGTTTCAGATAGCTATATGGCAGGTGTGGGTTGACGAATCCAACGAACTCATCCTTTCGGATAATCGTGCAAAGTAGGTTTAACAGTGACTGACGCAGATAGGTAGCGTTAAACCACTTGAACGGGCTGTTTTTCACTACCTCCCATTTATTGAAGTGCTCGTTGATGAGCGTCTTAGCCAGTAATACTGATGCTCCGTACATCCCACTGTGGATGTTCACAGTCATGCCCCCAAAATCACAGGGAAGTCCATCCTTAAAGAATCTTTCTGGTGTTACGTGGTCAATCAGGAACATGTCGTCGTTGAAATAGACGAAATGGTCAGATAGTTCTTCTATCTTATATAACCAATACTCTAACGTTGAACTACTGAATGTTGGAAGATACTCGGCTGGTATAAAGTCGGCGTGCTTGACAATCCTCAGTTTCGGATGTGCGGTGTTCAACCATTCGGGCAGGTGCCCGCAGGTGACGAAGAAGATGTGATTCGCCCATGGGGCGAACGTCTCCACACCACGGAACCAGTATCTGAGTGTCTCCCAATCTCTGAATCTGGAGTCGTCGATTTTCTTATGCTCTAATGCGGCATAGTGGTCGCGGTCTTTCCTCCATACAGGGTCGTTTCCGTCGACCCAGGTGATCACAAAGTCTATGTTTTTGTTCATACTCTCCATTTCGTGATATAACGTGTTTCCACATATAGCATAGCTAGAAGACAATGTAAATCTCTTCAGCAATGCTCAAGGTTTCGTGAGCCTTATTCTCTTGGCTCATCATATAATCTGCTGATATCTACTACTTGCTGGTTGGGACTCACCTGTACCATCTCTGCTTTTAATGCTTGCTCTATCCCTTCCGCGATAGCTTCAGGTGTGAAGTCTGTTATATATCCATTTGTTCTTCCACTCATCTGTTCAACGCCGCAGAAGTCAGTACATACGATTGGGTTGCCAAAGCATAAGGCTTCACCGAGTGTGATACAGAAGCTCTCATAAAGGGATGGTTGGACATAGATATCGCAATCTTTCATAAAACGATAAGGATTCTCCTGCTCACCAAGAAAAACAAGATGATTTGTTACTTTCTCTTGTTGGGCTAGCTTCATGCATTGCCTATAATACTTATTACCGACTTCTCCACCGATGATATACCATTTCACATCATGGTGTTTGTCTAATAGTATCCTCAAAACACGTATGGCTAATAATATTCCTTTTTGTGGTTGGAGGCGCCCAACTGTTAGCAATCGACGGCCTTGATAGGCATCGCAGAAAGTGCTGCCCGCATTCGCTTTTTCCAAGATTTCTCCAACAGGTATGACATTACGGATTACGAGCGTCTTCTGCTTCATCTGCGGGAAAGCTTCGTCAAAACGGATCTTGGCTTCTTCTGATACGGCAACGGCATGGTCGATGTTCTGATGCAATCTCTTCACGATCTTATATTTAAAGCGCTCTCGGGGCATAGAAAGATCTTCATGGATCCAGATGCATTTCTTCTTGGCTTGAATCCTGTGACACAGATACCAGACAAACTCACTTGGAATACTCCTAAAGGCAATGGCGAGGTCATAACACTCGTCGAGCCTCGGTGCATGACGGTACTTGTTTCGGCAAAACCAGTAGTTGTCATGAGTGATTTTGCCGTATGCCCATGATAGAAGGAACAGAAAAGCATCAAACCAACGGAATGATCTTAGCATGGAGCGAACTGTCTCAATGTTCGACAATGCTGGTAATGTGTGTATCTGTATGTCTTGTGGGATATACTTCATTAAAGCGCCTTGTCCCTCAAAGAGGCCAAGATGTACCTCATAGCGGTCAAAAGGGAACACACTCAGGAGATTCACGAATGCTTTGCCTGTTCCTCCAATTCCCGCTATTGACATCAGGAAGAAGACACTTCTCTTCTCGTGTGACTTACTTTTTCCCATATCGGTATTTTATCATCAGGTATGCCAATGGACGGCAATAGTAATATAGCCAGATGGTCTTATTGTATTTCGTAAGCGTGTGCATCTTTGAATGATGCTTTCTTTTGAATTCTTTAAGATCCCCCATGATACGGGGGTAGTCGGGATCATTTTCTAATAATGCCCATCCGTTAAGCATCTCTCTAAGGGCATGGGCTATCTGCATGTCTGCATACTCTGGGTATTCTGACTGCAGGAATTCTATGGGCTGTTTGTAGGCCGCAATCAGGTCTTTGATGGTCTTTGCGTTGAATCGTTTCGACGTGATGCTGTTCTCATGTGTCACGTAATGGTATAAGATCGCTTTTGTGGCATATATCTTATCTGCTTTGTGGACCAGTTGATATGTCACACAGATATCCTCATAGGTTCTTCCTACAGGAAATCTCACTCCATCGAAAAGTTCTCTTACGAATAATTTGTTCCAGGCAAAATTGCGGATAACACTCTTTTTACATATTAGTTGTTTGATGACTGCTGCTTTCTCTATCTCTGAGGAGGAATTGACTGATACGAGGGTGGTTTCACCAGTAGGAAGCAGCCAACAGAAGCCGAAGCATACGATGTCGGCATGTTGTTCTTCTGCAATCGTGAGAACGGTCTCGCAAGCTTCAGGCTCTATCCAGTCGTCGCTGTCGACAAACTGGATATAGTCGCCTTTCGCGATGTCAAGTCCTGCATTCCTGGCGGCAGACAGCCCTCCGTTCTTTTGATGAATAACCCTTATTCGTGAGTCTTTGCCTGCATACTCATCACAGATGGCTCCACATCGGTCAGGACTTCCGTCATCGATAAGTATGATTTCAAGATTCTTGTATGTCTGGTTGATGATTGAGTCAATACACTTCTCTAGGTATAGCTCAACTTGATAGATAGGAACGATAATTGATATTAGGGGGGCTATCATATTATGTTGTGTTATTCGTTTTTCACGATCTTTCCATAGATGATCCGCAAATTGATGAGAACGTGCGGCGCATGATGGTATAGAAACGTATTTAGCTTCTGTTTGATTCCATCGTCGAAAGAAAGGGAGGGGGCCGCCTCCCTTAGGATATCAACGACCTCATATCGTTCTGGCATTGTTTTAAGTTTGGTTGTCATCCATAGGTTATAGCAAAACGAGGCGTATATGTCGTTTTTCAGCTTTCGTTCTAGTTCGGGTTTGAGATTCAGTTTGGTCAACTCCCAAGTCTTGGCAATGGCAATTGATATTTCTTTCCCTTTTTTAACATCGTGGGAGGAGGAGGCAGCAAAGGGGCGATGCTGCCTGTAGATGTTTAATAGCCATGATACTCTCAGACATTTCCTCGCTTTTAGATAGCACTCATGGGTGAAAGGTACGTCCTGACAACGAATACCAGGGAAAAATGTCAGATGATGCCTCAGAAGGAAATCTCTCCTGAACAGGGTTCGCCACACATAGCACTCGTGTGGGTTCAAATCCTGAAGGAACAGCTCTTCGCCAGTCTTCTCTATGGACGTCCCGTCTTTCTGCACAATCGAGTCAAACGGGTACTGATCCATCTCCTTGTCGTCAATCCTCAGGAAGTCTGCTACCACTATATCGGCTTTCGATGAGAGTGCTTTCTCAAGAAGGAACGGCAGACTGTTGGTTACCAGCATGTCGTCGGAGTCGGGCATGAGAATGTACTCTCCTCTGGCCCTGACTATGCCGTTGTTGCGGGCGACAGACAGTCCTTGATTCGTTTGGTTGATAACAGTGATGTTAGAATGCTGGTCGATGATGTCGGTAATCATTTCCATGCTCTGATCCTTTGTACCGTCGTTGACGATGATCAGTTCGAAGTCTTTGTCTTTTAGTCCTTGACGGAATACGCTCTCTATGCAAGGACGTATGTATCTCTCGACTTGATAGACAGGAATGATGATGCTCAGTGGTACACCATTCTCTTTTTGTGAAATAGTAGGCATATCATGATTGTTTTAGGATTTTTGTTTTGATATGGTTAGTGACTTTCTTACGCTCATTTTTCTGAAGCCCAAGGTAATAGATTGAAAAAACGGTCAGCAACAGGATGAAGGCCAGATGGCAGAGATGCCATAGCCTCGAATCGGTCTGTATCTGAGAGGTAAGAATCATGCAAAGGATGATAGGGATGCTGGCGATGAGGGGCGGGAGATAGCTCTCACGGCAGAAACGCAGCACAGGGAAATGGAGGATGCGATGCATCAGATAGATCTGCGAGATGCGCCAGAAAATATCGGCAATCAGGAAGACTATCAATAATGAATAGGCTGGATAGCCAGCTTTAAGGATGATGAAGCCGACAGGGATGCATGCTAGTGTCACGATGCTATATGTCATCTTGAACTTGCTGATCTTGCCGGAGGCGTTAGCTACATGGGTGAGCCCGCCATCGGTGACGGAGACAAAGACCATCAGCAGGATGATCTGGCAGAACACCAAGGCACCTTCGGGCACCTTGATCAGCCATAGGTGAAGGATGAAGTCTAACTCTGCCCACAAGGGGAAAAAGGCTAGCATCATCATGAGGATACAGTACTTGCAAATACGATTGGTGAGATAGTATACTCGTTCCATGTCGCCGCCACTGTAACTCTGAGTCATCTGGGGCGCTGCCGCATTCTGGATATTTCTCGCAAAAGGTGAGATGTTGCGCTCAATAGTCTTGCCAACGGCAAAGGCTCCGTTCACCACGGTGCCGAAGAAGAAATTGATCAGAAGCATACTTCCCTGATTCCTACCCATATAGGCGATGGAGGTCAAAAGATTGTAATAGCTGAAGATGAGTATCTCTTTATAGATGCCCCATTCCTTGATGAAACGCCATCTGACAATATCAGGCCATCGACGATAACAGTAATAGTGGTAGATGACAAATGATGCCAGGGTGGTAAGTCCCTCGATGATGGCAAAGGCTCCGATGCGATTGCCGTCGTAGGTGAGTAGCCAATACAGGAGGATGAGCTGCACTGCCTTTACCGAGATGGCTACTACAGCCGTAAAGAGAAACTTCTCAGCTGCATTGAAAAGACTGGAGAAGGGTACGTTGAAGATGCCTAGGCAACAGACTATTGTTGCCACTTGAAAGGCGAACATTGCTGTCCCCTCCTTGCCTGCTTCCGCATTCAGGTAATGATGGATATAGTAGATACCGCCTACTTCCAACAGGAGGAACAGGAAGACCGCCATCGCGATATGCAACACATGGCATACATTGAAGACACGGTTGAGGTCGCCGTCTGGCTTGCCCCTCTCCACGTTGATATAACGAACGGTTGTGCCTCCTAGTGAACTGGAGATAACCGTGAAGAGAGCAACGATACCGCCAACCACGCTGTACAGACCGAAGTCGGATACACCCAAGGCTTCAAGGGCCAGTCGTGAGGTGTACAGTCCTAGAAGCACCCTGATCGCCAACTGTCCATAGACCACCAACGTGTTCTTGGCAATCCGCTTGTTGCCACTCTGGTAATTGCTTTCTAGTCTGTTCTCAGATGAGTTCATGCAAAATCTTAGGGTCACCCTGTCCTCTGAAAGGGCGTGTAAATAGTCCAGATGTGCAGCCGGTCTCTCTTTGATGACCATTTTCCTGATGCATCAAGGAGAGACCTGAGGCTGTCGTGTTATTTGATTCCGACAATCTTTGTCTTGGGCTGTTCTTTATTACGACGATTGACGACGGTGACAACGGCCTGTGCGAGGTTAATGAAGGCCTGGCCTGTCATGGTGTCGACTTTCAAGGCAGCGGGCTCACCAGCATCGCCGCTCTCACAGATACTCTGTACGATGGGGATCTGGGCCAACAGGGGTACACCCATCTCTTGTGCCAGATTCTTGCAACCTTCTTTCCCGAAGATGTAATAGCGGTTCTCGGGCAATTCTGCAGGAGTGAACCATGCCATGTTCTCGATGAGGCCGAGGATAGGGACGTTGACCTTCTCGTTGCGATACATGTCTATGCCTTTACGGGCATCGGCCAGGGCAACGGCCTGCGGTGTCGACACAATGACGGCACCAGTGATTGAAAGGGTCTGCAATAGTGTCAGATGGATATCTGAGGTGCCAGGAGGGGTGTCGAGGATGAAATAGTCGAGTTCGCCCCAATCGGCATCAGCGATGAGCTGCTTTAATGCACTCGTGGCCATACCACCGCGCCAGAGTGTGGCAGTGGTCGGGGAAACGAAGAAGCCGATGGAGAGTAGCTTAACACCGTATTTCTCAATTGGGCAGATGAGGTCGCGGCCGTCGACATGGACGGCATAAGGGCGTTCATCTTCGACATGGAACATCTTGGGCATCGAAGGACCGAATATGTCTGTGTCTAAGAGGCCAACTTTGTAGCCGAGACGTGCCAAGGCAATGGCGAGGTTGGCTGAGACGGTGCTCTTGCCGACACCGCCCTTACCACTGCTTACGGCGATGATGTTTTTCACACTTGGCAATAGCTTCTCTATTTCTGGGCGGGGTGCTGACTTAAACTCGGTGGCGATCTCTACATCGACGTCGGTCGCCGGTTCTTGGTTGTCAGTTGCATGCTGCCGACAGTGGTATTTGATGGCAGCCTCTGCTGCCTTGACGGTCGACTTCAGAAAGGGATCGGTATCACGTGGGAATACCAGTACCACCTTCACCTTCCACGGATCTCCTTCTTGTGAGGGCGCTGCTACGGATGGGGTATCAGCCACCATGTCACTATCTACAAGATTCTTTTTCGTGCCGGCATACGTCACTGTTGCCAGCGCATCCATAATTAGTTTGGGATATAACGTCATTCTTTATTTTGTGTGTGTTTATTTCTCTTTGAAACCTGTAATCTTTTGCCAGTTCTTGTTTGCTACGTATATGGGCAGACTCCCCTTGGGTATCAGATAGGTGGGCGAGGTGCCTTTAAAGGTGCTGTTGGTAATGGTTGGCGGTGCCGGGGTGTTGAGGATAACCTCGCGCAAGGAGGCACATTTCGCAAAGGCCGATCCGCCGATCTTCTTCAGTGCTGTTGATAGCTCGGCCGTGGTGAGCATGATACATCCCGCAAAGGCGGAACTGCCGATCGTGGTGACTGCCACGGGCACCTTGATACTGGTCAGCGAAGCACAATTCTCAAAGGCATTGTCACCAATCGACAGAAGGGCGACAGGCAGAGTGATACCGCTCAAAGCAGAACAGTCTTGGAAAGCCTTGTTGCCGATCTTCTTGACAGAGGTCGGCAGATTGATCACACGTAAATTCTGGCACTTCCTGAACAGATCGCTCTCCACCTCTGTGATAAAACCGTTAACTGCGACGCTGTCAAGACTGGTACAATTCTCGAAAGCGCTCGAACCGATACTTTTTACCATGTTTGGTATGCTGACCTCTCTCAGGGAGGCGCAATTCTCGAAAGCATGGTCGCCAATCTTCGTAAGGGCGGTGGGAAGTGTGATCTGCGACAGACTTTTACAGTCGTCGAAAGCACGACTGCCGATGATTTTTACATTGGCAGGGATGGTGATGTCGCTTAAGGTCGAACAGCCACGAAAAGCGCTGGCGCCAATCTCGTTGAGGTGGCCCTGCAGGATGACAGTAGCCAGTGAACTGCAGTTCTTAAAGGCACTGCTACTTAACTTGGATATCTTGTCGAAGGTGGCAGATCCTAAAGCCTTGCAGCCCTCGAAGGCACTGCTGCCCACATTGTTGACGGAGGCCATTTCGATGGTCGACAGACTTGTACAGTTTTCAAAGGCGGAACTGCCAAGCTCATTGACAGACTTCGGGAGGGTGATACCTGTCAGATTCTTACAGTCGCGGAAGGCATTGCTGCCAACAGACTTCAAACGATCAGGCAGGGTGACGGCAGTCAGATTCTCACAACCGCGGAAGAGATCTGTCCCTAATTCCTTTACATCTTCTGGTATCACAATGGCTGTGAGTGCCTTGCAACCCTCAAAGACCCCGTTGCCCAGTGTCTTCAGATTGGCGGGCAGGCTGATTGATGAGAGTTTCTCACAATCCTCAAAGGCTTCGTTCTCAATGGTCGTTACCGTTTCTGGGATAGGAATAGCTGTCAGACTCACACATTTCTCAAAACAGTTCTTACCGATAACGGTTGTTGTGTTTGGTATGAGCACTTTGGTGAGCATCTTGGCTCCAGAGAAGAGACCACCGGGTAACTCGTCGTTCTTGGTTTTGATACCCTCCTTACCTCCCATGATTCTTGCGTCAGAGAGGTCGATGGCCGTGACGAGGCACTCACCAGGATTTTTCTTGTTGGTCTTGGTGCGGTTCACAATCTGTTGGAGCAACTTGATGTCGGCACCATTAAGTGGTCCGCTGATCTTCAATTCTGCGATCTTAAAGCGCTGAGCCTCTTCAATCTTGGTGGATAACTTGCCGACACTGTCGACGGACACCTCAAGTGATTTCTGTGCCATGGCTAGCAGAGGGAGTGCTGCCACGAGGATGGTCATCAGTCTTTTCATAATAGCTGTCTTTTATTTCGCTTTGTCGAGTGAACTTCTTTTGGAACGGTGGTATGAACGATAGTCGTCAAGCTCGATCTCAACATCGGGCTCTTCGAGTTCTCCGGTTCTGGGCAGATGCCATTTCATATACTTGATGTTCAGACCACGCGCGATCCACATCGACTCGTAGTAGGTCTGAATAGAGAGGATCTTCTTCGTCGCATCGTCTATGCGCTCATCATGGTACAGGTCTTCTGTGCGGAAGACAACGGGCAACTGATTCTTCTCCACCATATATGTCGTGTAGGTGAAGAGAAAGTTGGAGTCGGTCTTGAGATGCACGATGCCGCCGTCAGTCAGAAACTTGCGGTAACGATTCAGGAAATATGTAGAGGTAAGGCGCTTCCGTGGGTTCTTCATCTGCGGATCAGAGAAGGTGAGCCAGATCTCCTGTACCTCGTCTTCGGCAAAGAAACGCTCAATGATTTCAATATTCGTGCGTAGAAAAGCTACATTTTTCAGTCCTTCGTTCAATGCCTGTGTGGCACCAGTCCACATCCTGGCACCTTTGATGTCTACGCCGATGAAGTTCATGTCGGGATAGAGCTTGGCCAACTCTACGGTATATTCTCCCTTACCGCATCCGAGCTCAAGTACGATAGGATTCTGGTTGTGAAAATAGTCGTCGCGCCACTTGCCTCTCATTTCAAACGGCACATTGTCAATAACTGAGTATGGATACTGGAATACGTTCTCGTAATTCTCCATATCCGCGAACTTTGCTAGTTTTCCTTTTCCCATATTCTTAGTCTGTTTCGCCAGGGTATGAATATACCCTCGCGACTTTGTCGCAAAGGTACGAAAAAACTTGGATATATTTGGGTAAAAGCAAAAAAAAGTTTATATTTGCAGAAAATAACAATACAACTATCAAAAAAAGGTTATGGCAAATTACAAGATTCTTCCTCAACTGGGGTTTGGTGAGGCTGTCAGACTGGCTTCCAGTCGTCTGTCGGTATTTAAGGGACGTAGTCGTCGTTCGGAGTTCTGGTGGTGGCTGTTGGTCGTCCTGGCATGTAACTTCATTCTTTCGACTTTCGTGACAGATCTATTGGTTGGCTGTCTGCTTTCTATTGTGGTGATGTTCGCTGCCCTGTCGGTAACTGTGCGCCGCCTGCATGATACGGGTAGAAGCGGTGCGTGGGTTTATATCAGTTATGCGCTGGGTGCGGCAGGACAGATTGTAACAGGCACGTCAAGTGTCATGAATGACTATATCGAAATAGCTATGTCCGGAAATGTGGATAAACTCATGGCTTTTTTCGAGGATAATGCGGGCTCTTTCTTTTTGATTGTTCTTTTGGGAATTGCTTGGCTGTTATCTTGTCTGGTCGTGTTCTTCATGGTCCTGATCGACGGAAAGCCCGAGCCGAACAAGTATGGTGACTCCCCGAAATATGTGTTAGTGGAATCGTAAAGGAAAGGGACATAAGAGAAAAAGAGAAGAGGCTCATTAGAGCCTCTTCTTCTGTTTAAATATTTCTCAATATTTCTGTGTTGATTGGTTTCGTGTAATATCGGTCCCTTAATCGATGACAACGGTTGTCCAACCGTGCTTGTCTTCGATCTCTCCGTATTGGATGCCGCGAAGCGTGTCGAACAACTTCTTCGATACAGGACCTGGTTTTTCTCCAAAGTCATATCGTTTGCCTGTCTCGAGATCGTCGATGTATGAGATCGGCGAGATAACGGCTGCAGTGCCACATGCACCAGCCTCCTCGAAGGTGTCGAGTTCCTCCTCAGGAATTGGACGGCGTTCTACCTTCATCCCCAGATCCTCAGCCACCTGCATCAGACTCTTGTTCGTGATAGAGGGCAGGATAGAGGTCGACTTCGGGGTGATATAGGTGTTGTTCTTGATACCAAAGAAGTTCGCAGCACCGCACTCGTCAATATATTTCTTCTCTTTTGCGTCGAGATAGAATTCGCAGGCGTAACCTTTTTCGTGTGCCAGGTTATTAGCGAAGAGCGAAGCGGCATAGTTGCCACCGACCTTATAGATACCTGTTCCGAGGGGAGCAGAACGGTCGTGATCCCTAACGATGACATAGGGGTTTGAGGCAAAGCCGCCCTTGAAATATGGACCCACAGGGGTTACAAAAATCAGGAAGCAGTATTCACTGGCTGGGTGTACGCCTACCTGTGCAGAGGTACCGATCAGTAATGGACGGATATACAGGGTGGCGCCACTCTCATAAGTGGGAATCCATTCCTGATTCAGGCGGACCACCTTCTTGACCATTTCGACAAATGTCTCTGTTGGCAACTCCGGCATCATGATACCACGACAGGTGCTCTGCAGACGGGCAGCGTTCTCCTCTACACGGAATACGCGTACTTTACCATCTTTGCAACGGTAGGCCTTCAGCCCTTCAAATGCCTCCTGTCCGTAGTGCAGACAGGTTGCTGCCATGTGCAGTTTCAGATACTCGTCGGAGCATACTTCAATCTCGCCCCATTTACCGTCGCGATAGTAGCAACGTACATTGTAGTCGGTCTTCATGTAACCGAAAGACAGGTTTGCCCAGTCCAGATTCTTCATTTCTTTAGTCCTTTAAAGTTTCAAATTAGGTGCAAAAGTACACAATTTACTGCACATCCGCAACTTTTTTGGTTAAAATCTTTTTAAATTGTTACTTTTTCTTGTTGGATCAGTCTTTTTCCGATAGGATTTTCTTAATCTCCTCGTCGGTCTTGGTCAGTTTGTCCTTGCAGAGCTTAATGAGCTCTTGTGCGCGCTTGAGTTGTGCTGTCATCTGATCAATGTCCAACTCGTCATTCTCCATCCTGCGGACGATGTCCTGCAATTCGGCCATGGCCTCTTCATATTTGGTCTCTTTTTTCATTTGATGATAGATTTGATGGTTCCTTTTTCCAGTAGGGTCTCAATCTCGTCGCCCTGATGTAGTTGCTCCGAAGAACGTATCACCTTCCCCTGATGAAGGGTGATGCTATAGCCTCGTTTCAAGAGTAACCTCGGGTCGAGTCCTTTGGTCTTCTCCTCGATGAGTTGCAGACGATGACATTCAGAGAGCAGACGGCGTTCGATGAGCATTGGTAGGCGCTCCTCAAGTGCTGTTAGTCTGGAGCTAAGCGATGATGTTTTGTCACTGCAACAATGTGCGAGCCGACTGTATAGACTGTCGATGCGGGCCTCCTGATGGATCTTCACCGTGGAGAAGATGCGGGGGAGAGCGATGGCGATGGCCGACAGTTGATAGTTGGCTGTTGACAACTTCTGTTGTGCATAACGGGTCAGATGCTCCTGGGTGTCGTTAATGGTGTCTAGTATCTCTTTCAGATGTGAGATGAGCAGGGCAGCAGCAGCTGTAGGGGTCTTGACCCTGATATGACTGACCATGTCGACGACCGACTCGTCGCGGTCATGCCCGATACCGGTGATAATCGGCAGGGGAAAATTAGCTACGTTCTCTGCAAGCTCTAAGGCATCAAAGCCCGATAGGTCGCTGGTGGCACCGCCACCTCTGATGATAACCACACAGTCAAAGTCTACATGATTATAGATCTTCTCCAAGGCTGTGATAATACTCTGTGCTGTACCTTCACCCTGCATGATGGCGGGGAAGAGTTGTGTCTGGAACTGGAAACCGTAGGGGTTGTCGGCCAACTGGTTGCAGAAGTCGCCATAGCCGGCAGCCGTCTCACTGGATATAACGGCGATATGCTGACAGAATAGGGGCAGTCGAAGCTCTTTCTGTAGGTCGAAGATACCGGCTTCCTTTAACTGCCGGATAATCTCCTGTCGCTTTCGTGCCATGTCACCCATCGTATAGGTGGGGTCGATGTCAGTGACGATCCATGAGAAACCGTAGGCCTCGTGGAACTGCGGGTATACCTTGAGCAGCACTTTCATGCCGGCATGGAGTTGTTGTCCTGTGGTACGCTCGAAATACGGTCGTATGACCATCCATTTCGAGGCCCAGCATTTGGCTGAGGCCTTAGCAATAGGCACAGATCTGGTGGGCATGCCGAACAACCCCGAGTTCTTGGTCGTTCCCAAGGCGTCACCGTTCTCGTCGTATTGGATCAACTCCATGTAACAATGTCCTCTCGACTCCCGGCATTCCGACAGTTCGGCCTCTACCCAATATTCATTGGGCATCTCACTCTCGATGACCTCCTTGACCAGTCGGTTGAGTTCGTATAGGGTTATAGGATCGTTCTTCATCTCTCCGTCATTTTCCCTACCATATATGCTCGCCAGAAATTCGGTATGCCGTAGCCACAGATATTGTCGGGTTTCTGGTAGCTGCTGCTGTTCTCCCTGATGAGTTGGATAATCTCAAGGGCCGTCTTATCAGGGAATGCCTGCCACAGACAAGCCGCCAGTCCTGCTACGGCGGGTGTGGAGAATGACGTCCCCATGTCTCTGGTCACTGTTCCTCTTCCGGAAATCAGTGCAGCAGGACTCCCTAAGGCCATTACGTCGGGTTTGACACGATTGTCTTGTGTCGGGCCGACACCGCTGAATGGGGCATTCTCCTTTTCTGTGTTCAGAGCTCCGACGGTCAGAATGTCATGGGCATCGGCAGGAAAGTCTATCTTCTTCCAGGGACCCATGCCTGCGTTGCCCGCCGAGTTGACGAGAATGATACCTTTCTTGGCCAACATAGAGGCTGACCGACTGATGAGTGCGGTTTGACCGTCAAGGTCGTGCTGGTGGTAATAACCGGGGTAGCCATCATACTCGTTGTAACCGAGACTGGAACTGATGATGTCTACGCCGACAGAGTCGGCAAACTCTGCCGCCATGACCCAGTAGTCTTCTTCGACAGGCTGTTCTGTCTGCTGATCCTCACAGCGCAAAAGCCAGTAACGGGCGTCTGGGGCCGTGCCGATGAGCACCTCGGGCTCGTTGGCTGCCATGGCTGATAGTACCTTCGTGCCGTGATCGGTCTCTTGGAAGAAATGTGTGCTATTGGGATAGACGAAATCCTTGGTCCCGATAATACCCGTGTGCTGCAGGGCCGGAATTGCATTAACGTTCTGGAAACCGCCGTCAAGTACAGCGATGGTCATGCCTTTTCCTCTCAGACCGATGCTGTGCAGACGATGGCCGGCCAGCATCTCTATCTGCTCACGCCCGTTACCATAGCTCTCGCCTTTGACGCTGTCCCAGGCGCAGAATGTCTCGCGAGCTGTAACCTTGTGAATCTTCCTTAGGATAGAGTCGGGCGATGTCCATACCTTCTTGGTATCGGCTACACAACCGAGTGTTGCAAGTTTTTCAAGAAGGGTCGTGTCATTGGAACGCACAAGAATCGTATTGTTCCATCGACTGGTTCCGATGATCGTCCATTCCGATGATCGTTTTGAGCTTTTTTTGGCCGTCTCGTCGGATGTTTTCTCGAAAAGTCTTAGATAGGTGTTGCTCACGGGCAGGTCGGTCGAGTCGACTGCCAGTCCTTGTCTACGGCGGCGCTCTACTGCCTTGTGCGACAGCCATCTGCTGGGATGATCAAGCGAGTAGGGGGAACCTTGTTTGTCTTTGAGTGTATACCTGTAGATATAGAACTTTCCCCCAGGATATCTCATCTTAGGATTGTTTCCTGCGTTTGCTGCCGTGTGGCATAGAAGCGCGAGCAACAGGAAGACGATGGACTTTGGCAGACGGTGGAAAAGCATAACGGATGCAAAGGTACTAATATTAATTAAGAAATAAAAATATGATAAGGAAAAAACATGTTTTCCTTTTGCTTTTCGCTCATTTATTCGTATCTTTGGCTTCGCCGAAGATACTCTCATTCGGAAAAGCCCAAATTAATTTGGCTTTTCGCTCATTTATTCGTATCTTTGCAACCGTAATATATGGAGAAAGAAAACAGAATGACAGATAATAAGCAGGCGGCGCTTGAGTTGGGCACGAAGCCCGTGGGCGCTTTACTATGGCAGTATGCCTTACCAGCCATGGTAGCGATGACCGCCTCAAGCCTTTATAATATCATTGACCGTGCATTTATCGGACAGGTGGTTGGTCCTGAGGCCATCGCCGGTCTAGGCATCACTTTCCCCTTCATGAACCTGTCGGGAGCCTTTGGTGCAGCCGTCGGCGTCGGAGCGTCTACATGTATCAGTGTGAAACTTGGACAGCGAGACTATAAGACGGCCGAACATCTGTTGGGCAATACCGTGACACTGAACCTGATTATTGGTTTCTTGTTCATGGTGGTCTGTCTGATCTTCCTGGAACCGATTCTCCGGTTCTTTGGAGCCTCCGACGTGACGCTGCCCTATGCCCGTGAGTTCATGCAAGTGATCCTTCTGGGTAACATGGTCACCCATATGTATTTCGGTATGAATGCGGTGCTCCGTGCTTCGGGAAAGCCGCGGCATGCCATGTATGCAGTCCTTTTTACCGTCGCGATGAATATCCTGCTTGTCATCACCTTCGTGTGGTGGTTCCGATGGGGCATCCGCGGTGCTGCTCTGGCTACAGTCACCTCACAGTCTATGGCACTCTGTTGGCAGATGTGGCTCTTCTCTAATAAGAAGGCACTGCTTCATCTGAAGCGGGGTATCTATAAACTGAAGAAAGACTTGGTCCGGAATATTATCAGTATCGGTGTGTCGCCTTTCCTGATGAATGCTACGGCGTGCGTCATCGTGATCTTCATGAACAATCAGTTCGTACGCTATGGCGGCGATATGGCAGTGGGTGCTTATTCGATAGCCAACTCGATGGTGATGGTGTTCTTTATGTTTGTTATCGGCATCACCCAGGGCATGCAGCCCATCGTGGGTTATAACTACGGAGCCGAGAAGTTCGACCGTATGTTCCGTTGTCTGTGGCTTGCCATCGGTTGTGCCACAGCGATCTTGTTGATTGGATGGACATTGTCGATGCTCTTCTCCCGACAGATCGCACGGATCTTTACGACCGATCCCACGCTGCTTGATCTGGCGGCACGGGGTGTCAAGGTCAGTATGCTTGTGTTCTTTGTCGTAGGCACTCAGGCCGTCATCACCAATTTCTTCCAGTGCATAGGTAAGGTCAAGGTGAGCATCTTCCTCTCGTTGTCACGCCAGTTGTTCCTGTTACTGCCGATGGCATATATCTTCCCGATGTTCTGGGGACTGGATGGCGTATGGTATGCAATGCCGGTGAGCGATTTCGGCTCGTTCTCGATGACGATACCTATGCTGATATGGTATATTCGAAAACTCAAAGCTTATGGGAAATATAATCATTAATGTGGGTCGACAACTCGGAAGTGGTGGTCATGATATCGGAAGAATGCTGGCCCTCGACTTCGGTGCAAAGTATTACGACCGTGAGCTGTTGAACCTGGCAGCGAAGGAGAGTGGATTCTCAGAGAAGTTCTTCGAGGAGAACGACGAACGGAAGGGATTCCTCAAAGGCCTGTTCAATGTACAGACATCGCATTTCAGTGGCAGCAGTCTCTATAAGTCGAATTTCTCGCAGGAGAGTCTGTTCCAGTTTCAGAGCGATGCCATCAGGAAGGCTGCCGCTGAGAGCTCCTGCGTGTTTGTCGGGCGTTGTGCCGATTACGTGCTTCGCGATTTACCGAATGTGGTGAATATCTTTGTGACTGCCTCTATGGACTATCGCATCCGGCAGATTATGAACAAGCAGCATCTCGATGAGGAGGCTGCGCGGAACTATATCGAGAAACGTGAGAACCAGCGTGCGGAGTATTACAACTATTATACGGGCAAGAGATGGGGCTATGCGGCCAGCTATGATCTGTGTATCGACTCCAGCGTGTTAGGTATCGTGGAGACCGAGAAACTCATCGCGGAGTTTATCCGGAAACGCTTTAAGGTATAATGTCGTTCAGCTAAGGGAAAAGGGATGAAGAGGATAGGAATCATAAGCGACACACATGCCTATTGGGACGACAAGTATGAGTATTACTTCGAGTCGTGTGATGAGATATGGCATGCCGGTGATATCGGTAGCGTTGAGGTGGCCGAGCGACTGGCTGCTTTCCGCCCTTTTAGGGCGGTCTGCGGCAACTGCGACGGTGGCGACCTGCGTCTGATGTATCGTGAAGTGAACCGTTTCAAGTGCGAGGATGTGGATGTGCTCATCAAACATATCGGTGGCTATCCCGGTAATTATGATCCCAGCATACGCTCAACGCTCTTTGCCAATCCGCCGCAGTTGTTTATCACTGGTCACTCGCATATCCTGAGAGTGAAATACGACAAGACACTGGGACTGTTACATATTAATCCCGGAGCGGCAGGACAACAGGGATGGCAGAAGGACCGTACGCTTGTTCGTCTGACCATCGACGGAAAGACGTTCAAGGACCTGGAGGTCATCGCTTTAGGGGATCAAAAAGAAAACTATCAATAAGATATGAGGACGATCGTTATTACAGGGGGTGCGGGCTTTATAGGAAGTCATGTGGTGCGTCTCTTCGTGAACAAATATCCGGATTATCGTATCATCAACCTCGATAAGTTGACTTATGCCGGTAATCTGGCCAATCTCAAGGATATCGAGGACAAGCCCAATTATGAGTTTGTGAAGATGGATATCTGCGACTTCGATGCTTTCTACAAGCTGATGCAGGATAAGAAGGTCGACGGCATCATTCATCTTGCCGCTGAGAGTCATGTGGACCGTAGTATCAAGGATCCCTTTACCTTCGCCAGGACAAACGTGATGGGAACGCTCTCACTACTGCAGGCGGCGAAGCTCTATTGGGAGTCGCTGCCGGAGAAGTTCGAGGGCAAACGTTTCTACCATATCTCGACCGATGAGGTATATGGCGCTCTTGAACTGACTCATCCTGAGGGCATAGAACCGCCGTTCACCACGACCGCCTCCTCATCGGAGCACCATCTGGCGTACGGTGAGCAGTTCTTCCTGGAGACCACGAAATACAATCCGCACTCTCCGTATTCTGCCGCTAAGGCGTCGAGTGATCATTTCGTGCGTGCCTTCTACGACACCTATGGTGTGCCTGTGGTTGTGACCAACTGCTCGAACAACTACGGTCCGTATCAGTTCCCTGAGAAACTGATACCGCTCTTTATCAATAATATCCGCCACCGTAAGCCGCTGCCTGTCTATGGTAAGGGTGAGAACGTGCGCGACTGGCTCTATGTTGAGGATCATGCCCGTGCCATCGATCTTATCTTCCATCAGGGAAAGACTGGCGAGACCTATAACATCGGTGGCTTCAACGAGTGGAAGAATATCGATATCATCAAGGTACTGATTAAGACCGTCGACCGTTTGTTGGGCCGCAAGGAGGACGAGGATATGGATCTGATCACCTTCGTCACCGACCGAGCCGGTCATGATCTGCGCTATGCCATCGACTCGACGAAACTCCAGAAGGAACTTGGTTGGGAGCCGAGCCTCCAGTTCGAGGAGGGTATAGAGAAGACCGTCCGTTGGTATCTCGACCATCAGGAGTGGCTCGACAATGTCACTTCCGGCGACTATCAGAAATACTACGACAGCATGTATGCCAACCGCTAGGTGAGGTGCGTTGCTGTCTCATAAATAAATAATATAAATGTGGTGCCGTTTCGCGGCAAATCTGTCATATGGATGCATTAACCCGCTCCCTCCACTCATTCCTGGTGCACATAGGTCTGAACCCTATGAGCATCACCCCTCAGATGGAACACTATCTGGAGCATCTGCTCTATCTGCTCCCTCCTGAGGAAGAAGAAGCCGTAACCCATTATTATGGTCTCTTCGGCTCCGAGCGTAAGTCACTTCAGGAGATCGCCTCAGACTTGGGCCTCTCTCAGGAGGATACGATGGCTCGTCTCGACCAGTGTGTCCGCCGACTCGCTGTCACTCCCGAATGGCAAATGATTAAACAAATACAAAAGATATGAAGAAGATACTGCTTTTAGGCTCTGGTGAACTCGGTAAGGAGTTCGTGATAGCCGCTATGCGTGCTGGTCAGTACGTGATAGCTTGTGACCGTTATGACAATGCACCGGCCATGCAGGTGGCCGACGAGCGTGAGGTGTTTTCAATGCTTGATGGCGATGCCCTCGAGGCGGTCGTCAACAAACACAAGCCCGACATCATCGTGCCTGAGATCGAGGCCATCCGTACGGAGCGCCTCTTTAAGTTCGAGGAGCAGGGCATCCAGGTCACTCCTTCTGCCCGTGCCGTGAACTTCACGATGAACCGTCGTGCCATCCGTGATCTGGCCTCTAAGGAACTCGGTCTGCGTACGGCCAAGTACTTCTATGCCAAGACCTTCGAGGAGTTCAAGGCGGCAGCCGACGAGATTGGCTTCCCCTGTGTGGTGAAACCTCTGATGTCGTCATCTGGCCATGGTCAGAGCTACGTGCATAATGATGGTGAGCTGGAGCAGGCTTTCAAGGATGCGATGGAAGGCTCTCGTGGTGATGTGAAGGAGGTGATCATCGAGGAGTTTATCGACTTCGATTCTGAGTTTACCTTGTTGACCGTCACCCAGAAGAACGGTTGGCCTACACTGTTCTGCCCGCCGATCGGTCATGTGCAGAAGGCTGGTGACTACCGTGAGTCATGGCAGCCATATAAGATCTCCGATGAGGCCTTGAAACAGGCGCAGAGCATGGCTGATAAGGTGACGAAGGCCTTGACAGGTGCCGGAATCTGGGGTGTGGAGTTCTTCCTGACGAAACAGGGCGAGGTGATCTTCTCCGAGCTCTCTCCCCGTCCGCATGACACCGGTATGGTCACGCTCGGACATACCACGAACCTCAGTGAGTTTGAACTGCACTTCCGTGCCGTGATGGGATTGCCTATCCCTGCCATCCATCTGGAGCATGCCGGTGCCAGTGCCGTGATCCTCTCGCCGAAGGAGGCCTCCACACCGGTCGACCGTTCGCTGCTCGACTATAACTTCGACGAGGCTCTGAAGGAAGACCGCACTCGTATCCGTATTTTTGGTAAGCCGGAGGCTCATAAGGGTCGTCGTATGGGTGTCGTTCTCTGCTATGGTGAGGTTGGCGACGATGTCAACGCTCTGCGTGATAAGGCTAAGCGTCTTGCCAAGACGGTCTTAGGCACCGACCCCTATGAGAAGTTTGGACATTAAGATTATCGATCTACCGAGGATAACGGACCCCCGCGGTAACCTCACGGTTGCCGAGGGGGCCGATATGGTGCCTTTCGACATCAAGCGTGCCTATTGGGTGTATGACGTGCCAGACGGCGGTTGCCGTGGTGGTCATGCTCATAAACGGTTACGTCAGTTCGTCATCGCCGTCAGCGGCTCTTTTCATGTGACACTCGACAATGGCTATGAGCGGAAGACGGTCTTACTGAACCATCCGTGGCAGGGCTTGCTGATCGACACGGATATCTGGCGTACGCTCGACGATTTCTCTTCGGGAGCCGTCTGTCTGGTCTTGGCCTCCGAGCACTATGAGGAGGATGATTATATCTACGATTATGATGAGTTCCTGAGGTACGTGGGATGTTCGAGATAAGACGATATCATGACGGTTTGAGCGACGCGTGGAACGAACTCGCCGCACGGTCGAAGAACGGCACGTTCCTCTTTGACCGTCGTTATATGGATTATCACAGTGACCGTTTCCATGACTGTTCGTTGATGATCTACGATGCCAAAGGTCTCTATGCCCTGCTACCTGCCAACCGACAGGGCGATACGTTGTTCTCGCATCAAGGACTGACCTACGGTGGTCTGATTACCGATGAGCGTGCTTCGGCAGCCGGTATCTGTGAGCTGTTCTTGGAACTCAACGGTTGGCTGCGTTCGGAAGGGGTTCGACGGGTGGTGTATAAGCCTGTGCCTTGGATCTATCACCGCCTTCCTTCCGAGGAGGATCTCTATGCGTTGTTTGTCGTCTGCCATGCCCGACTGGTGGGGCGCGATCTTTCGTCGGCTCTGATCCCGAAGGCACCTGCCAGATGGAGTCACGGTCGCAGGTATGCTGTCTCCGAGGCTCGGAAGAAGGGTGTGTGCGTGGCGCCGAGCGATGACTTCTCTGCTTTCTGGCCTCTGCTGACACGTAATCTGCAGACAAGGTATGGCGTGTCGCCGGTACATACTCTGGAAGAGATGCAGCGGCTTCATGCCCGCTTTCCTGAACGTATCCGACTGTATCTGGCTTCTGCTGAGGAGGAGGTCGTGGGTGGAACCATACTCTATTTGTGCGACCGCGTGGCGCATGCCCAGTATATCTCGGCCAGTGAGAAGGGGAAACAACTGCATGCGATCGATGCTTTATATGAACAGATATTGAGGCACGACTATACCGATATGCCGTTCTTCGACTTCGGGAAGTCAACGGTGGGCAGCGGCTGTGACCTGAACGAGCAACTGGTATTCCAGAAGGAGGGCTTTGGTGCCAGGGCTGTCTGTTACGATACATACGAGTGGACACTATGATCAAGTACCTGGACCTGAAACGGATCAACGACCTGCACGATGCGGAGATACGACAGGCCATCGGTGGGGTGCTCGACAGTGGCTGGTACCTGAAGGGGGAGGCCACACGTCGGTTCGAGGACCACTACGCATCGTTCATCGGCAGCCGCTATTGTGTTGGCTGCGGCAATGGACTCGATGCGCTGACCATGATCTTCCGCGCTTATATAGAGTTGGGGGTGATGGCGGAAGGCGACGAGGTCATCGTGCCGGCAAACACGTATATCGCCAGTATCCTGGCCGTCACGGCTAACAGACTGAAACCGGTATTGGTGGAACCTGACATCAATACTCTTCAGATGGATGATGCCCTGATAGAGCGTGCCATCACAGAACGTACCCGTGCCGTCATGATCGTTCATCTCTATGGGCGCTGTTCCTATACGGAGCGGATAGGGGAGATCTGCAGGAGACACGGTCTGAAGCTCATCGAGGATAATGCTCAGGCGCATGGCTGTGTGACGTCTCATGGCTCTCGTCGTACGGGATCCCTGGGCGATGCCGCCGGCCATAGCTTCTATCCGGGAAAGAACCTTGGTGCCTTAGGTGATGCCGGGGCTGTGACGACCGACGACGAGGAACTGGCACGTGTCGTGGCGATGCTGGGCAACTATGGTGCTTCCGGGAAATATGTCTTCGACTGCAAGGGACGTAACTCCCGGATGGACGAGATCCAGGCGGCTGTGCTCGACGTGAAGCTGCGCTATCTCGAGGCGGAGAACGACCGTCGCAGGGAGGTGGCTGCTATATATTATAATAAGGTGAGCAACCCGCTGATTCGTATTCCCGTGTCCGACAGGGATTGTGTCTGGCACATCTTCCCTGTCTTCTGCGAACGTCGCGACGAACTGCAGCGGTATCTTCTGGAGAATGGTGTGGAGACACAGATACATTATCCGATACCTCCGCACAAGCAGCATTGTTATCGTGAATGGGCTCAGCAGTCGTATCCCATCACGGAACTGATCCATGCCCAGGAACTCAGTCTGCCGTGTAATCAGACGCTTCATGACGAGGATGTCAACTTGATCATCGGTCTTCTTAATCGTTTCTCATAGGACTTGATGGTCGTGCCGATAGGACCTTTGTCTGTCAGGTGACATGTCTTTAAAAGTAAAACAACTTGTTTTACCTTGTAAGGGATGCCTGATACGGGTGTAAAGGATGCCTTCTATGAAGGTAAAACAAGTTGTTTTACTTTTGCGATGATGCCTACTCTGGCAGTAAGAGTACGGTTGCACTCCTGGCAGCCTGCGCTCCCATCACCAAGACTTGGGCGATGTCTGCCGTCTTCGACGGACCGCTGATGAACGTGCCGTAGCCATCGTACTCCTTGTCGAACTCAATGCGCTTGTAGGCCTCGTGCATGTTGTTCACGATCTGACTCTTCGGCAACAGAATGACGAGGTTCTCCGAGATGAAGCACACGGCTTTCTCTTTCATCGTCTGTGGAATCCAAATGCAGGCATTCTCTGCCACGCCGAACTGACCGCGGATGATGCCGACATCGGTGCCGTTGAGGTCGTTGGCACAGTTCACGTCGTCGGGATTCCTCGTGGCGATGGTCACTTCAGACAGGTTTGACGCGATCTCCTTGGCATCGGGATACCTCTCCTTGACGATCTGGTTGATGTCCTGCCCTGGTCTCACCTCTATCACATGACCGCCCACGCTCTCCGTCATCTTGATGAACTGTTCCAGTGGGTCGGGGTAGGTGATGGCCTTGATGTCGTCGAGCGAAGGCATGTCAAACCTCTGCTTGATGTTTTTCCTGTACTTCGACAGGATATCTTCTTTGTTACTCATACGCTTTTACACTTTAACGTTTTATGTCCTCATCTTCTCACGTTACTTCACTTTCCCTTTCTTCCATAGCGAGTGGAACGTCTCTTTAGGGAATGTCATCATCTTATGCCCCTTGGCCCAGGGATTCATGCCACAGTTCATCAGTGGCGAGGGGATGAGGTTGGCCCAGTGGGCCAGGCTCGTACCTATATTATATATAGGCTCACTGCCATAGACCATGCTCATACCCTTACACATCAGTTTCTTCTGTGGGTTGGCGGTGCCGAAGTCATCGAGTTGCTGGCGCCACTGGTAGATCTGGTCACCCAGGTTCATCTTCACGGGACAGACTGTCTGACAGCTCAGACAGAGCGTGCAGGCCGAGACATTGCCCGAGTGCTGCTGCGTGTCGCGGAGCATGCCAAGGTTAATGCCGATAGGGCCGGGGATGAAATAGCTGTAGCTGTAGCCACCGGAACGACGGTACACAGGACAGGTGTTCATGCACGAGCCACAACGGATACACTTCAGTACTTCCCAGTGCTCGGGATTACTGATCCACTCGCTCCGTCCGTTATCTACCAAGACGATGTGCATGGGTTGGGCCGTCGGACGGGCCTTGCGGAAGTGACTGGTGAAGGTCGTCGTCGGCTGACCGGTTCCGGCTCTGCAGAGCATGCGCTGGAAGACGGCCAGACAATCGTAGTCGGGGATAACCTTCTCCAGACCGATGGCGACGATATGCAACTTCGGACAGGAGGTCGACATGTCGGCGTTACCCTCATTGGTGCATACCACGATGTCGCCTGTCTCGGCGATGCCGAAGTTGGCGCCCGTCATACCCGCATCGGCCGTCAGGAACTCATTCCGCAGACTCAGTCGGGCTACATAGGTCAGGTAGGTGGGATCGTGGTTTCCCTTCTCACTGCCAAGCTTCTCCTCGAACAGTTCACCGACGTCGTCGTGGTTCAGATGGATGGCCGGCATCACGATATGACTGGGCTTCTGACCTTTCAGTTGGATGATGCGCTCGCCCAGGTCGGTCTCTACCACCTCTATGCCGTGCGCTTCGAGGTAGGGGTTCATCTCGCACTCCTCTGTCAGCATCGACTTCGACTTCACCATCTTCTTCACGTTATGGTTCTTCAGGATGTCGTAGACAATCTCATTGAACTCTTGCGCATCCTTGGCCCAGTGTACGATACAGCCGTTTTTCTCGGCATTGGTGGCAAACCGGTCTAGATACTCGTCGAGGTGGGTGATGGTGTGGCGCTTGATGGCACTGGCCTTCTCGCGCAGTTGTTCCCACTCCTCAAGTCCGTATGCCATATTGTCACGTTTTGTACGAACAGCCCAGAATGTGGCATCATGCCATCTGGCGTATGTCTGGTTCTTTAAGAACGCTTTGGCGGCTTTACTATGTCTTGTACTCATTGTTCTTCTTTCTTTTTGTTCCGGCGGGCTCCGTAACCGTATGGGAAGGTGCTCCCTCAACGGTCCCTGAGCTTGTCGAAGGGGTTGTTATGACTAAAGGCCGGCGGCCAGAATCTCTACCACATGCTTGAACTCTATGTCCAGTCCTTGCTTCTTGGCTATGCCCGACATGTGCATCAGACAAGAGCAGTCGGGACCTGTGATGTACTCGGCTCCCGTCTGGAGATGGCGCTCCACCTTGTCGATACCCATCTGTGCACTGATGGCGATCTCTTCTACTGAGAACATCCCACCGAAGCCACAACACTCGTCGGGGCGCTCTGGCTCCACCACCTGAATGCCCTCTACCAGGTTCAGCAGATCTTTGATCTTGTTGAACTTGGGAACATGCTCCTCACTGGGCGAACTCAGTCCCAGTTCTCTAACACCGTGACAGGAGTTGTGCAGACTCACCTTGTGGGGAAAGGTGCCTAATGGCCGACTTACTCTCACCACGTCGTGCAGAAAAGCTACGACGTCCATGGCCTTCTTAGTCGTCTCGCATTCGTGCTTGCCGTTCAACAGCCGGGGATAGTTCAGCTTGATGAAAGCTGTGCAGCTAACGGAAGGTGATACGATATAGTCGAAACCCTTGAATCGCTCTTCGAATTTCTCTGCGAGAGGGATGGACTGCTTCTCGAAGCCGGCATTGGCCATAGGCTGTCCACAGCAGGTCTGGTTCAGGGGATACTCAACGTCCAGACCTAGATGCTTCAGCAGTTTGTAGGTGGCAATACCCACTTGTGGGTATACCACATCGACATAACAGGGAATGAATAGTCCGATTTTCATATTGTCAGTGTAGTATTAATAGATTGTTATTGGGGACAAATATAGTGAAAAAGTTCCAAAAATACAAATAATTGGGTATTTTATGATTCTGTTTGATGCTTTATTAAAAGTAATTGCTTACCTTTGTGGCATCATATTTGCAGTAATGCTAATGTAAAAAACGAAAAAATGAGACCTATGAATTATAATGAATTGAATTTCGATGGCATGACTCGCGAGCAGGAGCTCTCGATGTCGGCTGCTTTTCCTGCCCTGATGCGGAAAGTGTATGTGTGGATGACGCTGGCGCTGGTGATTACTGGCGTAACGGCGTATGGTGTGGCAACAAGTCCTGGTTTGCTGACGGCGATAGCTACTAACAGTATCCTGTTCTGGGGACTGATTATCGCGGAGTTCGGACTTGTCGTGGCAATCAGTTCTGCCATCAACAGACTGTCGCTGACTACAGCTACGCTCCTTTTTGTCTTGTATTCCGTGATTAACGGCGCAACGCTGTCGTTCATCTTCGTGCTCTACACCATGTCGAGCATCGCCAGCGTGTTCTTCATCACAGCTGGTACCTTTGCGGTGATGGCGCTGATCGGATATACAACGAAGACCGATCTCTCTTCGATGGGGAAGATTCTCTTCATGGCACTCATCGGACTGATTATTGCTACGATCGTGAACATTTTCCTGAAGAGCTCTCTCATGGAGACTGTCGTGAGCTATATCGGTGTTCTGATCTTCGTCGGACTGACGGCATACGATTCTCAGAAGATCAAACAGATGTTGATGATGGCTCCTGATGCCGGAGAGGCTGCACAGAAACTGGCACTGCTGGGCGCACTCTCTCTCTATCTCGACTTCGTGAATCTCTTCATCTATCTATTGAGGATTTTCGGGCGCCGCGAGTAATCAATCGTCGCTCGTACATAAGTAATATAATAGGAAGGGGACTGGAGCTTTCGGATGCTTCAGTCCCCTTCTTGATGAAGAATAAGTGTAAAAATGTCAATAAATACGAAAATCTTTCATCTTTCCTCAATTTTTCTTCTCTAAAATTTGGATGGTATCAAAATTTGTCGTACCTTTGCATCCGCTTTCGCCTAAAAATCTAGGCTGAGGCAAACAAAAGAGAGTTCTTTGAAAGATTTACATAGACAGAAGTAGTACAAGAAGCGAGAGCATTTTTAAAGATGCTCTTGGGTAGAAGAAACGAACCGTTTATTCTTTTAAACAATTTACTTGATACTGGATAGTCG